>Ga0299913_10001083_pt1 | contig 19296 bp, 15 predicted proteins | sample RVTome_9_FD_201360 | JGI IMG/M metagenome (GOLD analysis project Ga0299913, IMG submission 201360) | Soil microbial communities from uranium-contaminated site in the Upper Colorado River Basin, Wyoming, United States - RVT155D38 (version 2) ... | reverse complement strand
AGTCGTCGAGGACGATCGTCTGCCCGTCGAGGTGGAACGACTGGAAGCGCGGGTCGGCGTCCATGAGGTCGAGCACGCCGTCGATCAAATCCACGAGCCGCAGCCGGAACTGCTCGCGCGTGAGCCGCCGCTCGCGGTCCCAGTGCGTATGGGAAACGACGTGGACCTCCAGGGGCGGGGCGGGCACGTGCGGGACCGGGACGAGACTACGCGCGCGCTCGGCGATGGTCAAGCGTAACGGCGCTGCTCAGGGCAGCGCGTGGGCCAGCTCGTCCAGGAACGCGCGCACCGCCCGCGGGTCGGGCAGACGGAAGCGCGCGCGCGAGGAACCCTGGCCGACGCGCACGGTCCAGGCGTCGGGCGGAAGCTGCTCGAAGAGGTCCTCGTCGGTGCGGTCGTCGCCCATGCCCAGACGGAAGTCGGCGGGCGCGTCCATCTCCAGCCAGCCCAGGACCGAGCCCTTGTGCGCCCAGGCCGGCCGCACCTCCACCGCCTTGTGCCCGCGCATGGCGCGGCTCTCCGTCTCGGCCAGCATCTGCTCGAGGTTGTGCACCAGCTCGTTGGCCACCCAGTCGCCGAACTCGGGGTCCGAGAGGCGGTAGTGCCACACCAGGCAATGCTCCTTCTCCTCGATGAAGCTGCCCGGCGTCCGGTCGGCGTAGTGCTCCAGCACCGGGAGCACGCGCGTCTTCCAGCCCCCGTCCGCGCCCGGGCGCGCGGACGTCCACTCGCCGCCCGCCGGGCGCATCAGCGCGCCGTGCTCCGCGGCCATGGCCAGGCCGCGCACGCCGGAGAACCAGCGGTCGAGGTCCGCGCGCGTCCGCCCGGAGAGCAGGCACACCGTCGTCGCGGGCAGGCCCGCGAGCCGGCCGAGCAGGCCGAGCAGCTCCGCCGGCGGGGTGGCCTGGCGCGGCGTGGCCGTATAGCCGACCAGCGTGCCGTCGTAGTCGAGGATCAGCAGGCGCCTCTGGGCGGCACGGAAGGCGCCGACCGCCTCCAGCCGCGGCAGCTCGGCCGGCTGCTCCAGGCGCACGCCGCGCTCGGCGCCGGCCTGGCGCAGGCTGTCCAGGAACCGCTCGCTCCAGGCGAACACGTTGTTGCGCGCCACGCGCCGGCGCAGCGCGGCCATGCGCGCCCGGCGCTCGTCCGCGGGCAGCGACAGGGCCGCTTCCACCGCCTCGGCCGTGCGCTCCTCGTCGTAGGGGTTCACCACGAACGCCTCGCCCATCTCCGCGGCCGCGCCCGCGAACTCGCTCAGGACCAGCGCCGCCTCGCCGCTCTCGTCCTGGCAGGCCACGTACTCCTTGGCCACGAGGTTCATGCCGTCGCGCAGCGGCGTCACCCAGCCCACGTCGGCCAGGGCGTAGAGGGCCACCAGCTCCGAGCGCGGGATATTGCGGTGGACGTAGGAGACGGGCGTCCAGTCCGGCGTGGCGAAGTCCCCGTTGATCTCGCCCACCAGGCCGTTCACGACCCGTCTGAGGTTGGTGTATTCGGCGATGTTCTCCCGCGAGGGCACGGCCACCTGCACCAGCACCACCTGCCCGCGCAGGTGCGGCGCGCGCTCCAGCAGGCGGCGGTAGGCCCGCAGCCGCTGGGGGAGCCCCTTCGTGTAGTCGAGCCGGTCCACCGCCAGCAGCACCTTCCATCCCTGGAAGCGATGGCGATAGCGCGCCAGGGCCGCGGCCGTGTTCGCGTCCTCGCGCAGGAGGCCGGCGAACTCGTCGGGCGCGATGCCGATGGGGAGCGCCTCGAGCCGGGTCAGGCGGCCCGCGCTGACCACGCGGTCCATGCGGCTGTCGTATCCGAGCACGCGCAGGAGCGACGAGCGGAAGTGCTGCAGGTCGGAGAAGGTCTGGAAGCCCAGGAGGTCGGCCCCGAGCAGTCCGCGCAGCACCTCGGCCCGCCGGGGCAGGATGCGGAACATCTCGGAGTTGGGAAACGGGATGTGGAGGAAGAAGCCGATGGTGGCGGCGGGCGCGGCCTCGCGCAGCATCTGTGGGAGCAGCATCAGGTGGTAGTCGTGGATCCACACGACGTCGCCGGGCGCGATCACCGCCAGCACGGCGTCGCGGAAGCGCCGATTGGCGTCCACGTAGGCGTCCCAGCCGCCCGAGTCGAACTGCAGCCGGGTGGGGAACTGGTGGAACAGCGGCCAGAGGCTCTGGTTGGCGAAGCCCTCGTAGAAGCGCAGCGCGACCTCTCCGGGGAGGTCCACCGCCACGAACCCGTGCTCCTCGCGCCAGCGGCGCAGCTCCGCTTCGCGCCCGGCGTCCGGCTGTGCCGGCGGATCCCCCGGCCAGCCCACCCATACGCCGCCCGTGCGCGCGATGATCGGCCCCATGGCCGTGGCCAGCCCGCCCGAGCTGCGGTCGGTGCGCCATCCGCCCCCGGGCGCCGCGCGCAGCGTGAGGGGGAGCCGGTTCGAGACGACCACCAGCCTGCCGTCGGTCATGGTGCCATTCTGGTACAGGTACACCGGGATTGCCGCCTGTGCGAACCTTGGGGGGGAAAATGGCCTATCTGCCCATCGAGGACCACGGCGTCATCGGCGACATGCACACGGCCGCGCTGGTGGGCCTCGACGGCACCATCGACTGGCTCTGCTTGCCGCGCTTCGACTCGCCCTCCGTCTTCGCCACGCTCCTCGACGACGGCAAGGGCGGCTCGTTCGGCATCGCCCCCGCGAGCGAGGGCGCGGTGCACAAGCAGTTCTACTGGCCGGACACGAACGTGCTGGTCACGCGCTTCCTCTCCCCCGAGGGCGTGGGCCAGGTCACCGACTTCATGCCCGTCGGCGGCGACCGCGGCGCGGGATCGAGCGTGATCCGGCGCGTGGCCGTGGTGCGCGGCGCCGTCCGGTTCCGGCTGGAGTGCCGCCCCGCGTTCGACTACGCGCGCGGGGCGCACGAGCTGTCCGTCCACGGGACCTCGGCCTCTTTCCGTTCCCGCGAGCTGGCCCTGGAGCTGGCGGGCGAGGTTCCGCTCGTGGCCCGCGCCGGGGCGGCCACGGCCGAGTTCGAGCTGCGCGAGGGGGAGTCCCTGGCGTTCGTCCTGCGGCCCGTCCGGCCCGGAGCGGCCGCGGGCGGCGCCTTCCGCGACGCCGAGGCGGCCGAGCACTTCGACCGCACCGTCCAGTTCTGGCGGCGCTGGCTCTCGCGGTGCACGTACACGGGCCGCTGGCGGGAGACGGTCTACCGCTCGGCGCTGGCGCTGAAGCTGCTCACCTACGACCCCACCGGCGCCATCGTGGCCGCCCCGACCTGCAGCCTTCCCGAGGACCTCGGGGGCGTGCGCAACTGGGATTACCGCTACGTCTGGCTGCGCGACGCCGCTCTCACCGTGTATGCGCTCGTCCGCGTCGGCTTCACGGAGGAGGCCGCCCGCTTCATGAGGTTCGTGGAGGACCGCTGCCGGGAGCCGGACCAGGGCACGCCCCTGGCCGTCATGTACGGCATCGACGGCCGCCACATGCACGGGGAGGAGGAGCTCACGCACCTGGCCGGGTACCGCGGCTCGCGGCCGGTGCGCACCGGCAACGGCGCCCACGACCAGCTCCAGCTCGACATCTACGGCGAGCTGATGGACGCGGTGTACCTCTACAACAAGGACGTGACGCCGATCTCCTACGACCTCTGGAGCCACCTGCGCCGGATCGTGGGCTGGGTGGCGGACAACTGGCAGCGCGCCGACGAAGGCATCTGGGAGGTCCGCGGCGGTCCCCGCCCCTTCGTGCACTCGAAGCTGATGTGCTGGGTGGCCCTCGACCGCGCGGGGCGCCTGGCCCTGGACCGTTCCTTCCCCGCGGACCGCCACCGCTGGGAGGAGGAGCGCGACCGGCTCTACGACGAGATCATGGAGCAGGGCTGGAACGCCGAGCGGCAGTCCTTCGTGCAGGCCTACGGCAGCGACAGCCTGGACGCGGGCGTGCTGATGATGCCGCTCGTCAACTTCCTCTCGCCCACCGACCCGCGCATGCTGAGCACGCTGGAGCAGATCCGGAAGCCGCCCTCGCAAGGAGGGCTCGTCTCCAACAGCCTCGTCTACCGTTACAACGTGGTGCGTTCGCCCGACGGCATGCAGGGCGACGAAGGCACGTTCAACATCTGCACGTTCTGGCTGGTGGACGCCCTGGTCACGGGCGCGGCGGGCGTCAACCGCGGGCGGCTGCAGGAGGCGCGGCTCGTCTTCGAGCAGATGCTCGGCTACGCCAACCACCTCGGCCTCTACGGCGAGGAAACCGGCCCCAGCGGGGAAACCCTCGGCAACTTCCCGCAGGCGTTCACCCACCTCGGCCTGATCAGCTCCGCCTTCAACCTGGACCGCGCGCTGAGCAACCATCGCAAGCGGCCCTGACCGCCGTCCGGCACGTCGCTTGCTTGACTGCTGGGACGGCCGGCGTCACGGAGGACGAAGATGCCCCTGGCGATGTCCATGCTCGACGAGGAGACGGCGGCGTTCTACCGGCGCGCCATGCAGGCGCTGGCCGCCGCGGGGGCGCGGTTCCTGGTGGGCGGTGCCTACGCCTTCGAGCGCTACACGGGCATCGCGCGCCACACCAAGGACTTCGACATCTTCGTGCGCGTCGAGGACTGCGACCGCGTCCTCGACGTCCTGGCCGGCCTGGGCTGCCGCACGGAGCGCACGTTCCCGCACTGGCTGGCCAAGGCCCACCACGGCGACCTGTTCATCGACGTGATCTACAGCGCGGGCAGCGGCATCGCGGTGGTGGACGAGGAGTGGTTCGAGCACGCGGAAGAGGGGGAGGTGCTCGGCGTCCCCGTGGTGCTCATCCCCGCCGAGGAGATGATCTGGTCCAAGGCCTTCATCCAGGAGCGCGAGCGCTTCGACGGAGCGGACGTGATGCACCTGCTGCACTGCCGCGCGGCGAAGATGGACTGGAAGCGACTGGCCCGCCGCTTCGGTCCGGACTGGCGCGTGCTGCTGAGCCACCTCGTCCTCTTCGGCTTCGTCTACCCGCACCTGCGCGAGGCGGTGCCCGCGCGCCTGGTGGAGGCGCTCACCGCGCGCCTGCGCCGCGAAGGCGGCACCGAGCCGCACCGCCAGGAGATCTGCCGCGGCACGCTGCTCTCGCGCGCCCAGTACCTCGTGGACGTGAACGAATGGGGCTACAAGGACGCGCGGCTCGAGCCGCGCGTGGCCATGAGCGAGGAGGACATCGCCCACTGGACACGCGCCATCGACGAGATTCCCTGAGATGCGTTCAAGGCGCCTGTCGCTCGGCAGGCAACCCGCACCGGCCGCGTGGGCGCCCGTCGGACACCTGGCTTGCTACGATGCCTGGGGAGGCCCCACGACATGATGGACGCTCCAGGAATCCTGCGCATCGCCGCCGTCGGAGACTTGCACTGCTCGCGGACGTCCAGGGGCCACCTGAGGGCCTTGTTCGCGGAGGCGGCCCGGCGAGCGGACGTGCTCCTGCTCTGCGGCGACCTCACGGACTACGGCCTGGCCGAGGAAGCGCGCCTGCTCGCGGGCGAGCTCGAAGACATCGGAACGCTGCGGGTGCTCGCCGTCCTGGGCAACCACGACTACGAGGCGGGCCAGACCGCCGAGGTCCTGGAAATCCTGCGGTCGGCCGGCGTGCAGTTCATCGAAGGCGAGGGCGTGGAGGTCGGCGGCGTGGGGTTCGCGGGGGCCAAGGGCTACGGCGGAGGCTTCGGACAGCGTGCGATCGAGCCCTGGGGTGAGGACGCCACCAAGCAGTTCGTGCAGGAGGCGGTGCAGGAGGCGCTCAAGCTGGAGTCGGGCCTGGCCCGCCTGCGTACGCCGCAGCGGGTGGCCGTGCTGCACTACGCGCCCATCCAGGAGACGGTCCTGGGCGAGCCGGCGGACATCTACCCCTTCCTGGGGACGAGCCGGCTGGAGGAGCCGCTCAACCGCTTCAAGGTCGCCGCCTGCTTCCACGGCCACGCGCACCGCGGGCGTCCCGAGGGCCGCACCAGCGCGGGCGTTCCCGTCTACAACGTGGCCCTGCCCGTGCTCAAGGCGGCGTGGCCCGACCGGCCCCCGCTGCGCATCCTCGAGCTGCCGGTGAACCCGCCCTTCGAGGAGCAGCGCGTGGCGGACCGCCGGGTCGGCGCACGCTGAAGCGGCCGTGCGGGCACTCCACGGAGGGCGCTGGCTCGGCTTGATCCTGGCGGCGGCGCTCCCCGCCGCCGCGGCCGCCGAAGACGCGCGCTACATCGTGCAGTTCCGGGCCGGCCGCGCGCGCGCGGGCCGCGACGCCCTGCGCGCGGCCGGCGGGCGCGTGGTGCTGGGACTCGACGCCCAGGAGGCCGTCGCGGCGCGCCTGACTCCGCGCGCCCTGGCCCGGCTGCGGCGGAACGCCGATGTGGAGCACGTCGAGCGCGACCCCGTCCGGTGGCCGCAGACCCTCTGGTCGGACGTCTCGCTCGGCGGCGAGACGCTTCCCTACGGCGTCCAGATGGTCCAGGCCGACCTCGTCACCAGCCTCGACGCGGCCAACCGCACGCTCTGCATCGTGGACTCGGGCTATGCGCAGCAGCACGAGGACCTCAAGGACGCCGCCACCGGCGAGGTCGCGTTCGAGGCCGACAGCGGCTCGGGCGCCTGGGACCACGACACCTGTGGACACGGCACGCACGTGGCCGGTACGGCGACGGCGACGGGAGGCAACGGCCTCGGTGTCGTGGGCGCCAACCCCGGCGTGCGGCTGCACATCGTCAAGATCTACGGAGACGACGACCCCGCCGGGGGCAGCTGCGCCTGGACGTACTCCTCGAACCTGGTGGCGGCGGTGACCCGGTGCGTGGCCGCCGGCGCGAACGTCGTGAACATGAGCCTGGGCGGCCCCGAGATCGCCCGCGCCGAGCGCCGCGCCTTCCAGCGGTTCCATCGTGCCGGTGTGTTGCTCGTGGCCAGCGCCGGCAACGGGTTCGGCACGCAGCGGTACTTCCCGGCGGCCTATCCCGGCGTGGTGTCGGTGACGGCGGTCGACGGCGACGAGATGGTGACGCATTTCTCGCAGAAGAACCCCGACGTGGAGCTCGCCGGCCCGGGGTACCGGGTCGTCTCGACCTGGCCCCGGCTCGGCGGCGTCACGGGAAGCGGCTACGAGGTGCGGAGCGGGACCTCGATGGCGGCGCCGCACGTGGCGGCGGTGGCCGCGCTCGTCTGGAGCTGCCATCCGTCGCTGGGCAGCGAGACCATCCGCGCGGCGCTCACCGCGACCGCCCGCGACCTCGGCGAGCCGGGGCGCGACCCCGCCTACGGCTTCGGGCTCGTGCAGGCCCGCGAGGCGCTCCTGTCCCTCGGACCTTCGCCCCTCTGTACGGTGCGCTGAGCGGGACACCTACTTCCGGTGGAAGTAGGTGTCCGTGCCGTCGAGCCAGTCCTGGCGGATGGGGCTGAAGACGTCGATGTCCACGGTGCGCTCCACCGCCTCGGCGCGGTGCGGCACGTCCGGCGGGATGACCAGGAAGCTCCCGGCCGTGAGCAGCACCTCCCGTTCGGGCCGGCCCACCCACAGCTTCATGGCGCCTTCGAGGATCCAGGTGATCTGCTCGCTCACGTGTGAGTGCTCCGGCACCACCGCGCCCTTCTCCAGCACCACGCGTGCGATCATCTCGTTGCGGCCGGTCACGACCTGGCGCGTGATGTGTTCGGTGACGCGCTCGACCGGCACGCCTTCCCAGCGCAACGCCTCCATCGCCCCACCTCCGGTGGTGATTCTAGAGCCGGCCGCCGTTGACGCGGACCCGACCCGATCGAAATCAGACCGGCGCGCGCCCGGCGGCCGTGGCCGTGGGCGTGGTGGTGCCGGCCGGCGCGTGCGTGGTGCGCAGCAGGTGCATGCGCCGGTACACCTCGTACACGGCCGTGGTGGTCGCCAGCCAGACCAGCCCCGCCGACAGCCCGGCCACGATGTCCGAGAACCAGTGCACGCCGAGGTAGATCCGCGACAGGCTGATGGTGCCGGTGAGGGTCAGGGCCAGCGCCACCGCGGCCGACCGCACGCGGGCGCTGGCCGAGGCGCGCATGACCAGATAGACGAGCGCCCCGAACACGACGAAGGACCCCATGGCATGGCCGCTGGGGAAGGCGTAGCTGTGCGAGCGCCACAGCGCGTCGGCCATGTCCGGCCGGTTGCGCTCGAACACCAGCTTGAGGCCGTGGTTCAGCAACCCGCCGCCGGTGGCCGTCACCACCAGGAACGTGGCCCAGCGCGGGTGGCCGCGCGCCACGAGCACGACCGCGATCAGCAGCACCAGGATACCGAGCCCGACGCCCGCCCCCAGCAGCGTGAAGACGAGGAAGAAGGTGGTGGCGCCGGGGCTGCGCACCTCGCGCGCCGCGTTCCAGACCGCCTGGTCCACGCGCTCGAGGACCGGGTTGCCGTCCTCCATCAGCTCGGCCAGCGACATGAACACGGCGCCGGTGAGGGCGGCGGTCAGGAAGCCGCCGGCCAGCACGAGGAGCAGCGCCCGGTACGGGTGCAGCGGCCGCAGCCGGGTGGTGCCGCGTTCGTACCAGACCGCGAACTGCTGCCGCCGCAGGAGGGCGCGCGCGAGCGACGCCCAGGCGGCCTGGAACGCGCGCCAGACGGGGGGGAGGATGGCGTAGATCCCGGCCCACAGGGCCAGGAACGCGAGCAGGAACAGCGCGATAGGGGCGAAGAGCATGGCGACACCTCTAGCCTACGACGCCGCGCGGGAAAGGGGGGCGCGCGCGGCGGCGGGCCGCGGGTGCGATAATCGGGCGGTCGATCCTGGAGGTGTGGCTTGCGTCATCTCGATACTCGCGGTTTCCGACCGGTGGTGCTGCTGCTGGCGGGCCTGGCCTGGCTCTCCGCCGGGGCGGCCGCGGCCCAGGACAACGCTCCCATCGAGGTGATGGTGACGTCCTCGATCGAAAGCTCCAAGGGGCTCAGCCGCATCCTCGCCGGCGCGGCGGAAGGGGACACCGCCGCCACCGCCCGGGACGTCGAGAAGGCTCTCTCCGGCGCGCGCTGGCTGCGGCTGGTGCCGATCGGCGGCGAAGCCATCGTGCACGTGGAGCGCCGCGCCCGCACCGAGTCCTCGCGCAGCCGCGACAAGAACGGGAAGGAGTCCGTCACCCACCGGTACACGGCCCAGGCCGTGGTCACGCTCGGCGACTCGCGCCGCAGCATCGAGGCGGAGACGACGCGCACGTACGGCGCCAGCGACACGCGCGACGACCCTGCCCACTTCCGGACGCTGGCGAACGACCTGGCGGCCAGGGCGGCGGGGGAGATCCTGGCCCGGCTCGACGACCTGCGGCCCGACCGCCCGCGGCACGGCTTCACGCACCAGGCCAAGTACAAGATGCTGGTCCGCGGCGACGGCCTCGAGGTGATCCGCGTCGAGGCGGGAAGCCCGGCCGAACACGCCGGCCTGCAGCCGGGCGACCGCATCCGGCGCATCGGCAACGAGAAGGGCACCGACCAGATGAACGCGCTGGTCGCCGAGTGGTGGGTCTCGGCTCCGGGCACGCGCGTGAGCCTCGAGGTGGAGCGGAAGAAGGAGCGCGCGCCGTTCGAGCTGACGCTGCTGCCGCGGGAGCGTTGGGCCTCGCTCGGGGCCGCCCGCGCCCGCGGCCCCGCCGCCCAGCCCCGTCCGCCGGCCGTTTCCCAGGCGGCCAAGCTGAAGGCCTCGGACCCCGCGCCGGCCGCCGCGGACTCCGGCAGCGTCGAGCTCAAGCCGGGCATGACGGAGTCCGAGGTCGTGCGCGTCCTGGGTCAGCCGCGGAAGAAGGTGGCCCTCGGCGCGCGCGCGGTCTGGACCTACGACGGGTTCCGGGTGACGTTCACCGGCGGGAAGGTCAGCTCCCTCGAATAGGCCGACCTAGCGCACGTCGCGCACGCGGCCCAGCTCGCCGATGAGGAGCTGCACCAGCGCGAACGCCACCAGGTAGGTGAGCGACATCACCGCGAACAGCGGCGCGAACGACAGGTTCGTGACCACCCAGCCAATGGCCAACTGCGTGAGGATGCCGGTCACGCCGCCCAGCGCCCCGCCCAGTCCGGACACGGTGCCCACGACGTGCCTGGGGAAGACCTCTGCGGGCAGGGTGATGTTGCCCCAGGCCGCGTGGCCGAAGAAGAGCGCGCTCATCACGCCCAGGGCCAGCGCGGAGCTCTCTACCCGCGTGACCAGGAAGCACAGGACGGGCATGGCCAGCGAGACGGCGAGCATGGTCGCCTTGCGCGCCCGGTCGAGCGACCAGCCGCGCGAGACGAGCCAGCGCGGCATGGCGCCGCTGAAGAGGTTGCCGGCGGCGAGCGCCGCGAACGGGATCCAGCCGTAGCGGCCGATGTCGGCCAGGCTGAAGCCCCGCTCCGACTGCAGGTACTTCGGGATCCAGAAGTTCAGGAAGTACGACACGGGATCGGTCAGGACGCGGGCCAGGATGCAGCCCCAGGCCTCCCGCATGCCGAGCAGGCGCCTGATCGGCACGTGCGAGGGCGCCGGCTCCGCGCGGGAGTCGCTGAGGATCAGCTCTCGTTCTTCCGCCGTGATCCGCGGATGGTCCTGGGGCAGGCGGTAGAAGGCTCCCCACAGCGCCACCCACAGGAACCCGAGGGAGCCCGTGACCACGAACGCCCACCGCCAGCCCCATTGGAGCGCGATGAAGGACACGAGGGGCACGGCCAGGGCGCCGCCCAGCGCGGTACCCGCGTTGAAGATGCCCACGGCCAGCGCCCGCTCGCGCATGGGGAACCACTCCGAGACGGCCTTCACGCCCCCCGGGAAGTTGGCCGGCTCGGCCGCGCCGAGCAGGAAGCGGAAGAAGGCGAGCTGCCCGGCCGTGCGCGCGAACCCGTGCAGCATGTTGGCCACGGACCAGCTCGACACGAAGATGAGGAAGCTCTTGCGCGTGCCCAGCACGTCCACGAGCCTGCCGCTGACCGCGTACATGATCGTGTAGCTGACCAGGAACGCGGAGGTCACGCGCGAGTAGTCCACGTCGGTGAGCTGCAGGTCCTGCTGGATGGTCGCGGCGAGCACGGAGAGGGTCTGCCGGTCGAGGTAGTTCAGCTCCGAGGAGAGGCACAACATGCCGGCCACGCCCCAGCGGAGGTTCTTGATGGGCCGGCTCACGCGCCCTCCACGCGCGCGACCGCGAACGAGCGCGCCCGCGCGTCCCATTCACCTACCACACGGCCGGCCGGCGCCGCGCCGATCGCGGCCGCGGGCCGGCTCGAAGCCATGGCCAGGACCTCGTCGATCGGCAGCTCGGTCTCCCGGGCCGCGCGGCCGACCGCCTCGTCGAGCGTGAGCGAGGAGCCGGCCAGCTTCCCCTCGCGGGGCAGCGTGACCCGGCCCGACGCGCTTCTCTCGATCTCCAGCTCGCCCAGGCTGTAGCGGCCCGGGGGCGCGGCGGCGGCGGCGGTCGCGTCGGTCACCAGGATCGACCGCCCGGGCGTCTTGGCCCGGACCATGGCCTTCAGCGTGGCCGCGGGGAGGTGATGGCCGTCGGCGATGAAGCAGGCCGAGAGCTCGTCCGCCGCCAGCTGCTCCCAGATGAGGTTGGGATGACGCGGCAGTCCGCCCGCGCAGCCGTTCCCGAGGTGCGTGGACAGCGTGGCGCCGGCACGCACGCCCTCCCGGATCTGCTCGGGCGAGGCGGCCGAGTGTCCGATGGCCACGCGCACGCCGGAGGAGACGAGGTGGGCGATGAGCTCGATCGCGCCCGGCACCTCCGGGGCCAGCGTGACCAGCACGATGCGACCTTCGGCCGCGTCCTGCCGGCGGCGGAAGTCCTCGACGGAAGCCGGCCTCAGGTGCGCCGGGGGATGGGCGCCGCGGGCCTCCGTCGGCGAGAGGTAGGGACCCTCGGCGTGGATGCCCAGTTGGGACGACGACGTCCAGCGCGCCAGGACGCGGGCGCAGGCCGCGAACGCTTCGAGCGGAGCCGTGATGAGCGTGGGCAGGAAGCGAGTCACCCCGGTCCGCCGCAGGGCGGCGGCGGCCGTCTCCAACGCGTCCACCGACAGGCCCGGCCGGTTGAAATCGACGCCCGCGAAGCCGTTGACCTGAAGATCGCAGAGTCCGGGTGACACGACCTCCATCGCGGGAACGCTCCTTTCTGTCGTGGTTGCGCGACGTTAGGCGGCCCGATGGCGCCAAGTCAAGCGCGGAGAACGACGATCGTTCGATGAGCGCGAGATCATATATTCGATATTGACACCCCGCCGGCTGTGCGCTAGGCTCCCCAAACCGCAAACGGCCTCGTTCGAAACAAAACCGGGGAGCCTCGCTCTGAGGGCATTGCCGATCATGTCGCCCCCGCCCACCTGCAGGGAGATCCTCGTCAACCGTCAGTCTTGGAGGACGCGATGAAGAGCCGCCGCACCCTGTCGAGCCACGTCCAGCCCCTGCTTCTGGGCCTGGTCCTTGCCTGTAGCTTGTGGCCCAGTGACCTCGCCGCGCAGGCCGTCAGCGGCACGTTGCTGGGTCAGGTGACCGACTCGACCGGGGCCGCGGTCCCGGGTGCGCGGGTCACCGTCATCTCGCCCGCGACCGGCTTCAGCCGCACGCTCACCAGCGACGGGAGCGGCGAATACACGGCTCCCTCGATTCCTCCGGCGGAATACACGATCACGGCCGAGATGAGCGGCTTCAAGACCGTGACCGTGTCCAACGTCCGCGTCGGCGTCGACCAGAGGGTCCGGATCAACCTCACGCTCGAGCTGGGCCAGATGACGGAGGCGGTGGAGATCATGGCCGAGGTGCCGCTCGTCCAGAGCAGCAGCTCCGACCTCTCCGCCACCATGGAGGAGGAGCAGATCAAGACGCTGCCCCTCAACGGACGCAACTTCGTGAGCCTCACCCGCACCATCCCCGGCGTGCTGCGCGGCAACCCGGGCAGCAACTACGACGGCGCGGGAAGCCTGGCCTGGCGCGCGGCCTCCGGGTTCTCGGCCAACGGCCAGCGTCCCCGCGACAACAACTTCATGCTCGACGGCGTCGACAACAACGAGACCTGGCTGCAGACGGTCGTGCTCTACCCGCCGGTGGACGCGCTTCAGGAGTTCAAGCTGCAGACCAGCACCTACTCCGCGGAGTTCGGGCGGTCCATGGGCGGTGTGGTCAACCTGCAGATCAAGTCGGGGACCAACCAGTACCACGGCAGCGCCTACGAGTTCCTGCGGAACGACCGGTTCGACGCCAACAACTTCTTCAACAACCGCGCGGGCCGTCCCAAGCCCGACTTCAGCCAGCACCAGTTCGGCGGCACGCTGGGCGGGCCCATCTTCAAGGACCGCACCTTCTTCTTCGGGAGCTACCAGGGGCAGCGGATCAACTCCGACCTGACCTTCCTCTCGACCGTGCCTTCGGCCAGGATGCGCGCCGGCGACTTCTCCGAGATCAACCGTATCATCTACGACCCGATCACCGGCCTTCCCTTCCCCGGCAACGTCATCCCGCAGAGCCGGTGGGACCCCGCGGCGCGCAACATCCTCCAGCAGCTCTATCCCGAGCCCAACACGGACGGCCGCCGGGCGGCCACCGGCCAGACCATCGAGAACTACCTGCTCAACCCCACGCTGAACCGCCAGGACGATCAGTTCGACGGCAAGATCAACCACCGGGTCAACCAGAACAACCACCTGTTCGTGCGCTACAGCTACGCCAAGACGCACCGCTTCCTGCCCGCGACGCTCGAGCACGGTGACGCCGGCACCACGTTCGGCGCGGGCGACGGCAACGTCACGGCCCAGGGCCTGGCCTTCAACGACACCCACACGTTCGGAGCCAACTGGATCAACGAGTTCCGCTTCGGCTGGAGCTCGGTCAGCTTCCGGAACAACCCCATCGACTACGGAACGAACCTGGCCAGTCAGATGGGCATTCCCGGCGTCAACCTGAACGAGGTGACCTCGGCCATGAGCCAGATCACCTTCGACAACGGGGGCATCCGCAACCTGGGCTCGAACGGCAACGTGCCGCTGATCACGGACCAGAACGACTTCCAGATCTTCGACAACGTGACGCGCGTGAGCGGGCGGCACACCATCAAGTTCGGCGGCAGCCTCACGCTGCGCTCGCGCGAGATCCTGAACGCGGACATCATCGTCGGCGCCTTCCGCTTCAACCAGAACCTGACGTCCAACTGCGGCGGCCGGGTCACCGGCTGCACGCCCGCCGCCAACGCCGGCTTCGACGTGGCCAGCTTCCTGCTCGGCTACGCGAGCACGAAGGACCGCCGGCTGTTCGACGCCGCCACCTATACGGAGAAGCGGCCGGAATGGGCCTTCTACGTCCAGGACGACTTCCGGGTCTCGCCGCGGCTCACCCTGAACATGGGCCTGCGCTGGGACGTGTTCGTGCCCTGGGTCGAGGTGGACGACCGGCAGAGCAACTTCGACGAGTCCACCGGCAAGTTCGTGGTGGCCTCGCCGGACGCGGTGATCAACGGGGTGAAGGTCGGCCGCTACCTACAGACCTACTCCAAGGCCGACCTCGGTCCGCGGCTCGGCTTCGCCTACGACGTCCGCGGGACGGGCCGCACCATCGTGCGCGGGGGCGTGGGCGTCTTCTGGAACTACACCCCGGGCGGTACGTCGTCGTCGAAGGCCCAGAACCCGCCCTTCCTGCAGGCCACGACGCTCACCACCAACTTCGGCACGAACCTGCGCCTGCAGGACGGCTTCCCGCCGCCTCCCGGCGTGGACCCCAACCGTGAGCCGCAGGGTACGACGCGCTCCATCTTCGACATCCACTTCCGCGATGCCTACTCCGTGCAATGGAACGCCAACGTCCAGCAGCAGCTCGGCCGGAACTACGTGATCGAGCTGGCCTACGTCGGCTCGCGCGGGCGGCAGTACGCGCTCAAGGGCGATCCCAACCAGGCGCGGCCGACGGTGGGGGTCACGGACTCGAACGTGAACCGCCCCTACATCGGCATCTCCCCGGGCCTGCGTACGCTGGGCCAGCTCCGCAGCGAGGGCTTCCTCGATTACAACGGGCTGCTGGTGAAGTTCCAGCGGCGGTTCGCCAACGGCTTCTCGTTCCTCAACTCGTACACCTTCGCACACGCCACGGACTACAACGACGACAACGACGGCACGGTGACGCTGACGAACGTGTACGACCCGGAGTACGACCGCGGGACGGCGGGGTACGACGTGAGGCACACGCTGTCGTCGAGCTGGATCTACGAGCTGCCGTTCGGGCGCGACAGCAAGCTCGGCGGCTGGCAGCTCGGCAGCATCGTCTACCTGCGCTCCGGCCTGGCCGTCAACGTGACGCAGAGCCAGGGCGTCCTCTCCACGGGGACCGGCAACCGCCCGAACCAGATCGGCGACGGGTACCCCGACACCCAGACGATCGACCAGTGGCTCGATCCGAACGACTTCGAGCGCACGGCCGACCTCACCGGCACGTACGGCAACACCCCCCGCAACGCCTTCCGCGGGCCCGGGCAGTTCAACATCGACGCCTCGCTCATCAAGAACACGCGCTTCGGGCGCGTCAACTGGGAGCTGCGCATCGAAGCGTTCAACCTGCTCAACCACCCGCAGTTCGCCAACCCGAATGGGAGCTTCGGCAACGCGGCCTTCGGGCGGATCTCGGCGATGTTGTCCAACCCGTCCTGCCACTCCTGCGGAACGATCGAGCGGCAGATCCAGTTCGCGACCAAGATCAGCTTCTGATCGCGGACCCTACCGCGCCCGGGGATACGGCCTCGTCCCCGGGCGCGGGCCTCTCCCCCCGTCGGGGTCCATCGGCCGGAGACCGCGCATGGCCCTGAATCGATCGCCGCTGACCGCCGCGCAGCAGGTGGCGCTGGTCGTCCTGCGCACGCTCGTGGGCTGGCACTTCCTGTACGAGGGCCTCTACAAGCTCTGGGCCCCCGCCTGGAGCCGGGCCGGCGCCCCGCTGGCGCCGTGGTCCTCGGCGGGTTACCTTCGCGGAGCGAGTGGGCCCCTGGCCGGGTTGTTCCACGCGGTGGCGGCTTCGCCGCTGCTGCCCTACGTGGATATGGCCATGCCGGTGGCGCTGGCGGCCGTGGGCCTGCTCCTGATGCTGGGCCTCTTCACGCGCGCGGCCTGCATCGGCGCCCTGTGCCTGCTCGCGCTCTTCTACGTGTCCGCGATCCCGACGTCGGGCGCGCTGCAGCACGGGGCGGAGGGGGCGTATCTGCTCGTGAGCAAGAACCTGATCGAGGCGGCCGCGGTGGCCGTGCTCCTGACCTTCCACACGGGCCGGATGGCCGGCCTCGACCTGCTGCGCGCCCGTCCCTCGCGGGTGGACGCGCGGCCGGAGGCAGCATGAACCTCACCCCGGAACAAGAGGAACTCGGGCGCCGGAACTTCCTCAAGGCCCTGGCCGGAACGCCCGCGCTGGCCGCCTTCGGGGCGGCGGCGGCCCTGAGGGGACCCGTGCGCGGGGGGCCGGTGCGCGTCGGGTTCATCGGCGTCGGCGGCCAGGGCCGCGGGCTGTTGCGGAACACGGACGCGGCCTTCGCGGAAGTGCGTGCGCTCTGCGACATCAACCCCAAGCACCTGGCGGCGGCGGACGAGATCCTGCTCGCGGCGAAGAAGCCGGCCGCCCGCCACTACGAGGACTGGAAGGAGATGCTGCAGAAGGAGGACATCGAGGCGGTGGTCATGGCGCCGCCCCTCTTCCTGCACGCGGAGATGGCCGCCGGCTGCCTCGAGGCGGGCAAACACGTGCTCTGCGAAAAGATGATGGCCTGGGACGAGGCCGGCTGCCGGCGCATGAACGAAGCCGCGCAGAAGAGCGGCAAGGTCCTGGAGATCGGCTATCAGCGCAACTACAACCCGGTCTACCAGGCGGCCTACGAAGGCATCGTCAGGGCGGGCGTCCTCGGCGACGTCTACCACGCGCGGCTGGCCTGGCACCGCAACGGCAACTGGCGCCGCAAGGAGGAGCCGCCCCCGGGGTTCGAGCCCACGCGCTGGGGCTACCCCTCGTGGGAGCACGTCGTGAACTGGCGGCTCTACTGGAAGTACTCGAAGGGGCTGCTCGCCGAGCTGGCCAGCCACCAGGTGAACATCGCGAACTGGTTCTTCGACGCGATCCCGCAGGCGGTCTCCGGCACGGGCGGCGTGTATCGGTTCAAGGACGGGCGGGAGGTCGAGGACCACATCTACGTTACGTTCGAGTACCCGCAGGACCGGACCGTGGTGTTCTCCTCGATCGAGTCGAACGCCTTCGACGAGTACTACGAGATGTTCATGGGCACGAAGGGCACGCTCATCCTCCGCCGCGAGGTGGACGCGATGCTCTTCGAGGAGGGCGGCCAGGGACGCACGGCGGTCGAGGTCGTGCCCCGGGGCTCGGGGCCCGCGCTCGAGTCCTCGGAGACCAGGCCGGAGACCGCGGGTGCCCGCGGCGCGGCCAGCGTGACCACGGTCGAGCGCCCGGCCTCGTACCGGCTGGAGATCTCGGAGTTCTGCGCCTCCGTCCGCACGGGCCGGCCCCTGCGCTGCGGGCCCGACAAGGCGATCGGGTCGGCCGTGGCCTGCCTGGCCGCGAACCGTGCGGTGCAGACCAGGTCGCGGGTGGAGCTGACGTGAGCACGGAGGCCGCCTCGGTCACGCCGCCCCCGGCCATCCCGCGCCATCGCACCAAGCGCGAGCTCGTCTACCAGACGCTGCGCGAGGCGATCATGCGCTGCGAGCTCGCGCCCGGCCGGCGCCTGCTCATCGACGACCTCGCGCGCCAGCTCGACGTCAGCGCCATCCCCGTGCGCGAGGCGCTGCAGCTCCTGCAGTCCGAGGGCCTCGTGGACAACGTCCCGCACGTGGGGGCCACGGTGAGCCCCATCTCGCGGCAGTCCATCGACGAGGTCTTCGCGGTGATGGAGGGCCTGGAGCTGGTGGCCACGCGCACCGCCGCCCGCCGCCTGACCGCCGCCGACGCCGTCCTCCTGGAGGAGATCGTGTCGGGCATGGACAAGGCGCAGGCCGCGGGCCGGCACGCGGAATGGGCCGACCTGAACTCCCGCTTCCACCTGGCCATCAGCCGGCTCAGCGCCATGCCCATGCTCCACGAGATGACCGAGCGCGTGCTGGCGCGCTGGGACCGCCTGCGGCGCTACTACTTCAACGGCGTGCTCGTGCACCGCGTGGAGCAGGCCCAACGCGAGCACCGCGAGCTGCTCGCGGCCATGCGGAAGGGCGACCTCCTCGCGCTGGAGCAGACGGTGAAGGAGCACAACCGGGGCGCGCTGCTCGCCTACGCGGAGTACATCAAGCGCGCGGCGGACTGACGGCTTCCTTCGGCTCCGTCAGGTGAGATGGAGACGGAGGCCCGGCAACTCGAGCCCGGACAGCTCGGTGGCCCAGGTCTCGCCGGCGCGGACCGGCGGCGGCGGTGTCAGCGTGCCCGTCGTCACCAACTCACCCGCCTGTACGGGTTCGAACCGCTCCTGGTCCTTCAGCACATGCAGCAGGTGAGCGACGGCCAGGAGGGGACTGCCGAGCACGCTCCCTCCGCCTCCTTGCGCCTCCAGCTTGCCGTTCCGGGCGAGCGTGATGGTGAAGGTGCGCAGGTTGCGGACCACGTCCGCCAGTCCTTCGACCGGCCGCCGGGGACCGACCACGAGGGCTCCGTGCAGCCCGAAGGCCGCGATGGTGTCGGCCACCCTGAACTTCCAGTCCGGGAAATGACTCTGGACGATCTCGAAGCCATGGGCGATCCAATCGACGTGCGACAGCAGCGCGCGTTCGTCCTCATCGGCGCGAGGGGCGGACTTGAAATGGAGCACGATCTCCGGCTCGATGCGCGGCTGCACGAGGTGGCCGATGGCCAGGCCTCCGGCGGGCTCGTCGAGACACGTCACCGTGCTGTCGTAGACATGCGCCCAGATCGGGGCATACACACCGTACTCGGGCCAGATCGCCCGGTTGGTGAAGCCGACCTTGCGGCCGACGGGCTTCTCCCCACGAGCGCGGCGGCGCCGCACGATCTCGGCGCTGACCAGATAGGCCGCGTCCGCATCGAAGCTGGGATCTCGACCCGTGATCGCCCCAACCATCGTGTTTCCGTCGAGCGCGGCGAGCAGCTCGGTGGCGATGGCGGCCGCGTTCATCCCGACGCCTTCGCCGCGGTCGCTCACGCGTGGTCTCCCTGCGGCTCGAGGCGGACACCGCCGCGCGCGCCGAACTCCACGCGTCGACCGGGGTCGGCCTCCATGGTGAGGATGGCCCGCGTGCCCGGGTTCGCCGCGCAGTAGGGCTCCGCCAGGTCCGCGCCCGCCACCAGGAACGCGGTCGAGACCGCGTCGGCGAGGGCGGCTTCGGGAGCGATCACGGAA
>Ga0299913_10001082_pt1 | contig 19297 bp, 15 predicted proteins | sample RVTome_9_FD_201360 | JGI IMG/M metagenome (GOLD analysis project Ga0299913, IMG submission 201360) | Soil microbial communities from uranium-contaminated site in the Upper Colorado River Basin, Wyoming, United States - RVT155D38 (version 2) ... | reverse complement strand
GGGCGCTGCGCGAGCAGCTCCGCGAGCGCTTCGGCTTCGACAACATCATCGGCAAGTCGAAGCCGATGCAGCAGGTCTTCGACCTCGTCCGGCTCGCCGCGCCGGCGAAGTCGAACATCCTGATCCGTGGCGACTCGGGCACCGGCAAGGAGCTGGTGGCCAAGGCGATCCACCACCACTCCCGCCGCGCCGACGGCCCGTTCGTCACCGTGAACTCGGGCTCGATGCCGGCCGACCTCCTCGAGTCGAACCTGTTCGGCCACGTCAAGGGCGCCTTCACCGGCGCCATCTCGAACAAGAAGGGGCTGTTCGAGGTCGCCGCCGGCGGCTCGATCTTCTTCGACGAGATCGGCAACATCCCGCTCGACACCCAGGCCAAGCTCCTGCGGGTGATCCAGGAGCGCGAGTTCATGCGCCTCGGCGGGGTCGACACGATCAAGGCCGACGTGCGGATCATCGCGGCGACCAACGTCGACCTCGAGGAGGTCGTCGAGCAGGGCGGCTTCCGCGAGGACCTCTACTACCGGCTCAACGTCATCACCATCCTCCTGCCGCCGCTGCGCAAGCGGACCGAGGACATCCCGCTCCTCGCCCAGCACTTCCTCGCCCGCTACGGCAAGGAGAACGAAAAGCCCCTGCGCGAGATCGCCCCCGAGGCGATGGCCCTGCTCCTCGACTACCACTGGCCGGGCAACGTGCGCGAGCTCGAGAACGTCGTCGAGCGGGGCGTGGTGCTCTCGACCGGCGAGATCCTCGACGTCGAGCTCCTGCCGAAGACCGTCCGCCAGCCCACCGCCGTGGTGCCGCAGCCGACCTCCCACCCCTCCAACGGCCGCTCGCTGAAGGAGGCGGTCACCGACTACGAGCGCCAGCTCATCGTCCGCGCGCTCCAGGCCTCGGGCGGCGTCCAGAAGCGGGCCGCCGAGATGCTCCAGGTCAAGCCGACCACGCTGCACGAGATGATGAAGCGGCTCTCGATCTCGGTAGAGTCGGTAACCAGCTGAAGCGCGGATCGCCGCTAGAGCGCGGATCGCACGCGATCTCGGACGGTCCTCCCTCGTCGGCTCGCTGCGGCGCACATGAGTGCGCCTCACTCGACTCCTCGGTCCGGGTCGCCCGATCTCACGCACGCTCCACGCTCTAGCTTCCGGCCGGCGGGGGAACGGCACCCGTACGGGATTCGTGGAAGAATTGCGGCTTCCGTCTCCTCGTCGAGCCGTCGTCATGCGCCGCCACATCGCTTCGCTCGTTACCGGCCTCGCCATCGCCGCCCTCCTCTTCACTGGGGGGTTCGCCCAGGCCGAGCCTCTACCGCTCATCGCTCCGCTGTCGGCCGGCGAGGCGCTCGAACTTCCCGAGGTCGATCCGGCGATTCCTTCCCCTGCCGATGTCCTCGGCTATTCGCTGGGGACGCGGTTCACGCGCTACGCCGACATCCTGGGCTATCTCGAGAAGCTGGCCGCGGCGTCGCCGCGGGTGGCGATGTGGGAGTACGGGCGGACGTACGAGGACCGGCCGCTGGTGCTGGTGGCGGTGTCGAGCGCGGCGAACGTGGCGCGGCTCGACGAGATCCGGGCGCGGCGGGCGGCGCTCGGCGACCCGGCGGGGTGGAGCGGGGAGGAGCGGGAGCGGGCCGCGGCGGAGGAGCCGGCCGTGGTCTGGCTCGGCTACGGGGTGCACGGCAACGAGTCGTCGTCGGCCGAGGCGGCGATGGCGGCGGCGTACCTGCTGGCGGCGGCGGGCGGCGACTGGGAGCGGCTGCTCGACGAGGTGGTCGTGCTCGTCGACCCGCTGAAGAACCCGGACGGGCGGGAGCGCTACGTCCACGGCTACCAGCAGCTCCGCGGCGCCGAGCCCGAGCCCGACCCCGACGCGGTCGAGCACCGCGAGCCGTGGCCGGGCGGCCGCTTCAACCACTATCTGTTCGACCTCAACCGCGACTGGGCGTGGGCGACCCAGCGCGAGACCCGGGCGCGGCTCGCCGCCGTGCGGGCGTGGGAGCCGCAGGTCTACGTCGACCTGCACGAGATGTCGAGCGAGTCGACCTACTTCTTCCCGCCGCCCGCCGAGCCGGTCAACCCGGACATCGACCCCCGCGTCGTCGCCTGGCTCGACGCCTTCGGGCGCGGCAACGCGGCGGCCTTCGACCGCCTCGGCTGGATCTACTACAAGGCCGAGAGCTTCGATCTCTTCTACCCGGGCTACTCCGACAGCTACGGCAGCTTCCGCGACGCCGTGGGGATGACCTACGAGGTCGCCGGCGGCGGCCGGGCGGGGCTGGCGATCCGCCGCTCCGACGGCTCGCTCCTGACGCTGGCCGACCGCCTCGCCCGCCACCTCGTCGCCTCGCTCGCCACCGTGCGCACCGCCGCCGAGGGGAAGCGGCGGCTCGTCGGCGACTTCCTCGCCGCCCGCGCCGAGCGGGCGCGGCGCACCGGGCCGGCCTACTTGTGGGACGCCGGGCGGCCCGAGGCCGGGGCGATGGCGAGCTTGCTGGCCCGGCACGGGATCGAGGTCCGCCGGCTCGCCGCCGACCGGGAGATCGCGGTCCGGCCGCTCGGCCCGGGCGCGGGCGCCGCGGGCCGCGACGGCGGGCGGGCCGAGCCGCGCGCCTTCCGGGCCGGCGCCTGGGTCGCCTCCGCCGGCCAGCCGCTCGGCCACCTGCTGCGCGCCCTGGTCGAGCCGGAGACCCCGATGCCCGAGCCCTTCCTCGACCGCCAGCGCCGCCGGGTCGAGGACGACCTCGACGCCGCCTTCTACGACGTCACCGCCTGGGCCCTGCCGCTCGCCTACAACGTCGAGACCTGGGTCGCCGACGCCCCGCCCGCCGGGCTCGGCCCGCCGCTCGCGCCTCCAGGGCTCGAGGCCGAGGAGGGGAGCCCCCCGGCGGCGATGTCCGGCGCCGCGCAGGTCGGGGCGGGGCACTCGTCCGCCGCCGCGCCGGCGGGCCGGGTGGGCTGGCTCCTGCCGCCGGCCGGGCTCGCCACGTACCGGGCGGCCGCCCGACTCGCCGCCGCGGACGTCCGCTTCCGGGTGATCCTCGACGAGCTCGAGGTCGGCGGCCGCGCCTACCCCTCGGGCACCCTCTTCGTGCCGCGGCTCGGCGCGCCGCCCGCGGCCGCGGGGCTCCTCGCCGGGCTCGCCGCCGACGGGCTCGAGGTCCACCCGGCGGACACCTCGTACTCGACCGGCGGCATCTCGCTCGGCTCGGAGCGCACGGCCAGTGTCGGCCGGGTGCGGGTCGGGCTGGTCGGCGGGACGTCGACCTCGCCGACCGCGCTGGGCTCGCTCTGGTACCTCTTCGACCGCGAGCTCGGCCTCGACCACCTGCGGCTCGACGCGGCGTCGCTCGACCGCGCCGACCTCGGCGGGCTCGACGTCCTGGTGCTGCCCGACGGCGACTACGCCGAGGCGCTCGACGGCCCGCCGGGCGAAGCGCTCGAGGCGTGGCTGCGCGCCGGCGGCGTGCTCGTCGCGCTCGAGGGCGCCGTCGACTGGCTGCGCGGGCGCGAGCTCACCGCGGTGCGCGCCTGGGAGCCGCCGGAGCCCAAGGGCGAGCGCGAGAGCGGGAGCGCCGAGCGCGAGAGCGGGAGCGCCGAGCGCGAGGCGCCGGACCCGGAGACCCCCGAGGCGTCGGGCGCGCCGGCCGGCGAGTCGATCGAGCGGCCGCTCTACGTCCCCGGCGCCGTCGTCGCCACCGAGCTCCGCGCCGGCCACCCGCTGACCGCCGGACTCCCCGCGCCGCCGCCGATGCTCGTCGCCGGGAGCCGGCCGCTGCTGGCCAGCGGCGAGCCGCAGACCGACGTGGTGACCGCCGCCCGCGACGAGCCGGTCGTCGCCGGCTTCGCCTGGCCCGAGTCGCGCCGCCGCCTCGCCGGCTCGCTGCTCGTCGCCTCCGAGCGGGTCGGCCGCGGCCGCCTCGTGCTGTTCGCCCAGGACCCGGTCTTCCGCGCCTTCTGGCGCGGCACGATGCCGCTGCTGCTCAACGCGGTCGTCTACGGCCCGGGCCTCTTCGACGCCGCGCGCTGAGACCTCAGCGCCGCCCGGGCAAGGGGGTCGCTCGGCCCTCGGACGGCCGAGCCTCAGCCCGCCCGGCGCTCGGCGTCGGCGAGCACCCGCAGGAAGTTCTCGCCGAGAATCAGCCGCACGACCGGCGGCGTCAGGCCGCGGTCGAGCAGCGCCCGGGCCAGCGCCGGGAACCGCGAGACGTCCTCGAAGCCCTCGGGCGTCTCGGAGATGCCGTCGAAGTCGGTGCCGATGCCGACGTGCTCCTCGCCGGCGACCTCGACGAGATGCAGGACGTGGTCGACGTAGCGCGACAGCGGCACCGGCGGCAGCGGGCTCGCCGAGGTGACCTCGCGGCCGATCCGGGCGTAGGAGGCCGTGTCGAGGGCCCCCTCGGCGCGCAGCTCCTCCATCCGGCGGACGATCTCGCGGGTGCGCTCGGCGTTGGCGCGGGCCGCGACCTCGTCGAGAAAGGCGGGGTAGGCGTTCGCCATCACCACGCCGCCCGCGCGGGCGATCTCGCGGACCAGGGAGTCGGGGAGGTTGCGCGGGTGGTCGCACAGGGCGCGGGCCGAGCTGTGGCTGGCGACGACCGGCGCGCGCACCGCGTCGATCGCGTGCAGCACCGCGTCGTCGGAGACGTGGGAGACGTCGACCAGGATGCCGCGCCGGCGCATCTCGCGGACGATCTTCACCCCCTCGTCGCTCATCCCGCCGTGCACCGGGTCGTCGGTCGAGGCGTCGCACCAGGCGTGCGAGGCGATGTGGGTCAGGGTCACGTAGCGGACGCCCAGCGCGGCGCAGCGGGCCAGAGCGCCGTCGACCACGAGCGGCAGGCCGTTCTCGAGGCCGAGGAGCACGCCGACGACCCCGGCCGCCGCGGTACGCCGCACGTCGGCCTCGGAGGCGACGATCTCGAGCTCGCCGGGCCGCACCTGGCGCTCGACCTCCTCGTACAGCGCCAGCGCGTGCCGCCAGCCCGCCTCGGCGTCGAGGATCGAGGGCACGTACAGGGCGAAGACCGGCGAGCTCACCCCGCCCTCGCGCAGCCGCGGCAGGTCGACGTGGCCGTCGCCGAGGCGTTCGCCGAGGTCGGCCGGCCGGTGGTGCAGGCGGGTGGGGACGTCGGTGTGCCCGTCGACGACCGGGCCGGCCAGCGCGGGGTGCAGGGCGGCGAGGGGCGAGGTCATGACGGGGCGTAGTGTAGCTGCGCGCACCGCCGAGCCCCGCGTTCTGTCCGAAGTGTCGTTCCGAACGGGGCGAGGAATCTCCGCGGCGAGGAGCCGCGTTGTAGGCAGGTGCGGCCCGCTTCGGGTAGACTCGCCCGTTCGGGGCCGCGCGTCGCCGCCCCTCCCGAGCCGAATCGCCATCGAAGCAGCGGTCCGAGAACCGGCCGAACTCCGGAAGGCGAACCCTGGAAGGCGAACCCTGGAAGGCGAATTCTGGAAGGACAGTCCCGTGAGATCAGAGATCCACCCCGAGCTCCACCCCGTGACCGCGGTCTGCGCCTGCGGCAACACCTTCGAGACCCACTCGACGAAGGACGAGCTGCGCCTCGAGATCTGCAACGAGTGCCACCCGTTCTTCACCGGCCGCCAGAAGCTGATCGACTCGGCCGGCCGCGTCGAGCGCTTCCAGCGCCGGTACGCGAAGCCGCAGGCCTGATCCCCGCGGCCCGCCGGCGCCGCGCCGCTCGGCCCGCGCCGGCCCGCCGCACCCCCATCCTCCCCGTCCGCCGATGCTCGAGAAGCTGACGCAGCTCGAGGCGACCCACGACGAGCTGACGCACAAGCTCGCCGACCCGGGCGTCATCGCCGACCGCAGGGCCTTCACCGAGGCCTCGAAGGCGCTCGCCGAGATCGGCCACGTCGTCGAGCTCTACCGCGAGTACAGGGAGGTGCGCCGCCAGCGCGCCGAGACCGAGGAGATGCTCGCCGGCCTCGCCCGCGACGACGAGCTCCACGACCTCGCCCGCGAGGAGCTCGACGGCCTCGCCGCGCGGGAGGCGGAGCTCGAGGAGGAGATCCGGCTCGAGCTCGTCCCCGCCGACCCCGACGACGAGCGCAACGCGGTGCTCGAGATCCGCGCCGGCACCGGCGGCGACGAGGCGTCGCTGTTCGCGTCCGAGCTGTTCCGGATGTACAGCCGCTACGCCGAGCTCCGCGGCTGGCGGGTCGAGGTGATCGATCTGTCGGAGTCGTCGGCCGGCGGCATCAAGGAGGTCTCGGCGATCGTCGAGGGCCGCGGCGCCTACAGCCGGCTCAAGTACGAGGCCGGCGTCCACCGCGTGCAGCGGGTGCCGGAGACCGAGGCCTCGGGCCGCATCCACACCTCGGCGGTCACCGTCGCGGTGCTGCCGGAGGCCGAGGCGGTCGAGGTCGAGGTCGACGAGAAGGACCTCAGGATCGACCGCTTCTGCGCCTCGGGCCCCGGCGGCCAGGGCGTCAACACGACCTACTCCGCGGTCCGCATCACCCACCTGCCGACCGGCGTCGTCGTCTCCTGCCAGGACGAGCGGAGCCAGATCAAGAACAAGGCGAAGGCGCTACGGGTGCTGCGCGCGCGGCTCTACGAGATCGAGCGCGAGAAGGCCGAGTCGGCGGTGTCCGAGGAGCGCCGGCGGATGGTCGGCAGCGGCGACCGCTCGGAGAAGATCCGCACCTACAACTTCCCGCAGAACCGGGTGACCGACCACCGGATCGGCCTCACGGTCCACCAGCTCCCGGCCGTCCTCGGCGGCGACCTAGACCCCCTGGTCGACCCGCTCGTCACCCACTACCAGACGGGCAAGATGGCCGACGGCAACTGAGATCGCGTGCGATCCGCGCTCTCAGTTTCCGTCTAGGACGACCCGGAGTCCCTCGCGGATGATGTCCGCCTCGGAGCGGCGCTCGTGGAACGCCTTCTCGCGCAGAGCTTCCGCCTCGTCGCGCGGGATCCAGAGGTTTTTTTTCACCATCCCGCTCTTGGTGACCGTCGTGGTCCCCCCCCGGGGTCCCATCGGTTGACCCGCGTCCTGCGCTTCGCCGGCTTGCAATCCCATGTGCGTCCCCCTCCCTGTTCTCGGAGAAGATGTGCAACGACGCGCATTATGATACCAGAATACAGAGCGCGCGTAATTACGAACCTCTGCGGCCCGCCACACATTCCGGGGCATACCTGAGTGTGCGCGACGGAACGTCTGCACCTCTGAGTGCATCTCTGCACCGAAATCGTTTCACCGCCGCCGGCGCGTAGACTCGGACCGTGCCGCGGACCGTCGACGAGGTGCTCTCGGACGCCCGGGCGCGGCTCGCGGCCGCCCCGTTCGCGCCCTCGACGCGGGAGGCGTCGCTGCTCCTCGGCCGGGTTCTCGGGCGGACCGAGGCGCAGCTCCTCGCCCGCGGGCGCGAGCCGGTGCCCGACCCGGCCGCCGAGCGCTTCGAGGCCCTGCTGGCGCGGCGTCTGGGCGGCGAGCCGGTCGCCTACCTGATCGGCTCGCGCGAGTTCTACGGCCGCGAGTTCGCGGTCGACCGGCGGGTGCTCGTCCCGCGGCCGGAGACCGAGCACCTGGTCGAGGCGGCGCTCGGGCTGGACCTGCCCGCCGCCCCGCGGGTGCTCGACGTCGGCACCGGCTCGGGATGCCTGGCGGTGACCCTCGCGCTCGAGCTGCCCGGCGCGCGGGTCCTCGCGGTCGATCTCTCGCCCGGCGCGCTCGCCGTGGCGGCCGCCAACGTACGGCGGCACGGCGCCGGCGGCCGGGTGCGGCTCGCCGGCTCCGACCTGGCGAGCGCCGTCGACCTCGCCCGCTTCGATCTCGTCGTCTCGAACCCTCCCTACGTCGACCGGAGCGAGGCCGGCGAGATCTCCCGCGAGGTCCTCGACTTCGAGCCCGAGGCGGCGCTCTTCCCGCCGGGCGGGGGCACCGCGGCGCTCGCCGCGCTCGTCGCCGCGGGCGAGCGGATGCGCCCCGGGGCCGAGATGCTGCTCGAGATCGGCCGCGGCCAGCTCCCCGCCGTCGAGCGCGCGGCCTCGGCATCCGTGTTGCAGCTCGCCGCGACGTGGAGCGACTACTCTTCTATCCCCCGGGTCGTCCGCTTGCGGCGGCCCCCGTAGCCCGGGAGCCCGTATTGGACAAGTTCAGGATCCACGGACCCGTCCGCCTGGAGGGGCGGGTGCGCGCCAGCGGCGCGAAGAACGCCGCGCTCCCCGCCCTCGCCGCGACGCTCCTCACCGACGAGCCGGTCGAGCTCCACCGCATGCCCGACGTGCGCGACATCCGCACGATGTGCCGGCTGCTCGGGCACCTCGGCTGGGAGTCGGCCGGCAACGGCGACGGGGTGACCCTGCACCGGTCGGGCGAGGAGAGCTCGGCCTACGACGCGCCCTACGAGCTGGTCAAGACGATGCGCGCGTCGATCCTGGTGCTCGGGCCGCAGCTCGCCCGCCGCGGCCAGGCGAAGGTGTCGCTGCCCGGCGGCTGCGCGATCGGCAACCGGCCGATCGAGGAGCACCTGAAGGGGATGCAGGCGCTCGGCGCCGAGGTCGAGCTCGAGGGCGGCTACGTCCACGCCCGCTGCCCGCGGCTGCGCGGCGCGAAGTACCGCTTCGAGGTGCCCACGGTCACCGGAACCGAGAACGTGATGATGGCGGCCGTCCTCGCCGAGGGCACGACGGTGCTCGACAACTGCGCCCGCGAGGCGGAGATCGGCGCCCTCGCCGGCCAGCTCGTCGCGATGGGGGCGAAGATCTCGGGCGCCGGCACCTCGACGATCGAGATCGAAGGCGTGCCCCAGCTCCACGGCGCCCGGGTCGAGATCATCCCCGACCGGATCGAAGCCGGCACCTACCTGATCGCGGCCGGCATCACCCGCGGCGACGTCACCGTCGAGGACGCCCGCCCCGGCGACCTGGCGCCGCTCGTCGAGCGGCTCGCCGAGGCCGGCGTCGAGGTGGAGGAGGTCGCCGGCGGCCTCAGGGCGCGCGCGGAGGGGCGGCTCAAGCCGGCGCTGGTCGTCACCGCGCCGCACCCCGGCTTCCCGACCGACCTGCAGGCCCAGTTCATGGCGCTGATGACCCAGGCCGAGGGGATCTCCACCGTGCGCGAGTTCGTCTTCGAGAACCGCTTCCAGCACGTCCCCGAGCTCAACCGGATGGGGGCCGACGTCCGGGTCAAGAACCGCACCGCGAAGATCCGCGGCAAGACGCCGCTCTCCGGCGCCCGGGTGATGGCGACCGACCTGAGGGCCTCGGCCAGCCTGGTGCTCGCCGGCCTCGTCGCCAAGGGGACGACGGTCGTCGACCGCATCTATCACCTCGATCGCGGCTACGAATCCATGGAATCGAAGTTGCAGTCGCTGGGCGCGCGGGTGGAGCGTTTCAGCACGCCGGACGCGGCCTGAGAACGGCCCCGGCCGGCGCACCCGGGACCGGCGCCGCCGATCGCCGGAACGGCCCTCCCGCGGGGACCTTCCGCCCATGCCGCCCACGACGTCCCGGCCGACCGCGCACGCTCGCCGACCGTCGCTGCTCCCCCCGCCTCCGTGGCGCCGCCGCCTCGCCGTCCTGGCCGCCGTCCTGGCCGTATCGGCACCTCCGGCCGCCGCCGCCGACGACCCCAGGGTCGAGCTCGTCGAGCTCCAGCGCCAGGGCCGCGACGCCGAGGCGCTCTCCCGCACCCGCCGGCTGATCGCCGACGATCCGGACGCCGCGGCCGCCCTGGGCCTCCACTACCTGGCCGGCCGGCTGGCGCTCCGGCTCGGCCGGCCCAAGGACGCCCCCGAGGCCTTCGTCCAGGCGATGGGGCGCAGCCCCGAGCTGGCCGGCTACGGCCGCTACCGGGCGGCCCTGGTCCACGACGAGCTGGGACACCCGGAGGTGGCCGCGGGGCTGGTCGCCGGCGTCGTCGCCGCCCGCGCCCCCGAGCCGCTTCTCCCCGAGGCGGCGCGGCTGTTCCGCCGCACCCTGGCCCGCGGCGGCGACTGCCGGCTGCTCGCCGGCATCGACCCGACCGCCCACGCGAAGGCCGAGCGCCGCCAGCTCGAGCTCGCCGCCGCCGACTGCGCCCTGCGCGGCGGCGAGACCGCGCGGGCGGGCGGCCTCTACCTCGACCTGCTCGCCGAGACGGTCGAGGACGAGCCGGCCCGCGAGGCCGCCGACCGCCTCGCCATGCTCGCCGGCCGCTCGACCGACGCGCGCACCGCCCGGCTGCTCGGCCGCGCCTTCCACCAGCACCGCGACTACGACCGCGCGATCGCCTACCTCGGCCCGCTGGTCGCCGGCTTCACCGGCACCCTGTCCGGCGAGCGCTACGAGCTCGCCTACACCCTGGTGCGGAGCCGCTTCTGGCAGGAGGAGTACGCCCAGGCGGCGGCCGGCTTCTCGCGGCTCGCCGCGCGCGCCCGCGACCCGCGCCTCGTCGCCCGCGCCCTCTACCAGCAGGCGCGCAGCCACGAGCTGCTCGGCGAGGCGGCCACCGCGGCGCGCACCTTCCGGCTCGCCTACCGCGCGGACCCGACCGGCCGCTTCGCCGACGCGGCGCTGATCGGCGCCCTGCGGCTCGAGCACCGCGCCGGGCGGGAGGCCTCGGCCGCCGAGCTGTTCGAGATCCTCACCTCGCGCCGCGAGTGGACCGAGGTCGCCGCCCGCGCCGGTCTGTTCCTCGCCGCCTCCGACCTGGTCCAGGGGCGCGGCGACCGCGCCGGCGGCTGGCTCGACGTCGCCGAGCGGGCCGGCGACGACGTGGAGATCGAGGTCGCCTACTGGCGCGGCCGGCTGGCCGAGCTCGAGGGGCAGGCCGACCTCGCCGTCCGCCGCTACCTGCGGGTGATGCGGCTCGGCGGCTACCACCCGCTGGCCCTCGACGCCGCCGGCCGCGTCGCCGCGCCGGCTCTCGCGCCCGCCGCCCGCGCGCTCGCCCGCCGCCTCGCCGGCGGCGACGCCGAGGAGCGCTACGGCGCCTGGCTGCTCCTCGCCGGCGACCCGGAGGCCCGCGCCGAGGTCGCCCACGGGCTCGGCCGCCGCCTCGCCGCCGCGGACTCGACGGGTCCGTGGCTCACCCTGTCGCGGGTACCGACCGCCGACTGGCCGCTGTGGGAGCGGACGCCCGAGAGCCCGGAGGCGATGCTCCTCGCCCTCGGCCTCTTCGACGACGGCGCGCCCGCGCTCGACCGCCACTTCCCCTACGCCCGCGAGGACCTCGCCTTCACCGCCAGCTGGATGCTGGCCGGCAACGGCGCCGTCCACCGCTCGCTGCGCCGGGCCGAAACGCTCGTCCGCCGGACGCCCGACGCGGTGCCCGAGCCCTTCCTCTCCCACGACCTGCGCCGGCTGCTCTACCCCTTCGCCTTCTCGGCCCGGATCACCGAGCAGTCGGTCGCCCGCGGCGTCGACCCGTACCTGCTCGCCGCGATCATCCGCGAGGAGAGCCGCTACGACCCGCGGGCGCTCTCGGCGGCCTCGGCCCGCGGCCTGACCCAGTTCGTCATGCCGACCGCGCTCGCGACGGCGCCGGCGATCGGCCTCGAGGAGCTCGCCCCCGACGACCTCTACCGGCCCGACGTCGCGATCTCGCTCGGCGCCGCCTACCTCGGCAAGCTCCTCGCCGCCTTCGACGGGGAGGAGCACCTCGCCGTGGCCGCCTACAACGCCGGGCCGCCGGCGGCGCGGATGTGGCGGCGCTTCGCCTACAGCGGCGAGCTCGCCGAGTACTACACCAAGGTCAGCTACGGCGAGACCCGCAACTACCTGCGCAAGGTGCTGTCGAGCCGCGCCCACTACCACGACGTCTACGGCTCGCCCCTGCCCGTGCCCGGGGGCTGAACGGGGCGGAACCGGAGGGTTGAGTAGGAATTTGTGAGATTCTCGGAACGTTGGCCACTCCACGCGGAGAGGCTCGAATCCTGCACCTCTCCCCATCCACACCCGACGCGACGGCCCGGCCCCCCAGGCCGGGCGTTTTCGACCAGGAGCCCCGATGACCGACAGCCAACTCCTCCCCGTTCTGCCGCTGCGCGACGCCGTCCTCTTCCCGGGCGTCACGGTGCCGATCGGCGCCGGCCGCCCCGGCACGCTGAAGGCGATCGAGCACGCGATCCAGAGCGAGGCCAAGGAGATCTTCGTCGTCGCCCAGCGCAGAAACGAGGACGACGCCACCCCCGAGCTCCTCTACACCGTGGGCACCGTCGGCAAGATCGGCGAGCTCCAGCGCGGCCTCGGCGGCATCCAGCTCATCCTCCACGGCCTCTCGCGCGGCATCGCCGTGCGCTTCAGCCGCAACGAGGAGGGGTTCATCCAGGCGGTCGTCCGGCCGGCCGACGACATGCTGCCGCTCAACCCGGACGACTCCGCCTTCGTCGGCCTGTACCGCGAGGTCCGCGAGCGCGCCGCCGAGCTCGGCAGGCGCGCCGGGCTGCCCGACGAGGTCGTCGCCCGCGTGCTGCAGAGCCTCGAGGACCCGGGCCGGCTGGCCGACGTCGTCGCCGCCTACACCGAGATGCAGACCGCCGAGCGGCAGATGCTGCTCGAGACCCTGGCGGTCGAGGAGCGCCTGCGCCGCGTCCTCGTCCAGGTGCAGCGGCAGATCGGCGTCCTCGACGCCCAGGAGACGATCAAGTCGCAGGTCCAGGAGGAGCTCGGCGACCGCCAGCGCGAGATCTACCTGCGCGAGCAGCTCAAGGCGATCCAGCGCGAGCTCGGCGAGGGCGACGAGGCGACCGACCTCGAGGAGCTGCGCGAGAAGCTCGACGCGCTCGAGCTCCCCGCGTCGGCGCGCAAGGAGATCGACCGCGAGTGGGCGCGTCTCACCCGCATCGGCCGCGAGTCGATGGAGTCGCAGGTGATCCGCAACTTCCTCGAGACGGTCACCGAGTTGCCCTGGAACCAGCGCAGCGAGGAGCACCTCGAGATCCAGGGCGCCGAGCGCATCCTCGAGGAGGACCACTACGGCCTCGAGGACGTCAAGGACCGGGTGCTCGAGTTCCTCGCCGTCCGCCAGCTCCGGGAAGCGGAGCGGGCGAAGGAGCGCGCCGCCGCGGCGGCCGCGGCTGCGGCCGAGGACGAGGAGGCCGGCGAGGACGGCGCCGAGGCCGCGGAGGACGAGACCGGGGCCGACGCGGCCGCCGAGACGGGCGAGCCGGTCGTCGTCGTCGAGGGCTCGGCGGAGGACGAGGAGGCCGGTGCCGAGACCGCCGAGAAGGCCGCCGCGGGTGGCGACGGCCGCGGCGGCAACGGCGTCGAGCCCGAGCACGCCGAGGACCGCACCGACGGCGGCCCCCCGGCCGACGGCGGCGTCCGCGGCAACGAGGACGACCGGGTCGCCAAGGGGCCGATCCTGCTCTTCGTCGGCCCGCCCGGCGTCGGCAAGACCTCGATCGCCAAGTCGATCGCCCGCGCGATGGGGCGCGAGTACGTCCGCATCTCGCTCGGCGGCGCGCGCGACGAGGCCGACATCCGCGGCCACCGGCGCACCTACGTCGGCGCGATGCCCGGGCGGATCGTCCAGGGGATGAAGCAGGCCGGCAAGAAGAACCCGGTCTTCCTGCTCGACGAGATCGACAAGCTCGGCATCTCGTTCCAGGGCGACCCGGCCTCGGCGCTGCTCGAGGTGCTCGACCCGGCGCAGAACGACAGCTTCACCGACCACTACCTCGGCGTCCCGTTCGACCTCTCCGAGGTGCTCTTCATCGCCACGGCGAACCTCATCCAGAACATCCCGGCGCCGCTTCTCGACCGCATGGAGACCGTGGAGTTCACCGGCTACACCGAGGCCGAGAAGCTGGCGATCGCCCGGCAGTACCTGCTGCCGCGGCAGGTGCGCGAGAACGCGCTCTCGCCCGAGCGGCTGACGGTCACCGACGATGCCGTGGGCGAGGTCATCTCGAGCTACACCCGGGAGGCGGGCGTCCGCCAGCTCGAGCGCGAGCTCGGCAAGCTCGCCCGCAAGGTGGCGCGGAAGATCGCCTCCGACGAGGTCGAGCGCGCCGGGATCGGCCGCGGCGACGTCCGCGAGCTCCTCGGCCGGCCGAAGGTTCACCCCGAGCGCGCCGCGGCCGAGGACCAGGTCGGCGTGGCGACCGGCATGTACTACACCCCGGTCGGCGGCGACATCATGTTCGTCGAGGCCTCGACGATGGCCGGCAAGGGCGAGCTGGTGCTCACCGGCCAGCTCGGCGAGGTGATGAAGGAGTCCGCCCGCGCCGCCTGGACCTACGCCCGCTCGCACGCCGAAGAGCTCGGCATCGACCCCGAGGAGTTCAAGCGCGACCTCCACGTGCACGTGCCGGCCGGCGCGGTGCCCAAGGAGGGCCCCTCCGCCGGCGTCGCGATGGCCACCGCGCTCGTCTCCTCGCTCTCCGGCCGCCCGGCCCGCCACGACATCGCGATGACCGGCGAGATCACCCTCTCCGGCCGCGTGCTGCCGATCGGCGGCGTCAAGGAGAAGGTGCTCGGCGCGGTCCGCGCCGGCATCACGACCGTCGTCCTGCCGAAGCAGAACGAGGCCGACCTCGAGGACCTCACCGACGAGGTCCGCTCACAGATCGAGGTCCACGCGGTCGAGGAGCTCGGCGAGGCGCTCGCCCTGACCCTGCGCGGCGCCAGCCTCCGCGAAGGCCGCCTCTTCTTCGCCGAGACCATCGGCACGGAGGGCGAGACGGCGGTCCTGCCGAGCGGCGTCTCGCACTAGGGCGGCTGCCGCTCAGCTCGGCGCGGCGGCGGCCGTGGCCAGCTCCTTGGCCGCCCGCTTCTCCATCTCGAGCAGCCAGCGCTTGGCCTTCTTGCCGGCGACGTAGCTGCCGATGCCCGACTTGTTCGTCGTCACCCGGTGGCAGGGGACGACGATCGGGAGCGGGTTGTCGACCAGGGCGGCGAGGACCAGGCGGTAGGCGTCGGGCCGGCCGGCGGCCTCGGCGATGTCGCCGTAGGTGCGGGTACGGCCGAAGGGGATCTTGGCCGTCTCCTTGAGCACCCGCCGGGCGAAGCCGCTCACCCCGGCGCCGGCGAGGCTGTACTCGACGTCGAGCCGCCGCCGCGCGCCCGAGAAGTACTCGGAGATCCGCCCGAAGAGCTCCTCGAGGAACTCGGCGTCGATCGACTCGTCGTCGAACAGGTCGAGAAACGGCGTGTGGGCGGCGAGCTCCTTCTTCTTCGGCGCGACGCGGACGCCGGTCACCTTGCGATCGGTCAGCGTGAAGGCGAGCTCGCCGATCGGCGAGGGCATGTGGAAGCGGAGCACCTCCGGCTCGGCGGGCTCGCTCCCGCCGGCGCCGCTCCCCTCGAGCTCCGCCCGCTCGGCACCGGCCGCCGACCCGGCCGCCGGCTCCGTCTCCCTCTGCGGCATGGGGCGGAGGTTAGCACGCGCACGCGGGCTAGTCCCAGGGCGCCACGCGCACCGTCACCTCCCCCCACCGGGCCGCCGCCAGCTCGCCCCCGAGGTCGGCGTCGCCGGCGTAGGAGCGCCGCGGGATGCGCCGCGCCGGCACCCGGAAGGTCGTCGTGCCGGCGAGGGGGAAGGGGTCGAGACGGACCGTGCCCGCCGCGGCGTCGAACCGCCCGCGCCGCCGGCCGCCCGGCCACTCGCGCTCGAACGGGTCGCTCCACCGGCTGCACGCCGAGAGCGAGGCGAGGTCCGCGAAGTCGACGAACCGGTAGTCCGCCTCCGCCTCCGCGAGCGGCAGCCCGGTCGCCTCCACCAGCTCGTCCCGCCGTTCCTCGAGCCGGTCGAGCGATTCGTCCCATTCGGGGTCACCGCGGCGGCCGGACAGGAGCGCCAGGGCGTGCAGGGTGACGAGCAGGGCGCCCGCCGGGCGACTCTCCGCGAACCGCGCCGCCCCCCGCTCCCAGAGCTCCCGCCGCTCGGCCTCGGGCTGGGTGGTGAAGTCGTACGGCCGCCCCCGCCCGCGGTCCCACGACGGCGCCGCGTCGGCCTCCCGCCACCCGTTGTCGTGCTCCCGCCCCGCGAACACGATCTCCTCCCGCCGCGGGTGCTCCGCCAGCCCGTCCCCCCGCCACAGCCGCAGCAGCTCCCCCGCGAACCGCGCGTGGTCCGGCTGGGTGATCAGCAGCCAGTCGGGGCCGTCGTCGACGACGATCATCGGTGGGAGTGTAGCCCCGGGACCGGAATCAGGCCCCCTGCGTCCGTCTCGAGAAATGGATGCACCACTTCGACCACCCTCGGGAGGAAAAGATGAAAAGGCTTCGAGTCGCGACCCTCGTCCTGTGCCTGTCGGCGCTGCCTGCGTCGGCGCAAGTCCCAGAATGCCCCGAGCCTCCGTCCGCGGCGACGTCGGGGTGCGCCCGGTCGACGGATCCCGAGCACACCTTCTACCTATGCCACAAGAACGGAACCTACTGGAGCGTGGCTAAGACTGCCGAGTGGAAGCCGCTCCCGGCCGGCGGTACGCTTCGCGTCCCGTCCGGGAAGACCGCGGTCGAGGTGATCGAGACGAACACGGCGGTGTTCGACTACGCGCTGACCAGCGAGGCGGTCGATGCTCCGGAGGCGAAGCGGCTGGATGCGTTCTTGAAGAAGTTCGGACCGTACCTCACGGACGTTCTCAGCACGGAGCTCAGGCTTCGGGGTGAGGAGTTCGAGAGGGCCATGCCCGAGGGAACACTGGCTCCTCTGGCGGACGATCTCGAGGCCTTCTTCAACCGGATCGCCACCGTGGCCGCGGTCGTTCCAGGGGCGATCGAGAACCTGGAGGAGGCACTACGGAACCTCAACGCGAAGCTCGACGAGATCCGCGTCTTGGAGAAGCAGGTCCTCCGCGCCTACGGCAACGACGAGGCCGAGGATCTCCAGAAGGCGATCGAAGGGATCTGTGCCGACGAGAAAGCTTGCCGTGACCTGATCCGAAGCCACCTCACCGACCTCCTCGCAAAGTACGATGACATCGAGGCGAAGCTCGCAGCGGCCCGCAAGGCCGAGGCGGCGATCCGTCCTCTACTACAGCAGGCTCGCGACATGCTGGACGAACGCGCACAAGCACGGGCCGCGGAGGTGGAGGAGGCTCAGCGGCAGGGTAAACAACTGCCCGCATCGACGCCCGCTCAGAAGAAGGCCGAGGAAGCCCTCGCGAAGATCCGGGCCCTGATCCCGAAGGTCCAGGCGAACCTCGACGAGCTCCCCAAGCTCTTCGCGACGGCCCGCGAGGCCCTCGACGACTCGACCGACGTCCTCGAGAAGGTACGGATCCTCGAGCGCCTGCTCTTCGACGGTCTCGAGGCCTGTTCGACCTGGACCTCTCCTCGGTTCCCGATCACTCTCCAGAAGGGGCGCAAGGTTACCCTGAAGATCACGCCGAGGCCGGTGGCGTCGCTCGCCGCCGCCGGGCACCTGCCGAGCGTGGCCACGGACTTCACCCTGCAGCCGATCTGGCCGGTCCAGCCGGCGGTCGGTCTGTCCCTGCTCTACGCTGAAGGCGCGACCTTCTCCGAGTTCGGCACTGCCAAGCGAACGGTGACGGTCGACGGTGCCGAGGTCGAGCGGTTCGAGATCGTCGAGAAGGAGATCGAGGACCACCGGTTCGAGTACGGACTAACCCTCAGCCTCACCCGCGAGCAGCGCTGCTGGAACGACGGGAGGAACTGCCCCTGGCTCGACCTCACGGTCAACCCGAGCGACAACGTCCGCGCCCTCGGGGCGGGGCTTTCGGTCAACTTCGGCCGGCTGCGCGTCGGGGCGGGCGCCGTGTGGACCAAGCACGACACGCTCGAAGGCGGGCTAGCGCTCGGGGACCTCCTGGCGGCCGAGGGCGACCTCAAGACAGGCGAGTCGTACGACAACCCCGACTTCTACGTCGCGTTCTCCGTCACCGGCTGGCAGCCGTTCGTCAGCGATTGATCCCTTTTGGCTGGGGGCCGCGCGGAGCGCCCGAACAGGCTCGTCGGCGGCCCCTCAACCGGATGCTAGGAAGCGCCGGTGACGGCTCGGGCGAAGCGTTCGAGCTCGGCGAGACCGGTGGGGGATACTCGTGGACGAGCTGGTACCTCGCCGAGAGCCCCCAGGACTTCCCGGTACCGGCGCAGGTTGCCGAGGAGCTGGTCGAGCTTCGCCGGGTCGACCATCCTCAGAGACCCTCTTTGGCGATCCTCGCCAGGCGCTCGCGGTGCATCCGCTCGAAGATGGGGCGGTAGTCGTGGTAGCGGCCGAGCAGGTCCCGTTCCAGGCCGACGCGGGCGACGTCGTCGCCCGAGTAGAGGCGGGTTCCCTCGACCAGCGCGCGGCCACGCAGCTCGAGCGGCGCCTCGGCCAGCGCCAGGAGATCGACCTGGCAGCCGGCGCGCCGGGTGAGCTCGTCCTGAAGGCGCAGGTCCTCGTCCAGAGGGAGGACGCCCCGGTGCGGCTCGGCCTCCAGGTAGTACCCGACGTCGAGGTCGCTGTCGGGCCGCGGCCGGCCCGAAACGCGGCTGCCGAACGCATAGGCGGCGAGGACCCCGAAGCGAGCGAAGAGGTCGTCGCTCGATTTCAGGCGCGAGATCGCGTCGGCAGTGGTCACCGGAGCAAACTATCAGCTGCAACGCCGTAGCGGCTTGATCGCACGCGCGACATCGCCGTCGGAAAGGAGACCGGGTAGAGTAAGGACATGCCGACGGCGACGGTGACCAGCAAGGGCCAAATCACGATCCCGAAGGCGATCCGGGAAGCGCTCGGCGTCCGGACGGGGGATCGGGTCGAGTTCCGGGAGGAAGGCGAGCGGATCGTCGTCGAAGCGGCGACGAGCGATCTGCTCGCGCTCGAGGGCTACCTCGGCGAGCCCCCCGTTCACCTGAGCGTCGAGGAGGTTGCCGAGACGGTCCGAAAGGCCGTCGCGCGCGCGTGCTCCCGCCGGTGACCTACGAGACTCGGCTCCAGAGTCAGGCCGGTTTCGTCTCGCCGCTCGATTGAGGAGATATCTCCCCGATGGTCTTCCAGCCCGAGCCGTGGCGCGTCAAGGTGGTGGAGCCGATCCGGCTGCCGGATCCCGAGGAGCGGGAGGCGCGGCTGGAGGCGGCGGGGTTCAACCTGTTCGACGTGCCGTCGGAGGCGATCTTCATCGACCTGCTGACCGACTCGGGGACGTCGGCGATGTCGGACGACCAGTGGGCCGGGCTGATGCTCGGCGACGAGTCGTACGCCGGGGCGCGGAACTTCTACACCTTCGAGGCGGCGGTCCGCGACATCTTCGGGTTCGAGCACGTCGTGCCGGTCCACCAGGGGCGGGTGGCCGAGAACCTGCTGTTCTCGACCGTGGTCTCGAAGGGGCAGATCGTCCCCAACAACTCGCACTTCGACACCACGCGGGCGAACGTCGAGGCGAACGGCGGCCGGGCG
>Ga0299913_10001081_pt1 | contig 19308 bp, 13 predicted proteins | sample RVTome_9_FD_201360 | JGI IMG/M metagenome (GOLD analysis project Ga0299913, IMG submission 201360) | Soil microbial communities from uranium-contaminated site in the Upper Colorado River Basin, Wyoming, United States - RVT155D38 (version 2) ... | reverse complement strand
TGACGTAGAGCGTGGAGGTGTCGCGCCACGCGTCGAGCCCCGGGTCGTCGTGCACGTCCTTGTGGCCGGTGAAGGTCAGCGGGTTGCCGGCCGGGCCGCGGAACCACAGCCGGTAGAGCATCTTCCGTGACGTGGGGTCGTCCTCGGCCACGAACAGGTTGAACCAGCCCTGCTCGACCTCGAACCGGCCGCCGAGGGCGTCGGACTCGAGGTAGCCGGTCGCGCTGCCCTCGTGGGCGGGGTCGGAGACGAACCGGTCGACGTCGTCGGTGGTGATGGTCAGCTCGAACATCAGCCGGTCGCCGTTGTTGCGGCCCTGGTCATAGCCCTGCTGTGGGTCGCTGAGGCCCAGGGCCACGAAGCCCTTCATCTGCTCGGTGAAGGAGACCCGGGTCCCGGGGCCGTCGGCCGCCGGCGGCGGCTCGACCGGCACGCGCTGCGCGGGGGCCCGGGCGGGCCGGCTGAGCAGGCTGCCCCGGGGCGCGGTGTCGATGATGTGCCTGCAGGCCCGGTCGGCGACGGCGGCGATGGTCAGCGAGGGGTTGGCGCCCACCGGCCCGGGCAGCAGGGCGCCGTCCATGACGTGGAGGCCCGGGTGCCCGAACACCTCGCCGTACTCGTCGCAGACGCCCTCGAGCCGGTTGCGGCCCATGACCGCCCCGCCGAGCGGGTGCACGGTCACCACCCGGTGGGTCAGCCACATGGGGCTGTCGGCGTACTCCGCCCCGAGCTCGTCGCTGATCGTCCGCATGGTGCGGCGGACGCCGTCGAAGAAGTCCTTCGAGGTCCTGGTGGTCCAGTCCACGCCCAGCCGCCCGTCGCGGAGGCCGAACACGCCGTCGGGGATGTCGCGGCCCATGCCGAGCAGCGGCAGCGAGCTGTCGGACAGGGCGCCGTCGCCGATCAGCGCGGCGATGTCCGCCCCGATGGTGGAGTCCGAGGAGTCGCCGAGCCGGTCCCGGATCCGCTTCCACGCGTACTTCCCGGCGCGCTTCGCGCTCGGCCCGACCTGGGCGACCTCGAGCAGCCAGTCGGCGAAGAACGGGTAGCCCGCGTCCTCCACGTAGTGGCCGCGACCAGTCGACCCGTCGCCGTCCGCGGCGTCACCGACCCGGATCGCGCTGGTGATCACCGGCCCGTGGCTCGCCGACAGCGCACGCGGCCGGTCACCGTCCTTCGCCCCGAGCAGGAAGGTGAGCAGGTCCCCGTTGCCGCAGAACCGCTGGCCGAGCATCTGGGTGCTGATCGCCGGCAGCGCGGTCACGTTGCGCAGCAGCAGGTACGTCGTCCCGAAGGTGCCGGCGGCGAGGACCAGCCGCTCGCAGGTGATCGTCCTGGGGGGCAGGTCCCGCGACGGCTCGCCGTGCTCCCCCGTGTGCACGACGAACGTCACCTCGTAGCCGCCCCCGTCGAGCGGCCGGAAGCCCTGGACCTCGTGCCGGGTGCGCAGGTCCGCGCCCAGCTGTCGGGCTGCCGAGAGGTAGTTGTGGTCGAGCGTGTTCTTCGCCCCGTCGTTGCAGCCGAGGTCGCACTCCCCGCACAGCCGGCAGGTCAGACGGGGCAGCCCGTGGACGTTGCCGTACGCCGGCGTGGGCAGCTCGGACCGCGGCACCGGAGGCTCGCCCGGCGTACGGGAGAAGCTGACGGCCAGGGGCGGGAGCAGGAAGTCCAGGCCCCGCGCCGCCGCGGCCCCGCGCATCGCCTCGGTCTTGGGAGTGTCCGTGTAGGGGTACGCCGAGACCCCGATCATCGCCTCGACCGCGTCGTAGTGCGGGTCCAGCTGCGCCCGGCTGACCGGCCAGTGCTCGTAGCCGCCGCCGGGCAGCGGCGACTCGTGCACGAACCACTTCTCGTCCTTGCGGAGCAGGACGTTGGCATAGATCAGGGAGCCACCGCCGAGGCCACTGGAGACGACACCCTCGAGGCCGCGGAAGGTCCAGATGTCGAAGAGCCCGTGGTGGCCTTCGGACGGGTCCCAGAAGTTGCGTGACATCTGCTCGGGCGTGCGGGCGAAGCTGCCCGGCGGCCAGGCCCGGCCGCGCTCCAGGACGACCACTGAGCGCCCGTCGGCGGCGAGGTCGTACGCTGCGACGGAGCCCCCGAACCCCGATCCCACGACGACGACGTCGGCGTGCTCAACCAGTTCCGTGGACATGGGTCACCAGCCTCGAGCGGGTCCCGAGTTCCCGGCTTCTCCGGTGCTGCGCGGAGCCCTCCTTCGCATGTTCCTCGCGCACCGCACGCCGTGGCAGGACATCGGTCAAATTGCCCAGGAACCACCCGTTGTGACCATGGCGGATGGCCCGAGTGGGCGGTTGCGCCATGGTCCCCACGGGCACTCAGCGAGGCCCACTCGCCAACCGTCGGAGCTGCCGCCACGTGCGCTCCCGGGCTCGCCTCGCTCTACGCTGCTGACCGTGACTCCTGAGGAAATCGCCGAGACCGGCCTGGCGTGTGCGGTCGACGGTCCCGTCGCCACGATCACCCTGAACCGGCCGAAGGTCCGCAACGCCCAGCATCCGAGGCTGTGGGCCGGCATGGTGCGGCTTCTCGAGGGCTTCGGCGACGACGTCCGCGTGGTCGTGGTGCGCGGAGCCGGCGGGACCTTCTCCGCCGGCCTCGACCTGGCCCTGCTCGACCCCGCGCGGGCGGGGGAGGAGGGCAGTCTGGTCGCCACCATGGCGAAGTCCGACCAGGAGATCATCGACACGATCGGCAACTACCAGCTGCCGTTCGCGATGCTGGCCGACCCGCGGTTCCTGACCATCGCGGTGGTGGAGGGGCACGCGATCGGCGCGGGCTTCCAGCTGGCGCTCTGCTGCGACCTGCGGATCCTCACCGACGACGCGAGGCTCTGCATGAAGGAGCCGGCCCTCGGCCTGGTCCCGGACCTGGCGGGCACGCAGCCCCTGGTGGCCGCCGCCGGCTACGCCCGGGCGCTGGAGATCTGTGCCTCGGCGCGGATGGTCAGCGCCGCCGAGGCGCTCGACTACGGCATCGCGCAGAGCGTGGTCTCGGCCGATGCTCTCGACGAGACGCTGGCCGCGCTGGTGGCCTCCCTGACCGCGCACTCTCCGGATGCGGTGCGGGCGGCGAAGGCGCTGCTGCAGCAGGCGCCGCACCGGAGCCTGGAGGAGCAGCGGCTCGCCGAGCGCACCGCGCAGGTGGCGCGGTTCCGGGCGCTGGCTCCGCTCCTGGGGCTCTGAGGGTCCTCGGCCCCAGGGCCCCGGCCACCTCGCGTGGCCACGTCTCCCACCTCGCGTGGCCACGTCTCCCACCTCGGGGGGCCATGTGCGCCACCTCGGGGAGGAGAGGCGGGGGTCAGGCGGTGGCCAGCGCCTGCGGGCGATGCTGTTCGTCCCCGAGGGGGATATGGAGATCCCTGGCGACTCCCGGCAGGAGCGCGTCGCCGGCGCCGTCGACTTGCTGATGACGACCATCGAGGCGGCCGGCCACAGCTGGGTGGCGCTGGCCTCGGCCGGGGCCGGTGGGCTGGGGGCCGACCCGGAGGTCCAGGCGATCCTGGACGAGGCCGACGACCTCGCCGCGGAGCGGCTGCTCGATCTCGTCGGGTTCGCCGGGAGCCGCGCCGAGCGGACGCGGGCCCATGCGGCCGTGCGGGCCTACGGCGGCATGGTCAAGGCCACCAGCCGTGAGCTGATCGACCGGGGCAGCATGACCAGCGAGGAGGCCCGCCGGCACCTGACGGTCGCCCTCGACGCTGTGCTGGCCGAGGTGGTCCCGCCACCGACGTGATCGACAGCACGCCGGGCCTGGCCTAGTTTGGGAACCACGACATCCCAACACAGGAGTGCCGATGGTCCCCAGTTCGCCGCAGGCCAGCCCCACCTCGAGCGCGGGACCTCGTCGCCGCACGACCCGGCGCAGCGGCGTCGGCGTACTGCTGGCCGCGCTGCTGTGCGCGCTGACGGTGAGCACGGGCTCCACCAGCGCCACCGCGGTGTCGCGGGAGAACAACCCGCCGCCGGGAGCCAACGACTGGAGCTGCCAGCCCAGCGCCGAGCACCCGCGACCGGTGGTGCTGATCCACGGGCTCAGCGCCAACGCCCGGCTCAACTGGTCCTACCTCTCGCCGCTGCTCGCCGAGCGGGGCTACTGCGTCTACGCGCTCACCTACGGGCTCGACCCGCGGCTGCCGGCGAACCTGGCCCCGGGCGGCACCATCGACATGAGGGTCAGCTCGCAGGAGCTGGACGCGTTCGTGACCAGGGTGATGGCCAGCACCGGCGCCGAGCAGGTCGACTTCGTCGGCCACTCCGAGGGCACGTTCATGCCCCTCTACTGGCTCAAGCACATGGGGGGTGCGCCCAAGGTGCACAGCTACGTGGCCTGGACCCCGCTCTACGACGGCACGAAGTTCCTCAGCATCCATGCGCTGCGCGACGCCGGTGCCCAGTTCGGCCTGTCGTCGCTGGCCCTCAACGTGTTCAACCGGCTCGTGTGCAAGGCCTGCACCCAGGTGCTGTCGGGCTCCGGCTACCACCATCAGGTCGCCGAGGGTGGCGACGGGGTGCCCGGGGTCAGGTTCACGACGGTGATGACGAAGTACGACGAGCTCGTGGTGCCCTACACGAGCGGTCACCTCGACTCGGCGGTCGACAACGTCGTGCTGCAGGACGTCTGCCCCGGCAACCTGGCCGAGCACGCGATGGTTGCCTTCGACCCGGTCGCGGCCCAGATCACGTTCAACGCACTCGACCCGGCCAACGCCCAGCCGGTCCAGTGCCTCCCGCTCTTCTCGAAGCCTCCGGCGCCGGCTGCCTGACGCAGCCGGGCCGACCCGGAGGCTGGGTCACTCGGTCACGCCTTGGCGCGGCGCTCGGCTTCCTTCTTCACCGCGTTGCCCAGCGTCTTCGTCAGCGACCGCATGACGGCACGGAGCACCCCGGCGGGCGCGGGCAGCCTCGGCTCGTGGGTCATCGAGTACGTCATCCGGGTGCCCGTGCCCTCGTCGGCCAGCTCGACCTCGCCGGCGTGGCGCTTGGAGGGCAGCCCGGCCACGACCTCGTAGGCCATGCGCTGGTCGGGCACGAGCTCGGTGATCCGCTCCTTCGCGCCGACCGGACCCAGGCCGAGGAAGTGCACGGCGCCGACGCCCTGGCGGTCGCTGGTGCCGGGCGTGACCAGCCGCGTCGTGATCGGCAGGTGGTCGCCGTACGACTCACGGTCGGCCAGGACCTGGTAGACCACCGCACGGGGTGCGGCGATGTGCATCTCGAGGGTCGTGCTCACGGTCTTCGTCATGGGCACGAACCTAGCGCCTTCAGCCGAGGCGCTCCACGACGGTCGCGAGGTCCGCCCGGTCGGTGCGGAAGGCGTTCGCGGGGTGGTCGGGGTCGCCGTACCCGAACGAGACCGCGCAGACGATGTCGCGGTCCTCGGCCACCCCGAGGAACTCCCGCACGTGGTCGGCGTACATCGCGATCGAGGCCTGCGCGATGGTGTCGACGCCGAGGCTCTTCGCCGCGGTGAGCAGCGTGGAGACGTAGGCGCCGCAGTCGACCGCGCCGTAGGTGCCGAGCGCCTTCGGGGTGGAGATGACCGCGGTGTGCGGCGCGCCGAAGAACCGGAAGTTCTCCAGCATCTGGGTCACGCGGCCGTCGTGGTCGTCGCGGGCGATCCCGAGCGCCTCGTAGAGGCCGTAGCCCGCGCCGCGCCGCCGCTCGAGGTAGACGCCGTCGTACGACGTGGGGCCGGGGATGTCGGGGGCCTGCGGCTGGCTCATGACGTGCTCACCCAGGCTCTTGGTGAGCTGGGCCAGCGCCTCTCCGGAGACGAGGTGGACCTGCCAGGCCTGGGAGTTGCACCACGAGGCGGTGCGCTGGGCGAGGGCGAGCATCCGGTCGATGACCGGCTCCGGCACCGGCTCGGGACCGAAGGCCCGGCAGCTGTAGCGCGCGTCGAGGATCTCCGCGAGGACCTGGTCGGGTGTGGGAGAGGCCATAAGGCGATCCTCTCAAACGGCTATTGCTCCGGCTTCGGGTCGGTCCTCGTGGTCCGGGTCCTCGTCGTCTGGGTCTTGGTCTGGGCCTTCTTGAGCGTGGCGAGCTCGGCCTCGAGCGCCTCCACCCTGCCAAGGAGCCGCTCCACCTGCTGCGGCTCGACGACATCGGGGGGAGTGCCCGTGGTCGCGACGTCAGGGACGGCCGGCCCGATGGCCGGGTTCAGCAGCAGGTTGCGCACGATCAGCTCGGGCACCCTCGGCCGCAGGGGCTCGCGCACACCGGGCTCCAGCCCCGGCTGCCGGTCGGGCTGGACGACGACCGGCTCCCGGGGCTCGGCGGGTTCCCGGGGCTCGGCGACCGTCGGCCGCTCCTCCTCCGGCTCGCCCCAGTCGCCGGTGTTCGCTCCCCGGAAGAACGAGGGGAGGTCCCAGTCCAGGTTCCGGAAGCGGGTCCGCGGGTCCTCCTCCTGCACCATCTCCAGGAAGCGCAGCACCTTCTGGGCGTCGATCCGGTCGCCGGCGTCGTCGTGCCCCGACGTGGTGTAGCGCCCGAACACTTCGGGCAGGACGGTGCAGCAGGCGCGGGCCACGGCCTCGCGGAGCGCGGGCAGCACCGGGACCAGCGACAGCCAGTAGCCCACGGTCGGGAACGACTTGACGTAGCGCCGTCGCGAGAAGTTGCAGACCTTGTGGACCGAGCCGCCCCGGATGCTGACCGCGGCCAGGTCCAGGTCCTTGTTCTCCAGCTCGGGCGGGCAGCTGACCAGGAAGTGGTCGCACAGGCAGTCCTTGAGGTACTGCGCCAGCCCGCCGACCAGGTCGGCGAACGCCTCCACCGCGGCCCGCCGGTAGCGCACCATCGCCTCCAGGTCGAGCCGGTCGCCCCGGACGATGTCCGCGTCGACGGCGGTGAGCGAGTTGCTCACCATGTTGAGGACGACGACCTGCCGGGCCTCGCTCGTCACGGCCGTGGCCGACATCGGAGCGACCTGCACCGGGACCAGCAGGCCGTCCACGAACTCCCGGGACGAGCAGTGGAGCACCCGGGCCAGCGAGGCGTTGGAGTCGGTGACCAGCAGCCGGTCGTCCACGGCCTGCAGGGACAGTCGCCCGGACGCCCGCGTCGAGACCCGGGCGCGCACCTCGCCGCTGGCCAGCTCCACCCCGACCACCTGCCGTGAGCGGCCGGAGCCGATCACCGTCCAGGCCGACGTCCCCTTCACGCGCTCGGCGCCGAGCACCAGGGCCAGGTCGTCGGAGCCCGACCCGTCGAGCGGGGTCTCCCGCACGTCGCCGGACGGCACGGTCATCGTCACCAGCCGGTCGTAGCGCTGCGCCGTGGCGCCGGGCTGGCCGACGGTGAAGACCGCCTCGCCCTGCGGGCTGATCGCCAGGTGGCCGACGGTGTTCAGCGACGCGGTCGACTCGATCGGGCCCAGGCCCTCCGGCACGTCCCTGGGGTTGATCCGCCAGATGCCCGCACCGGTGTACTCCCGCAGGCTGACCGCCTTGCCCGTGGTCGAGGTGCGCCGCAGACCGACGGCGTACACGTGGCCGGGGTCGGCCTCGGTGGTGGCGAGGGTGACCAGCTTGACGCCGCAGATCGTGGTGGCGGGGCGCCACTTCACCTCCTCGCGGCTGACCTCGCCGACCCGGAAGAGCGTGTCGTTGCCGTCGCGCGTGGGGACCGCCGCGTAGACCAGTCGGCCGTCGGGGGAGAAGGCCACGTCCGTGACGGCCGCGGCCGCGTCCCCGACCGGGTCGACGCTGCCCAGGAACCGCTCCTCGTCGAGGCTGTAGCGGTTGATCATGGTGGCCGGCTTCCACGGGTTGACGCCCCCGCCCGTGGTCCAGGCCTCGTGCCCGCCCGGGTGGATCCGCACCCGCTCGTGCATGCCGGGGCCCGCGATCGTGCGGATGCCGGAGAGTGACTCCGGGTAGTCCGGGTAGGGGCGGGCGTTGTCGAACATCGCGCAGAACGTGTGGCTGCGCAGCCGCTTCCTCAGCCCCTCGTAGAACCGCACCAGGGCCTCGTGCTCGTTCTCGGCGACGAATACGTTGCTGCCGGACTTCGGGTTCGCCACGTAGGTGAGCAGGTTGGTGAGCGCGGTGCGGAGCAGGTAGGAGCGCTTCCGCTCCTCGGGGTCCCGGGTCCGCGGCACCGCCAGCTGCGCCTTCACCCACGTGAAGAGCTTGGCGATGCAGTCGTCGTACACGTCCTTGAGCAGCGTCCCCTCGAGGAACTCCCGTGGTCTCGGTGCGACGTACTTCGTCACCACGACGACAGGCCCTCGCTCGGGGTCGTGGCGCAGCACGAGGCTGACCTCGCCGTCGCCCTCCTCGTCGAGCACGCCGTCCCCGAGCGCCTCCAGCTCCCGGAGTACGTCGACCTCGACCGGCTCCCTGACCTCGAGGTCGTAGCCGTCGGGGTCGATGGCGCTGCCGGGCTGGAGGGTGACGAACCGGCGCAGCGGCTGGTCGCCCTCGGGCACCGCCTCGCCGCAGTGCACGGCGAGGCCGCACACGATCCCGTAGCCGTGCAGGAGCCGGTTGTGGCGGCGCAGGTCGTTGGACCGGCACAGCGCGTCGATCGCGTCCTGGACGGTCTCCACGCCGGGCAGGTCGCAGACGTCGTTGTCCACCGCGACGTCGTCGGCGGTGAGGGTGGTCAGCGACGGGAACCGGTCGCGGCAGTCGGTGACGGACAGGCCGGTCGCGGTCCCGGTGACGATGCCCAGCCGGCCGAAGGCGTGGGCGGTCCCGGCGGGCGGCAGCGCGAGCGGCTCGCCGCCGGAGTCCTGCGGCCAGTCGACGTCGGCGAGCACGCTCCGCGCCGGCACCAGCCAGTGGTCGTGCCGCCGGTAGCTGCCGCCCGCGGGGAACAGCACCTGGACGCCCTCCTCGAGCTCCGTCCACACGTCGACGTCGACGGCGACCGGGCCCGGCGAGTCCCAGCGCCGCACCTGCGGGTTGCGCGGGAAGTCGGCGATGTCGGTGGAGCCGGTGGGAGTCGTCGGGTCGAGCACCAGCCGGTCGTCGCGGGCGTCGAGCAGCCGCACCAGCGTCCCGGGCCGCCCGTGCAGCGTGCAGGTGTCGTCGAAGAGCTCCACCCAGTCACCGGGGCTGAACCCGAGCACGGCGTCCTTGCCGATCCCGGACACCTCGAGCACGTCGGAGGCGAGCGTCGCGGTCCAGCCGGTGAGGACCGACGCGTTCTCCCGGCTCCACAGGATCATCGGGCTCCCGCCGCCGCCGAGGTCGTGGACGTGCACCCGGTAGAGCTGGTTCTCCAGGCCGACGTAGCCGCCGGCGGGCGTGGGCCGGCACAGGTCCTCCGATCCGGCGGGAGGCTCGGCGCGGGCTGCCATCCTCCCGGTCGGCGGGGCGAGCTGCGTGAGTGCCGCGTCGAGGTCGGTGTCGCAGCCGACGGGCCCCGGACCGCCCGCGACGTCGGCCAGGTCGAGCAGGCGCAGCTGCCAGACCACCCGGCTCCGGGTCGTCGTGTCGACGCCGAGGGCCGGCTCCGTGAGCTGCGGGTCGTCCAGCGCCGTGACCGTGCGCTCCCAGACGTCGAGGTGCGCCAGCCACGCTCCCTCGGGCAGGTCCAGCACCCGGGGCTCGGTGGCGCTGGCCTGCGTGCTGTGCTCGGGCTCGGGCAGGTCGGGCTGCGAGGCGTACGACGAGCGGCGGCGCAGCACGAGCGGTCCGGTGAGCGCGTCGACGGGGTCGTCGAGGGCGACCGTGTTGCTGGCCACGTCGACCGACGCGGCCCTGGTCACCACCGAGCCGGCGTCGCCTGCGACCTCGACCCAGCCGTCGGCCGTCAGCTCGACCCCGTCGAGCACGAGGGAGGCGACGGTGACCGACGTCGTGGTCGGCGTGCCCGAGACGGCGGTGGTTTCGCCGTCGACCTCGCAGAGGTGCCCGCCGACCCAGGCGTGACCGGGCGACAGCAGCAGGTCCCGGCCGTCGGGGGAGACGGTCAGCTCGAAGCCCCCGCCGACCTGGGGGACGCCGGCCGGGCCGACCACGTCGCGCGACTCGGTCCGGTCGCGGTGCGCGGTGAGGTCGAGCTGCTCGTTCCAGTCCGCGTCCAGCTGCACGCGACCCTGCTGCATCCGCACGCCGGAGTAGTGCCGGTGTGGCCGGAACGTCGACCGGGTCAGGTCTCCACCGTTCATGCGTCGTACCCCTGTCGCTGGGTCTGGTGCTGGGTCTGGTGCTGGGTCTGGTGCTGGGTCTGGTGCTGGGTCTGGGGGTGGTCGTCAGGTCTCATGGATCACTCCCGCCTCCAGGCCGAGCCGGAGGTACTCCTCCAGGACGGCGGCGAGGTTGGCCGTGCGCTGCGGCTGCTGCAGGTCGGCGTACGTGCCCATCGCGGCGCCGTTGGAGGCGCCCGTGAGCAGGGCGGGGTCGCTCCGGTCGTCCAGTCGCGCGTACGCCGGGTCGCCGTACCGGGTGGAGCTGAACGCGGGCGTGAGCCGGGCCCGCACGGCGGCCTCGACCGCGGGGTCGGTGACGTCGGTGAGGGCCAGGTCGGGCTGGCACCGGTAGCGGCGCGGCGCCGTCGAGCCCGGGGCCAGCGAGCTGAACCGGACGCAGCCGGCCTGGCGCCGGTCGACCGTGGCCACGCCGGCGAGCACGCAGTCGCTGGCACTGAGCTGCTCGGCGTGCAGGGCGCCGAGCACGGTGACCCGGTCCAGGTCGACCCGGGCCTCGCCGGCGCTGACCGCGACGCCGCCCACGCCGTCGATGATGCTCGCGGTGGCCTCCAGGTCCGGGCCGCGGGCGGGCAGCGCGACGCTGCCGGTGACCGAGCGTGTCAGCTCCACCACGAGGCGGCCGTTGTCGTCGGTGGGCGTGGTGGGCGCGGCGACGGTGACCCGCCCGGACCCCGGTACGACGGTCGCGTGCCGCAGGGCGAGCCGGCCCAGGTCGCCGGGCTCGACGGTCACGTCCCCCTCGATGAGCAGGCCGTCGAGGGCGAGGGTGCCGGCCAGCGCGTCGGGGGCGTCAGGGGCGCCGGCGGTGCCGGTCACCGAGACCGACCCGCGCAGGTGCGGCCGGCGGTCCCGGGGCGTCGCGCCGGCGAGCGCCGGGGCCGGACCGGCGACGGGGGCGTCCTCGGCGTCGGGCCAGCTCACCGCCACCACGAGCAGGCTGCTCCCGGCGGGCACGGTGACCGCGAGGTCCTCCTCGTAGGTCCGGCTGTCCAGCACCGCGATCACGCCGACCGTGCCGGGCGGGGCCGCGTTCCAGTCGGTGACCGCGTCCGCCAGGGAGCCCACGACGAACCCGGGCACCGGGGCCGCGAGCCGTCCCACGGCGCGGACCCACCGCTCCTCGTCGGTGTCGGGCTCCAGCATCTCCGTGGTCTCGTCGCGGGCGCGGTCGTAGCTGCCGGCGCCGACCTCGCCGGGTGCGGCGTACGTCGCGGTGACCTCGACCGCCGTGGGGGCCAGGTCGGCCCGGAACGCCAGCCGTCCCAGCACCGGGTCCACGGCGACGGTGAGCGGGGCGGCCGGGCGGGGCCAGCCGACGGCGGGCGGGACCGGGGGGTCGCTGAGGTCGGCGGCAGTCATCTCCGCGACGGGGACCGCGACCAGGCCGGCGCCGAGGTCGGCGAACACCTCGACGACCGGGTCGGCGCCGAACCACCGGGGCCGCGGTGGCGTGGGTCCGCGCAGGGCCTCCAGCTCGTCGTACAGGGCTCGGGTGCGCAGCGGGCCGGGCACGTGGTGCTCCCGGGCGAGGGAGGTGAGCGCGGCCTCCCCGGCGCCGGGGTTGAAGAGCGGCACGTCGAGGCCGGCCGGGTCGACCAGGTAGCGCCCGTCGGGCGGGTCGGGCGGGTCAGTGACCGGGCGCGCGGTGGCCCGGACCACCCGCTGCGGCGCCAGCCGCCAGACGTGCATGCCGATCGTGGGGACGGAGAACCGGCCGGCGGGGGCCCGGCGCACCTCGACGGTGTGGGCGGACGTCCCGAACGGCCCCGTGGCCAGCTCCAGGTCGGCGGCGCGTCTCAGGTCGGGGGTGCGGACGCTGGCGGGGCGGACGTGCGCGAGGTGCTGGGTCGTGCCGAGCCGCTGGAAGTACTCCACGGCCGCGGTCGGCCAGCCGGTGACCTGGAAGCACAGGTCCTCGAGCGCGGCCAGCGTGCCCTTGCGGCGGCGGTAGTCCAGGGTGTTGGCGACCAGGGCGCGGTTCCGGCCGGCGCCGGGACCGACCGGGTGCAGCAGGCGTACGCCGAGGAGGTCGCCGAGGTAGGGCACCACCCAGTCGGCGGCGGTCTCGACGAACGCGTCCTCGTAGAGCTGTCCGAGGTCGGCGGCGACGAGGTCGGCCTCCCTGCCCAGCACCTCCAGCAGGGCCTCGAGTACGCCGGCCCGGCCGGGCTCGGCGTCGCGCTGCTGGTGGAGGAGGGGCAGCAGCCGGAACAGCTCGTCGCGCAGCAGGGTCATGACGAGGCCTCCGTGACGGTGAGGCCGCCGGCGGCGAGCACGACGAGCTGGGCGGGGCGTGCCGCTCCGGCGACGACGTGGGCCCGTGCGGAGCGGACGTCGGTCGCCGGCAGCGTGACGTGGACGGCGGTCACGCCGGGCACGGCGTGCGCGGCGAGGATGATGTCGCCGCCGGTGAGCGGCTGTCCGAGCGTGCGGGCGTCCACCGAGAGCGCGGCGGTGATCGCGCGCGTGACGCCGTCGAGCACCACCGGCCCCTCGTGGACGGGGTCGACCACGACGCTGACGCTCACGTGCACCGGCACCACCTCGGCGACGTCGACCTCAAGGGGGAGCCGGGCGTCGCCGGCGGCGAGCAGGGCGGCCCGCAGGTCACCGACCGCCTCTGCGTCGACGACCTGGCCGCCGGACCCGGCGACCGTGAGGTGCACGAACCGGTGCCGGCCGTCCCACAGCCAGAGGGCGTCGGCCTTCCCGATGCCGGGGACGGCGCGGGCGAAGTCCTCGACGTCGCGCAGCGAGACCACCCGCTCCAGTGCCAGCGCGGTCCGCGGGGCGTTGGCCCGCACCGAGGCCGGCGACTCGGGGTCGGCGGCCAGGCCGGACGGCAGGGGGTTGGTGACCGAGCGCAGGCCCAGCGGACGGGTCATCGGCAGCGTCAGCTGGTCGGCGGCCACCCGTCCCTCGACCCCGGTGCCGACGCGGTAGCTCGCGGTGACGTTGTTGCTGCCGGTCGGGAGCCGGGCACCGGTGCGGCCGTCCCCGAAGAGCACGGTGACCGTGCCCTCGTCGTCCTGATGGGTGGTGAAGACCTCGTCCCCGGGCCCGGTCCCGAAGAGCCGTGGCACCTCGGTCCAGAGCCGACCGTCGACCCGCACCTCCAGCGTGGAGCGGACCGTCCCCGTCGACGTCGAGACGTGGGTGAGCGGGGCCTGGGCCAGCGCGAACCTCTGGTACGCCGACGCGGCGTCGCCGCTGCCGAGCACCTGGACCCGGGTCTCTCCGTGGGTCGCCGGTGCGACGTTGGCGAGGATGCGGACCGCCTCCGGGTCGTAGCAGCCGGTGAGCGACGCGGTGAGCCGCAGCACGTCGACCTCCGGGGTGTCCGGGGTGGGCCCGGCGACCACGGCCGTCTCGCTGGACACGGGTGCGTCCTCGGCCGGTGCCACCCGCGTCAGCGCGCTGGGAGACGCGGTCACCGCACCCCGGGTGGTCGTCCACGTCACCGAGCCGTCGCCGTTCTCCGTCACGGGACCGACGACCTCGAGCACGTCGCCGGGGTGCAGGCCGACCGACGCGTGGCCCGGCGCCTTGAGCTGCAGGCCGCGGACCCGCTCGGCGACCCGCACGCGCGGCCGGGGACCGCGCACGACGACCGTGCGGCCGGCCTCCAGGGTGGGCACGCTCCGCGCGAGCCGGACCTCGTCGCCCCGGACCGGGAGCACCACCGGCGCCGCCGCGAGCGGCAGCAGCTCGGAGCCGACCCAGGCGGTGGTCTGGCGCACCGAGACGCCGAACCGTGCGCTGACCGACGGCCCGCGCAGCGAGAGCCGGGTGACCTTCGCGTTGAGTGTGAAGTCGGTGCGTGAGTCCTCGGCCGCGCCGGTCACCTCGTAGCAGGCGATGGTGCCCGGCCTGGTGAGCACCGCCCACGAGCCCGGCACGGCCTGGGGGTACGTCGTGTCCAGGTCGACGGTGCCCTCCGGCTGGCCCGAGACCTGGACGCTGAACCGGGGCCAGTCCGGATCGAGCGACCCGTCCGCGTACTGGTCCGCGATCCTGGGCCCGTCCGTGTCCGCGGAGGCGTCAGCGCGCTTGCGCCGCACGCCCTCGACGGTCGTGCGACCTCCCCCGACCGTGTCGTTGATCAGCCGGTAGTCCGGCGCCGCCGCACCGAAGACCGCGGCCTTCCTCCGGAGCACGTGCAGGCGCAGGTCCCGCGGGTCGGGCACCGGCGCCACGAGCGGCTCGACCCAGCCGACCCAGGTGGCGGCCAGCGCTGCGACCGGCCGGACCACGGCCAGCCTCCGGAACGCCCAGGCGGTGCTGGTCTCGTCCGTCTCGCGCTCGCGGCCCACGACGAGGACCGCGTCCCCGATCGCGAGGTCGGTGCGGCTGCCGTCGACGTACGCGCCCAGTGCGCCGACGCCCGGAGCGTGCGGCACCCGGGTGAGCGCCCGGATCGCGTTCCACGCCGGGCGGGCCTCGAGGTCGTCGATGGTCTCGTAGCTCTGGGGCACCTCGCCGGGCGCCGGGAGGCTGGCCACCTTCGTGCCCGCGGGGATCGGGACCGTCGCCGGCGCGCCGGGTGCGTCCTCGAGCGTGAGCGCCAGCGACGTCGCCGAGGCTCGGCCGCGGCCGGGGACGTAGCCGACGGCGTGGGCGAGCTCGCTGAGCGAGCGCGGGTCGAGGGCGGTGCGTAGGTAGGCCTCGTTGGCGACCCGGTCGCTGTAGAAGGAGAGCACGTCGAGGACGGCCGCCCAGGCGTCGACCAGGGCGATCGCGGGGTCGTCGTCACGGCGGGTGGTCAGCGTCTCCAGGGCCGGCTGGCGGCTGATCTCCGCGGTCATCCGGGCCGCGAGCTCGCCGCTGGTGCCGACCCGGCGGCTGACGCTCGGGCGGCCCGGGGTGTTGCCCGGCACGGGGTGGTGCGTGGAGGAGGTCATCGGCCACCTGCCACGGCGACGGCGAGCAGCCCGCGCTCGGGGACGTCGGGGTCGTTGGCGAGCTGGGCGATCTCGAGGTCATGCACGCGGACGACCCCGGCCGCCAGCTCGCCCCGGTCCGCGCCGGCGTACCTCCGGAACCTCGTGGCCCGGACGGTGCGGACACCCGGGACGCCGAGCACCGCGGCGTACACGCGGCTGAGGTGGACCGCGGTGCCGAACGTGAAGTGGTCGGGGTGGAAGAGGCCGCGCCGGCCGTCGGGCAGCGTGCCCGAGGAGAGCACGTCGAGGACGTCGCGCTCGACGTCGGTGGCGAAGCGCTCCGGGCCGGCGCAGACCCGGAGCTCGATGTCGAGCGGCACCGGGACCGGGCGGGACACGTCGACGTCCACGCCGGCCATCCGGTAGCCGTCGAGGAAGCGAGCGACGTCGCGCCGGTAGCCGGGGTCGACCTCGGCGCCGCCGACCCGGTCGACGGTGACGAAGGCGGTGTACCAGCTGCCGGTCCAGCGCATCCGCCCGGTGGCCCGCTGCACGCCGGGGCCGCGCTCGGTGAGGATCGTGCCGTAGTCGGCCTCGGTGACCGCGCGCTCCTGGACCCGGAACGCGTGCGGCGCGTCGGTGCGGACCTGCTCCAGCGGCTCGGGGTCGGCGCCGCCGGTCGCGGGCAGGGGGTTGGTCGCGGTCACCCCGGTCTCGCCCGGGAGCATGGTCCTGAGGGCGTCGGCGCCGATGTTGCCCGCGGTGCCGTGGCCGGAGCGGTACGTCGCCAGGTGCCGCCGCTCCGGGTCCGGTCGGCGGGCGTAGGTGTCGTCCCCGAACCGCAGCGTCGTGGTGCCGTCCTCCTCGCACTCGGCGACGAAGTGCCCGTCCTCCGGGAGCGAGGCCAGCAGGTCGACCCGCGGCTCGTAGTCGTTGCCCTCGGCGTCCTGGACGGTGACCGCCGGGAGCGCGCGTCGTGGGTCGAGGTCGAGCAGCGCCGCGGCGGACGGAGGGGCATCCGCCGCGACCTGCTCGAAGGGCACCGCCCAGGTCGGGCGCCCGCCGGGCAGCGCCGGGCGCCAGCGGCCCGTCACGTCGACCCCGTCAGGCCCGCCGTCGAGCTCGACGGGCTCGGGGGACGTCGCACCGTGCTCGACGAGCACCAGGTTGCCGCGCGCCACCCCGCACACCACGCGCGTGCTGGCGCCGGCGTCGCTGACCTGCGTGCTCACCGGGAGGGTGAACGGCAGCGCGTCCTCGGCGGACCAGGCCACGCGCAGGATCGGTGTGTGGTCCAGCGGGTCCTCGTCGGGGGTCGCCTCGGTGAGCCGTACGACGTGCCGGTGGCTGCGGTCGCGGTCCACCGGCCTGCCCGTGCTCGGACTCGCGACCTCCTCGAGCAGCAGGAGGTCACCCTCCGCCAGGGACACGCCGGGCGCCCGGACGAGAGTCGCCCGGGTCGCTCCCCGGGGCAGCCGGCAGTGCGCGTCAGTCCAGGTGTGGATCGCGATCTCGTGGTGCTGCTGGCGCGCGGTCACGGCGTGCAGCGACTCGAAGACCAGCGACTCGAAGACCGGCGACTCGAAGACCGGGGCCTGCGGGTCGTCCGGGGGGCCGGTGAGGAACTGCCGTCCCCGCGCGAGGGTGATCTCCGCCGGCACGTCGAGGTGCACGAACGTGCGCGCCGCGCAGCCCTCGTGCATCCGGTAGCCGAGGAGCCGGGCGTGGCGCCGCACCGAGACCCGGCGCCGCGCGGTGCCGAGGTAGGCCTCGGTCGCCACGGCGTCCTGCTCGTAGCTGAGCCGGTCGGCCACGAACGCGAGCAGCTCGACCAGGGCGACCTGCAGGTCGGCGGGGTTGCGGTCGCGCCACTGCGGCATGGCCGTCGCGAGCCGGTCGAGCATGAGCCGCCGGAAGCTGTCGTAGTCCTTGGCCAGGTAGTCGTGCACCAGCGGCCCCGGGACCGGAGGGGCGGCCGGCTCGGGCCGCCGGCAGTCGAACCGGCTGGGACAGCCCGCCTTGAAGGAGAACTCGAGCTCGGCCATCGCCGGGTCGAAGCCCCGCGGCGTCCGGCCGGTCACCGGGTCGACCAGCCGGAGCCGGTACGTCGAGAAGTCGCCCGGGCCGGACACGGTGACGGTGATGATCCTGCCGGACGTGGAGGTGGTGACCACCCGGATCCCGCGGACCCGGTCGCCACCCTCGACGCGCAGGTGGCTGCGGTTGAGCCGGAGCCCGTCGGCGGGCACGCCCTCGGCCTCACCGGGCAGCGGGTGCAGGAAGTGGACGTCCAGCTTGGTCTGCCCCGGCAGCACCTCGAGGAAGTCGATGCCGTTGACCGTGGTCGCGTCGAGCACCGCCTCTGCCCGGAGATCGGTGGTGCAGGCCTCTCCCGTGGTCGTCACAGCGCGCTCCGGAACTGGTCGACGCGTGACTCCTGCGTGCCGCGGACCGTGTAGCCGACCGTCACCTGCAGCACCGACTCCTCGGCGACCACGGTCACCTCGTCGACGGCGATCAGCTCGCCGAGCCACTGCTGCAGGGAGGACTGCACACTCGCGCGTACGGCGTGGGCGAGCGGCTCCGCGTTCGGCTGGAAGACCAGCTGCAGCAGGCCACAGCCGAAGGTCGGCCGGTTCACCCGCTCGCCGGGACTGGTGAAGAGCACCTGCTCCACCAGGTCGCGGATGTGGTCGGCGTCGTCGGTGAGGCCGGTCCGGCCGCGACCGTCGATGCGGAACGGGAAGTCGACGTGGGTCATGACGCCGTCACCCGGGCCTGGCCGGGGAACGCGACCGTCAGGCCGGTGCCGTTGGGCACGCACACCGCGGAGCTGTCCTGGAGGACCAGCGGGATCCCGCCGGACCGGACCCGCACCGCCGCGACCACCCAGGTCGCGGTCACGCAGGGCGACGGGGTGCCGCTCGGGAGGGTGAACGGGCAGCCCGCCACCGTGTAGGTGGTCGTCTGCCCGATCGCGGGCTGGCCCGAAAGCAGCACGCGGGGGAGCGGGGCCGTCGGCTGCGCCTGGCCGCCGTGCAGGCACAGCACCGTGCCGCCCTGGGCGAGTGCGAGGCCGGCCATCAGGTCACGTCCAGGGCGCCGTTGTTGACCGAGACCTGCGGCCCGGTGATGGTGATCGTGCCGCCCATGCCGTTGCTGATCTCGAGGCCGGTGGCGCTCAGCGTCACCTTCGCGCCCTCGGCGGTCTCCAGCATGATCCCGCCGATGCCGGGGGTGTCGTCGATCGTGATGCTGTGGCCGGACGGGGTGACGATCATCAGCTTCTGGTACGGCGGCGCCAGCAGCGCGGGCGGGATCTCGGCGGCCGAGCCCCACCAGCAGCCCGACCAGACCGGGTAGTCGGGGTCGCCCTGCTCGAACTCCACCCACACGCCCGCGCCGACGGCCGGGAGCGCGAAGAACCCGACCTGGTCGCCCCCGAACGGCGCGCACGGCATCGCCCACCCGCTGGTGCCGTCGCCGTACACGTCGGGCACGGAGGCCTTGATCCGCATGGTCATCAGCGGGTCGTGGACGTCGGTGACCACGCCGCGGTACTTGCCCCAGAACTTGCGGCTCACGGGACCACCGCCGGAGTCAGCGTGCCGGTGCCCTCGCGGCTCAGCCCGAAGCTCTGCGTGTAGCTGCCCCGCGAGATCGTGTGGGTCACGTTCGTGACGTAGTAGAAGCCGTCGTACTCCAGGCCCACCCCGCGTACGCCGACGAGGCCGCGGGCCCGCAGCACGCCGCCGTACCGCGCGGTCTCCAGGGTGCCGCTGCCGGTGACGGCCTCGGGCGCGCGGGTCGCGGCGGCGGAGGAGGCCAGCGCGGTCTGGATCGGGCCGGCGTTGCCGGTCTCGCGGAGGCGGGTGGTGCGGCGGGCGGGTGCCGGCGACGACGACAGCGGCGGGAGCCGCAGGGAGGGGAGCGGGGGCACCGGGATCCTCATCTTGGTGATCGGTTCGACGAACGTGCCCGTCGCGCCCTCGGGGGCCAGAGAGTCGAAGGAGAACGACAGGTCCCGGCAGTTGGCGTGCGACCCCATGCCCTTGGTGATCGCGCGCTGCGGGACGCCCGCGCGGAGGACCGGGCCCCAGTGCGCCCGGTTGAGGCCGAAGGTGACCGGCTCGGTGTAGAAAACGAAGCCGTTGGCGTCCGCGAGCCGCCGGATCATCGCGAGGTCGGTCTCGCGCTGCTGCGGGGTGCGCTGCAGCTCGATCGGGACGTCGGTGGT
>Ga0299913_10001080_pt1 | contig 19322 bp, 18 predicted proteins | sample RVTome_9_FD_201360 | JGI IMG/M metagenome (GOLD analysis project Ga0299913, IMG submission 201360) | Soil microbial communities from uranium-contaminated site in the Upper Colorado River Basin, Wyoming, United States - RVT155D38 (version 2) ... | reverse complement strand
TCGCTTTCGGCCAGCGCCGCCACGCTAACGCCGCCCTCGAGGCTCGCCCGCAGCAGCAGGAACAGCACGACCGCGTTCAGGAGGTGCCAGATGAAATGGGTGCCGACCTTGCGCCCGTCGATCACCGCCTCGTCGCAAAACGCCATGTCGACGGAGCGGAGCAGGATCGAGACGGCGAAGATCACCGCCGCCCATACGATATAGGGCGCGGCGGGATGATGCCGCTCAGCGAGCAGCATGCCGACGATCACCAGCGCAGCAAGCGCCGGCAAGTAGCCGATGCTGCCGTTGAGGCAGGACTTTGCGCCCGTCACATCGGCGCCGGCGAACCCGATGCCCCCCTCCCAACATTGGATCTGCCCGGTGACAGCAAAAAGCGCCGCGAAGCCAATCACCAACAATATGGTCCAGCCCGGCGGCACGCCGAGGAAGCGGTTGAGCGCGAAGCCGAGATAGACCAGCATGAATAGGGCGATCGGCACGACGTCTGCCAGCGCCGTTCCCTCATCGGCAAAGAGATGAAAGGCGAGGCTGCCGAAGCCGATGAGAAAGGCGAGCCCGATCAGGAGGAACTGATCGGCGCTCCGTTGCTCTGGCGGTCGCCAAAGCACCAGCTGCCACGCGATGAGCGCGGCGAGTAAAAACCCGGCATTTGAGATGGCATTGATGGGCTCTGCCCCGAGCGCCACGTTGGTCCCGCGCTCGCAATAAAGGAAGACGTGCTCGCCAAAAGTCATGGTCCCTTGTCCTTTCGACCCGTCAAACAGGAAAGAGGCCCTCCCTCTCCGGTATGCGGCCTACCGGACAAATGCAGTCTTTTGATTTGAAGTTTCCCACCGTCATGAGCTCCGCCCATGTTAAACGCGAAAGGCGGGTAAAGTCAGCGGTGTCATGAAGATGATGCGAATTGCCGCGCGCTTGTAAGCGCCCCGTCCAGCCCACGTCCCGGGACCCTGGCGAGTGCCAGACGATTGTCGTAAGACGGGGCCCGGCATCGCATTGCACCGCCTGGCTCGAGACCCCCGCCAATGCTTCCCCGCCTCCTAACCCTTTGGCACGACGTGCGCTCCAGCCTTTGGGCGCTGCCGCTACTAATGGTCGTGGGGGCTGCCGCAGTCGCGATCCTAGCGGTGAACGTCTCCGTCAACCCGGGCGACGATCCGGTCTGGTTCCTCTATAGCGGCGACGCCGAAGAGGCCCCGCAATTCCTGTCGAATCTCGTCACCGCCATGATCACCATGGCGACCCTCGTCGTCTCCATCACCATGGTGGTGCTCACCCTCGCCGCTCAACAGCTGGGGCCGCGTCTGATCCGAAGCTTCATGGCGGACCGGCGTACGCAACTGACGCTCGGCTTGTTCGTCGCGACGGTTGTCTATCTGCTGCTGGTATTGCGCTCGGCCTATGGCGGAACCGACTCCGTGCCCAATCTCGCGGTCACGGGAGGCACCATACTGGTCCTGCTTTGCCTCATGACGCTTCTGATTTTCGTTCATCACCTTGCCCGCTCCATCATCGCCGACTACACGATCAACCGTGTCGGCGAAGCGCTCGATGCGGACGTGCAACGTCTCCTGCCCGAATCAGATCTTGAAATGCCCGACCCGCCTTCAACGCGACCGCAGGAAACCGGCGCGCCACTGACGCTTCAATGCAACGGCTACATCGAAGCGATCGATTACGGTGGGCTCGTCCAGATCGCCAAATCGGCGGATGTCGTGATCGAACTATCCTTCAAGGCGGGCCGGCACGTGATCGAGGGCGGGACGTTCGCCTGGGTCGCACCGGCCGATGCGGCGACGGACGAAATACGCGATAGGCTCGAGGCCTGCCTTTTCCTGGGTGGCGAGCGCGCATCGATCCAGGATCTAGAGACATCGATCCGCCAGCTCGTCGAGGTGGCGCTCAGGGCACTATCGCCAAGTATCAGCGACCCGTTCACCGCGATGGCGGTGATCGACAGGCTCACCACCTCGCTTGCCAAGATCATGCAGCGTGGCACGCCCCAAACGGTCTGGGCGGACACGGACGGGACGGTCCGGCTTTTGACGCCCGACTCGACTTTTTCCGACATCGTCGAAGAAGCCTTCCGGCAGATCCGCCAGCATGCCCAAGACCAGCCCGCCGTTCTGATCCGCATGGTGGAAAGCCTGGGGCAACTCCTGGCCTTGGCAAACGAGGCGCAACGGCTGGCGCTTGAACGACAAATCCAGATCGTGTTGGACACAGGCCGCCGCAATATTGCGCAGGAGCAGGACCTTGAGGCGCTGGAAGAGCGCGCCAAGCTCGCGTTCGACCAAGCGTCAGGAAAGGTACGCTGAGCGTCTAGCTCTTCGCCTTGGGCAGCGAGATGCGGATGTTCAGGTCCTGGAGCTGCCGCGGCGAGACCTCCGATGGCGCGCCCATGAGCAGGTCCTCGGCCTGCTGGTTCATGGGGAACATGACCACTTCGCGTAAATTCTCCTCGCCGCACAGAAGCATGACGATGCGGTCGATGCCCGGCGCGATACCGCCATGGGGCGGCGCGCCGTATTGCAGCGCGCGCAACATGCCGCCGAAGCGCTGCTCCAGCTCTTCCCTGGAGTAACCGGCGATGGCAAACGCCTTCTCCATGATCTCCGGCTTGTGATTCCGGATCGCTCCGGATGACAGCTCCACCCCGTTGCAGACGACGTCGTACTGATACGCAAGGATCTCTTCCGGCTCGATCGCCTCGAGCGCCTCGAGCCCGCCTTGCGGCATGGAGAACGGGTTGTGGGAGAAGTCGATCTTCTTCTCCTCCTCGTTCCATTCATACATGGGGAAGTCGACCACCCAGCAGAACTCGAAGCGATCCTTGGCGGTGAGATCGAGCTCGTTGCCGACCCTGACGCGGGCGCGCGCGGCGAAATCGGCAAACTCCTTCGGCAGCCCCGCCACGAAAAACACCGCGTCCCCATCGCCGAGACCAAGCTGCGTGCGGAGCGCCTCGGTGCGCTCAGGCCCGACATTCTTAGCGACAGGTCCTGCCCCCTCGCCCTCGCGCCAGAAGATGTAGCCGAGTCCGGGCTGTCCCTCGCCTTGCGCCCAGGCATTGAGCCGGTCGCACACGGCTCTGGAGCCGCCGCCTTTCCCGGGGATCGCCCAGACCCGCGTGTTGACGTCCATCTCGATCATGCCGGCGAAGACCTTGAAGCCCGAGCCGCGGAAATGCTCGGTCACGTCCTGCATTTCGATCGGATTGCGCAGGTCTGGCTTGTCGGTCCCGTATTTCTGCATCGCCTCCCGGTAAGGGATGCGCGGAAATTCTTTCGTGACCGGCTTGCCCTCGCCGAACTCCTCGAACAGCCGGCGCAAGATCGGTTCGACGGCGTTGAAGACATCTTCCTGCGTGACGAAGCTCATCTCCAGATCGAGCTGATAGAACTCGCCCGGCGAGCGGTCGGCGCGCGCATCCTCGTCGCGGAAGCACGGCGCGATCTGGAAATAGCGGTCGAAGCCCGCCATCATGATGAGCTGCTTGAACTGCTGCGGGGCCTGCGGCAGGGCGTAGAACTTGCCGGGATGCACCCGGCTCGGCACGAGATAGTCGCGCGCGCCCTCGGGCGAGGAGGCCGTCAGGATCGGCGTCTGAAACTCGAAGAAGCCGGCCTCGCGCATGCGGTTGCGCAGCGACCAGATGATCGCCTGGCGCTTCATGATGTTGTCGTGCAGGCTCTCCCGGCGCAGATCGAGGAAGCGGTATTTCAGACGGGTCTCTTCCGGATAGTCCGGCTCGCCGAACACGGGCAGCGGCAGCTCCGCCGATTCCGACAATACCTCCAGATCCTTGATTCTGACCTCGACCCGTCCTGTCGGCAGGTTGGGGTTGATGGTATCCTCGGTGCGGGCCACCACCGCCCCATCGATGCGCACCACCCATTCGGGCTTGAGCTTCTCGGCCGCCCCGAACACCGGAGAGTCCGGGTCGGCCACGATCTGGGTGATGCCGTAATGATCGCGCAGGTCGATGAACAGGAGCCCGCCGTGGTCGCGCATGCGGTGCACCCAGCCTGAAAGGCGAACGGCCTTGCCGACATCATCAGTGCGGAGCGCGCCGCAGGTGTGGGTGCGATAGGCGTGCATGGCGTTGAGGGCAACTCTGGCGGGAAAGTGCGGGTCCCAAGGTGCCGCGAACACCGCACGGGAAGCGCGCTTTTGTCAAGGCAAGTGCGCCGAAGCAGGCACGACGCCGGAACGAAGACCCACGCCTAGGGGTTTTCCCACTGAAACAAGGCTGTGGAGGATCCCGTGCCCTCGAAGAAGCAACTCGCTGCTTGCATTCTTCTAGGCGCAACGTGCCTCGCAGGCCCGGGGCATGCCGCCGACACGAAGAGCGAGCCGGTTCCTGGCATCGAGGAGGACAAGACCCTCAGCGAGCAGCTCGATGAGGACAAGGGCGTGATCGAGCCTCCGGACATCGGCGACGCGGAGATTCATGTTCCAGCCCCCAACCCCGACCCCGGCACGACGCCAGTCATCCCGCCTCCCGGCGCCGGCGACCCAACGGTCGAGCCCAAGTAGTCCCAGGGTTAGCGAACGGCAAAACTCAAGACAATGAAACACGAGGCGTTTAGACCGGCCTCTGGGTATTCAAATGGGGTTTCAAGGCCCTTAGGAACCACCGCCGGGCTCCGACGTTAATTGGGCAGATTGCGCACTTACTGAGGGAGACCTCGAAATGACGAAGATTCCTATCAAAACCCGCATCCCTGCCAAGATGTGGCTCGTGGCCGGTGTCGTCACGCTGTACTCGCTCGTGTCGTCGGTGGTGAACCAGCCGACCGAGCAGATGCCGGTGAGCCATGCGAAGCTGATATCCGACGATACCTTGATTACGTCATCGATCCGTTGAGCGAGCCTCCGATGGCCCCCGCATAGCGGCCGTAGCCTCCTCACAAAAATCTCCGACTACGGCCGGCCGCCACGGTCCCCACGCGTTCTCTTACGTTCAACGGCTCTTGGCTCTGCGCCAGACGTTGGGCTATATCCCGCCCACGATGAATCTCATTACCCGCACAGAGGACCTCGCTGCGGCGTGCGCCAAGCTGTCCAAGGCACCCTTCGTCGCCATCGATACCGAGTTCATGCGCGAGCAGACATTCTGGCCGCGCCTGTGCCTCATCCAGATGGCGGCGGACGGCACCGAGGTCCTCGTCGACAGCCTGGCGCCCGGCCTCGACCTCAAGCCCTTCTTCGATCTCATGGTCAACGAGAGGGTGCTAAAGGTGTTTCATTCGGCTCGCCAAGACATTGAGATCATCCATCATTTGGCGGGAGTCATTCCGCACCCGATCTTCGACACGCAAGTCGCGGCCATGGTCTGCGGCTTCGGCGAGGCGGTGAGTTACTCGATGCTGGTGAAGCGTCTTCTCGGCCGCAATCAGGACAAGACCTCGCGCTTCACCGACTGGAGCCGGCGCCCGCTCTCCGAACGCCAGCTCACCTATGCACTTGGCGACGTGACACACCTCCGAGACCTTTATCCGAAGCTCAAGGCGCAGCTCGATGCGTCGGAGCGGGCAAGCTGGCTCAACGAGGAGATGGCGGTGCTGACCGACCCGGCCACCTACGAGCTGCACCCCGAGCACGCCTGGCGCCGGCTCAAGATGCGCATCAAGACGCCAAAGGCGCTCGCGGTGCTCATAGAGCTTGCCGCTTGGCGGGAGCGCGAGGCCCAGACGCAAGACGTGCCCCGCGCCCGGATCCTGAAGGACGAGGCACTCTACGACATTGCCGGCCAGGCGCCGCGGACCGTGGTGGAGCTCGGGTCGCTCCGCTCGCTGCATAACGGCTTTGCCCGGTCCATGCGCGGCCGCGCCGTGCTCGAAGCCGTGGCGCGCGGGCTCGAACGCGACCCTAAGACCGTCCCGCCCGTTCAGCGCGGTGAGCCCATGCCGCCTGAGGCCCAAGCCGTGGTCGACCTTCTGCGGGTGTTGCTCAAGGCGACCGCAGGCCGGCATGGGGTGGCGTCGAAGCTGATCGCCACGAGCGACGAGCTCGAGCAGATCGCCCGCTCCAGCGACGCGGATGCTGCCGCCCTGCGGGGCTGGCGCAAGAAATTGTTCGGCGACGATGCACTTGCGCTGAAGCGCGGCGAGCTTGCGCTTGTCATCCGCGACGGCGAGGTCACCGTGCTGGCGCCGGAAGCCTCAGCGGCGGAACAGCCAGAAGACGAGGCCTAGCAGCACGCTGACAAGGATCGCGGTGGTGATCGGCAGATAGAAATAGAAGCCGCCGGTGTCGACCACGATGTCGCCCGGCAGCCGGCCGAGGCCGTATTGCACGCTGACGATGGTCAGCAGAATAACCAGAAGGACAAAAAAGACAGTCGTTCCTGCTCGCATGGCTTTAGCCCTGCCGCCGCCGTTCGATACGCATCCGCACCGTGGTGCGCACATCGGGCGGCAGGTCCTCCAGCGCCTCGAGCAGACCGCGCAGCTCGGAGCGCAAGCCATGAATCTGGTCGATGAGGTTGAGCAGCACCGGCACATCCTCCTCGGCAAAGCCGAGTTCGTCTTCCAGATTGCAGATCAGCGCCGCCCGCGCGATGTCGGCTTCCGAATAGCCTTGCCCGCCTTCATCGGCCGGCTTGATGAAACCTTCCCGCACCCAAACCCTCAATCTGGTCACGGTCAGATGGTGCACCCGCGCGACGACGTCTTGCTCGGTCAACATCACGCCTGCTCCTTCAGTCTGCGCCGCGGATCATAGCCGTGGGTCTTGCGCCATTCCTCCGCGAAGCTCTTGAGGTCGTCGTCGATCTTCTCAGGCAGCACGACGCTGAGACGGACAAGCTGGTCGCCTTTGCCCCTCACGCCGCGGCCCTTGAGCCTGAGCGTCTGCCCGCTGTTAGATCCTGGCGGCACGGTCACCGAAACCCGGCCGCCAATGGTCGGCACCTCGACCTTGCCGCCGAGCACCGCCTCGTCGAGGCTGATCGGAACCTCGACGGTGATGTCGTTGCCCTCGCGCTTGAACACGGGATGCGGCTCAACGCAGATCTCCACCAGCGCGTCCCCCGGCGGCCCCTCACCCATGCCCGGCATGCCCTTGCCTTTGAGGCGGAGCACCTGGCCCTCGCTCACGCCGGCCGGGATGGCCACGTCGAGCGTGCCGCCGTCTGGCAGCGTGATGCGCTGCTTGGTGCCGTTCACCGCATCGAGAAAGCCGACGTTGAGCCGGTATTGCGCGTCCTGACCGCGCATGGAGAAGCGCGCGCCGCGACCGCCGCGCATGCCGCCGCCCGCGAACATATCGCCGAACAAGTCGCTGAAGGCGCCGATGTCCTCGAAGCCGGCGGTGGAGTGATAGCGCGCGCCTTCGGGCCCGCCGGCATATTCGCGGTAGTAGCGGGCCTCGGGACGCTCCTGCCCGCTCGCGTCGATCTCGCCGCGATCGTATTTCCCGCGCTTCTCCGGGTCGTTGAGGATCGAATAGGCCTGGCTAACCTGCTTAAACTTCTCCTCCGCCGCCTTGTCGCCCGGGTTGAGATCCGGGTGCAGCTTCTTGGCGAGCTTGCGATAGGCCTTGGTGATGTCGGCGGCGCTTGCGTTTTTCGCCACGCCAAGAACGGAATAGAGATCCTCTGCCATCGACCAATCTTAGGGCTGAAGTGAAACTGGAACGCCTGGAACCGGGCCTAAGGTCCTGCCCTGCATCGGCTACGATTCCCTTAAGCCATCATGATTTGGGATGACCCCCCGCGCCCGACAAGTCAAGGCGCCGGGCTAGCCCGCCGCAAGCTGGAACGGGGTGCCGATGCGAATCTCGGGCTCGCGGTCGAGCAGGCCGGCAAGCGCCTTGAAGCGGCGTTCGACCCGCTCGCCTTCGAGATTCGAGTAGGGGTCCGGCAGCGCCCAGATAAGCCGGTTCCCCTCGTAGCTGAGGGGCGTGTTGGGCAGGACCCCGGGCATCGCCGCGGAGACCATATGCGCCGCGCGGAAGGCGGCGCCCAGGATGCGCGCGCGCTTGACCGCATCCTTGTCGACGAGCTCCACGAGCTTTTGGCTCATCTCGTCTTTGACGATCCCTTCATTGCGGTAATAGACGGTCAACGCCAGGAAAGCCCGGCCAGGATGATCGACGCCGACGAAGTCGCCGTGAGCCACGAGGTTGAGACTCTGCGCGCCACGATAGTCGGGATGAGCCCGCCAGCCGATATCCGACAACAAGCAGGCGGCGTGGCGCAACCGCGTCTGCTCGGGCGTCTCGACCGGCCCCGGCGCGCGAAACAGGGCGTCGGTCCAGGCGCAAAGCTCATAGGCATTCTCAAGGGATCGTGAGCGCTGCCTTGCGAGATTGGCGCAAGCCTCGAGCAGCGGATCCTTCTCCCGCTCCTCTTCGCTCAGCAGGCTGTAGAGCAGACCCTCCCGGATCCCGAGCACCGACACCACGACCGCGCGCGGCTTCATCTGCTTGATGAGCCGTTCGAGCACCAGCGCCCCGTAAGGCACCGTTTCACGCCGCGCGCTCGAAAGGTCACGGATGCCGGCGAGCGAGCTTTGCGACTGGTGGTCGAGCAGCGCCGCAAATTTCAGGGCCTCGTCGGCACCGATCCGGTAATTGTGCATCACGCTCAAAGGATAGTCCGTATGGGTCATGTGCAGGCGTGCGAGCGCCCGCCACGTGCCGCCGATGGCATAGAAATCGCGGCCCCTGCCCTTCTCCAGCCAGTCCACCTTGGAGAACTCGGCATCGACGATGTCGCGCGCCTTCTTGAGGTTGCCTTCCGAGGCATCGATCAACCGCAGCCCGCCGAGCGGCATGGTGACGGCATCCGACAACCGCCCGCCGCGCACGTCGATGAGCTCGAGGCTGCCGCCGCCGAGATCGCCGACGAAACCATCAGCCGCGTAGATGCCGGAGACAACGCCGAGCGCCGCAAGCTCCGCCTCCATCGCGCCCGACAACACCGTGACCTTGCGGTCGAGGACCCGCTCGGCCTGGGCAATGAACTCGGCGCCGTTCTCGGCCTCGCGGGCGGCGGCCGTGGCAATGACCTCCACGCGCGTCACATCAAGCTGATCGATCAGCGCGCGAAAGCGCCGCAGCTCGCGCAGAGCACGTGCCACACCATCGGCCGCAAGCCTGCCTGTGGTGGCGATGGACCGCCCCAGGCCGCACAATACCTTCTCGTTGAACACGGGCTCAGGCGCGCGGCGGGCCGACTCGTACACGATGAGCCGCACCGAGTTCGAGCCGATATCGACGACTGCGACAGGGGCTCGATCGTTGGTCGAAGCCATTACGCGCTCAGGCCTAGCCGGTCTCGACCAGACGCGAAAAACGCGGCGGCATGTTCTCGGTGAGAGAGGTGCCGCGGCCGGATAGACTGGGATTGGTCATGAAGTAGTCCTGCGCGCTGAAGGGCTCGTGACCCTCCGTGAGCGGAATTCGCACCGAGCTGCCGTCGGGCATGACTCGCCAGCTCTGCAAGTTGTCCTTGAGATTGGCCACCATGATCTGGTCGAGGATCTGCTCGTGCACCGTAGGATTCTTGATCGGCACCATGGCCTCCACCCGGCGGTCCAGGTTGCGCGGCATCATGTCGGCGGAGCTGATATAGACCACGGCCTTGCGATTCGGAAGCCCATGCCCGGCGCCGAAGCAATAGATGCGCGAGTGCTCCAGGAAGCGCCCCACGATGCTTTTGACGTGGATGTTCTCCGAAAGGCCCGGCACGCCGGGCCGCAAGCAGCAAATGCCCCGCACCACGAGGTCGATCTCGACGCCTGCCTGGCTTGCCTCGTACAGCGCGTCGATAATCTCGGCATCCACCAGCGAATTCATCTTCATCCAGATCGCCGCGGGACGCCCAGCCTTGGCGTGGTACATCTCCTCGCGAATGTGGTCGAGGATGCGCGCCCTGATGCCGTGCGGCGACACCGCCATGGCCTCGAGCTCGGCCGGCTCCGCATAGCCCGTGACGTAGTTGAAGATGCGCGACAGGTCGTTGCCGATCGCGCGTTCGGCGGTGAAGAACGACAGGTCGGTGTAGATCTTCGCCGTCACCGAATGATAGTTGCCGGTGCCCACATGGCAATAGGTGGCAAGCTCGCCGCGCTCGCGCCGCACGATGAGGCTGAGCTTGGCGTGGGTCTTGAGCTCGATGAAGCCGTAGACCACCTGGACGCCAGCGCTTTCCAAGTCGCGCGCCCACTTGATGTTGGCCTCCTCGTCGAAGCGCGCCTTGAGCTCGACCACGGCCGTCACCGACTTGCCGGCTTCGGCCGCGTCCTTCAGCGCCTCGATAATGGGTGAGGTCTTGCTCGTGCGGTAGAGCGTCCATTTGATCGCCACGACGTCCGGGTCGGCGGCTGCCTGCTTCAGGAACTGGAGCACGACGTCGAACGACTCATACGGATGGTGGACGACGATGTCCTTCTTGGCGATGGCCGCGAAGCAATCGCCCTGATGCTCGCGGATACGCTCGGGGAACCGGCTGACGAACGGCTGAAATTTGAGGTCCGGCCGGTCGGCGACGATCAGTTGATTGATATCGGCGAGCCCGATGAGACCCTTCTGCACGAAGCTCTCGCGCTCGGAGACCTTCAGCTCCTGCATGACGAAGCGCTGGAGCCTGGACGGCATGGTCGCTTCCATTTCGAGTCGGATGACCGAGCCGCGCTTCCGGCGTTTCAGCGCCGTCTCGAACACGCGCACGAGATCTTCGGCCTCTTCCTGAACCTCGATATCGCTGTCGCGCACGACGCGGAACGCGCCCTGGCTCCGCACCCGGTAGCCCGGAAACAGTCTCGACACGAAGATACCGACGACCGTCTCCAGCCGAATGAAACGGGTCTCTTTGGAGCCCTCCTCGCCCGGCAAGCGGATGAAGCGATCGAGCTGCGAGGGGATCGGCAATAGCGCGTGCATCGTGCGCAACGATCCTTCGCGCACCAACTCGAGTCCGAGGGTGAAGCCGAAATTCGGGATGAAGGGAAACGGATGGGCCGGGTCGACGGCGATCGGCGTGAGCACCGGAAAGAGGTGGTTCAGGAAATGCTCCTCGAGCCAGCTGCGCTGCTGGTCGGAGAGCTGGTCGGCGTGGAGGACGTGAATGCCAGCCTCGGCCAGCAAGGCCTCGAGCGTGACCCAGTTTTCCTGCTGCTGCGCCGTGAGTTCGGCGACGGAATGGTTGATGCGGTCGAGCTGCTCGGCGGGCGAGAGCCCGTCCTGGCTCGGCGTCTCGATCCCGGCGACGAGTTGCGCGCGCAGGCCCGCGACCCGCACCATGTAGAATTCGTCGAGGTTGGTCGCCGAGATGGACAGAAAGCGCAAGCGCTCGAGCAGCGGGTCCCGCTCGTTCTCCGCTTCCTCCAACACCCTCTTGTTGAAGTAGAGCCAGGACAGCTCGCGGTTGAAATAGCGGCCAGGTCCGAACGCGGCGATCCGGCTCGCGGTGTCCTCGTGCTCAACCTTCTCCGGGATGTTCATCGGTAACCTCGTGAAATCCGGCGCGTTTTTAGCCACCCCATAATTTTCGGCCAGCATGTTACGCCGTCAAATGTATCACTAGCGTTACGGAAAACGCCAATTCGCCGGACTACTTAATCAGTCGACCCCGTTCCCTGTAGGGCCTCGATCACGAGCTGACGGTTGATCTTGCGACCCGAGGCGAGCGCCGCCCTATCGACCGCCTCGACCGCCGCCGCGGCCGCCGCGAGCGACCGCTCGATCCTGAGCGCCATGAACTCGAGCAGCTTGGGGTCGATATTGAGCTGGCGGTCGGTGAAATGCTTGAGCATCACCGTCCTGAGCAGCGCTTCGTCGGGCGTGCCGATCTCCGTCACCGGCACGGCGTTCAGGCGCGAGGCGAGATCGGGCAGCGCGGTGCCCCACCGGCTCGGGCTGCCGCGCGCCGTCAGAAGCACGAAGAGAGGCTTCTCGCGCGCCAGGTTCAACAGATGGAAGAGCATCTTCTCGTCGTAGGCGAGGCGGTCGGCATCCTCCACCACGATCGACGAGCCGGGGATCAGCCGGTCGAGCAATGCGATACCGAGATGGGCCGGGTCGAGCGCGACGGCGCCCGAGCGGCCTTGCCATACACGAACCAGGTGGGTCTTGCCGCTCGCGGCCTGGCCAATCAGGAGCTGCACGTGATCCGGCCAGTCTGGCCACGCGTCGATGAGCCTGACGGCGGCGCGATTGCAGTCGCTGACAAGAAAGTCCTCGGCCCCGAGAGCCGTCCGATGCGGCAGGTCGAAGGTGAGCTGGTCGAGGGTCACGAAGCCCTGATCCGTGAGCGCTGATCGCCGAGCCCGGCGGATTTCTGCCGGCGCGGAAGCGGCGCGGGCGCCGGCTCATAGCTCGCCATGTGCCTGACCCACGCCACGAAATAGGCAGCCGCCGAGAGAATGGTGAACGTGCCCGTCACCCAGATCAGGAACCAGACCAGGTTGCCGAGCCCAAGTCCGAGCCCAAGCTCGGCAAGCACGACTCCCGCCAGCGCGATCTGTGCGCAGGTGTTCACTTTGCTGATGAGCAGCGGCCTCACATTGATCGGGCGCGACAGCATCCAGGCGAGCATTACGGCACCGACGATGAGGATATCGCGGCTGACCACGGCAATGACGAGCCAGACCGGCAGATGACCCGCCAGTCCCAAGGTGACATAGATCGTCACCAGAAGGGCCTTGTCGGCGATCGGATCGAGATAGGCGCCGAGCTCGGTATGCCAGCCGAAGCGCTTGGCGAGATAGCCGTCGGCCGCGTCGGAGAGTCCTGCGAGGAGAAACACGACAAAGGCTGCGAACATCTCGTGGTCGATGATCAGCCACACGAGTAGCGGCACGAGCACGATCCGCCCCAATGTCAGCGTATTGGGAATGTTCACCGGCGCTTCTCCCTGCGGTCCTTCGCGCGCAGCTCTGTGGCGGGACCGTCGGGCACGGATTTTAGCAGATTCTGCGCCCTAAAGGACCTGCTCCCGTCCCCCGCCGCGCTACTGGGAGCGAAGCACGAACGTGCCATTTCTCTCATCGAGCATAAATCCATTCTGGCCGAGCGCCGCCTGCAGGGTATCGAGCGACCCGGCGAAATCGAAGGTGATCGCCGCGGTCCGCGCCGACAGCGAATTCACCTCGAGCGCCTGAAGCCCGGCCATCTGCGCGAGCCTGGATCGAATCTCTTGCCAATCCTTTAGGCCGGAGAACTCAACCAGGGCCACAACATTGCGGGGCACCACGGCGGGCGCCTCGGGCGCCTCCTCCATCCCAGGCGGCGGGCTCTCCTCGTAGACCGTCTGGGCGGGCATCTCGCCGCCCGACCGCATCACCTTCCAGCGGTTCTCGAGGATCGCGAGCGCGGTCGCGGCCGCCTTGCGCACCGCTGCCTTCTCATCGCCGCCAATGCTCTCGGACTGGGTGAAGTCCATCACGCCGACGCCGTCCTCGCCGACCAGCCGCGTCGTGAACGTGCCATCCTTGACTTGACCGACCGCAAGAAGCAACGAGCCGTATCCATAGGCGCTGTTCAGCGTGGCAAGGGCTTGGCGGTCGCCCGAAGCCGCCTGCGCGACCGTCCCCGGATCGACGTCGGTTCGCAACGGCAGGAGCGTCGCCGGGGTGACGCTGTGGGACAAGTCCAGATCCTCCCAGGCCTGGCGCCATACCGCCTCGCCCTCACCCGTCCCCGCCGGCTGCATGAGCGGCAGGATGAAGATTGTAGGCGCACGGTTCTCGCTGAAAGGAACGGCATAGGCCGCAAGGAGCCGCTTCACCGCAGGTTCGTTGAAGTTCACATCGAGCGTGGCGATGTAGCGCGTGGTCGAGGCCTGCTCCTTTCGAACCGCTACGCCGATGACCATCTGCTCGACCTCCTCCTTGGTAAGTTCGGGCAGTTGTTCTTGCACACCTGGCGGCAGGAGACGCCCGAGCACGATCGTCATGGCGCGCATCTGCGCCTCCGCCATGCCGGCAGCCCTCGCCGCCACCGCGTCCTTGGCCGTCACGTCCACCGTAACCTTGGCGACGTTGAAGAGACTGTCCGCGGCCAGCGCCCCAAGGCCGGGCGCGGTCACTACCGCCGCGCCGAGCAGGCCGACAACACTCAAGCTCCGAACACAGCGCTCTAATGCTTGGAAACGCATGCCAAAACTCTACCGCCCTCCGGCCGCCCTCACGCGCATGGCCGACGCTCCCGGTTAACCCTCTGAATGTGGCGGGGCCACGGCCTTTCCGCCTTGACGGCTCTCGCCCGGCACGATTGTTATGCCAATTCCTCTGAACTTGCACCCCGAGTGGCCCGGTGCCCCCGAGAACCCACGACAAAGCGCCTCTGACCTATCGCGAAACCGGAGTCGACATTGATGCCGGCAACGCGCTGGTGAAGGCCATCGGTCCGCTCGTCGCCAAGACCCGGCGGTCCGGCGTGCTGGGGGACATCGGCGGGTTCGGCGGCCTGTTCGACCTCAAGGCTTGCGGTTTTCAAGATCCGCTCCTCGTCGCTGCCACAGACGGCGTCGGCACCAAGTTGAAACTCGCCATCGAGACCGGCCTGCATGATGGGATTGGCATCGATCTCGTCGCCATGAACGTCAACGACCTCGTGGTTCAAGGCGCGGAGCCGCTGTTCTTCCTCGATTACTTCGCGACCGGCCGGCTCCACGTGGACGTGGCCGCGAAGGTCGTCGCCAGCATCGCCAAGGGCTGCGCAGAGGCAGGCTGCGCGCTGCTCGGCGGCGAGACCGCCGAGATGCCCGGACTCTACGCCGCGGACGACTACGACTTGGCGGGCTTTGCCGTCGGCGCGGTGGAGCGCGACGGGCTCTTGCCGAGACGGGATCTCGCCGTCGGCGATGTGCTGATCGGCCTCCCCTCTTCCGGACTCCACGCCAACGGATTCTCCCTCGTGCGCCGCGTGCTGTCCGAGAGCGGCCTCGATCTGGACGACCCGGCGCCCTTCGCGCCGGAGACGACGCTCGGCGCCAGCCTGCTCACCCCCACCCGCATCTATGTGCGTCAGCTTCTTGAAACGATTCGCACAACCTCGGCCGTGAAGGCGCTCGCCCACATCACCGGTGGCGGCCTGATCGACAACCTGCCTCGCGTGCTGCCCGACTCCCTCGCCGCCGTCATCGATCAGAGCACGATCCATCTGCCGCCGGTGTTCGCCTGGCTCCAGGTGGAAGCGAGACTTGATGAGCGCGAGATGCTGCGGACCTTCAACTGCGGCATCGGCATGGTGATCGTCGTGGCGCCGGCCGACGTGGATCATGTCCGGTCCGCCCTCGGTCCTCTCGGACACGAAGCAACCCTCATCGGCACCTTGCGCGCACGCGACGGCGGTGCGCCTGTGCGCCTCGAGGGCAAGCCATGGTCGACCTCATGACTGCCAAGAAACGCGTCGGCGTGCTGATCTCGGGGCGCGGCACCAATCTCCAGGCGCTGATCGATGCAGCAAAGACCCGCGACTACCCCGCGGAGATCGTCGTCGTGATCTCGAATGCGCCTGGCGTGCAAGGCCTCGCCCGAGCCGAAGCCGCGGGCATCCCGGTTCGCGTCGTCAACCACAAGGACTTCGCCACGCGGGAGCTGTTCGAAGCGGAACTCGACGCTGCCCTGAACCAGGCGGGCGTGGAGCTTCTCTGCAATGCCGGCTTCATGCGCCTGCTGACGGAAAGTTTCGTCACCCGCTGGCTCAACCGCCATCTGAACATCCACCCTTCGCTGCTTCCCGCCTTCAAGGGCTTGGACACACACGCGCGCGTGCTCCAATCGGGGGCCAGGATCACCGGCTGCACCGTTCATTTCGTGCGTGCCGCCATGGATGAGGGCCCCATCGTCGCGCAAGCCGCCGTGCCCGTCGACCCAGGGGACACCGAAGAGGGCCTTGCGGCGCGGGTCTTGGAGGCCGAGCACAGGCTCTATCCGCATGCGCTCCGCTTGGTCGCCTCCGGCGCGGTGCGGGTGGAGGGCGAACATGTGATGGGAATGACACAGCAAAACGGCCAATTCGCCGTTTTTTCGCCTCCACTTCCGCGCACGCTTTGATCGAAAGCATTAACCGCCCTAGAATTGGAGTTTGGACGGTGGAACGTGATCGAGCGCAACATGCGGCGCTGCCGACCATGGACAATGCCGACGGCCGGATGGTAGGAACTGGCCTATTCGAGACAATCCTCGCGGCTGATTTCCGGGACCGGAGCGGGCCCGGCCGGCGCGAAAGACCCTTTTTCTGGCCTGGCGGCTTGGCTCCTGGGTCCCAACCCGGCACCAAGGCCCCACGACCAGGATCTTTGGGGGAAGGCGTAAAATGGCGGATATGACGGTCGCCTACTCTCCGTCACATGGGCTCGGTGAAGAGCAGAGCATCTGGTACAAGCTCACGCCGTTGTTGAGCCAGGAGAACCCGATGCAGGTTCTCATGGCCATCACCGACAAATACGCCGGCGTGGTTCCCATCAATCTCAAGAACCAGCGCATCATTCTCCTGTCGGAACCGGCGTTCGCCGAGCGCGTGCTCGTGTCGAACTCCGACAACTACGTCAAATATTTCGACGGGCTTCGACCCATTTTCGGCAAGAGCATGATCACCGTCGACGGCGCGCTGTGGCAGCGGATTCGCGCACCACAACAGCCTGCGTTCCATCCGCAGATGTTCGAGTCCTATTTTCCCTATTTGATGTCGGCGATCGAGTCGAAGATGGGGCGCTGGGCGAAGTTCGCCTCTACCGGCGAAACCATCGAGATGGTCGAAGAGACATGGACGCTTGCCGCCGAGATGGTGTGCAAGGCCCTGTTCGACCGCGAGATGCCGTTCAACCCGCATTTCGTATTCAGCCAGGTCAAGACCTACACCGACGTGATGAACCACAAGTCGATCCGCCTCAAGAACGTTCGCGGCGAGTTGGTGGAGATCATGGATGAGGATACGGCAAAGGCCATGGAGGTCTGGGGCTCGATCCCCGACACCGTGATCGGGGCCGGCGTTCTCGAGCATCGTGAGAAGACGCTGCTGCGCATGCTCGAGGACGCAGAAGCCGATCCAAGCTTTCCGGAGTTCGATCGCCAGCAGGTGATCGACGAGATGAAGCAATATCTCTGGGCCGGCACCGAGACGACGGCGCTGACGCTGGCCTGGTCACTCTACCTCCTGTCGCAGCATCCTGAGGCGCTGGAACGAATCCGCGCCGAGGCCCGCACCGTATGCGGCGAGCGCGACCCCGAATGGAACGAGATCCAGCAGCTCTCCTATACGCGCATGGTGATCCAGGAGACCATGCGCCTGTTCCCGCCGATCTGGGCGCTGATCCGCATCGCTGCCGGCGACGACGACATCGAAGGCCACAAGATCAAGGCCGGCGACAAGGTGGTGATCCTCGCCTATGCGATGCACCACAGCCCGAAATATTGGGACAATCCCGAGACGTTCGATCCGGAGCGCTTTGCGCCCGAGCGCGCCAAGAAGCGGGTGAAGTACTCCTACCTGCCGTTCGCCGCGGGAAAGCGCGCCTGCATCGGTGGCGCGCTGTCGCAGATCGAGAACACGCTCGCGCTTGTGCAGCTGCTCCGCCGCTTCACGCCCGAATATGTCGGGCCCGTTCCGGCGAAGATTAATGCCACGGTGACGCTCTGCCCCAAGGGCGGCCTTCCCTTCCGCATCCGCGCGCTGAGCTAGCTCACGTCTGGCAACGGGCATCACCGGCTGGCGGCTCGCGTCAGCATGGGGCAGCCGAGCGTCTTCTCCAGCGCGTCGACCAGCTCGTCTTCCGTCTCGACCGTCGTGTAGAGACCGCCGTTCGCCTCGACGAGGCATTGCGTCTCGACGACGGCCTGCTCGCCCATCCAACTGATTCCTCTGACCCGCAAGCCAATGACGTGAATGGTGAGCTGGAAGGCCTCGGCGTGGAGCTCTTTGCCGAGATCGCAGGGCCTACCGCCGCACGTTTCCTCGCCGTCGGTCAGTACCACGATCAGGCCGGGCTTCACGCGGTAGTCGAGCACTTCCGCAGCCTGCTCCACCGCTTCCGTAAGGGGCGTCTGGCCGGCGGGCGTCAGTCCATTCACGACGGCAAGAATACGGTCGGCGGCATTCGTCGTGGGCCTCAGATCAAGCTCCACGTTGCATTGCTGGTACGGCCCGGGCCCGTAGGTGATCAGGCCCACGCGGCGAAGGCGCGTGACCCTGGGCAGGATCTCGGCAAGCGCCAGGCGCACCTTGTCGATACGGCTAACCGCGGTCGGGTTCTCGCTGCCGTAGCCCCAGCCGTTTCCCGACATGGACCCCGACGCGTCGAAAACGAGCATGGCGTCTTCGGTGCATGGCGACGGCTCGTCCTCTGTTGCCCCGGCGATTCCAGCAGCGAGCGTCAGGCCGGCCAAGGCCGTGGCCGCCCATCGGAAAGATGCGGAGAACATGAGCCTAGGCATCACGAGCCCACTCTAACCGAGGGACGCGCAACCGGTCTCGTCTCAGTCGATGGTGTGTTTCTTGAGGTCCGGCATGTCGGTCTTGGCCGCGCCGTCCTCGGCGGCCGCATCGCTCTGCTCAAGGTCCGGGAAGCCCGCGCGCAAATAGGCCACGATCTGCCAGATCTGCTCTTGCGACAGCTGATTCTTGAAGGCCGGCATCGCGGTACCGAACTGCTTTCCGCCTTCGGAGATGCTCCACATGAGATATTGGTCGACGGCAATCGGCTGCTGCACCATGTAAGCGAGGAGCGCGGGCGACGGCGTGAGCGCATAGGCAAGGTCGCCGTTGCCAAGCCCCGTATCGCCATGACATTTCTGGCAATGGGCTTGATAGAGCGGGCCGCCCTCGGCGATGGCGCGTACCGTGTAGCCCACGTCGTTCTCGACCTTTAGATACTTCTCCGGGATTCCCTGGTTCACGAAGGTCGAAAATCGCAGCATGCGCTGCCGCTGCTCAGGGTCCACGTTCTGCAGGCTCCAGCCCATGGCCGGCTCCCGATCCTTGGGAATCTCCTTGGGTACGCCATTTGCATCTGGTGGAACGTCCTCCGCGACGGAAGAGGACCAGGGCGCCATGAGCAGTCCGGCAAGAGCGAGCGCAATAAACGAGATGCGAGGCATCGGCAGCGTCCTTCCACCCCAACACAAGGTCCAATTCAGCCTATATCAGGGCCTGACCGAAGCCTTGTCGCAGATCAAACCCGGCATGCATCAAGGCAGGAGGTCTAACCCACGATCTCGCTCTTCTTGAAGCAAAGCGCGATCTCGCGTTTGGCGCTTTCGGGGCTGTCGGAACCATGTACGGAATTCCGCTGCATGTTGACGGCGAAGTCCTTGCGGATCGTGCCAGGCTCGGCGTCGACGGGGTTCGTTGCCCCCATCACCGCC
>Ga0299913_10001079_pt1 | contig 19328 bp, 12 predicted proteins | sample RVTome_9_FD_201360 | JGI IMG/M metagenome (GOLD analysis project Ga0299913, IMG submission 201360) | Soil microbial communities from uranium-contaminated site in the Upper Colorado River Basin, Wyoming, United States - RVT155D38 (version 2) ... | reverse complement strand
TGACGGAGGCGCTCGAGAACCTCCGCGATCTCGCGCGGGGCATCTATCCGCCACTGCTCGCCGATCAGGGGCTGGCGGCCGCGCTCTCCGCGCAGGCGCGGAAGTCACCGGTGCCGGTCGCGGTCAACGCCGACGGGACGGGACGCTACCCAGCCGACATCGAGGCGACCGTCTACTTCTCCGTCCTCGAAGCGCTACAGAACGTGGCGAAGTACGCCGAGGCGTCGACCGCGACGGTCACGCTCGCGGCGGGCGACGGGGAGCTGCGGTTCGCGGTGACCGACGACGGCCGCGGCTTCGACGCGACCTCCGTCGCACACGGCACGGGGCTCCAGGGGATCGCCGACCGCCTGTCCGCGGTCGGTGGCGAGCTCGCCGTGACGTCGGCGCCGAACCGCGGAACGACCGTCTCCGGCCGCGTGCCGGTCGAGGAGGTGCCGCTGGCGTGACCGAGGCGAGCCGCGCGCGGGCGACGGTCGCGTGGACCGTCGCCGTGGCATCGGTCGTCGGCATGGCGGCGAACGAGATCCTCGGTCGCACGTGGAACGTGACCGACGAAGGCGAGTTCCCGTTGTTCGTCACGGCCTTCGTCGGGACGGCGGCGATGGGACTGGTCGGCGCGCTCGTGGCGTCCCGCACGCGGAACCCGATCGGCTGGATCCTGCTCGCGATCCCCGCGGGCGTGACCGTCTCGCTGCTGGCCGACACGCTGATGAAGCACGGTGCGACCGGGCGACCGGCGTACCTCGGGGTCGTCTCCTGGCTCTCGACCTGGCCGTTCCTGCTCGCGCTGGTCCTGCCGGTCGCGATCTTCTACCTGTACCCCACCGGCACGACCCCCTCGTCGCGCTGGCGCTGGCCCTGGCGGATCTACGTCGGCACGGCGATCGTCACGGTGGTCGGCTTCGCGCTCCAAGCCGGCGCCCAGCGACCCGTCGACGAGGCGCCTCCGATCGCGAACCCGTTCGGGGTCGACGCGCTCGAACCGGCGCTCGGCATCGTGCTCGCGTTCGCCGGCGGGACGCTCGTCATGAGCGCGTTCGCGTCGCTCGTGTCCCTCGGGATCCGGTTCCGTACATCCGGGAGCGAGGAGCGGCAGCAGCTCCGGTGGCTCTTCGCGGTCGGCGCCGTCGGCGCGTTCCTCATCGTCGCCCTCCTCGCGACGGTGATCGGGTCGGGCGACGCCGATGAAGGCCTCGCGGGTACGCTCGCCGACGCGCTCGTCCTCCTGCTCACGGCCGACGTCGCGATCGGGATCCCGGTCGCGACCGGGATCGCGATCTTCCGCTACCGGCTGTGGGAGCTCAACGTCGTCGTCCGCCGGGCCGTCCTCGTCGCGACGATGGCCGTGGCGATCACCGTGCTCTACGTCGGGATCGTCGTCGCCGTGCCGCTGGTCGTGCGCGGGAGCGGCGGGGGTCGCGTCGACGTGCTGCCGCTCGTGGCGGCCGCGGCGATCGCGATCGCGTTCGACCCGTTGCGTCGCGGTGCCCGGCGGCTGGCCGATCGGGTCGTGTACGGCGATCGTGCGACGCCGTACGAGGTGCTCACCGCGTTCGGCGAGCGGGTCGGCGAGACGTACGCGAGCGAAGACGTGCTCCCGCGCATGGTCCAGGTCCTCGCGAGGGGGACCGGCGCCGGGTCGGCGGCGGTATGGCTCCGGGTCGGCGGCGAGCTCCGCCGAGAGGCGCACTGGCCCGGCGATGCCGACGAGGCAGCGCCGATACGCCTGTCAGGCGACGAGCTGCCGCGCTTCCCGGACGGCGACGGCTTCGAGGTGCGACATCAGGGCGAGCTCTTGGGGGCCTTGTCGGTCCGGATGCCCGCGACGGAGCCCATGGAGCCCGCGAAGGAGCGTCTGATCGGCGACCTCGCCGCGCAGGCCGGCCTCGTGCTGCGGAACGTGCGCCTAATCGAGGAGCTCCGCGCGTCCCGCCAGCGGCTCGTCGCGGCGCAGGACGAGGAACGCCGCAGGCTCGAGCGGAACCTCCACGACGGGGCCCAGCAGCAGCTCGTCGCGCTCGCGGTCCAGCTGAAGCTCGCGCGAGGGCTCGTCGCTCGCGATCCGGTGAAGGCCGGCGCGATGCTCGACGGGCTCCAGGGATCGGCCGGCGACGCGCTCGAAGAGCTCCGCGATCTCGCTCGTGGGATCTATCCGCCGGTCCTCGCCGACAGAGGTCTCCCCGCGGCGCTCGAGGCGCAGGCACGGAAGTCCGCGATCGCCGTCACGGTCGAGACCGACGGCGTCGGACGGTACCCGCAGGAGGTCGAGTCCGCCGTCTACTTCTCGGCCCTCGAAGCGCTGAACAACGTCGCGAAGTACGCCGACGCCACGCAGGCGTGCGTGCGCCTGCGTGAGGAGACCGGCGCGCTCACGTTCGAGGTGAGCGACGACGGCCGAGGCTTCGACGCCGGCGCGACGTCCTACGGGACGGGCCTGCAGGGGATGGCCGACCGCCTCGACGCGATCGGCGGGCGTCTGCACGTCAGCAGCGAGCCCGGTCGCGGGACGACGGTCCGCGGAGACGTGGACGTGGCGGAACGGCGCGCCGAGGAGGATCGTCGGTGACGAGACGGACGGCGACATGGCTCTCGCGCGGCGCGCTCGCGCTCGGAACCCTCGCCGTGGCGATCTCGATCCCGTTCTGGTTCGCGATCCAGCGGTCGGCACATCCGACATCCATCGTGGTGCTCGGCGACCAGACGGCGCCGCGCATCGATCAGCTCCGCGCCGAGCTCCGGGAGCGCCTCGCCGACGGCGCGACGTTCCTGCCCGACGGACCGAACCTCGGGTTCGTCGCGATCTTCCTGCTCTGCATCGGATGGGTCGCCGTCGGATCCATCATCGTGTCGCGCCAGCCGTCGAACTGGGCCGGGTGGCTGTTCGTCGTCGTCGGGCTGCCCTTGCCCCTGCTGTCGCTCGCGCAATCGATCGTCGTGTACGGGGCGCGCGTGCCCGGCGCCGACGTGCCGTTCCTGGGAGCGTGGGCCATCTTCGGCGAGTACACCCTGTACCCGATCGCGCTGCTGCCCCTGCTGTTCCTGCTGTATCCGGACGGGACGCTCCCGAGCTCCGGATGGCGCTGGGCGGTGCGCGGTCTGCTCGGCGGTGTGGCGCTCTCGGCGATCGGCTTCCTGTTCCGTCCCGGACCGCTGAACAACTGGGTCGAGCAAGGGATCCTCTACGTGAACCCGCTCGGCATCGACGCGCTGGCCGACGTCGGTGGTGCCGTGATCGCGGTGGGAGCCATCATGGCGCTCGTATCGGCGCTCGCGACCGTCGTGGCGGTACGACGCCGGTTCCGGCGTGCCGAGGGCGACGAGCGTCAGCGGATGCGCTGGCTCCGGTTCGTGGCGTCGGCCGCCGGGATCACGTTCCTCCTGCAGTGGCTGCTGGTGCCCATCTTCGAGCTCAGCGAGGACGACGGCTCGGTGCCGATCTTCGACGTCCTGTTCGCGCTGACGGCGCTGATCCTCGTGATCGGGATCCCCGCCGCGTACCTCGTCGCGATCTTCCGACACGGGCTCTGGGAGCTCGACCTCGTGATGCGGAAGACCGTCCAGTACGCGATCGTCGTCGTCGTCGTGATGTCGCTCGGCATCGTGGGCGTGGCGGCGATCCCGACGCTCGTCCTCGGTGCGCAGGACGACGTGGACGTCGGGCCGGTGCTCGTCACGGCGGTCGTCCTCGCCGCCGCGTTCGTGTGGCTCCGTCCGCGCGCGGCGCGGCTCGCGGACCGCATCGTGTACGGGCGTCGTGCGACCCCCTACGAGGTGCTCTCCGAGTTCTCGGAACGCGTCGGGGAGACGTTCTCCGTGGATGATGTCCTTCCCCGGATGGCGCAGCTCGTCGCGGACGCCACCGGCGCGACGCGGGTGGACGTGTGGCTGCGCGTCGGCGGCTCGATGCGTCCGGAGGTGAGGTGGCCGGCGACCGCGGCACCAGCGATCCCCCGACCGGTCGGCGGGGGCAGCATGACGACCGTCGGGCAGGAGCACGGCGTCGACGTCCGTCACCGTGGTGAGCTCCTCGGGGCGATCACGCTCGTGCCCGCCGCCGACGATCCGATCGACCCGGCGAAGGAGGCGTTGCTGTCGGACCTCGCGTCGCAAGCGGGACTCGTCCTACGGAACGTGCGCCTGATCGAAGAGCTCCGTGCCTCGCGGCAACGGCTCGTGGCCGCGCAGGACGAGGAGCGGCGGCGTCTCGAACGGAACATCCATGACGGTGTGCAGCAGCAGCTCGTCGCGCTCACGGTGCAGCTCCGGCTCGTCGAGCAGCTCGTGGACCGGGACCCGGCGAAGGCGCGGGAGGTCGCGGCCGAGCTCCAGACGCGCACGACGGACGCCCTCGAGGACCTGCGCGACCTCGCACGCGGGATCTATCCGCCGCTGCTCGCCGATCAGGGGCTCGCGGCGGCGCTGCACGCGCAGGCGCGGAAGGCGACGATGCCTGTGACGGTCGAGTCCGATCACCTGGAACGGTTCACCCAGCCCGTCGAGGCCGCCGTCTACTTCTCGTGCCTCGAAGCCCTGAACAACGTCGCCAAGTACGCAGATGCCTCACGTGTCACGATCGCGCTCGCCCGCAGCGATGGATCGCTGCGGTTCGAGGTCGTCGACGACGGCGTCGGCTTCGACCCGGCGGCGTCCGGCTACGGCACCGGTCTCCAGGGCATCGCCGACCGGCTGGACGCGCTCGGCGGCGGGATCGAGATCGACTCCGCGCCCGGGCGCGGCACCCGGCTGATCGGCGTGGTCCCCGCCGACGGCGTTCACGGCACGGACGGCCCGTAGAGGGCCCAGGCGTCCTCGAGGCGGTCCGGGCCGAACACCGCCTTCGGGATGTAGACGGCGGCGCCGCATTCGGCGGCTCGGGGCGCGTACTCCTCCTCCTCGTAGGTCGAGAGCAGGAACACGACGGGGGCGCCGTCGGTGGCGAGGATCCGCCGGGTCGCCTCGAGCCCGTCGATGCCGGGAAGGTTGACGTCCATCAGGACGAGGTCGGCGCCCGCGGCCGCCATCGCGACGCCCTCCTCACCGGTCTCGGCCTCGCCGGCCACGTCGAAGCCGTCGGTCGCCTCGACGACCATCCGAGCCGCCAAGCGGAAGGGCTCCTGGTCGTCCACGATCACCACGCGCACCGTCATCGCTTCTCCTCCAAGGAAGAGCGTGGCACCGGGAACGGCGGACGACAGTGATGCCAGCACCACTGTTCGGATCGGTGCGGGGGATGCCGACGAGGCCGTACGCGTCAGGACGCGTCGTCGTCGCGGAGGCGTTCGTCGTGGCGTGAACCGGGCTTCTTCAGCGCCGCGGTCCGCGCGAGCTTCGCTCGCAGCGCGCTCGGGTCGGCCATCGGCGCGACGCTGGCGGCGACGGGCTCCACCAGGCGTTCGAGGACATCGCGAGCGTCAGCATCGGCGACGTCGTCGGCATCGACGCCGGAAGGGATCGCGTCGGCATCGATCGCGTCGGAGGCCACAGGGACGACGACGACGACCGGCTCCGGCTCCGGCTCACGCACCGCGGCGGTCTCCGGCCTCCGCGCAGGCCGAGCGGCGACTTCCTCCGTCGGCGCGGCGGCGACCTCCTGCGTCGGCGCGGCGGCCGGACGGCGGCGCACCGGCTGCCGGCGTGGCTCGGGCCGCGGGCTCGTCGATGGCGACGGCGGCGGCGTCTCGGTCGTCGTGGCCGCGACACGTCCATCGTCCGTCGGCCCCCGGTCGTCCGGGATCGTCGGCACGACGATGAGCCCGTCATCCGGAGCCACCGTGGACGCGGTCGACGTCGACGGCTCGGCGCCCGGGCGCGGGATCACGGAGCGCGCGGGGCGACCGGGCTGGGTCGCGAGCTGCGACAGCGCCTTCTGCAGGTCGCCTTCGGCGCGCATCCGGAGCTCCTCGCTCTCGCGGAGCCGCTGCTCCATGTGGGCCACACGTTCGCGTGCGTTCGCGCCGGCCCGCTCGAGCTCGAGCTTCCGCTCGATCTCGATCAGCTCCGTGTCCGAAGGCAACGATGCTCGCGAGAGCGGCACGCCGGCACCGATCCTGGCCACCGGCTCGCGCATCGACCCGATCGCCAGCGCGAACGTGAGCAGCGCCGCGAGGCCCAGCACGATCCGGTAGCCGAGCCAGTCGCCACGGACGTCGCTCATCAACGTCGATACGGGCACCTCGAACTGCGCCGCGGCGATCTCACCACCGAACGTGAACGGGGCGTACGCGGAGTAGGTCGACGCGGACGGGCGGCCGTCGAGGTCGTGCTCGCTCACCACGCCGAGGGCCCGCGTCTGATCGGCGAGCGCCCGGGTGATCTGCTCGTCGTTCAATCCCGCGGCCGATCCGACAGGGTCCGACCCCTCGCTCGACCAGAGCAGCGTGCTGTCGGGAGCCCAGATCCGGACGGTCTCTGCCCACGGAGCGCCAAGGATCCGGGCCTGGGCGAGCGCTCGGAGCTCGCCGGCCGTCTGGCCGCCGATCGGCCCGAAGGCGACGTCGTCGAGCGCGGGATCGAGCGTGCCGGTGGCAGCCGACCACGCGCGCGCCTCGGCGTCGGCGTGGCGCTGGTCGATCGCGCGGTTCTGCCCGGGGAAGGTGAGGACGAACAGAACGACGAGGACCATCGTCGCGGGCCACCAGACCCACGAGCTGACCTCGTCGCGCGTGAAACGATCGAACACGGTCCCGCGGCCCCTCCCGGACGGAGAAACCGTGACGGTACTACTGCGAAGGTCGCACGCGCATCCGCCGGAGGGCGGAGCAGGCACCGGCCGGATGGCGACTCACGCAGCGCGAGCCGCGACCGCGAGGCGGAGGAACGCGCGCTCGAGCACCAGCCGGACGTTCAGGTTGAACTCTTCCGCGAGCTCGGCCCGCGCCTCCTCGATACCGGCGAGCCCTGCCGCGGCGGCCACGACCGGGAGGTCGGGGTCCGGCGCGACGTCGGGGTTCAGCAGCAACGTCCGTGCGCCGCCGATGCCGGCCACGAGGCGGTCGCGCAGGAGCGACGAGACCGCGAGGAGGACCCAGTCGACGTAGTCGCGTTCCGCGCGGCGCTCGCGACGATGGAAGCGCATCTCGATGCGCCGGATCGCGCCCCGGTATGCCTCCTCGGGACGACCGCGCTCGTCGAGGAACGGTGCCAGCTCGGCATCGAGCTCGGCGGACAGGCCCTTCTTGTAGCCCGCCGCCGCCGCGAGCACGACGCTCGCCGACTCGAGCGCACCCGCCGGGCCCGCCGACACCTTCGCCAGCGCCTCGGCCGCCGCCTCGCGGAACGCGAGCCCGTCGGACGCCGTGGCGAGCCGCCTCGCGCGGCCGAGGTTGCCGCCGGTCAGTCGCGCGGCCAGCCGAGCCCGGACCTCGTCCACACCTTCGGAACGGAGCTGCTCGACCACGAACGCCTCCGGGAGCGCCGTGAACGTGACCGCGTGACACCGGCTCCAGACGGTCTCGGGTAGCTCATGCGCGCGCGCAGACAGCAGCAGGAACACGGAATCGGCCGGCGGCTCTTCGAGGACCTTCAGCAGGGTGTCGGCCGCCGCCGGCGACAGCCGGTCTGCCTCACGCAGCACGAAGATCTTCCGGCCGGGCTCGGGTGACGTTCGGAACGCCGGGTGCCAGATCTCCTCGCGCACCGTGTCGACGTGGATGTCGCGACCTTCGGGCTCGACGAGGAACTCGTTCGGATGCTGGTCGCGCAGCGCGAGCCGGCAATCGCGACACGTGCCGCAGCCGCCGTCGCGACAGAGCAGCGCCGCGGCGAACGCCCGCGCCGCGAGCGACTTGCCCGATCCCTCCGGGCCCGCCAGCACGTAGGCGTGGTGCGGGCGTCGGACCGCACCCGCGAGGAACGCGATCGCCTGCTCCTGGCCGGGCACGGCGGCGAGCACCGGTGGCGTCGTCACGTCCGGCAGCCTACCGGTGCCTCACGACGGCGACGCCGGCGGAGGCGGCGCCGACCCGTCGCGCTGCTCGTCGTGCTCGGCCACCACCTTGTCGAGCGCTGCGCGGACGTCCGCCGCGACCTGGTCCGGATCGCGGTCGGCATCGACCACCACGAAACGCTCGGGATGCTCCTCGGCGATCTTCAGGTAGGCGTCGGCGACCTTCGCGTGGAAATCACCGCCCTCGAGCTCCATGCGGTCCGGCCGGTCCGTCGACCGGAGCAATCCCTTCTCGGGCTCGAGGTGCAGCAGGACGACGACGTCGGGGAACAGGCCCTGGGTCGCCCACACGTTCAGGGTGAGGACGTCCTGCTCACCCAGCCCACGTGCCCATCCCTGGTACGCGAGGGACGAGTCCACGTACCGGTCGCAGATCACGACCTTCCCGGCGGCGAGCGCCGGGCGGATCACGTTCGTGACCGTCTGCGCGCGGCTCGCGGCGAACAGCAGCGCCTCGGCGCGTGGATCCAGTCCGCCCGTCTGCGGGTCGAGCAGGACGTCGCGGATCCGCTCCCCCGCGGTCGTGCCACCTGGCTCCCGCGTCACGAGCACGTCGAGCCCACGCTCGCGCAGGTACGTCTCGGCGCGCGAGATCTGGGTGCCTTTGCCCGCACCCTCGACCCCTTCGAAGGCGATGAACAGTCCGGTGGCGGGTGGGCGCTTGAGTTTCGGCACGAGGGTGAGGGCGACGGGTCGCGACAGACGGTACCGCTTGAGCATCGCCCGGGTCGCGAGCCCGGCGGCGATCACGCCGCCGCCGGCGACCCACAGAGCCAGGCGCGTACCGGAGAGGTCGAACCGCTGGCCGCCGACGAAGAACTCACCACCCTCGACGGCCCCGCTGACGAACCGCTCGAGCAGGTCGGCCAGCGCCGGGAAGATCGCGAGCGACAGGAAGAGGCACCCTCGCGCCAACACCGTGAGCGAGCCGAAGGTGCGACCGCGGAACTCGTCGGCCACGTTCAGCTGGAGGAGCGTGTAGCCGCTGACCCACGCCAGGCCGCAGAACGCCCCGAGCCACACCGTGAAGACGGCGGCCCACGCGAGGTTCGGCATCGACGCGAGCAGGAACAGCACCGCGGCGGCCGCCAGCAGCGACCACACGAACCCGACCTCGCGCTCGACCACCTTCACGACCTGTGCCGAGCTCGCCATCCCGATCGCCATGCCGACGCCGAACGCGGTGACGATGATCCCCCAACCCGACGCCCCGGCGTCGAGCGTGTTCGCGACGAACACCGGGCCGATCGCGAGCACCGCCCCGACAGCCGCGAACGCCACCACGATCCCTCCCGTCATCGCCGACGCGACAGAGTCCTCCCGGAGGAACCGGATGCCGTCGACCGTGTCGCGCCATACGCGCGACATGTCGAACCGTTGATGGACGGTCGAACGACGCGTCCGGATCGGGATCCCCGCCACCATCAACGCCGAGAACGCGAACGTTCCGGCGTCGAGGAAGAGCGCGAGCGATTCCGGCCGGTCATCCATGAAGGGCACGCGGCCGCCGACCCACTCCGAGAGCCCGACGAGGACGGTGAAGACGATCCCCCCGAGCGGGAGCGTGCCGTACGTGCTCGCGAGGCCGAGCGAGTTGGCGTTGGCGAGCTGCCGCCGTGGCACGAGGTTCGGCAACGACGCGTCGCGGGCAGGCGACCACACGAGCGAGAGGCACTCGATCACGAACGAGATCGCGTAGATCGCCCAAAGCTCGTTCACGAAGGCCATCGACGCGTAGAGCGATCCTCGGCCGATGTCGGCCGCGATCATGAGCTTCTTGCGGTCGAGACGATCGACCAAGACGCCGGCGATCGGGCCGAACAGGAACGCCGGCAGCGTGCGCGCGATCATCACACCCGAGATCGCGAGTCCCGCCGAACCGCCACCGAGCCTCGTGACGAGTGACGTGACCGCGACGAATCCGACCCAGTCTCCGAGCGACGAGACGGTCATCGCCGCGAGCAGGCGCGAGAACGCCGGGTGGCGGAACAGATCCTTGAGGGTCGCCGACCGGGTCCCGCGGAGCGCGGCGACCTCGTCGGCGAACGTCGACACCTGGCGCGGCCCTAGCGCTCGGGCGACGACGCCCCGACCGGCGCCGTCTGGCCTGCGGAGCCTTCGCCCTGGGACCCCTCGCCCGCCGAACCGTCGTTCGCCGGCGTGCCTGCGCCGTCGCCCGACGCGGCGGAGGAGGCGGACGCCGCCTCGGTACGAGCGGTGGTCTCTTGCGTCGTCGCCTTCTTCGTGCGGGCGGTCGTCTTCGTGCGGGCGGTCGTCTTCGTGCGGCCGGTCGTCTTTTTGCGAGTGGTCGTCTTCTTGCGGCTGGTCGTCTTCTTCTTCTTGCTCTTGGCTGCTGCCTTTGCGGCCGCTCGGGCGGCGCGAGCTTCCGCCTTCTTCCGGCGGGACTCGGCTTCGGCCTCGGGGTCGCCGCTCTTCGTCACGTTGAAGTCGAGATCGAGCTCGGCGCCGCAGTTCCAGCACCGGAGCGATTTCGGGCGGCGGATCAGGAGCGACCCGCACTCAGGGCACGGACGGTCCTTCTCGGGGGGGTTCCCGACGGCGAAGTCGCAGTCGGGATACCGGTCGCACCCGTAGAACACACCGAAGCGCGTCTTCTTCTCGACGATCTCGCCCTGCCTGCACTGTGGGCAGGTGATCCCGAGCGTGACGGGCGGGTCCTTCTTGATGTAGGTGCAGTCCGGGTAGCCGCTGCAGCCGACGAACGGACCGTACCGGCCGAACCGACGCTGGAGCTGCCGACCGCACTCGGGGCACGTCTCGTCGAGGAGCTCGGGCTCCGGACGTTCGGAGCCGTCGAGGTTCCGGATGTACTTGCAGCCGCCGTCCTCGTCGGCGAACCGGCTGCAGCCCACGAAGAAGCCGTAGCGACCCAGCCGCTTCTGCAGGCGGCCCGGCGGCGTGCGCCCCTCCTCGATGCACTTCGGGCACTCCTCGCCCGTCTCGGCGACGTAGCGCTCCCACTTCTCGTTCGCGCGGCCGAGGGCATCCTCGAACGGCGTGTAGAAGTCGCGGAGCACCTGCACGCGACCCATCTGACCTTCCGCGATCTCGTCGAGCTCCTCCTCGAGGCGTGCGGTGAAGTGCACGTCGACGATGTCGGGGAAGTGCTCGACGAGGCCGTCGGCGACCACCTCGCCGACGTGCTCCGGGAAGAAGCGCTTGTCCTCCACGCGGACGTAGCCGCGGTCGCGGAGGGTCGAGATGATCGACGCGTACGTCGACGGCCGGCCGATCCCGAGCTCCTCGAGCGCCTTCACGAGCGACGCTTCGGTGTAGCGGGGCGGCGGCTGCGTGAAGTGCTGCTCCGGGTCGACCCCGAGCAGTTGCAGGAGCTGGTCCGCCGTGAGCTCCGGCAGCCGCGCCTCGGCGTCCTCGTCGGGGCCCTCGTCACGCCCTTCCTTGTAGACGCGGATGAACCCGTCGAACACCAGTGTCTGACCGGTCGCGCGCAGGCCGTAGCGTGCGCCCCCGTTCGACCCATCGTCAGGTGCGATGGCCTCGATGTCGACGCCGACGCGGTCGAAGCGGGCCTCCGCCATCTGGGTCGCGACGGTGCGCTGCCAGATCATCGTGTACAGGCGGAGCTGGTCCCGGTCGAGCGCGGCGGCGACGCGCTGGGGCGTGCGCAGCACGCTGGTCGGTCGGATCGCCTCGTGCGCCTCCTGGGCGTTGCGCGAGCGCGTCTTGTAGCGGCGGGGTTCCGCGAGCGTGTAGCGGTCGCCGAAGTCCGTCCTCACGAGCTCCGCGATCTCGCGCAGCGCCGAATCGGCGATGTTCACCGAGTCGGTCCGCATGTACGTGATCAGGCCGACGCTGCCCTCGCCGGGCAGGTCGATGCCTTCGTAGAGCCGCTGGGCGAGCTGCATCGTGCGGCGCGCGCCGAAGCCGAGCTTGCGCGCGGCCTCCTGCTGCAGGGTCGAGGTCGTGAATGGCGGCGCCGGTGAGCGCTTCCGCTCCTTCTTCTCCACCTTCGTGACGCGGTACGACGCGCTCCGCAACCGCTCGACGTGGGTCGCGGCACCGGCCTCGTCGCCGAGCAGGACACCTTTCTTGTCGGGCGCGCTCGCGAGTTTGCCCTCCGGCACCTCGACCACGCGGGCGACGAACGCCTTGCTCCCGTCGCCGACCTCGGCGTCGGGCGTCAGCCGGACGTCGATGCTCCAGTACTCCACCGGCACGAACGCCGCGATCTCGCGCTCGCGCTCGACGATCAGCCGGAGCGCCGGCGACTGCACGCGGCCCGCGGACAGCCCCGGGCGGACCTTCCGCCACAGGATCGGGGAGATGCCGAAGCCGACGAGCTTGTCGAGGATCCGTCGGGCGCGCTGGGCGTCGACGAGCTGCATGTCGATCTGCCTCGGCCGCTGGAACGCCTCGAGGATCGCGTCGCGCGTGATCTCGGTGAACGTGACGCGCTGGGCGTCGGCCGGCGGGACACCCAACACCTCGGCGACGTCGTACGCGATCGCCTCGCCTTCTCGGTCGAAGTCCGTCGCGAGCACGACGCCTTCGGAGCCGCGGAAGGCCTTCCGCAGTTCGGCGACGTTCTTCTCGGAGTCCTCGGTCACGATGAAGTGCGGCGCGAAATCGTTCGCGACGTCGACGCCGAGGCCGTCGTACTCCCTCGAAAGGTCGCGGATGTGGCCCACGGAAGCACGGACGGCGAAATCGCCGCCCAGGTACTTCTCGATCGTCTTCGCCTTCGCCGGCGACTCGACCACGACGAGGGTCTTGGCCATACGGGTGGGTTCCTTTCCGGGTGGATCCGGACCGGTGTCACGCGGCGCCTCCGGGGAGCCCGTCGCGGCGGACGGTACCACCGACCGGCAACGCAGCCGGGGAACCGTGCCACCGACCGTGAGCGGATCCGCAGGGAACGCTGCAGGTCACAGGGGTCCGGCAGGACGCGCCTCCCGCGGGACACCGCGCCCCAGAACGCGGGGACCCTGCCTGGCATTCCCGCGGGGGGCTTCGGCACCCGTCGGCACCTCCTGAAGGCACACCCGGAGGGCCGCCTCGCTCGGAGGTCGGGTGGCCTAGAGGTTGGCCACCATGACCCAGTTGTCGCCGCGATCCTCCACCTTGTGGAAGCCGGCGCGCTGGTACATCATCCGCGACCGGTTGTGCACCGCGACGGACAGCGAGATCGCCTGGAACCCTTCTTCACGCGCCTGCACCATGCACGAGTGGACCAGCGCATGGCCGATGCCCTTGCGACGGTGCAGCGGCAGGACGGCGATCGACAGCTCGGGGGTCTTGTCATCGATGAACCCGAACCCGGGTGCGTCCTCGGCGAACAGCCGGTACCACGCGGCGCCGACCGCCTGGCCATCGATCTCGGCGATCACGCCGCCGTCGCCCTCACGGCCCCAGCCGGCGTGGTAGCGCACGACGACCGGATCCGCCAGCACCTCGTCGATCGGCTCCCGCGGCCAGTCGGGGTTCCACCGAGCCGCCTCGTACACCATCTTCTTCAGGAACGGAACGTCGTCCTTCGTGACGGGACGGATCTGCATCAGGCGCCTTCCTCGGTCCGGCATCAGGTGATGCTGCGCTGCCGGAACCGTACCGCAGCCGGCGTGGCCGTCGTGCCCCGGCCGAGCTCGGGCCAACGCTCAGGCCAACGGTCAGGCCGACGTCGACGATGCTTCCTCGTCCGCGACCTCAGGGTGGCGGAGGTGGAACGGCACGCTCGTGAGCACCACGCGGGGCTCGGTCAGCAGGAGCCGCTTGATGAACAGACTCGTCTGCCCGTGCAGGAGGTTCTCCCACCAGTGCCTCGGGATCAGCTCGGGCAGGACCACGGTGACGATCGTGTCGCCACGGGACGTGTGCCGCCGAACCTCCGACAGCAGAGGCTCGGAGATGTCGCGGAACGGCGCCTCGACCATCACGAGCGGCACGTCGAGCTGCCGCGCGTGCCATCGCTCGACCATCCCTTCCTGATCTTCCGGGTCCATGACCATGAAGAGCGCTTCCACGTGCGTCGGCTTCAGCGACCGCGCGTAGAGCACGGCGCGCACGGTCGGATCGTGGACCGCCGACACCGGGATCAGCACGACGCTGCGTTCGGGCTCGAGCGGGCGGTCGCCGGCCACGGCCGTGGTGCCTTCCTCCTCGGGGAGGTGCGGGATGTCGGTCACGACGACGCCGGGCTCGAACAGCAGCGCGGTCTTGAGCAGGAACTCCGCGCGACCACGCCCGCGGAACGCTTGCCCGAGGACGGTCCCTCGCACGTGTTCGGGGATCAAGACCGTCAGGAAGTCCTGCGGTTCGCGCGGCCGCTCACGGATCACGCGGCGAACCGCGCGGACGAGGTGCCGGTCGGCCTCCGGAAGGAGCTGGAGCTCACCGAGCCGCGGGGCCCGTGACCGCCAGGTCTCGCGCGCGTCCTCGAGCCCGGCCGGGTCGCCGATCCAGAACACCTCGGGCTCCTCGGCCGGGCGGATGGCGCGCAGGTACGCGATCGCTTCGTCGGTGGCCTCGTTGAAGCCTTGGACGAGGAGGACGACGTCGTTGCGGGCGACCGATCTGCCGGTCATCCGGCCCGCTCGGAGGATCCTCCCGATCCGCTCGTAATGCACGTGCACGCTCAGGAACGCGAGCACGATCACCGGCACCGCCACCACCACCATCCACGCGCCCAGCGTGAACCGCGTCAGGATCACGATCACGAAGACCAGGCCCGTCGTCGTCGCGCCGACCGCGTTCAGCGCCGACTTGCGGAACCATCCGACCGAGCGCTTGTGGTACCACCGTCGAACCATGCCCGCCTGCGACAGCGTCAGCGCGGTGAACACGCCGACCACGTAGAGCTGGATCAGGCGGCTGAGGTCCGCGTCGAACGCCCAGACGAGCAGGGCCGCGAGCACCGACAGGACCGCGATGCCGTTCGAGTAGACGAGGCGGTCGCCGCGGTTGCGGAACTGCGACGGCATGAACCGGTCGCGCGCGAGGATCGACGACAGCCGCGGGAAGTCCTGGTACGCGGTGTTCGCGGCGAGGATCAGGATCAGCGCCGTGAAGACCTGCAGGACGATGAACAGCGGCCCGGAGCCGAACACCGTCTCGCCGATCTGCGCGAGCACCGACTTCGACGCGGCGATCTCGTGCGTGACGCGAACGCCCAGCGCGGACGCCATGCTCGAGATGCCGAGGAACATCGGGATGCTCATCGCGCCCATCGCGGCGAGCGTGATCGCGGCGTTCCGCGACTGCGGCCTGCGGAACGCCTGCACCCCGTCCGCGATCGCCTCGACGCCGGTCAGCGCCGTCGCGCCCGACGAGAACGCGCGCAGGACGAGGAACAGCGACAGCGTCGCGGTCTCCTCGAGCGGCACATCGGCGGTCTCGGCTTGGGGACAGGCGTCGCTCAGGCAGCGGAACGTCCCCCACGCGATCGTGCCCAACACGGTCACCACGAAGCCGTACGTCGGGATCGCGAACAACCGACCTGCCTCCTTCGCGCCGCGGAGGTTCGCCAAGGTGACGAGGACGATGAACGAGATGGCCAGCAACACCTTCTGATCGGCGAGCCCGGGCACAGCCGACGTCACGGCGATCGCCCCCGCCGTCATGCTCACCGAGACGGTGAGGACGTACGAGGTCTGGATCGCCGCCGCCGCGGTGAGCCCCGGAACCGTGCCGAGGTTCTCGCGCGCGACGATGTACGAGCCGCCACCACGCGGATACTCACGCACGGTCTGGCGGTACGAGATGATCACGATCACCAGCAGCGCCGCCACGCCGAGCGACAGTGGGGTGAGCAACGCGAGCCCCGACGTGCCGACGAGGGCGAGGACGAGCATCATCTCCTCGCTCGCGTACGACACCGACGACAGCTGATCCGACGCGAACACCGGCAGCGCGAGCGACTTGGGGAGCAGCTGGTGTTCCGCCTTGTTCGACGCCAGGGCACGGCCGACGAGCAGCCGCTTCAGGTACTCGAACGGGGAGGAGCGTTCACGTGTGCTCGTTGCCACGGGGCGGCATCCTACGTTGCGCCGCGGCCCGAGGAGACGCCCTTCGTTCGGCCACGGAACGACTCAGGGACCGGGCTCAGCCACCCAGCGGTAGCCGACGCCCGGCTCCGTGATGATCAGCGCCGGCCTGGACGCGTCGTCGCCGAGCTTCTTGCGGAGCGTCCGGATGTAGGTCCGGAGGTACGTGGTCTCGGTGCCGTACCCCTGCCCCCAGACCTTCCGCAGCAGCCATTGATGCGTCAGGAGCTTGCCGGGGTTCGTCACGAGGGCCTCGAGCAGCGAGTATTCGGTCGGGGTGAGGTGGATCGGCTCGTCGCCGATCGACACGAGCCGCTTCGCGACGTCGATCTCGAGCTCGCCGAAACGCATCGCCGGCGGCGCCGGCTCCTCGGGGCTCGCCCGCCGCAGGGCCGCTCGCGTTCGGGCCAGCAGCTCCTCCATCGCGAACGGCTTCGTGACGTAGTCGTCGGCCCCGGCATCCAGGGCCGCGACCTTGTCGTCCTGGCTCTCGCGCACCGACAGCACGATGATCGGCACCTCGGAGAACGCGCGGACGCGGCGGATCACCTCGGTGCCGTCCATGTCGGGCAGCCCGAGGTCGAGCAGCACGAGGTCGGGTGCCCCGCCGGCGGCGCCGACCACCCCTTCGTCGCCGGTCCCGACGGTCGCGACCTCGTACCCGTGTGCCTCGAGGCTCGTCCGCAGGGCTCGGCGGATCTGCGGCTCGTCGTCGACGACGAGGACCTTCACCGCGGTTCCCTCCCGATCGCGACGTTCACAGGACGCTCTCCTCCAGCGGGACCTCGAACGCGACCGCGGTCCCGCCGCCGGTCGTCTCCTCGATCCAGATGCGGCCGCCGTGCGCGACGACGATCGCGCGCGCGATCGCCAGTCCGAGGCCGCTGCCCGCCGACTCCGGTGCCTCCTTCCCACGGTAGAACGCGTCGAACACCTTCTCGCGCTCTTCCGCCGGGATCCCCGGCCCCACGTCCGCCACGCGCGCCCGGACGGCGCGGCCAGCCTGCGTCAGGTGCACGCGCACGGTGCCACCGGGTGGCGAGTGCCGGACCGCGTTCTCGAGCAGGTTCGACAGCACCTGGTCGATCTGCACCGGGTCGACGGCGGCCTCGGGGAGCGTCGGCGCGAACGCGAGCTCGATCGCGACGTCGCGGCCGTGCTGGCGCACCCTCGCGACGACCGCCTCGGCGATCTCGTCGATCGCCGCACGGCTGCGGCGCGGGATCAGCGCGCCGGCCCGGATCTTGGCGAGGTCGAGGATGTTGCCGACGAGCCGGTTCAGCCGGTCGGTCTCCTCGAGGACGGTGAGCAACAGGTCCCGCTGCTGCTCCGCGTCGTGATGAGCCCCTCGGTCGAGCAGGCTCGTGACGCCCGCCTTGATCGACGCGAGCGGCGTGCGGAGATCGTGCGTCACCGACGAGAACATCGCCGCCCGGAGCTGGCTCGTCTCGGCGTCGAGCTGCGCGAGCCGCGCGCGGGCGTCGAGGCGCGCCCGGTCGAGCGCGACGGCGGCCTGGCGGGTCGCCGCTTCGAGCAAGGCGCGCTCGTCACGCGTCATCGGACGCCGGCCCGCGGGGCGTTCCGCGATCAGCGAGCCGAGCGGCACGCTGCCGACGACGATCGGGACGATCTCGGTCGGCCCTCCGGGACGCTCGCCCTCGCGTTCGGCCTTGGCGTGCACATCGGTCCCGTCGAGCGTGACGTCGACGCGGCACGACGAGAGGCCGAACGGCTCGAGCAGCACCTGCACGAACTCGTCGAGGACGCGATCGGGCAGCTCGCCGGACAGCGTCTTCGTGGAGAGGTATCCGAGGAGACGTGCCTCGCGCTCGCGCCGGGCGGCGCGATCGCGTTCGTCGGCCGCGTTGCCGACGACGAGGCCCACGACCACGGCCACGGCGAGGAACACGACGGCCGCGATCAGGTCACGTGGCTCGCTCCCGAGCAGCCCCTGCTCCGGATCGCTCAGCAGCGACAGCACGACGCTGGAGACCAGCGAGGCGACGACGCCGCCCCAGAGCCCGCCAGTGACGGCGGCGATCGTGACGCCGAGCATGAGGACGGCGACGGCGCTGCCTTCGCCGAGCGGTTCCGTGGCGTAGGCGAGGGCGCCGGCCACGACGATCGCGAGCAGCCCGACCGCCGCCGCGCGGAACGTCGGCCCGGCGCGTCGCCGTTCCGTCTGCCGGTCGGTGCGGGCCACGCGTGAACGCTACCCCGCGTTCGCGACCGGTTCGACGAGCGTTCGCAGAGGGGGTCATCCCGCGTCTTCACGGCTTCTTCACGCGCAGGTGGGGTTCCTTCACGCCTCCCTCACGCCCCGAGGCCGACCCTTACGCGAGGAAAGGGTTTCCCGTTCGGTGGGCCGAGCCGGTCGTCACCCCCGGCGACGTCGACCGAGCGGGTCAGGTGTATCACCGACCGTTTCCTCCGAGCCCGTCCGCGGGGCCGGTGGCTCCCTCCAGCCACCGGCCTCGGGACATCCTCCCGACGCGAACATCGGTCGAGCTTCCGCGCCCGGCGACCGGCTGTCGGCAACCGGCTGTCAGCGACCAACAACCCTCGTACCATCCCTCCCCATGCACGTCCTGATCATGGGATGCGGCCGCGTCGGGTCGGAGCTCTCGCACGCGCTCGGCCGTGTGAACCACGACGTCGTCGTGATCGACAAGCGCGCGGAGGCCTTCTACAAGTACCCACCCGGCGGGCACGCTCGTCAGATCGTCGGGCTCGGCTTCGACCGCGACGTGCTCGAGGAGGCCGGGATCCGCGAGGCCGACGCGTTCATCGCCGTGAGCTCGGGTGACAACTCGAACATCGTGTCGGCGCGGGTGGCGCTCGAGCACTACCACGTGCCCAAGGTGATCGCCCGGATCTACGATCCGCGGCGCGCCGAGATCTACGAGCGGCTCAACATCCCCACGGTGGCGACCACGACGTGGGGCATCAAGCAGATCCAGCTGATGCTGCTGCACGACCGACAGGAGGTCCGCGAGTCGCTCGGCGGCGGTTCGCTCCTGCGCGTGCGCGTCCCGATCTCGGGCCACCTGGTCGGCAAGGCGATCGACACGCTGAACATCGAAGGCAAGATCCTCGTCGCGGGGGTCTCACGCGGCGGCACCGGGTTCATCCCGACCCCCGCGAGCCGCCTGCAAGACGGCGACTACCTGATCGTGATGGTCGAGAAGGAGTCGATGGACACCCTCGACGAGCTGCTGGCCGACCCCGGAGACCACGCCTGATGCGCGTCGTCATCACAGGCGCCGGCGCCGTCGGGCGACACCTCGCCGCCGACCTCGGCGGCCGGGGGCACGACGTCACGCTGATCGAGCTGAACCGCGCGACGCTCGACGCGGTCC
>Ga0299913_10001078_pt1 | contig 19330 bp, 18 predicted proteins | sample RVTome_9_FD_201360 | JGI IMG/M metagenome (GOLD analysis project Ga0299913, IMG submission 201360) | Soil microbial communities from uranium-contaminated site in the Upper Colorado River Basin, Wyoming, United States - RVT155D38 (version 2) ... | reverse complement strand
CGGGAACCGGCGTCGAACCGCAGGCGGCAAGCAGAAGGCACAGGAGAACGGTGCCGGCAAATTTGTAGAATGTCATGTCGATGTCCTTTGAAAGTATTCCGAACCGGGCCGCTCTTCTGCCGCCCCGACTGTAAAATCAGTACTTTATACCACGTTGTTGACGTGAAATATAACCTGAGTCCCCGCGTATTAGCGATCGATGGCAAACGGCGACCATACCGGCTCGCGGACATCGCCCTGGGCTTGCGCAAGACGTTGTCGCACGAGACCGTCTGCCGATACGGTTTCCAGAACCCCGTTGCTTCCCTGCCTCGTCGCGTAAATGAGAGTGTCGCTGTTCGGCGCGAAGCTCGGGGATTCGTCCTGCTGCCCCGTCGACAGAACCAGCACGCCCCGCTCGTCGAGCTCCATGACCGCAATGCGGAAATTACCCCGGTCCACGTGCACTGTCGCGAGTTTCTTTCCGTCCGGCGACAACCTTGGCCGCGCATTATAACTTCCTTCGAAGGTCACGCGCTCCGGTGTTCCTCCGTCTGTGCCGATTCGGTAGACCTGCGGCCCACCGCTCCTGTCCGAGGTGAAATAAATCTGCCGTCCGTCCGGCGACCAGCTGCCCTCCGTGTCGATAGCGCGATTGGTCGTCAGGCGTTTGACGTCTCGCGTTGCCAGGTCCATCACGTGGATGTCGAGATTGCCGTCGGCACCGCCCAGCGTCAGGACGAGCTTGCGGCCGTCCGGGGAGAATGACGGTGAACCGTTGATGCCCGGCCGGTTCGATACCTGGATGCGGTTCCCCGTACGCAGTGTCTGCACGAAGATCGACGACGCATTTCCTTCGAACGACACGTAGGCCAGGCGCCGGCTGTCGGGCGACCAGGCCGGCGACATGATCGGATCCGGAGACTCCATGATCGTGTGCTCGTTCTCGCCATCCGCGTCGGACACGAGCAAAGAATAAATCCGTCCGTTGCCGGTACCACGTGCCGTAACGTAGGCAATCTGGGTGTCGAACACGCCCTGAATTCCGGTCAGCTTCTCATAAACCATGTCGGCGACACGGTGCGCCGCCCGTCGCAGCGTGCCGCGGGTCGCCGGCATGCGATAGCCGACCAGCTGATCTCCCCCAAAGACGTCGAACAGCTGAAACTGCACGCTGTACGCGTTGTCGCCCGTCTGCATCACTCTGCCGATCACGACCGCCTCGACCCCCAGTATCGACCAGTCGCCGAAATCCACGTCGGTGCCGGCCGTCGGCTTCTGCAACATGTCTCCCTGGTCGAGCGGTGCGAAGCGCCCACTGCGGTGAAGGTCGGCACCGATGACGGAAGCGACGTCGACCGGCGCGGCACCCTCTCCGTCCCAGCCGAACGGCACGACCGCGATCGGAGTCTGCTTGCCGGCACCGCGGGTGATCTGAATGTCCAGTTCGGCAAGCGCCATCGTACTTGCGAACAGGGCAACCAGAAAAAGGGAGAAACGCCGTGCGAGATCATTTGTCATAGTTTGGTTCCGTGGGTTTGGTTCCGTGGCATCCCTGGTAAATCCTGAAAGCAATCTCGAGAATGGACCTGCCGGGCCGGGGCCCTATTGTTCAGGTTCGAAGGTGATACGCAAGTTTCTGTCGAACAGCGTCGGGTTGTCGGGCTCCGGCAGGGGTGACGCTCTGTAGACCGCAGCCTCGATGGAACGTTGCACGGCAGCGTCGCCATTGCAGGAAGTGATGGTAACGCCGATCACCTGGCCGCCGGGCACCTGGCGCACCTGCACAACGCATTTGAGTCCCGGAAGCGCGCTCGCCGGTGGAATCCAGGCCTGCTGTATTCTTCGCTGAATCGCAAAAATGTAGCGGTCGAGCTCGCCCGAGTTCATGGCGTCCAGCCGGCTCTGCTCAGCCGCCAGCTCCGCTTCGAACTGACGCTGACGTTCGTCCTCCTCCGCTTCCTGTCGTCTGCGTTCGTTCTCCAGGCGCTGCCTTTCGATGTCCTCGAGGCGCTTTTTCTCGGCTTCCTGCCGCTTCCGTTCGAGCTCGGCTTCCTCTCGTTTTCGCCGTTCCTCGGCTTCTCTCTGCTGGCGCTGGCGCTCCGCTTCTTCGCGTTCGCGACGTTCCTCGGTTTCCTGCTCCAACCGCCGTTGTTCGGCGACCTGCTGCTGGCGAATCCGTTCCTGCTCCTGTTCCTGCTCCTCAAGTTGTCTGAGACGCTCCGCCTCCCGCTGCTGTTCGGCCGGGTCGGGCTCAGGCGGTTCCGGCTCGGGTTCAGGTTCGGGCTGAATCTCCGGCGGTTCCTCGACCCTTGGTGCCGCGGCCATCTCGGCCTCGCTGACGATGCTCGCGTTAATGGCAAGCGGCACGGCCGGGCGAGACGGGCGGGTGAAGTCCAGCGCGAACAGCATTGCCGCGGCCAGCAGTGCGTGCAGCAATGCGGCCAGCAAGACCGGAACAATATTGTAACCGTTGCGAGTCACTCGGCCTGCCGTGTCATTCCGGAACCGGGTACGTATCCAGCGGGTCTGTAACGAATCCGACATTGTCGGCGCCGGCTTGTTGCAACAGAACCATGGCGCCCACGACGTTTCCATAGGGCACGGCACGATCCGCCTTCACGAGGATCGGCGTTTCCGGTCTGTTGCGCAGAACGGCGGACGTTTTCGCGACGATCTCCTGACTGCTTGCAGGCTGGTCTTCGTCGTCGCCCAGGTTGATGTACAGCCTGCCCTCCACATCCACGCTGATCACGATCGGCGGGTGGTTCGGCACGTCCTGGATCGGTTCGGCGCCAGCCTTCGGCAGTTCGACCTTGATGCCCTGCGTCAGCAGGGGGGCGGTCACCATGAAAATGATCAACAGGACGAGCATGACGTCGATGTACGGCACGACGTTGATTTCGCCCATGAGCTTCCGCTTCTGCATCGGACTTGCCATGTCAGATCCCCTTGCGCTTCGATACCGAATGCCGCTGCAGGATGCTGGAGAACTCCTCCATGAAGCCGTCATAGCGGGTTTCCAGCCGCACCACCTTGTCCGCGTAGCGGTTGTACGCCACAACGGCGGGAATGGCCGCGAACAGACCCATCGCAGTGGCGATCAGCGCCTCCGAGATACCCGGAGCCACCTGTGCCAGCGTAGCCGTCTGCACGCCCGCGAGCTCGCGGAAGGAATTCATGATGCCCCAGACCGTGCCGAACAGTCCGACGTATGGGCTGGTCGAGCCGATGGTCGCAAGTGTTGCAAGCCCCTGCTCGATCCGGTCCACTTCGCGCATCATGGAAACCCGCATCGCGCGCCGGCATTCCTCGACCAGCTTGTCCGGCTGTATGCTGTCCTGCTGAATGCCACGATTGAATTCGCGGAAGCCGGATTCAAAAATGCTCGCCATGCCGATGCTGCCGCCCTTGTCACGGGTGGCGCTGCGATACAGCGTCTGGAGGTCGCCACCCGACCAGAAATTCCCCTCGAACTTGTCGGAGGCGTCTTTGGTACGCCGTATGAGACCTTGCTTGGAGAAGATGATGCTCCAGGAAACGAATGATGCAGCCACCAGAATCAGCATCACGAACTTCACGGGAAGGCTTGCACCCACGATGAGGTGCAGGATCGACATATCGGTCATTTCAGGTGTCATGATCGGGAGTCCTTGAATAATGTGTCAGGCAGTCGCGCGGGTTTCAGGTTGTCGGCGTTCAGATGTGCCACCCGCGTTGTGCCTCGGCAAAGCAAGTCACCGTCGAGATTGTTGCGAAAAATCCTTTGTTCAATCAGAAAACTGGCGCGTGCGAGACTGAGCAGCCCTGCTGTTACGACCAGCTCATCGTTGAAACGCGCCGGCGCCAGAAAATCCGCTTGCGTGTCGACGACCACGAAGAATCGCCTTTGCTGATACAGCAGGACATCCTGTTCCACGCCGAGGGCCCGTAGCCACTCCGTGCGCGCGCGCTCCATGAACTTGAAGTAGTTTGCAAAATAAACGAGTCCCTGGGCGTCGGAGTCTTCGTAATAGACGCGGACGGGCCATGTGAAAAGTGCACCTGCGTTCTGCAAAAGTCTCGTACTCAGGCTTCGGGAAACAACGGAAGTTCCGGCATTGCCTCGCGTGCCGGAGGTGTGAGCCCAAAATGCAGGTAGGCATTTCGCGTAGCGACCCGGCCGCGGGCCGTGCGCATCATGAATCCCTGCTGGATCAGATACGGTTCCAGCACGTCTTCGATGGTGCCGCGCTCCTCGCCGAGGGCGGCCGCCAGACTCTCTATGCCCACCGGTCCTCCGTCGAATTTTTCGATAATCGTCTGCAGCAAACGGCGATCCATCGCGTCGAAACCGTTCGGGTCGACGGCGAGCATGTCCATCGCGTTGACCGCAACCTGTTCTGTTACGACGCCATCGGCCTGAACTTCCGCGAAATCGCGCACTCGACGCAGTAATCTGTTGACGATGCGCGGCGTGCCGCGGGCGCGTCCGGCGATCTGGGCGGCGCCGCCGGGCTCCAGCGGCAGGTTGAGGATGCCGGCCGAACGCCGGGCGATCGCCTCGAGTTCGCCGGTCGAATAGAATTCCAGGCGCTGCACGATGCCGAAGCGATCGCGAAGCGGCGACGTCAGCAGTCCGGCACGCGTCGTGGCTCCAACCAGAGTGAAGGGCGCAAGATCGAGCTTGATGGAACGCGCAGCAGGCCCTTCGCCGATGACGATATCCAGCTGAAAGTCCTCGAGGGCGGGATAGAGCACTTCTTCGACGATCGGGCTCAAGCGGTGAATCTCGTCGACAAACAACACGTCGTTCGGCTCGAGGTTCGTAAGAATGGCCGCAAGGTCGCCCGGGCGCTCGAGGACCGGGCCGGACGTCTGTCGCAGATTGACGCCCATCTCGTAGGCGATGATGTGCGCAAGTGTCGTTTTTCCCAGGCCGGGAGGGCCGAAGATCAGGACATGGTCCAGCGCTTCGCCGCGATTTCGCGCCGCGGTAATGAAGATGTCCATCTGTTGCTTGACGACAGGCTGGCCCACGTAGTCGGCCAGCGCCTTCGGACGGATGGCGCGATCGAATACACGATCCTCGGGCCGCGGCACGGCACTGGTCAGACGATCCCTTTCGATTGCAGTCATCGATCAGCCCACCGCTTGCCGTAGCGCGGAGCGAATGATGTCTTCGGCGGATTTGTTGTCGACATCGAGTTGTCCCATCAGGCGCTTTACTTCCTGAGGCTTGTAGCCCAGCGCCACAAGGGCGTCAAACGCCTCGCTGCGGGCATCCGTTCGCGCGGCGCGCCCGCTCGACACCTTCGACACGGGAGCCTCCTGGTCGATCCGGTCGCGCATCTCGATGATCAGACGTTCGGCGGTCTTTCGTCCGACCCCGGGAATCTTGACGAGCATGCCGCTGTCCTCATGCAGCACGCAGCGATGAAAGTCGGCAACGCTCATTCCGGACAGTATGGCCAGTGCCATTTTCGCGCCGACGCCGCCGACCTTGAGCAGCCCGCGGAACAAGAGCTTCTCTTCCTGCGTGGCGAAACCAAAGAGTGACTGCGCATCTTCCCTGACCTGCAAATGCGTATGCAGAAAGACATCCGCACCGACCTGCGGTAACTCCAGAAAGGTCGACATGGGGGTTTCTATTTCGTAACCGACGCCGGAACACTCGACGATGATTCGCGGCGGGCGCTTCAGCGCCAGGCGGCCGCGTACGGAGCCGATCATCGGAGGCTCGCGATGGCCGCCGCACCGGCCAGTCGTGTGTGCAGGCGGCGCTGATGACCGTGACAGAGGGCAGCAGCGAGAGCGTCTGCCGCATCCGGCGATGGTTCGCCCTGAAGTTGAAGGAGCGACCTCACCATGTGCTGAACCTGCGTCTTGGTCGCTGCGCCGTTCCCTACCACGGCCTGCTTGATTTCCCGAGGCGCATACTCGTACACCGCAATGTCGAGCCCGAAGGTCGCGCAGAGTGCAGCGGACCTTGCCTGCCCGAGTTTCAACGCGCTCATGGCGTTGCGATGCACGAAAATACTCTCGATGACGACGGCATCCGGATGATATTCGGCCGCGATTTCGGCAACCGAGCGGAAGATCAGGCGCAGGCGCGCCGCGAAGTCCCCCTCGATAGTGCGGACTGCGCCGCTGGCGACGTAGTACGCCCTGTCGGCCACGAAATCCAGGACGCCGAAACCCGTTATCCGCGACCCGGGATCAATGCCCAATATCCGTTGTCGATCCGTCAAGGGACGCCTCAAAGTTGCGCCAGCACGTCGTCACCGATGTCGGCGTTGCTGTAGACATTCTGCACGTCGTCCAGATCCTCCAGGGCTTCGAGCAACTTGACCATGGAACTCGCTTCTTCCAGCGCCAGCGCGGTGGTCGTTGCCGCCCACATCGTCAAACCCGCATCCTCCGGCGGAAAGCCGGCTTCTCGCATCGTGTCCCGGACCGTCTCGAACTCCTGAGGATCCGTGAGGACCTGAATCGATTTGTCCTCGTCGACCACGACGTCCTCGGCGCCCGCGTCGATGGCCGCCGCCATGATGGCGTCCTCATTGCTGCCCGACGGATACGACAGCAGCCCGACATGGTTGAAGAGGTAGCTCACCGATCCGTCGGCGCCGAGGTTGCCGCCGTACTTGGAAAACGCGTGTCGCACGTCGGCGACGGTGCGGTTGCGATTGTCGGTCATGCAGTCGACCATGACAGCCGTACCGCCGGGACCATAGCCTTCATAGCGAATCTCCAGGTAGTCCGATCCTTCCAGCTCGCCCCCGCCACGTTTTACGGCGCGGTCTATGTTGTCTTTCGGCACGCTTTGCGCCCTGGCCTTGTCGACCGCAAGTCGCAAGCGCGGATTGGATGCGATATCGCTGCCGCCCATGCGGGCAGCGATGGTGATCTCACGGATCAACCGTGTAAAAAGCCGGCCTCGCTTTTTGTCCTGCGCGCCCTTTCGGTGCTGGATGTTCGCCCATTTGCTGTGTCCGGCCATAAACCCCCGTTTCTAACCTTGTCAGGTACCAGCCTCAGTCAATGATCGCTACGGAATTCGTCGTCCCGGACGAAGGATGGACGGATCTCCGGCAGCGTCGGCATTGTCCGCGTCGCAGATGCTGCGGGCGGGCGTATGATAACGGTAATCGGATTGCGGCACACCCTCACCAAATGATTGCCACTGAACAGGAAAGCCGGCGCCCTCCGGGCGATCGGGACGACATTGTCACCCTTACGCGACAATGGATCGCAGAGCATCCCGCGAGCGTCGTCGCACCCCAACAGGCCGAGGGCGAAGCGGTAGCCGCGATCCTCGAGCAGCTTGGCTTGTCGCAACCTTTGCTCGCGGCCGCGACGATCTATCCGCTGCTGCGTGACGGGGTGCTCCGCGCGGACGAGCTCACGCGTACCCGACTGGCCGGGCTTTCAGACATTGTCTCCGGGCTGGATCAACTCGGCCGGGTTTCGCTCCCGCACGACTGGCGCCCCGGAGAGGCGCTCGCGACCAGCCAGTCCGAAGCCCTGAGACGCATGCTTCTTGCCATGGTGTCGGACGTTCGCCTGGTTCTGATCCGCATTGCCGAGCAGCTTTACCGGTTGCGAACGGCCAGGGATGCTTCCGCCGGGCAACAAAAGGCGCTCGCCGTCGAGACGCGGGAAGTATTCGCGCCGCTGGCGAACAGGCTCGGTGTCTGGCAGCTGAAATGGGAACTGGAAGACCTGTCGTTTCGATATCTGGAGCCCGAGATCTACACGCGTATAGTCCGGGCGCTCAACGAAAAGCGCGCGGAACGCGAGGCCGCGATCGAGAATGTGCGCAAGGTATTCGCGGCGGAACTCGCAGCCAACGGAGTAGAGGCTTTGGTCAGTGCACGCCCGAAGCATATCTACAGCATCTGGCGGAAGATGAAGCGGAAGGACAGCGGCCTCGAGCACATTTTCGATATCCGTGCCGTACGTATACTCGTGGACAGCATCAGCGATTGTTACGCCGCTTTGGGAGTCGTACACAACCGGTGGTCCTATCTCAGCGGCGAGTTCGACGACTACATCGCCAATCCAAAGGAGAACCGCTATCGCTCTTTGCATACGGCGGTCATCGGTCCCGGCAACCAGGTGGTCGAAGTACAGATTCGTACGCGAGAGATGCATCGCGAGGCCGAGTTGGGTGTCGCCGCTCACTGGCGCTACAAGGAAGGCGGTAGCCTCAAGGCAGCTTTCGATCAGAAAATACAGTTCCTCCGCCAGTTGCTCGAGCCGACAGACCGTGACGGCGATCTGCTGGAGCAGATCCGCGGCGACGTCTTCGAGGACCGTGTGTATGCGCTCAGTCCGAAAGGGGACGTGGTGGAAATGCCCGCCGGCGCCACCGCCCTGGACTTCGCCTACCACGTCCACACCGAGGTCGGGCATCGCTGCCGGGGCGCCAAAGTCAACGGTCGGATTGTGCCTTTGACCTACAGGGTGCAGAACGGCGACAAGATAGAAATCATCACCGGAAAGGAGCCGCAGCCAAGCCGCGACTGGCTCAGCCCGCAGAACGGGTACCTGGCCGCGGCGCGCAGCCGCGCGAAAGTCCGCACCTGGTTTCGGCAGCAGGACAAGGACCAGAACCGAAGCCAGGGCCGCGATATTCTCGATCGTGAACTGGCACGTCTGAACATCCGGGACCTGGCGACGGACGTGATTGCGAACGAACTCAAGTTCGCGAACACGGATGCTCTGTCCGTCGCCCTGGGAGCCGGAGACGTCACCTCGACGGCTGTTGCGAACGCCGTGCAGCGTTTGCGAAAGGACGTGGCGGAAACGCCTGTTCCCGCGAAGCGACGGCGGCAGCGCAAAGGCCTGGCAAACGACCAGGTGGAGATCCGCGGCGTCGGCGACCTCCTGTGCACGTTGGCGCGCTGCTGCCGGCCGGTGCCCCCGGAAGAAATCGTCGGTTACATCACGAAAGGTCGCGGCGTCGGCATACACCGCCACGACTGCAAGAACTTCCGGAGCCTCTACAGCCGGCATCCGGAACGGGTTATCGAGGTCGAGTGGCTGGATCCGTCCGACGAGAACTACGCAGCGGAACTCGTACTTCAGGCCTACGACAGGCAAGGTCTGCTGCGCGACGTCAGCAGCGTCCTCGCCGACGAAAAGGTCAGCATCGACAGCATACAGACCAGCACGGACAAGCAAAGAATGCAGGCAAGAATGGAGCTCAAGTTCTTTGTGCCGGGCCTGGCCGCCCTGAGCAGCATCATCGGCAAACTGGAACAACTGCCGAACGTCACGTCCGTTCGGCGCAAGAGCTGAACGTTTCTATTTGTTGATGTTGTTCAGCGCCCGCTTGTCCACGGCAAGTGCCGCTTCATGCATTGCCTCCGCCAGTGTCGGGTGGGCATGAATGGTGCGCTGAAGATCCTCCGTACTCGCCGAAAACTCCATCGCCAGTACGGCCTCGGAAATCAGCTCGCCAGCCATCGGGCCCAGAATGTGGACACCCAGAATTTCGTCGTCGTCGACCGCGGAGATGATTTTTACCATGCCGGCCGTTTGTTCCATCGCCTTGCCGCGTCCGCTGGCAGCAAACGGGAAGGCGCCCGTCTTGAACTTGCGCCCGCTCGCCGCGACTTCCTGTTCGGTCTTGCCGACCCATGCGATTTCCGGCGCCGTATAGATAACCGACGGAATGACGTCGTAATTCATCTCGGCAACCTCGCCCGCGATGAGGTCGGCGGCCATGACGCCTTCTTCGGAGCCCTTGTGCGCAAGCATTGGACCGCGCACGCAGTCGCCGACGGCGAATACTCCCTTTACCCGCGTACGGCATTCGTGATCCACGGCAACGAATCCTCGTTCGTCCACCTGTACACCGCAATCGTCGCTCAGCAGACCGTCGGTATAGGGTCTTCTCCCGACCGCGACGACCAGCTTCTCGACCTCGATGGAATGCTTTCCCGAGCTGTCCTCGTAATCCACCTTGACCCCGCCGGAAGACGTTGCCGCGGCCGCGACTTTCGCTCCGAGGCGGATGGTCATACCCTGTCGTTTGAACTGCTTTGCCGCTTCGCTCGCGACGTCGCGGTCGACGACGGCAAGAAATTCGTCCAGCGCTTCGAGGACGACGACCTCGGCGCCCAGCCGGCTCCAAACGCTCCCCAGTTCGAGGCCGATGACGCCGGCGCCGACCACGCCCAGAGTCTTCGGCACCTGTTCGAACTCCAGTGCGCCCCAGGAGTCGACGATCGACTCCCCATCGAATGGCGCAACCTTCAGTTCAACGGGCGTCGAGCCGGAGGCCAGAATGACATACCGTGATTCGAGCAGCTCCGGATCGCCCGACTTCGGTGTGAACTCGACCTTGCGGTCGGCGAGAAGCTTGCCGTGTCCGACCAGGCCCTCCACCTTGTTAGCCTTGAAAAGGCCCGCGATGCCGCCGGTGAGCTGACGAACGATGCTCTGCTTGCGCTTCTGCATCGTTGCGAGATCGAGTTCCACGCCGGACACCTGAATACCGTGCTTGCTGAACTCATGCTGTGTGCGATGAAACAGTTCTGACGATTCGAGCAGCGCCTTCGACGGAATACAACCGGCATTCAGGCAGGTACCGCCGAAGGCGTTCTTCCCGTCGCGATTCTCCCATTCGTCGATGCACGCAACCTTCATCCCGTGCTGGCTTGCACGAATCGCGGCGGTATAACCGGCAGGACCGGCGCCGATGACGATAACGTCGAAATTCCTAGCCATTCCTTTTTCTCATTGCCTGATTCTGTCCAGCTGTCCTGTCATGTCTTCCATGGCGGCGATCACAAATGCAGCAGCATGCGGCCGGGATCCTCGAGCGAGTTCTTGATGCTTACCAGGAACTGCACGGCCTCGCGGCCGTCGATGATACGATGATCGTAAGTCAGGGCGACATACATCATCGAGCGCAGTGCGATCTCGCCGTCGACGGCTACCGGCCGCTCCTGAATGGTATGCATGCCCAGAATGGCGCTTTGCGGCGGGTTGAGAATGGGCGTCGACAGCAACGAGCCGAAAATACCGCCGTTAGTGATCGTAAACGTGCCTCCGGTCAGATCGTCCATGGTCATGCTGCCGTCGCGCGCCTTTTTTCCGAGCGCGGCGATGTTGCTCTCTATCTGAGCAAAGGTCAGATAGTCGACGTCCCTGAGCACCGGGACCATGAGTCCGCGCTCCGACGACACGGCAATGCCGACGTCGAAATAGTCGTGATAGACGATGTCGTTGCCTTCGATCGAAGCATTCACGACCGGGAACTTCTTCAACGCTTCCACCGAGGCTTTGACGAAAAAGGACATGAAGCCGAGCTTGACTCCGTGTTCCTTCTCGAACGGTTCCTTGTAGCGATTCCGCAGGGCAATGACGCTCGTGAGGTCGACCTCATTGAATGTCGTGAGCATCGCGGCGGTGCTCTGTGCCTGCACCATGCGTTCCGCAATGCGCGCCCGCAGCCTCGTCATCGGTACACGCTGTTCGGAACGACTCGGGCCGCCTTCATCCTCCGATTCCCGCTCGCGCGCTCGCGGCTGTGGATCGCCGGGCGTCACGTTCTCATCGTTGTGACTCTTCAGGTATTCCATCACGTCGGATTTCGTAATACGTCCGTCCCGACCGCTACCGGTGACGATCGTCGCCTCGAGGTCGTGTTCGTCGAGCAATCGACGCACTGCGGGACTCAGCTTGTGTGCGCCTTCCCTGCCGGACGCAGGCCCCCGGTCATCCGGGCTTTCCCGTTCGTCGGCGTCGCTCTCTTCCGTCTCCGGGGTCGCCCCGGATTCGCTGCCTCTCTTCTCCGCAGTCTGTCGAGCGGTCTCGTCGTGGTCGCGGCTTTCTTCCCGATCCGCGTCGTTCGCGGCGGCGGCTTCGCCTTCCTCGAGAATCGCGAGCACGTCGCCCGCAGCGACCGTCGCGCCGTCCTTGACGCGGATTTCCGACAGACGGCCCGAGGCCGGGGCCGGAACCTCCAGAACGACTTTGTCGGTCTCGAGGTCGACCAGGTTCTCGTCCCGCGAAATCGAGTCGCCGGCCTTCTTGTGCCAGGCCACGAGCGTTGCGTCGCTCACCGATTCCGGTAAGGCCGGTACTTTGATTTCAATACTCATGCTTTCGTCCGTTCTTTGCCCTTGGGGGAGTCCTTCCGGGGCGATTTTTTTCCGCGTTTGCCTTTCTTCTTCGGTCGGTCGATCGCGCCGTCGGATTCTGTCGCCGTCATTGTGATCCCGAGCGCCGCTTCGATCAGCTCCTGCTGCTGCTGGATATGCTGCTTGACGATGCCGGATGCGGGTGCGGCGGCGCCTTCGCGTCCAGCGTAGTAGAGCTGCTGCCCGTCATTGAGCGGTTCCTGCAACCGATGCCGGATCTGATACCAGGCGCCCTGGTTCTGAGGTTCCTCCTGGCACCAGACAATGTGCCCGGCATTCGGGTAGGAACGAATCTGGGCTTCGTACTGGTCGATCGGAAACGGGTAGAGCTGTTCGATTCGGATGAGCGCCACGTCCGACAGCTCCTGTGCCTGCCTTGCCTGCAGCAGATCGTAGTAGACCTTGCCGCTGCAGAACACCAGGCGCCTGGTCGTCTGCCGATCAGTTTCCTCGATCTCCGGGATGACCGGCTCGAAACGTCCGTTGGACAGGTCGGACAGCGGCGAGACGGACAGCTTGTGCCTGAGCAGGCTCTTCGGCGTCATGACGACAAGTGGTTTGCGGTACGGCCGCAGCATCTGTCTTCGCAACATGTGAAACATCTGCGACGGTGTCGAGGGAACGCAGACCTGCATGTTGTTCTCGGCGCAGAGCTGCAGAAACCGCTCGAGACGAGCGGAGGAATGCTCCGGTCCCTGCCCTTCGTAGCCGTGCGGCAGGAACAGCGTAAGCCCGCAAAGGCGTCCCCATTTCGCTTCGCCGGAACTGATGAACTGGTCGATGACAACCTGCGCCGCGTTGGCAAAATCGCCAAACTGCGCTTCCCAGACGACCAGCGTTCCCGGTTCGGTCGTGGCGTACCCGTATTCGAATCCCATCACGGCCGCTTCCGACAGAAGGGAGTCGATGACGCGAAACGACGAGGGTCGGTCGGAAATCGTTTGCAACGGGATGAATTCTTCGCGGTTTCTCTGGTTGTGCAGCACCGCGTGCCGGTGGAAGAACGTGCCGCGGGCCGTGTCCTGTCCGGTCACGCGGCAGTCGAAGCCCTGGTCAATGAGTCCGGCGTACGCCATGGTCTCGGCGAATCCCCAATCCATGTCTATTTCGCCGGCACTCATACGAACGCGTTCGTCGATGATCCGCTTGACACGCCCGTGGAGTACGAAGCCGGGCGGCAGAGCCGTGACCTTGTGCGCCAGTTCGGCTACCTTCGCAACATCGAGCGTCGTGTCGCACTCGTCGTCCCAGGTTGCCTCCAGGTAGGGACTCCAGTCGACCGTGTATTCGTTGCCGATCAGGCCGAGGTGAGATTTCGGCACCGGCTCGCCACGATCAAGCCGGTCGCGGTAGTTCTCCTGCAAGGCAACTACACCGTCCGCGTCGATAATACCGGCCTCGATGAGGCTGGCGGCATAGAGCTCGCGCGTCGACTTGTGTTTGCGGATGGTGCCGTACATCACCGGCTGCGTCGCGCTGGGCTCATCGGCTTCATTGTGCCCGTGCCGGCGATAGCAAACGAGATCGATGACGACGTCCTTCTTGTATCGCTGCCGGTACTCCAGCGCGAGCCGGGTCACGAATATCGCCGATTCCGGATAGTCCCCATTGACGTGAAAAATCGGCGCCTCGATCATCTTTGCGATGTCGGTGCAGTACGGAGTCGAGCGGGCATCCGATGGCCGGCTCGTAGTGAATCCGATCTGGTTGTTGATGACGATGTGTACCGTACCGCCGGTCCTGAATCCATTCGTCTGCGAAAACTGAAAGGTCTCCGCGACGACGCCCTGTGCCGCAAACGCCGCATCGCCATGTACCAGTACGGGCAGGACCTCGGAGCGCTCGTAGTCGCCGCGCCTTTGCTGGCGCGCGCGAACGCTGCCTTCGACGACCGGATCGACGATCTCCAGATGCGAGGGATTGAACGCAAGAGCGATGTGCACGTTGCCGCCCGGCGTCTTCATATCGGCGGAAAATCCCTTGTGGTACTTGACGTCGCCCGAACCTTTCATCTGGTCGGGATCCACATTGCCTTCGAACTCTTCGAAAAGCTCCTCGGGCGGCTTGCCGAGAACGTTGACCAGCACGTTGATGCGACCGCGATGTGCCATGCCGATGACAAACTCGCCGATTCCCGACTCGCCGCCACGCTGGATGAGGTCGTCCAGCATCGGAATGAGACTTTCACCGCCTTCCAGCGAAAACCGCTTCTGGCCGACGAAGCGCGTGTGCAGATACCGTTCGATTCCTTCCGCCGACGTCAGTTGTTCAAGTGTCCACAGGCGCTCTTCCGTCGTGAGATCGCCGGATACCATGCCCTGTTCGAATCGCTTTCTGAGCCACAGGCGCTCGCGCGAGCGAGACATGTGCGCAAATTCCGCCCCGATCTTGCCGCAGTAGATTTGTTCCAGAAGCGCGCGGATGTCGCGCAGCGTCATCCGGCGGGTGCCGGTCCCCGCCAGCCCGCCGGTGAAAAACTCGGTATCCATGTCGGCCTCGGTCAGTCCGAGGTAGTCGAGCTTGAGCACCCCGGGGACAGGTCTTTCCATAAGGCCGAGGGGATCTATGTCGGCAATCTGATGGCCTCGCAGGCTGTAGACCTGGATCAGTCTCGAGACGGCCGCCTGTTTTTCGCTGGCCGCCGAAGGACCGGGAGCCCGCGCCCCGGGCGCCTTGCCGGTCCCGCGAAATCGGGGTGAAACCCGCGCCACTTCCTTCAGTCGACGCACCACCGGAGAGTGCGGAACTTCGCCCTGGCGGTCGCCCAGGGCCCGGAAATAACGGCGCCAGCTGTCGGATACGGAGTCCGGGTCTGCAAGAAACTGCTCATACATCGCTTCGACTGCGGCGGCATTCAGGCCGAACAGCGGTGACGAAGCGTATTGCTCTTTTAGCGAACTGCTCATAGCGACGGTATGGGCTCGTTGAGGTCAACAATCAACATGCTGGATTGAATCGCCCGACCGGCGGTCAGGCGACAGTGTCGGAAGTCATTGTCAGCCCGGCCATGACGGCCGGCCGTAAATCGGCGGATAGTTTATCGTATGGCCTTCGCCCAGGGAAACGGACTAGGGAAACGGACCAGGGAAACGGACCCACGGAAACGGACCCACGGAAACGGAGGCCCGTCACGCCGGTTGCAGGAGAAGGACGAACTGGTAACACACGAGGCACGCGTAAACGACGAAAAACACGGTCAGGAAGAGACCCGTGCGAACTCGATTAAACAGGCGGGAACGTGAAAGAAAGACGAGCATCAGGATGCCGAGCCCGGTCATCAGCATCTTGCTGGCCGTGAACGCGATCGTGCCATGGCGAATGGCGAACGCCATGACCGGATTGACTTCGATCGCGCCGAGTTCGAGCAGCCGAAGCGTGAAGAAGGCGTCCAGGCAACTGAGGACCATCGTACCCACTGCGAGAAAAAACAGCCACGGATGGTGCCAATCGATGAAGACCGGCTCGCCTTCGGTATCGCGGCGGTGCTCGCGACGCCGCGAGCGCAAAAACCCGAAAACGACCGTGCGCCAGCCAAAGGCCCGTCGATCGGCCAGGTCCCGGTCCTCGGATGCCACACTGGTTTCCCTGAAATCGTCCATGCTCTACTACTCTGCCGAATCTGCCAATGGCTTCCGTTCTTTTGATCCCTCGTTGAGGCTAGTGTACCCCGTCGTAAATAATGGACCATTGTCGCGAGCGAGTTTTCGTGTCTGGCAAGGCGCGGCGACGAGGAATAGCACCGCTATTGCGAGGAGCCGCAACGCCGCCAGGCGCGAAAAGGCGCCGCGAGAATGGTGCATTATTTGCGACGGGGTGCACTAGTGGTTGCCTCGAGAGGCCGAGTCGTCCGTCAGCCGCAGAAGCTCTGCGATCACGGCGTCGCGATCTTCCTGTTGGCGGAGGCCCGGATATGCCATACGGTTGCCCGGCAGGAAACGCATCGGTTGCGCCAGCCAGGCATCGAGGGCCTCGGGAGTCCAGACAAAATCGGCCTCCGTCAAGGCCCTGGAGTATGGGTAACCGTCCAGGGCGCCCGCAGCCCGGCCGAACACCCCATAAAGGTTCGGCCCGCTCATCGACGGTGCCCCCGGCTCGACGCTGTGACACGCGCGGCATTGCAGAATCAGCTGTGTGCCGTTGTCCCGGTCGGCGCTCTCGTACTCCGGTAACTTCAGGTAGTCGGGAGTCGGCAGGACGACCTGCGCACCGAGCGTTGCGGCCGTCACTGACCCCGGGTCCTGCGTCGCCTCGAGAGCTACGCCACCGGATTGCGGATCCCCGCATGCGGCAATCCATGCCGCTACCGTCAGGATCGCCAGAATTCGTGGACTGAACATCGCGAATGAAAATGTCGCGCAGCGCCAACCGGCGAAGCGGTGCATTTTCTGTGACAAATCCGGATTTATCAAACAAAAAAATGCCGGAGCCCCCGACAAGACATAACACGATATGCGTTTCTCGGCGACATGCACAGAAATCCGGGACCTGCCTGTACGCAGCTTGCGTAGGCTACGCAATTCCGGCAGTGGCAGCACCAGGAGCTCGCGGAATGGCAGCAGTAGCAGCGAGAACGGTATTCCGCGTTTCCATCGGGGCGATCATGACCTTTCAGATCTGTGCGCTCTTCGCCCGAAGCGCGCTGGACGCCTCACTTGTCGGAAACGGCACCGATCCTGCCGTCGCCAACGATCTGAGCTACCTGATAGTACCGCCCATTCTGGCAGTGCTGATGTACCCCTGCCTGAAACAGCACCGCCACGTTCTGGCCGGCTTGCTTGCAACCCGTCACCTCGGCCTCAGGTTGTGCTGTTTCGCCGTATTGCTGGGGATTCTGCTGCGTGTTACCTGGTGGTCCGTACTCACGGTGCTCATCTGGATGGGGCTCGTCCGGAGCGGAGAGCCCGACGCAATAGTCGGACCGCACTTTGCGTTCGACTGTCCGCCTCCGTCGGTTCTCGGCCTCAGTTTATTCATAATGGCGATCCTCATTCCCCTCATCGAGGAAGTGATCAATCGAGGCTTTCTGCTGCACGCTCTGCTGGCGAAGGGGGCCTTGGTCTCCGTAGTGGTATCGTCATGTCTCTTTGCGATCATGCATCGGCCCGAGTCCTACATTCCGGCATTCGTAATCGGGATATTTCTTGGTGTGCAGTGCTTGAGTTCGCGGACGCTGTGGGCACCAATCCTCACGCACGCCGCTTACAATGCAGCGGCTACCTTCCACTGGGATTGCTTCCAGATCATCTGGAACCCCCCGGAAGGCGACCCCGCGCTCGCAGCGGCAGGGCGAATCGCCGCTCCCGTGGCGGTCGCGGGAATACTGATCTGCTGCTTTCTGGTGAGCAAGAAAGCGATCGGGGCGCCTTCGCCCCGATCGCCAGCCTGCTCTTCCGGAAAGAGCGCTCGTTGAAGAGCACTCTTAAAGAGCGTTCGCCACCCGCTCGATGACGTGGGATACCGCTCTGACGACGCCCTCATAAATGTTTATGAGATCGTTTCCAACCGACGACGTGTTCGACACGCCGCCGTAGGAATTCGCCGGCGTGCATTGTCCGGTACCGCCTGAAACGAAAGACAGTTCTGCTTTGGTCAGTTCTCGCATGACTTCAACCTCCATATTGATTTGTGCGTCTGCGTTCGCGCGTCCTGCGCAGATTGACCGTAGCCTGCCCTCGGCTCGGTCGCGACTCGCAAAACCGGGTGAAAAGCAGGGAAATCCGTGGGCTAGTCCAGGGCATCCTGAAGGCGGAACAGAGCCAGTCGCGCTTGCAGGTAGCGGAGCCGCATCGACGCCAGTGGAAACGCCGGCGTGATGCCGCGCATCATGAGCGGCACCTCGTCTCGCAGGCCGTCGCTCCCCGACCCTGCAGCGACGACCGCGTTCGCAAGCTGCCTGCCGCTCCAGGTCGCCGTGTTGATTCCGTTGCCGTGGTATCCATAGGCAAACAGAACCGACGGGTCGTCGTCGAGCCTGCCGATTGCCGGGGTCAGGCGCATGGTGATGCAGATGAGCCCGTGCCACCGGTACTCGACAGGAATGTCGCGCCAGCGAGGCCACAGCGTCGCCAGCCGCCGGCCGAGCGAGGCGAACGTCCTGTTCGCGCCTTCCTCGCTCCCGGTCGCGTGTCCCCGCCCGCCGAAAAGCAGCCTGTTGTCCGGGAGCAGCCTGTAGTAGTTCAGTATCCTCTTCGAGGTGATCGCCTGATCGTTCGTCTGCCAGTTGTGCGCTGCCAGTTCGTCGCCGGTCAGAGGACGTGTCACGATGATGGCGCTGATCATCGGCAGGGGGCGTCCGTAAAACCCGGCGTGAAGGTACTCCGGCATGAATCCGTTCGTGGCAAAGATGACGTTGGGTGCCCGCAGCGTTCCGCCGCGCGTTACCAGTACATGTTCGCGGCCGAGCTTCGTCCATTCACGCACTTCGCTGTGCGGATGCAGGCGCGCCCCGTTGCGTTCGGCGGCCGCCGCGAGTCCTCGCAGGTAGCGCATCGGATGCAGCGAAAATGCAGGTCGTTGCACAACGGCGCCGTGCAACTCGGCGGAGTCGAAAAATCCGGCCCGGAACGCCTCGGCCGAAACGATGCGGCTATCGAGTCCGAGCAAGTCCCGTTGCATGGTCGCGTGTTCCCTGAGCCTGGCGAACATTCGGGGCGATGGCGCCACTTCCAGCTCGGCTTCGCCCCGAACCTGCGCATCGATGCGTTCTTCGATCAGAATCCGTCGCACCAGTTCGACTGCCTCCACCTGCGCGCGGTAAAAGTGCCGGGTCTCGGCCAATCCATACTTCGAGAGCATTTGTTCGAGCGACAGCGAAGTCCCGCCGGTTCCGCAAAAGCCGGCATTCCTCCCCGACGCGCCCCAGCCGATATGACCTGCCTCGAGAACGCGCACGTCCAGTCCGTGATTCCTGCACAGGTGGTACGCGGCGCTCAGACCTGTGTAACCTCCGCCGATGACGGCGACGTCGCAGCGTTCATCCCGGGACAGGGGCTCTGCCGAGAGGGTCGCGGCACCGGTGTCCGCTTCCCAATACGAAGGCTGCGGACGGTCGAATCGGTACATGTCGTCGTCGTACAGGTGCACGCGATGCATGACCGCTCTCTTTTCTCAGCCGTGCGCCGGCGACAGGCGGCGCAACCGCGCGTCCCGGCGTACGGCATAGAGGCCGATCAGTATCAGCAGGAGCAGGGGCAATGGTACGAGCACCAGGGTGT
>Ga0299913_10001077_pt1 | contig 19331 bp, 18 predicted proteins | sample RVTome_9_FD_201360 | JGI IMG/M metagenome (GOLD analysis project Ga0299913, IMG submission 201360) | Soil microbial communities from uranium-contaminated site in the Upper Colorado River Basin, Wyoming, United States - RVT155D38 (version 2) ... | reverse complement strand
TGACGTCAGCTTCACTGCCCAGCCTGGACGGATCACTGGCTTCCTGGGTCCCAACGGGGCTGGCAAGTCGACCACTCTCCGAGTCGTGGTCGGACTCACCCCTCCGCAGAGCGGAGATGCTCGCGTCCTGGGTCGCCGGTTCCGGGACCTGCCCAACCCAGGGGTGGACGTCGGCGTCCTCCTCGATGCCTCCGCCCAGCACGCGGGACGCACCGGACGAGAGGTGCTGACCATCGCCCAACGCACCATGGGGCTACCGGCTCGACGGGTGGAACAGACCCTGGACCTGGTCGGCCTGAGCCAAACCGAGGCCGACCGACGGCTGCGGGACTACTCGTTGGGGATGAGGCAGCGGCTCGGCCTGGCCCATGCCCTTCTGGGTGAACCCGAGGTTCTGATCCTCGACGAGCCCGCCAACGGACTCGACCCAGCGGGCATCAGGTGGATGCGGGACCTCCTTCGGGGCCACGCCGACCGCGGCGCCACCGTCCTGCTGTCCTCCCACCTCCTGCACGAGATCGAGGTGGTCGCCGACGACCTCGTCGTCATCGGGCAGGGACGCATCGTCTCCGCCGGCACCAAGGCCGACCTGCTCTCCGGTGCTGGCACCCATGTCGTGACCCGCCAAGGACGCGCCCTCGAACAAGCCCTGAGCGCGGCCAGCCTGGTCCACCACCCGGTGGAGAGCAACGGCCAGGGCGACCTCCGCTCGGCCTTCCGCGTCGAGGCCGACCCCGAGCAGGTGGGCCACGTCGCCCTCGAGACCGGCATCGCACTGACCGAGCTACGCCCTGCAGACGGGGCAGGGCTGGAGGACATGTTCCTTGCGCTCACCGCAGAGACCCAGCGCGACAGCCGGTCGGCCGTCGCCGACGACACGACCTACCAGGAAGGAGCAGTCGCATGACCACGACCGCCCCCACCGCTGCACCCGCCAATGCGCGGGTGAGAACCTCCGTCCCGACGAGCACCACCCCCTACTCGACCGCAACCTCCGGCATCCCGCTGACCCGGTTGGTCATGGTGGAGCTGCGCAAGACCTTCGACACCCGGTCGGGCCTGTGGCTACTGGCCAGTCTCGGCATCGCCGCCGTCCTCACCACCGGCGCGATCATCGCCTGGGCGCCTGCAGAGCAACTGACCTACAGCGAGTTCACGATGGCCATCGGAGTGCCGATGACCATCATCCTCCCCATCATCGCGGTGCTGTCCGTCACCTCCGAGTGGAGTCAACGCAGCGGATTGGCGACCTTCACTCTCGTCCCTCACCGAGGCAGGGTGCTCCTGGCCAAGGCGATCGGCGCCGTCCTAGTCACCGTCCCTGCCACCGCCGTGGCCTTCGGCGTCGGAGCACTGGGCAACCTGATCGGCGCCTCGCTGGCAGACGTTTCGGTCGTGTGGAACCAGGACATCGTCGATGTCGCCTACTTCGCGCTCGGCCAGACGATGTTGCTGCTGGTCGGCTTCGTCCTCGGTGCCCTGATCCGCAACAGCTCTGGCGCCATCGTCGCATTCATGATCTACGGGTTCGTTGCACCGGGGCTTCTGGCCTTCCTCGCCTTCAGCCAAGACTGGTTCGCCGACGCCCGAGCCTGGGTCGACCCGAAGTACAACCAGGACGCGTTGCTCCGCGGCGAGTTGGCCGGCGAGGAGTGGTCCCACCTTATCGTCACGACGCTCGTCTGGCTTGTCGTGCCCATGGTGGTCGCCGTCGTCAACGTCCTGCGGGCTGAGGTGAAGTGACGTGGATACCCTCCCGCAGCGGGCGTCCCGCGCGGTCGCAGCCGGCACGACCCTCGCGATCACCCAGTCCCGGTACGGGTCCCCAGACGCGCTCAGCCTGACCCGCGGGCCCACCCCGAGGCTCGACCCAGATCAGGTGCTTGTCCGGGTTCACGCCGCGTCCGTCAACGCTCGCGACTGGCACATCATGCGAGGTGAACCGACGCTGGCCCGGCTCCTGGACCGCAAGTCGTTCTCGCTCCGCGGGCCGCGCGATGCTACTCGTGGTACGGACGTGGCGGGGGTCGTGCAGGCCGTGGGCTCCGACGTGACCGCATGGCGACCCGGGGACGCCGTGTTCGGTGAAGGGACCGGCACGTTCGCCGAACATGCCGTCGCCTCCACCGACCAGCTCGCGACGCTGCCGACCGGGATGACCTTCGAACACGCCGCAGCCCTGCCGCTGGCGGGGACCACAGCCTTGCTGTGCGTGACGGCTCCGAATCCCGCTCCGGGCAGCCACGTGCTCATCAACGGAGCCTCCGGCGGCGTCGGCACCCTGGCCGTCCAGCTCGCCAAGAGCATGGAGGTGCACGTGACCGCCGTCGTCAGCCCCCGCAACCTCCGCCTTGCCAAGACACTGGGAGCGGACCGGGTGATCGACTACACGTCGAGCGACTTCACCGACCAGGGCCGCCAGTACGACGTCGTGATCGACCTCGTCGGGAACCACCGCCTCCGAGCCCTTCGCCGAGTGGTGCGGGCCGGAGGGGCCTTGGTTCTCTCTGGCGGTGGGACCTCAGGCAGCGGCCGCACGGTGGGGCCGATGCGACTCCTCATGGGTGCCGCGGTGGCGGCTCGCTTCCTGCCCTTCAGGGTGCTGACGCCAGAAGCTAGGCCCACCACGGCTGGCTTGGGGCGCATCGCCGAACTGGTTGCAGCAGGCGACCTGCGGCCGGTCATCGACCGAACTGTCCCGCTGATGGGAACGCCTGCTGCCATCCGCTACCTGGAGACCGAGCACGCCCGGGCGAAGGTCGTCATCACCGTCAGATGACTGGGGCCACCTCCCGGTGCTCACGGAGCGATTCCTGGGGGTTCCTTGAGGGCATCGGTCGCGGACGTCGTGATCGCCCGGGCGAGCGCCTCGTTCATCGCGTCGAACCCAGTCCTCGTTCTGATGAGCATCGAGCCGGTGAAGGGGGTCAGCGCGCCGGTGAAGGTCTCCGCCTGCTGGAGCAGGGTGCGGCCTCCTGCCATCGGGGTCAGGGTGAAGCTGTGTCGACCGTCGAAGATGCCTGGCAGGCCGAGGTGCCCCAACCACTCGAAGTAGCGGTGCGGGTCAACCGTTGTGACCCACGGCTTGAACGCCATGGCCCCGCTGCCGGGCGGCTGAATGGTCAACTGCAGGCGCTCGCCGACGATGATGGTTCCGGCGCCGGCGGTGATGAACGGATTCCATGTGTGGTAGCCGCCCAGGTTCGTGAGCATTCCCCAGACGGACTCAACAGGTGCATTCACGGTCAGGTGGGTGGTGATGATCTTGCTCATGTCAGTGCCACCGCTCCCCGCGGGCCGTCACGTACTGCTTGACCACGTGGCCCCACGGGATGACCGCGAGGAGGATGACGACGAAGGAACAGTTGAAGAGGACCTCGCTCGATGCGGCGTTCATGTCGTCCGTGACGAGGCGAGGGATGGCGACTGCAGCGAGCCAGATCGCCTTCCAGGCCACGTCAAGCAGCAGAATGGACAGCATCCGGACGGGGTACCGGAGCCCGAGGAACGCCAGCAGGCCCATCGCCGTGAGCAGGCAAGTGACTACCCCCTCCATGACCGGGAGGGATCGGGCGTCCTGGACGAGAATTGGCCACTTGACGATGGCCAGTCCTACCCCCATGAACGCGTAGCCGAAGCGCATGAAATTCAGACGGCGCGTGGACAACTCCTCACCGACGCCGGTCGTGTCCGCGATCCGGGCAGGGCGCATGACCTTCTCCCCAGGTGGCCAATGAGCAGCGTGCTGGGTGTCCGTTTGTCCGGTTCCGTCGTGGACGGTGGTCGCGGTCTTGTTTCCTGAGCTCATGACGAGTTCCCTTCGAGGATTCGGTGATGACCGGCTTCAGCGCCGTGCCCTCACCCTGGCCTCGGGAGCTGGCAGCCCACATCGGCCACCTGACCAGCCTCGAAGGTCGAAGGACTGCGGATACGCAGGCCAGATGCCGCCTTCCGGCGTGACCGCCTCGACTTTCGTCGATGTTCCTGGGCGCTGCGCAGGTCTACGGTGAGGTCGTGTCCTGGTCTCGCTGGTCTTGGGCCGCGCTGGCGAGACCGGCGGCGGCGTCAGATGAGCTGGCCCTGCCGGAGCTGACCCGCAGTCACGCGGGCCGTGAACGGCTAGTGAACGGTCTTGCGTTCTTGCTCGCGATCGGCCTCGGGGCGCTGTTCCTCAGTCCGGAGATGCACGACAATCCCAACCCCCTTTCGACCACTGCGATCGCCATCGACATCTCCGCCGGTGTGCTCGCGTGCGTCTCCTTGTGGTGGCGGCGCCGCTGGCCGATCGGCGTCGCCCTCTGGTGCCTCATGCTTGGAATTGTCTCGAGCTCCGCGACCCCTGCAGGTCTCCTTGCGCTCTCTTCACTAGCAGTGCATCGACCGGTCCGGCCGGCTGTAGTGGTGACCCTGTTGTGGATCCCGTCGGTTCTTGCGTACGCCGCCTACAGCCCGACGACCGGTCCCGTCACCGTGCTGCTGTTCGTCATGCCACTAGCGCTCGCTGCCACCGGGTGGGGCATGTTCATCCGAGCTCGCCGACAGCTGCTGGTTTCTCTCCGCGAGCGAGCTCTGCGAGCTGAGGCCGAACAGGAGCTGCACGAGGAGCGGGCCCGAACATCGGAACGGACGCGGATCGCCCGGGAGATGCACGACGTTCTCGCTCACCGGATCTCCCTGCTGGCGCTCCACGCGGGAGGGCTTGAGGTGCGCCCGGACCTGCCGCCAGCCGCGGTGCAGGAGACCGCCGCCCTGCTGCGCGCCACGGCCCGCCAAGCACTCGAGGAACTGCGTAGCGTGATCGGGGTGCTCCGCGAGGATGCTGGGCAGGAGCCGGCGCCGGCAGTACCGCAGCCGACGCTTCGAGATATCGATCACCTCGTTGAGGAAACACGAGGCCTCGGCACGGACGTCGTCTACGACAGACACGTCGCGGGTGTCGACGAAGCCCCGGCCACATTGGGACGCGACGCCTACCGGATCGTGCAGGAGGCATTGACCAACGTCGGCAAGCACGCCAATGGACACGCGGTGAGAGTGCGGGTGACAGGTGCCCCTGGCGACGGACTGCACATCAGTGTGCGCAACCGCCAGCCCGTGCCCGCCTACACGCCCCCGACGCTACCCGGCGCTGGGGCGGGGCTGCTCGGGCTGCAGGAACGGGTGGAACTGGCGGGAGGCACCTTGGTGCTCGGACCGGACGGCTCGGGTGACTTCGTGGTCGAGGCGGAGCTGACGTGGCGATCGTGAAGGTGTTGCTGGTCGACGACGACGCCTTGGTGAGGGCCGGGCTTCGGCTCATCCTGTCTTCGGCTGAGGACATCGAAGTCGTCGGCGAGATCGATGACGGCTCTGGCGCCGCGGCGGCCGTACGACAGCACCGGCCGGACGTCGTCCTCATGGACATCCGGATGCGCGAGATGGACGGGATCACCGCGACCGCAGCCCTTCGCCGGCTCGACCCGCCACCGCAGGTCGTCGTTCTCACGACGTTCCAGGCCGACGAGCAGGTAGTAGCCGCCCTCCGTGCTGGCGCGAGCGCGTTCCTGGTCAAGGACACTCCACCCTCCGACATCATCAACGCAGTCCGATTGGTGGCCGCCGGTGACGCCATCATCTCTCCCTCCGTGACCCGCACCCTGCTGTCCCACTTCGGGAACTCAGAAGCGTCGGAGCGGCACCGACTGGCCGCCCAGCAGCTCGTCAGCCTTACCGACCGTGAGCGCGAGGTGGCTACGGCGGTCGGTGCAGGCGCCTCCAACTCCGAGATCGCCACCTCGCTCTACATGAGCGAGGCAACGGTCAAGGCGCACGTGTCTCGGCTGCTCAGCAAGCTGGGCGTCAGCAACAGGGTGCAGATCGCGATCCTGGTGCACGACGCCGACCAGGCCTGAGCCGTCACTGGACCGGCGCGGTTCCAGCTCGACGGGACAGGATGAGGCCCCGCATCCGGTGGAGACGCGGCATGAGGCCGTAGATGACGATCGGGACAGCAACCGTTGCGAGCACGAGGGTGCGCGTCACAGTGCCGAGGTCGGCCAGCAACGGCTGGAGCGTCACGTTGAGGACCGTCAAGGTCGGGAAGACTGCCACCCAGATCATGAGCGCCAGCTGATGCTTGGTCGGCGGCCCGGCGGGAGGAGCCGAATGCGGGTGTGGGCTGCGCCCTGAGTTGGGCCCCGTGGGGGAAGGTGAGCTGGGCATGGTGAAGCTCCTGTCGTTACGAAGAGTTGTTTGTCATGTGGGGGCTAGTCGTCAGACCGAACGTCTTGGGTTGGTGGATCGCGTGGCAACCAGGTGGCTAGACCGGCAGGCCTTCGCGATAGCGGGTCACCGCGATGGGCACGTCCTCGTCGACCAGGTCGTTGTTTATGGCGATCGCGGCTGCCGAGCCCTCCCCGGCGGCCGTGATGACCTGCGCGCGGGTTGACAGCATTGCCCGCAGCCCACACACCGGGGACGCTGGTGCGCCCGGTGGCGTCGACGGCAACCCAACCGCTGGGACCCGTCGCACAGCTCAGGTCGGCCAGCAGCGTGTCGTGCGGGATGAAGTCAGGTCGGACGAAGACCGCATCTCGCGGAACCACGCTGCCGTTGGTCAGCCTCACGCCGGTGAGGTGGTCGTCCTCGACGACCAACCCGGCGACCGGGGAGTCAACGATTCCGATGCCGCGCGCCACGAGCGCCTCACACTGGTCGGTGTCGAGGACGGTCCCGTTCGCGAAGTAGACGACATCGTCGGACCACTGACGGATGAGGTGGGCGTGGGTGATGGCTGCTGCGTTTCCACCCAGTACTCCCAGCGGACGGTCTCGGACCTCGTACCCGTGGCAGTAGGGGCAGTGGAGCAGGTCGCGTCCCCACCGCTCCGCTACTCCCGGGAGGTCCGGGATCTCGTCACGGAGTCCGGTGGTGACCAGGATCCGGCGGGACCGCAACATCGAGCCGTCCTCCAGCCTCACCCCGAATACCGGAGGGCTCGACGGGTCGTCGCCGGAGAGAGCACTCACCCCGGAGGCGATGCCTGGGATCAGCTCGACGCCGTACCCGCGCACTTCCTCGCGGCCGGCGGCGAGCAGATCGCCGGGAGGTAGGCCATCGGAGCCCAAGAACCCCTGCATGTGGGCGGCGGGCGCGTTGCGCGGCTGGCCAGCGTCGACCAGGGCGACGTGTCGACGGGCGCGGCCGAGAACCAGCGCCGCCGACAGGCCGGCTGCCCCTCCACCGATGACTACAACGTCGTACTTGTTCATGGGGCAAGCGTCCTTGCTTGCTAGACCGGGGACAACGGTTGTTGCCGTTTCCGGGAACATCAGGGCTCAATGGGGTCCGTGGCCACCGACATCACGAAGCGAAAAGCCGACGAGGGCCGGGTCGCGCATGCCCTGGACCGGGTTGCCCCTCGGCTGCGTCGCGTGCGCGAGCAACGCGGATTGACACTGACAGAGACCGCGAGCTGCACCGGCATCTCCAAGAGCACGCTGTCCCGGCTCGAAACTGGGCAGCGCCGCCCGAGCCTGGAGCTGCTGCTGCCCCTCGCCGAGGCATATCGGGTGCCGCTTGACGATCTCGTCGGTGCGCCCGAGGTCGGCGACCCGCGCATTCGCCTCAAACCCCGCCGAGTCAAGGGCCGTACTGTCCTGCCACTGACTGGCCCTGGAGGCATTCAGGCCTGGAAGATCGTGATCCCCGCAACGCAGACAACCCCGACGCCTCGCGCCCACGACGGTTTCGAGTGGCTCTACGTTCTCTCCGGTCGGATGCGCCTCGTGCTGGGAGAACAAGATTTCGCTCTTGCTGCGGGGGAAGCGGCTGAGTTCGACACGCAGGTCCCGCACTGGTTCGGGAGCACGGGTGACGGCCCCGCTGAGGTGCTCAGCATCTTCGGCCGACCTGGGGAAAGAATGCTGATCCGCTCACCACGCCACGACTCACCCGATGCCCAACCTGACCCCCACATGCGGTAATTCGGGGGCTACTTCCCGCGATTACGCCGTGTCAGAACCGGACGAACGAGAACCTCGTGACGCTTTGTTGACCCCGCATCAAGCCGTCCGCTCATGGAAACGTCCCCAGACACAACCGCGGTGTCTGGGGACGTCTCTCGTGTCCCTCGGCTACGTGAGCACTCAGTGCAGATGCATGTGGGCGGCGTCGGCCTTCCCGGCAGGCATCCACACGGCGGCCACCGCGGCGTAGACCACGGCGATCGCTGTGATGGCCATCGAGCCGCGGGAGTAGGCCTCCACCACTCCAAAGGCGGCGGTGAGGTTGCCCGCCGTACCGGCGACAGCGGACAGGACGGCCACGCCGAGTGCTGCTCCGACCTCATGCCCGGTCATCAGGAACCCCGACGCCATGCCGGCGTGCTCGGCCGGGATGCCGTTCATCGCGGTGCCGGCCACGGCGGCGAACACGAGGCCCGCGCCCACCCCGACGAGGCACAGCCCGGGCAGGATTCCGCCGACGTAGGAGGACGTCGAGTCCGCACGGGACAGGAGCAGACCTCCGCCGGAGACGATGGCCAGCCCGATGGCGGCGATGGTCCGCACCGGGAAGCGCGCACTGGCGTGGGCGGCGAGGTGGGTGCCGACGACGAGGGCCACGGCGAGCGGGAGGAACGCGAGGCCCGACTCCAGGGCGGAGTAGCCGAGGGCCGTCTGCCCGAAGATCGACGTCAGGAACACCACCGCCATGAGCAGGCCGGTGATGCCGAGCATCACGGTCGTACTTGACACCAGGCTCGAGATCTTCCAGGTGTGCGGGTGCACCAGCGGCTGCGTGGCCCGGCCCTCGATGAACACGAACGCGACCATCAGGATCCCGGCGACGCCTAGCCCGACAGCGGTCTGGACCGAGGCCCAGCCCTGAGACTCCACGCGAGCCAGGGTGAACATCAAGGAGGCCAGCGAACCGACGCCGACAAGGGCCCCGGGGACGTCGAACTCGGCCAGGCGGGCAGGGCCCTTCTGGTCCTTCGCGACGACATGGAAGGTGGCGGCGATGGCGAGCACGCCGATCGGCACGTTGATCCAGAAGATCGCCTCCCAGCTGGCCCACGTGGTGAGGACGCCGCCCAGGGCGACGCCGACCGCGATGCCCAGGCCGCCGATGGCTCCCCAGAGCGCAAGGCCCCGTGCCTTCTGCGTGCCCTTGTAGGTGGTGCTGATGATGGAGAGGGCCGCGGGCGTCATCAGGGCTGCGGCGGCTCCCTGGGCCGCACGACCGCCGATGAGCTCGGCCGCGCCGCTGGCGAAACCGGTGAACAACGAGGCCGTGGTGAACAGCGTCAGGCCGGTGAGGAACACCGCACGACGCGAGATCAGGTCCGCGATCCTCCCCCCGAGGAGCAGGCAGCCGCCGGACAGCAGGAGGTAGGCGGTGACGACCCACTGCAGGTCGCTGCTGCCCAGCCCGAGCTCGTGGCCGATGGTCGGCATCGCGGTGTTGACGACGGAGATGTCGATGACGACGAGGACCTGTGCGACGAGCGCGACGATCATCGGGCCCCAGGGTCGTGTGTCGGTGTGGGGGTCCGCCTTGACGGCGGAGCCGTGGTGTCCGTGCATGAGTTCCTCCGGTAGTGAGCGATGAGCGGTGCGGATGGGGTGGTACTGGTTCGGTGAGGTCGAGACTGCAAGAGATGCGACCTGGTCGCCCCGGTCACATGGCCGGGGTTGACGGGTCAGGAGCGAGGCCGCGCGAGCGTCGCCCCCAGCGCTGCGGTGAGCAGCGCGACGACCGCGGCTGCGGTGAATGCTGCGGAGAAGCCCGCAGCGTCGAGGGCTCCCTCGACCGGACGACCGGACGAGATGCCGATGACGATGAAGGCGGCCGTCCCGAGTGCGCCACCCACCTGCATCGAGGCGCCGGCGAGCCCGGACGCCAGACCGGTGTGGCTGGCGGGCACTCCAGAGGTGACGACCATGGTGGTGGGGGTGAAGCTGAGGGCGACGCCCGTCGCGACGAGGAGCAGGCCAGGGAGGACGGCGACGACGTACGCGGATCCGGTTGGCGCATTCGCCAGCCAGAGGTGCCCTGCGGCGAGGACGACGAGCCCCAGGACCATGCTGCGCAACGGTCCGATCGCGCCCAATACTCGCGGCAGCACGGTCAACGAGACGGCGAACCCCGTCAAGGACGTGGGGACCATGGCGAAGCCCGCCTGCTCCGGAGACATCGCGAGGACCTGCTGGAAGTAGAGCGCGATCAGGACGAAGGTCGAGGCGCGGGACGCCCCGCCGAGCAGCGCGACGGCAGTCCCGGTGCGCAGCATGGGCGACCGGAAGAGCTCGAGTGGGACCAGCGGGTCCGCCGCCCGGCGCTCGATGGCGATGAACGCCGCCATGAGGACCGACGAGACGGCGAACAGTCCGACGACCCGCGGCGAGGTCCAGGCGTGGTCGACGGCATCGACAGCACCGTGCACGAGGGTGATCACCGCCCCGGTCACAGCGGCGGCGCCTGCCCAGTCGACGGTACGCCGGACACCCGGCGCGTCCCCCACCAGCACTCGGCGGGCCAGAGCGATGGCGGCCAGGGACACCGGAACGGTCACCAGGAACACGGCCCGCCAACCCACGGTGCCGGCGAGCATTCCCCCGCTCACGACGCCGGTGGCGCCACCCAGCGTCGACGCAGCACCCCACGCCCCCATCGCCCGGGCGCGTTGTGCCGCCGGGAAGGTGACGAGCAACAGGGACATGGCCGCCGGGCTGAGGCCGGCGGCACCGATCCCCTGGACGACGCGGCCCAGGATCAACAGCTCCTGGGTCACCGCCACTGCCGCGAGGAGGGTTCCGACTGTGAAGAGGGACGCCCCGACGACGAAGACGCGGCGGCGACCGAACAGGTCTGCGGCCCGGCCCGACAGCAGCAGCAGGCCCGCAAAGGCGAGGACGTAGGCATTCACGACCCAGGTCACGGCCGCCGGACCGAAGCCGAGCTCGGACTGGATCGAGGGCAGCGCGACGTTCACGATCGAGGTGTCGAGCATGACGAGGAACTGCGCGGAGACCAGCAGGCCGAGCGCGATCCGATCGCGCCGTGCGTTGGCGGCCATCGACTGGGCTGAGTGAGCTGTGGCTGTCGTGTTCATGGAACCCACTCCTCACGCGGCCAGTCGGGGCAGGTGCGCGTCGACGTGCACCGCACGAGCCGTGCCGCAGCGCGGGCAGTGGCCGCCCCGAACGCGGTCCATGTCCTGGCCGCACCAGCAGACGTCGGTGGTTTCGCCCGCTGGGGGCCGTACCTGCGTCGTGTCCGAGATCGTTGAGATCCTGTCCATCGTCCTCACCGCCTGGGGTGGTTGTCGCCGTTGTTGGCTGATGTCTCCACGGTGCTGCTGCACCGCCTCGGTCGAACCGGTCGAATGGCCGGGTTCCACCCGGTCATCGCGATTTCAGGGCGTCGTGAGGGGCGTCCCGGAGCGGACCGCACGGACGACTGACGCGATTGCCTGCACCGAGGCAGCCGCGCCCAGCGGGTCCTCGATCATGCCGGCGTGGCTGGCCGCAGCCTCGCCGTGGACGACGTTGCGGGACAGCTCTGCCATGGCCGATTGGGCCTCGGTCCAGCCATCGGTGTCGCGGGCGTTCTCGGCACTGGTCAGCACGACGAGGGGTCGGTCTCCGAGAGTGGTGAGCGCCTGGGCCTGCCGGAACACCACGGGGAGCATCGAGAGCTCGTCACGGGCGTTGCGGCCTGCGCGGGGAGTGGCTGACATGGCGTCGACCGGGGCCGCGTCCTCGGGGGGGAGGTGCGAACCGGCCAGCGCCACCCCGAGCCCGAGCCGCGCCAGCGTGGGCATGACGCCGTACGCGCGCCGCATCATCGCGAACTGGAAGGGGTAGCTCGGGATCGCGTCGAACTGGTGGGGGCTGGTGCTGTCGATCAGCACCATGCCCGCCACCTCATCGGCGTACTGGTCGGCGTACGCCATGGCGTAGGGGCCGCCAATCGAGTGACCCGCGAGCACGAACGGGCCGGTCTCTCCCGCTGCCGCGAGCAGAGCGTGGAGGTCCGCGGCTGCAGCAATGCCGTCCTGCGGGTGCTCGACGTCGTCGCTCCAGCCCTGACCCGCGCGGTCGTAGGCACAGACTCGCGTGGTGGGGGCGACTCCGTCGAGGATCCGGGCCCAGGACCCGGAGAACTCGCCGAGGCCGCTGACCAGCACAACGGTCGGCTGGCCCTGGCCACGGCAGTCGAGGTGGAGGTCGTGGTCACCCACGGAGTGGATGGCGCCGGGCACCGGATAGGTGCTGGCGAAGGAGTCGGTGGTGAGGTTCCGGACGCCGGCTCCCACGGAGGCGACGGCGAGGAGGACCAGCGCCACCGTCACCAGCCACCGACCCGGACCCGACAGGTGCCGGCGCATGTGGACGTACGTCCACACCGACAACGCCAGGGCCAGCGCCGGCCAGACCCACGTGAGCACGGTCATCGTGTGGTCGGAGGGCGCGAGGGCCACCAGGGCTGCACCGGTCGACATCATCGCGACTGCGGGTACCGCGGCCCACGACTGGGGGCGATCGGTTCGCCCGGAGAGGACGTGCAGCATCGCCCAGCCGAGGCCGAAGCCGATCAGCGCCGCACCCGCCGTCACCCCTTCGGTGGCGCCAGGGAAGACCACCAGGGTGAGGAGGGCAGCAGCTGCCAGTCCAGTGGCCAGCGAGCCGACGACGACCCGGGTCACGTGCCGGCTCCCGGTGCTCGTGGCGCTCGATCGGACGCGGTGGTGGACGTCGATGCTCATGGGCTTCTCGCTCTCGCAGTGGTGGGTGGTGGCACTACGGTCGAGAGTGGTCGGTCGGGCGGACGGTCACCCCGGCCAGATGGCCTGGATGTGTCGGACAGGGCGGCGAGCGACTCAGCCGAGGTCGAGCCTGGCCAGCTCGCCCCGCGAGGTGACACCTGCCTTGGCGAAGACGTTGCGCAGGTGGAAGGCCACCGTGCGTGGGGAGATCCAGCACTGCGCGGCGACGTCCTTGTTGGACATGCCCGAGCTGACGAGCTGGGCGATCTTGAGCTCAGTCGGCGTGAGCTGCAGCAGGGTCGAGGGGTCGCGCTTGCGGGCCGTCTCTCCCGAGGCCCGCAGCTCCGAATCCGCCCGCGAGGCCAGCCACTGGGCCCGGACGTCGTGGAAGGTCTCGAGGGCGCGACGCAGGTGGATGCGGGCGTCCACGCGCCGTTGGCTGCGACGCAGCCACTCGCCGTACGCCAGCTCGACGCGCGCTACGTCCAGAGGTCGACCTCCGGTGGCAGCGTCCGACAACGCTCGCTCGAACAGCAGCTCGGCATCGGTGTCGGCCGTGAGGGCCTTGCCGAACGCCACGGCGCAGAGCGCCCACGGGCGACGGGTGGCCTCGGCGAAGGCCTCGAGGTCCTCGGCCCAGGCCCGTCCGGTCGCGGCCTCGCCGGCACGGACGGCGGCCTCGATCCGCTCGGTGGCCGACAGGCGCTCGAGCACCGGCATCCTCATGCGGCCGAGCTGGTGGAAGGCGCCGGAGGCGTCTCCCGTGCTCGCCGCACGGATGCCCATGGCCCACCGCGTCAGGTCGTGCACCGGATCCGCCATGATGCCAAGCGGATGCGCCGCGACCAGCTCCTCAAGCCGCTGCAGCAGGTCGTCGTAGTCGTCCCGGTCCTGCTGGGCGGCCAGGAGAACGAGCCAGGCGATCGGGAGCGCGGTCACCGCGGGTTGGCCGATGCTCGTGCCCAGGGTCACGGCTTCCTCGGCACTGACGCGCAGGGCGACGTGGTCTCCCCTCGTCCAGTGTCCGAAGCAGAGCCGCTGAAGGCAGTAGGTCACCGCGGTGGCGGCGCCCACCTCCCGGGCGCGTGAGAGGGCGAAGGAGTAGAACTGCTGTTGCCGGTAGTCGTCCCCGAGCTGGAGGGCGGCGTTGCCGAGGTTCCACAGCACGTCGCGATCGTCGACAGCAGCACCAATCTCGAGGGCGACGTCGAGCGCATCCGCTGCGGCTCCCCAGTCCGCGTCCGCGACCAGGGTCATGGCCACGAGCATCTGCCTCAGGCACCGTGTCCGCGGAGAGCGGTCCGCGGTGGTTGCCGTCAGGAGCTCATCGGTGCGCATCGGCGTGCCGCTGTCGGCACCGAAGGTGCGCATCACGGCCGCGGCGACGCCGATGTCCAGAGCGCGGACCGGGTCGGCCGGCAGCACCGCGTGCGCGGCGTCCACGAACATGCGGTGCGCCTCCGGGGCCGAGCCGATGTTGACCTCGATGTGCCCGCGCAACCGTGCCACGTCACACAGCAGGAGTGCGTCCTCCGTGCCCTCCCTGGCAGTGCCCAGCAGGGACTGCGCGCGGGCCGCCTGCCCGCATGCCCAGGCACTCCGTGCCGCGGCGAAGCCCAGGTGGGCGCGTCGAGCGGCGACGGTGGACAGCTCCGCCGCCCGCTCGTAGGCCGCCAGCGCCGCGACGTGGCCACCACGTCGTTGCGAGCGCTCCCCCACCCGCTCGAGGTCGTCGACCAGGTCGGCGTCCGGTCCTTCGGCGGCGCAGGCGCGGTGCCAGACCTCGCGGTCCTCGTGCCCCGACCCGGCCAACGCCCGGGCGAGCGCCCGGTGAGCTCCCCGGCGGTCCGCCGTGGTGGCGGCCTGGTAGATCGCCGAGCGCACCAGAGGGTGTTGCAGGGACACCGAGCCGCCCGCGTCCACCAGCAGCCCGGAGTCGATCGCACGCTCCACCACGTCGTCGTCCAGTCCCCAGTGCGTACCCGCACGACGCAGCACGTCGGGCTGGCCTGTGTCGTCGGCGGCCGCGAGCAGCAGCAGGCGCTGCACCGGGGCCGGCAGTCGGCGGCTGCGGTCCAGTAAGGCCTGCTCCACCCGGGCGGTGAGGTGGAGCATCCTCGGCAGTGCGGCCGAGCCCTCGAGCTGGGCTGCCGTGAGCTCGCCGGGCAGCTCGAGGAGGGCCAGTGGGTTGCCGCCCGTCTCCGCGATGAGCCGTTGGGCAACCTCGTCTGCCGGGTCAGCGCCCAGCCTGGCGGCCAGGAGGGCGCGGGATTCCTCGGCGTCGAGACCAGTGAGGACCAGCTCGGCCAGTCCGGGCGCCTCGAAGACCGCCGCCGCATCGTCGCGCGCCGCGAACACCATTGCCACCCGGTCCGCCCCGAGCCGCCGGGCACAGAACAACAGCGCTCCCGCGCTGGCCGGGTCCAACCAGTGTGCGTCGTCGACGACGCACAGCACGAGGCTCTCCTCGGCAGCCGCCGTCAGCAGCGACAACGTGGCCACCCCCACCAGGAAGGGCTCGACCGAGGGGCCGTCGTCTTCACCGAACGCCACCCGGAGAGCACGCGCCTGGGGCGGCGGAAGCTGCTCGCGCAACCGGGCCAGCGGCCTCAGCAGGCGGTGCAGTGCAGCGAAGGCGAGCGGTGCCTCGACCTCGAGCCCTTGGGTGCGCAGCACCTGGGTCCCCTCGTTGTCGGCGACCACCGCGCCCAGCAGCGCGGACTTGCCTACCCCCGGCTCGCCTCGCACGACGACGCTGCCGGCTGTCCCGCGGCGGGCCTCGTCGACGAGCGCCGCGAGGAGCGCTCGTTCGGGGCCGCGGCCGACCAGCACGTGCCGAAGGTACTGCTCACAAGCCCGATCAGTCCCAGCAAACCGGCATTTTGACCGGGGCGACGTGACCGGTCCAGCCCGCAGGATCAGGCACATCAACGACTCGTGGCGCCCCGTCCGGCGAGCGAAACTAGGAGGCACGACATGTACGACAAGTCCCCCACCCACCCCGGCCACGGCGGATCCGCACGGGTGCAGCCGCGACGTCAGATCGGAGTCCTCGTCTTCGATGGGGTGGAGGAGCTGGACGCGGTGGGCCCGTGGGAGGTCCTCTCCCACTGGACCCAGACCTTTCCTGAGGACGGCTGGGACGCCTTCTGCCTGTCGGCCAACGGGGCGCCCGTCGTCGGTGCGAAGTCCCTCGTCCTGGGGGCGCACCACTCGTTCGACGACGCTCCGCCACTCGACGTACTCATCCACCCGGGCGGGCGCGGCACCAGGCCGATGCTCCGGGACCCCGACCACCTCGGATGGGTCCGCGACCGGCGGGACTCCGTGCCCCTCATGACCTCTGTCTGCACCGGGAGCCTCGTCTACGCGGCCGCCGGGCTGCTGACGGGCCGTCGGGCCACCACCCACTGGGCGTCCCTGAACCTGCTGTCCGAGCTCGACCCCACGATCATCACCGACGTCGCAGCACGCTTCGTCGACGACGGCGACCTCATCACGAGCGCTGGGGTCAGCGCCGGCATCGACATGGCCCTGCACCTCGTGGCGCGGCTCACCGACGTCGAGCGCGCCCGCGAGGTCCGCCGCTACATCCAGTACGACCCCATGCCCCCGATCTGATCCCCAGCCCGTCAGCACACCCAACAAGAAGGACACTTCCCATGAACCCCGAAGCCACCGCCACGTCGACCAACACGATGCGGGCCATCACCCAGACCCGCTACGGCAACTCCGATGTACTGCGATTCGCGCAGGTGCCTCGCCCCGTCGTCCGGGACGACCAGGTGCTGATCCGCGTGCATGCCGCCGGGCTGGACCGCGGCACCGAGCACCTGATGACCGGCAAACCGTACGCCGTACGCCTCGCCTCCGGCATCCGCCGACCGAAGAACCCAGTGCCCGGCCGCGACGTCGCGGGGACCGTCGTGGACGTCGGTGCGAAGGTGACACGCTTCTCCCCCGGCGACCACGTCTACGGAGTCGCGCCCGGGTCCTTCGCGGAGTACGCCGTCACCGGCGCGGACCGGTTGGCGCACAAGCCGGCCAACCTCTCCTTCGCGGAGGCCTCCGTCATCCCGATCTCGGCGGGCACCGCCCTTCAGGCACTCACCGACGCAGGCAATGTCCAGCCCGGCCAGTCCGTGCTGATCACCGGCGCCTCGGGCGGAGTCGGCGGCTACGCAGTGCAGCTGGCCGCCAGCTTGGGGGCCGACGTGACAGGCGTGTGCAGCACCGCCAAGCTCGACCACGTCGCCGCCCTTGGCGCCCACCACGTCATCGACTACAGCCGCGAAGACTGGGCCGACGGCACGCGCCGCTATGACCTGATCCTCGACATTGCCGGCAACCCACCCGTGAGCCGACTGCGTCGTGCCCTGACGCCGCACGGGACGGCAGTCTTCGTCGGCGGTGAGAGCAGCGGCGTCATCACGGGCATGCGTCGACAGCTCGGCGGAGCGCTTCTTTCCCCCTTCATCGGCCAACGCCTCGTCCTGCTGCTGGCCCGTGAACGCTCCACCGACTACGAGCGTCTCGCCCGGCTCGTCGAGTCCGGCCAGCTCATGCCCGCCCTGGACCGCTTCTACCCGCTCGAGCGCGCGGCCTACGCGGTGCGGCGCCTTGAGGACGGGGCGATCCGCGGAAAGGTCGCCATCACGATGTGACGGCACCTGCGTGTGCTGAGGTCGAGGGCCGGGCTGGCCGATGCGCGCTCCGGCGTAGGTCGCCTTCGCTGCCAGGGCTGAGCATCGCCCAGGATGAAGCCGCAGCAGGCTCTCCCCGAGGCCTGACCGCCATCGGCATGATCTCCGCCAAGCTCGGTCCGGACCGCGACTTGGGGGAACTCGCCCCTAGAGACTGCGGTCTCCGCCACGCGAAGTGCGAGAGCGGTTCCACTGGGTGATTTCGCTCTTCAACCACAGTTGAGCACGTCTGGCGCCCGGCTTGTAGACCGGTTGCGGCATCTCCGGATAGCGGCGCTGGTACTGGTGCACCGTGTTGGCGTGCGCCAATCCGAGAAGGGCCGCCACGTCGTGGGCGTCGACCAAGTCATCCACGTCGACCATGCGCCCCATGACGGAACTCTAGAAGAAGACGCTGACAGTGCGCCTGCACCGCGCAGTTGACCGCACGTCCAAGTTTGCCTACAGTTATAGGCATGACCTCCATCGAAGTGGTGACTCACTATTGGAGTTGTCGAGTGGAGGCCGACGAAATGACCCCTGGCACGGCCCAGATGTACGTGCGGATCTTTTCGTACTTCGTGCGCTTCGCTGCGGCGTCCGGCTTCCCAGACGTGGCTTGCGTCGACGAGGAGACGTGTCAGGCGTTCGTTGCCGCGACTGGTCGCAGAGGAGCCCCTCCCGCTCCGTCGACTTCACGTTTTCGATTGACGGTCGTGCGCGACGCCTTCAAACCCCTACAAGCGGCAGGTCGGACCAAGCTCGACCCCACCCAGGGCTTGCGAGTGGCCCGAGGGCCGCAAAGCCGCATCCTGCGCCCTCTGACCCCCCATGAGGTCTCCCGACTTCGATCGGCCGGTCGACAGTCTCCCCGCGACTACCTACGCCCAAGCGCGGTCGAACTGGCTCTAGCCGGTGGCTCGCATGCGGAGATTGCCAACACGGTCGTGGCTGCCTTGGATATGCAACGTGGCCGCGTGCGGTTCGACGAACGACACGCCACCCTCGACCCGTTCGCAACAGCCACCCTGGCCGCTCGCCTCGCTGCCTGCCGACGAGAAGTCCGGCGTACACGCGAGGACTGGGACCCGGATGCTGTTTCGGTCGCACTCCCCCGTCCCCTGTCGACCTATCCGGTAACCTCTGTCGCGCCGACTATCTCCGCGAACCTGCGTCGAGCGTTGACGAATGCGGGCCTTGGCCGCGCCGAGATCCGACCAGCCTCGATCCGCGAGTACGCCGCTAACCGGACATTTGCCCTGACCGGCAAGGTCGAGTCGGTCGCCGACTTGCTTGGGCTGGCATCGCTCGACGTCGCGCGCGGGTTCATCGACTCGGCTTGGCAACACCAGTTCGGCCAGCTGGTGCGCTCTCATGACCTCCATTGAGCTGGAGGGGCCACGTCTGCCCTCAGCTGCACCTCGCCTCAAGCAGAGCCATAGAACCCGGCAGGCAACGGCAGGAAGCCACATCAGCCGGGTACGCGCCATCGCTGCCGACCCGCATATCCACCAGATAGCCGCAGCCATCACCGCAGCCCACGTTCCTGCGCACGAGCGAGGTGGACGCCCTCGCCAGTACCCGGATTGGTGTCTGGTGGTGTTCGGCGCGTGCATCCGGGTGTTCGGATCGGCCTCAGCGACAGCCAGGGCCTTGGGAGACCAGCAGATGTGGTCTCCTGTCGTGGAATCTGCCCGGACGGCGCGGCTCAACGAGGGCGATCTGACGACCCTGCCTCAACGAGGCCCGACGCGCGACCACTGGATCTACTTCGTGAGGTCTCGCCTCACGGATGACGTTCTGCAGGCGGCTCTGCGCCTGCAGCGCGACCTGGCGGTCGAGAGGGCTCGGGAGATCGGGCTCTTGCAAGAGTCGGCTCGTCGTACCGTCGGTGGATA
>Ga0299913_10001076_pt1 | contig 19331 bp, 16 predicted proteins | sample RVTome_9_FD_201360 | JGI IMG/M metagenome (GOLD analysis project Ga0299913, IMG submission 201360) | Soil microbial communities from uranium-contaminated site in the Upper Colorado River Basin, Wyoming, United States - RVT155D38 (version 2) ... | reverse complement strand
ACGACGATATGAACCTCGTTGCGGACATACAGAAAATGCTGAGCGGCGACGGATTTGAACTGCTCGCGCAACCGATCGTGTCTTTGCAAAAAGAGCATGAATACACACGTTTCGAGATTCTGATTCGCATGCATGACAGCGGCGGCGACAGCGTTTCCTCGAAATCATTCTTCTCCGCTGCGGAAAGATACCAGCTCATGCCGCAGATCGACCGTTGGGTGATATCGACAACCTTGCGCAAGCTGGCAGAGTACAGAAGCGCCTTGCAGGAAACGTCTGCGACGTTCGCCATCAACCTGTCTGGACAGTCTCTGGGCGATGACTCTCTTCTCCAGTTCGTATCGCAGGAGATGGACTCGAGCGGACTGCCGGCGCACCTGTTGGGCTTCGAAGTCACGGAGTCGGCTGCTGTTTCGAATCATGCAAAGGCGCAGGTCTTCATCGATGCGCTACGCACGCGAGGCTGCAAGTTCTCGCTGGACGACTTCGGTGCCGGCTTGAGTTCGTTCGCCTACCTGAAGGCCTTCCAGGTCGATACCCTGAAAATCGACGGCAGTTTCATCAGAGACATCGCACAGAACCGGATTTCAGAATCGATGGTTGCAGCGATTACCCAGGTTGCCAAGGTAATGCAGCTCGAAACGGTGGCCGAGTACGTCGAAAGTGAGCAAATCAAAACGTTTGTGACGAGACTCGGGGTGGATTACGCGCAGGGGCATGCCGTGGGAAGACCCGTGCCGCTGGACCAGATCCTGCAGGAGCTGACCCGATTTCCCGCCGTCGCAGTAGATCGGTCCTGAGTCCGGCAGGCTGCCAGGGAGATTCCCTTTCCTGTTAGTGTCCTGTCCCGTAAACAACTATGCTATTTCGGTCGCGGATTTTTGCGTCTGGCGAGGCGCGACGACGAGGAATAGCTTAGGCTTTGCGAGGATTCGCAACGCGGCCAGACTTGAGGCGACGCAGCGAAATGGCGTAGTTATTTACGGGACAGGACACTAAACTCCGGCGGATGCACTCGTCGGCCGACAGGGAATTGCAAGAGAACATACGGGCGATGCCGGAGCCGCTCCGCGAGCCGCTCGGACTATGGCTTGAACGTTTTCTTCAGTGTCATCCCGTCGGCCTCGAATGGTTTGCGGACGATTCGCGTCGAGGTCGAAACCTTCTCAACCTGGTCGCTCGCAGCGAGTTCGCGGGAGCCCTGGTGATACGCGACTGGGAGTGGTTTGCGACCGAGGAACTCGACGGGAGGCTCTCCCAGGCACCTGAAACGAAGCTACGGTTACCGGCGACGGGCGGTACCGGCGCCGAAACCGTCATGCAACGGCTACGGCAGTTCCGCAACCGCCGGCTCCTGCACGTTCTGTGGCGAGAGCTCACCGGTGCGGCGCGCGTGGCCGACACCCTTCAATCGCTGTCCGACCTGGCTGACAATCTCATTGCAGCCGCCACCGGTTACGCCGAAGCGGAGATCAGAGAACGCTTTGGAACGGTCAGGGACGACGAGGGTCGGGAAATCAGGATCGTCGTCCTCGCCATGGGCAAGCTCGGCGGCAGGGAACTCAACTTTTCGTCGGACATCGACCTCATCTTTCTCTATCCCGGCGACGGCGAGACGGATGGCAGGAGAGCGCTCTCCGCGCAGGAATATTTCGCCAGGCTGACGCGAAGGATCGTCGCTCTGCTGGACGAGGCCACGCCCGAGGGCTTCGTCTACCGCGTAGATACGCGATTGCGCCCGTTCGGGGAAAGCGGACCTCCCGTCGTCAGTTTCGGCGCCCTGGAGTCCTATCTCCTTCGCCATGGGCGCGACTGGGAACGCTATGCCTACGTCAAGGCGCGTGTCGTCGATACGCAAGGAAATGCCGGAAACGACGCTGATGCTGCGGCCGAGCTCATGGAGCAAGTCATTGGTCCGTTCGTATATCGGCGCTATCTCGACTATGGCGTTTTCGAATCGCTGCGCGAAATGAAAGCCCTGATTGCCGCGGAGGCGAGAAAGCGCAAGCTGGCAGATAACATCAAGCTGGGACCGGGAGGAATCAGGGAGGTCGAATTTATCGTACAGTCGCTGCAACTCGTCAGAGGCGGCAGCGATCGCAAACTGAAAACGCCGACGCTTCGTACGGCCCTCATGCACCTTGGCCGAAGCGGTGGACTGGCCGCCGCCGATGTCACGAGCCTGATCGAAGCTTACGACTTCCTCCGTCGATTGGAGAACGCGATTCAGGCCATTCGCGACCAGCAACTTCACGACCTGCCGGGAAGCGAAACCGATCGCGCGCGGCTGGCACTTGCGATGGGCTACGCAAACTGGGGGGATCTGGCGGAGGATCTCGGGCAGCGTCGGACAACCGTCAGCTCGCAGTTCCAGGCGGTTGCTTTTCGCGGTCACGACGCGGCTACGCCTGATGAACGCGATTCCGTCTCGGCGCTCTGGGCTTCCGCCGCGGACGAGGAAGAATGGTCGGCCTGTCTCGGTGCGATGGGCTATACGGACGCTGCCGCCATGGCGAAGACGCTCGTCGCCTTCGCCGGTAGCGCAAGCGTGGGGCAAATCGGCAAGACCGGCGGCGAGCGCCTGAGCCGCTTTATCCCCGCGCTGTTTGTCGCCCTTCAAGGCAAGCAGCGACCGTCCGTAGCGCTACGGAGAGTGCTCGATATCGTCGAACGGATATTGCGACGCAGCGCGTATGTAGCCCTTCTGAACGAGAACCCCGTCGTGCTGGAGCGCCTGACCAATCTTTGCGAGACGAGTGCCTGGTTAGCGGAGGAAATTGGCCGTTATCCTCTCCTTCTCGATGAACTTCTCGACCCTCGTCTGTACACCGCACCGCTGACACGCGAGGACATGCTGGGCGAGTTGCAGAGACGGCTGGACAGCCAGGCGGCAACCGACAGCGAACAGAGAATCGAAATACTGGCACAGTTTCAGCGGGCGACGCTCTTTCGCATCGCCGTTTCCGATGTCACAGGCGACCTCCCTGTCATGAAGGTCAGCGACCGATTGACCGAGCTCGCAGAGGTGGTGCTGAACTGTGCACTGATGATCGCATGGGACGATCTCGCAGCGAGGCACGGCAGGCCGCACGTGCGGACGGAGGAGGGCCGTCGCAGCGCGGGACTCGGAGTGGTCGCCTACGGCAAGTTCGGAGGAATGGAGCTTTCCTACCGCTCGGACCTGGACGTCGTGTTTCTGCACGACGGCCACGGCACTGAGCAGGTCACCGATGGCGCTCAGCCGCTCGACAACAGCATGTTCTTCGCGCGGCTCGTCAGACGGGTTGTGCACTTTCTGACCACGCAGACAGGCTCGGGCGCGCTATACCAGGTCGATACCCGACTGCGTCCGAGCGGACGCTCCGGCCTTCTGGTGACGAGTATCGAGGCATTCGAACGGTATCAGGACGAGAACGCCTGGACCTGGGAGCATCAGGCCTTGCTGCGCAGTCGGCCGGTGGCCGGGAGCGCGACCGTTGCGCGGGAGTTCGAGCGCATTCGGGCCGAGACTCTCAAGCACCGCGTGCGACGCGACCGGTTGCTCCGGGAGGTCAGGGCGATGCGCGAAAAGATGCGTAGCCAGCTGGACAAGAGCGACAGCCGCCGGTTCGACCTGAAACAGGGCGAGGGTGGCCTTGGCGACATCGAGTTTTTGGTGCAATACCTGGTTCTCCGCAACGCGGATCGGCACCCTGCCGTGATCCATTACCCGGACAACATTCGACAGCTCGGCACGCTCGCCGCGGCGGGCTGCCTCGATGAGGTGTCGGTTTTGCGTTTGCAAAAGACATACAAGGACTACCGGTTGCGGCTGCATCGTCTGGCATTGGACGAAAAAGAGCCGTTCGCCCCCGGCGACGACTTCGCTGAGGAGCGCACGTTCGTGACCGCGCTATGGCACCGGCTCATCGTCCGGGATGATTCATGAGGTATCCGGGACCCGCGCCGTTGTTATAATGCGGCGCATTCTTCACGACCCGGACGGTGACATCGGTGGCGACAAAAGCCGGCACGATCGACCAGAATCTCATTCCCGCCAATGCCCAGCACAGGTACGAAGTACGGCACGCGGACCTGCCGCTGTCCTGTCCCATGCCCGGCATGTATCTGTGGAACTCGCATCCCAAGGTCTATTTGCCCATCGAGGAAACCGGCGAGGCCATGTGCCCCTACTGCGGTGCCGCGTACTACCTGCGGAAACCTTCCGTGTGACACGTCGGGCGCTTCCGGCGCCCCATGCTGAGGAGCAGTCGACATGCATATCGTGACCGGTGGCGCCGGGTTCATCGGCAGCAATCTCGTTCGAATGCTGATCGACGGGACGCGCGAAGACGTGGTGGTCGTGGACGACCTGACCGACGGTCACAAGTTTGCGAACATCGCCGGTCTGCCCATTGCCGATTATCTCGACAAGGACGAGTTTCTGGAAAGCCTCGGCTCGCGGTTTTCCGACGGCGTCAGGTCGGTGTTCCATCAGGGCGCCTGTTCCACCACGACGGAGTGGGACGGACGTTACATGATGCAAAACAACTACACGTATTCGAGGACGCTGCTGCATCATTGCCTCGCGCAGGGAATACCGTTCATCTATGCATCGTCTGCCGCGGTCTACGGCAGCTCCGGGCAGTTCAGCGAAGTTGCGGCGAACGAGCTGCCGCTCAATGTCTACGGCTATTCGAAACTCCTGTTCGATCGATATGTGCGGCGTCTGGCATTGCTGCCCGACAACCAGGTGGTGGGACTTCGCTACTTCAACGTTTACGGGCCCCAGGAACAACATAAGGGACAGATGGCCAGCGTCGCCTGGCACTTCAACCGTCAGCTTCTCGCCGACGGCGAGATCCGTCTTTTCGAGGGTTCGGACGGCTTTGCCGATGGCGAACAACGGCGCGATTTCGTTTACGTCGACGACGTCTGCGCCGTCAATCTCTGGTTCCTGCAGCACCCCGGGGTGTCCGGTGTGTACAACGTCGGCACCGGCAGTTCCCAGAGCTTCAACGATGTCGCAAACGCCGTCATCGCGTGGCACGGCCGGGGCCGAATACGCTACATCCCGTTCCCCGACCAGCTCGCCGGCGCATACCAGAGCTACACCGAAGCGGACCTGTCCAGGCTTCGCACCGTCGGCTGCGACGTCGAATTTCGCGATGTCGAAGCGGGCGTGCGCGCCTACCTCGATCGCCTGGCCGGATGACGGAGCCCGGATAAGCTCACGTGAGTAACCCCGGCATTCTGATCGTCGGCCCGTCGTGGGTGGGCGACATGGTGATGGCGCAGGCGCTGTTCAAACTGCTCAAAGCGCGGCGGCCCGAAACGCCGCTGGACGTTCTCGCTCCGGCATGGTCCCTGCCAATCATTTCGCGCATGCCGGAAATCCGGAAGGGCGTCGTATTGCCTGCCGGGCACGGCGAGGTGGGGCTTCGCAAACGGTGGCAGCTGGGACGGTCGCTGCGGTCGGAAGGATATCGCCAGGCCATCGTCCTCCCGCGGTCGCTGAAAGCGGCCCTGATTCCGTGGTTCGCCGGCATCCCGATCCGCACCGGCTTCCGCGGCGAGATGCGCTTTCACGTGATCAACGACATGCACGAGTTCGACGAGCAGAAGCTCGACCAGACCGTAAAACGCTTTCTCGCCCTGGGCGTTGCCAGGAACGAGTCCCTGCCGGAAGTGCCCATGCCCGAGCTTGAGGTATCGCGCGAGCGGCAGCATGCCGTGATCGACCGGCTCCAACTTTCCCGCGAGCGGTCCGTCGTCGCGATGATGCCCGGCGCGGAGTATGGTCCCGCGAAGTGCTGGCCGCTCGAGTACTTCACGGCGCTTGCCGAAATGCTGTCGGTGGAGGGTTACGCCGTGTGGGTACTTGGATCAGACAGGGACAGCGCGGCGGGGGAGACCATTGCCGCGGGCGGCCACGCCGTCAACCTGTGCGGTCGAACCGAACTGGAGGACGTGATCGACCTGCTGGGGCTCTGCGAGCAGGCGGTCAGCAACGATTCGGGCCTTATGCATATCGCCGCCGCCGTCGGCACTCGCGTGGTGGCACTGTATGGCTCGACCAGCCCCGGGTTTACACCCCCGCTGACGCAGAATGCGGTCCTGCACTACCTGAGCATCGAGTGCAGCCCCTGTTTCCAGCGCGTGTGTCCGCTGGGCCACTTCCGTTGCATGCGGGAGATCCTGCCGCAGGCGGTGCTGGCAAGTATCCGCGACGGAAAGTCCTGAACCTGCATCGATGGGCAGCGGCAGGGTGGTCCTCTGTGCGACTGGTTCATGATTGGTCCCGGCGCGAAAGCTTCGGCAACGGCTGCAGCTCGGGAGACCGGGCGTCCGCCTGGCTGCCGAAGACGCGATCGATCTTTTCGTTCACTCTCGCGAGCCGGATGAGCCCCATGGCGTGCGGGTGTCGCACCCTCTGACCCCAGCGCAACTCGTCCGGCGACCGCTCGAGGTACTTTCGCACGGCTTCAGGATAAGCGTTGACCGTGAATTCGCGGCTGAAATACGGTCCGGTTCGCTCCGGATTGGACGTCGCGTACAGGCCGATAACCGCAGTGTGCACGGTGGTGGCCATGTGGGCGGGCCCGGAATCCGGGCAGATCAACGCAGCAGCAACGTCGAGTATCGCCAGCAGTTGCTTCAGGCTGGTCTTGCCGATCAGGTTGACGAGGCTCGGGTCGCACAGGCCGCGAATGATGCTGCCGTATTCCGCCTCGGTTTCAGATTTACCACCGGTGAGAATGACCCGGCAGTTGAACTTCTGCCTCGCGTGGTTGGCTGCCGCGGCATAGTTTTCGGCGCTCCAGTTTCTGAAGTTGCGACTGCGCTCGCTGCTGCACGGGCTGATGACGAGGATCGGCCGGTCGGCGGACTGATACTGCGCGGCAAAGTCGCGATGCGCGGGCGACAGGGGAATATCCCAGCGAAGCTCGCGGCGCGGGACTCCGATGTGCCGCGCGAATTCCAGCATCGCGTCCTGAACGTGCTGCCTTCCTGTTGCTGCGATCCTGTCGTTGGTGACAAGCCACTGAAAGTCTCGCGCTCGGGCGAAATCGAAGCCCAGGCGCACCCGTGCTTTCAAAAGCCGGCAGACGAGGTTGGCTCGCATGGACGCATGCATGCACAGTGCGATATCGAAACGTTCGCCGCCGAGGTGGGAACGAATGTCGGCGTACGCCCGGGCACCTCTGGATTTGTCGAAGATGATAAACTTGATGCCGGGGATATCCGACATCAAGGCTGCTTCTGTCTTGCCAATGATCCACGTCAGGCGCGTCTCGGGCCATGCATCCTGAATAGCCCTGACAACGGCCAGCGCATGGCAGGTATCGCCTATTGCCGAAAGACGAATTACGCAGATGCTTTCTGGCGGCGATTTCTGGAGCATTATGGATCAGGTAAGTAAAGGCGGGCCAGGTCTGATCGGAGCAGTCGAGAACACCGGAACCGGCGCCATCCTATACGATCGGACAGCCATCAACCATATTTCCGATGCGTCCTTCCGGCCGGATTCCTGGGACAGCGCGGAGCCTGTAACCGGAACGCTGCGCTCCGGAGGACGCGGCAATACGATGATCGTCAGCGACGGGCGGACGGAGTTCGTGCTCAGGCACTACAGGCGAGGCGGCCTTCCGGGCCGCGTGAATCCGGACCTTTATCTATGGCTTGGCGAGGAACGCACGCGTGCGTTTGCGGAATGGCGCCTGCTTGCGCGTCTGCTCGAGATGGGGCTACCCGTGCCTCGTCCGGCTGCTGCCCGGTACTGCCGTATCGCGGCACTCTTGTACACGGGGGATCTGTTGACCGTGCGCGAGCCGGGAATCCGGGCGCTATGCGATCGACTCATCGCGGGCACCGCGCATGAGGAATTCTGGCGTCGAGCGGGCGAGACGATTTACCGCTTTCACGAGGCGGGCGTATGTCATGCTGACCTGAACGCCTACAATGTCCAGGTCGATGCCGCCGACCGCCTGTTCCTGCTCGACTTCGACCGCGGTCGACTCCGCCCACCCGGAGTCTGGCAGCAGCAAAACCTGGCGCGCCTCCATCGATCGTTAGCCAAGATTCGCAGGTTGGAGCCGCGCGTCGCCTTCTCGGAAACGAACTGGCAGCAACTCATGCAGGGCTACTCGAGTGCGGCGAGGTCGCGGTAGACGTCAGGTAAGGGCTCCGGCCTGTTCTTGAACTTGCGATGAACCCAGTAGTACTGCTCCGGGCACAGGCGGATTTGCCGTTCGAGAATTTCGAGGTATTTCTTTGTGTCTTCGACCGGGTCGTCGCCGCGGATGTCCTCGATGGGTGGAAGAATCGTCAGCACGTAGCCACCTTCCGGCAATCGTCGCGGAAAGAACGGAACGGCAATGGCCTTGCCGAGCCTCGCCAGCGTTCCGGTTGCCGTATTCGTCATGGACGGTATGCCGAAGAATGGCAGCACCGCCGACTGCTTGCGGTTGTAGCTCTGGTCGGGGGCGTACCAGACCGGCGTGCCCTCCCGCAGGCTCCGCACCATGCTCTTGATGTCGTTCTTCTCGATTGTGCCGCGTGCGGATTTCTCACGATTGGTGCGCAGAATTTCCGTCATGAACTCGCTGCGATTCTTGCGGTAGACCGCGTCGAAAGGTGGAATGTGCAGGCTCAATACGCGGCCACTGATCTCGAGCGTCGTAAAGTGGGCGCTCAACAGGATCACCCCCACGCCGCGCGCGGCGGCATTGCGAACGTGCTCGGCGCCCTCGATCCGGGTCATAGCCTGAAGCCTGGCTGTCGGCGCCCAGCGGCCCAGCCCGAGTTCGATAATGGACATGCCGAGGGCCTCGAAATGCGCCAGTGCTGTCGCATCGCGCTCGGCGGGCGAGAAATGCGGAAAACACAATTCAATATTGCGGCGGGCGATCGCGCGGCGCTCGTTTGCAAACCGGTGCCCGATGCGCCCGAGTATCCTGCCGATGCCGAGTTGCAGGCGATAAGGCAGAAGGCAGATCAGGCGAAGCAGGCCCAGTCCGATCCATATGGGCCAATATCGGGGTGACCGGAAATGTGAAAGTGGCTTTCGCGGTTTCATACAGGCCTGGATGCGCCCCCGCGAAGGAGGTCGGCCATTTGGACGAGAGTTACTCCGACATCCCGTCGATGTAATCGTCGTTCGTCGTTTCGGACTCGTGCATGAGCGACGTATCCTCGGTATCGCTGCTCCCGGCTGCCCGTGCCTCTTCAGTCTGAATGCCGACGTGGAAAGCGGCGAAGCCGGGCATCACTACCTGGTTCCGGGCCATCCCGATAATCCGCCCCGAGAAAGGCGCATAGAGGTTGGTGCTGGAGTTGTTCATGGGATCTGTGATCGTCCCCAGGAGATCGCCGCGGCGCACCGTGCTGCCGAGACCGATGTCCGCCAGCAGGATGCCGCCGCGGTCGGCCCGGACCCAGACCGAGCGGTAATACACGGGCTCGGGATCGCCCCAGAGGCGCGTTTTCCTGACCATCCCAAGGGTGTTCAGAAGCGTATCGATGCCCTTGACGCCGTGCATCACTTCCTTCAGCTCGAGTTCGGACGGTCCGCCGGCTTCCAGAGTAACCGTCGGGATGCCGGCTCTCGACGCCGCATAGCGCAAGGTGCCCGCGGCCGGGTCGCTGTGCAGTATGACCGTGGCTCCGAAGCCGTGTGTCAGCGTTACGACGTCCGGATTGCGGAGGTCCGCGCGCAATTGAGGCAGGTTGGCGCGCTCGAACGAACCGGTGTGCAGATCGACGAGTGCATCGCAATGACGAACGACTTCGGCAAAGAAGGAATAAGCGATTCTCGATGCGGCGCTGCCGTTCGGATTGCCGGGGAAATACCGGTTGAGGTCGCGGCGGTCTGGCAGATAGCGAGAGCCGCGCCGGAAGCCCTGCAGGTTTACGATCGGTACGCCGATGACGGCGCCCGATAATTTCTGAGGATCGAGATCGTGCATCACCCTGCGCACCATCTCGATGCCGTTCAGCTCGTCGCCGTGGACGGCCGCGGTCAGGCAAAGCGTGGGTCCCGGAAGTGTCCCGTTCACGGCAAGCACCGGAGTCGATATGGGAATTCCCTCGAAAAGCTCAGTCGCCGACCAGGATAGCCTCTGGTAGGTGCCCGGAGGAACTTCTCCGCCGAGCAGTTTAAGCGTCCGTGTCGTTTCCTTTTCCTCGGCCACGGTTACGGCATCGGCCAGCGGTACGTCGGCGGTCTCCATTCCGCCGTCACCGGTGAGAGTATCGATCGCGAGGCCGGGAAAGAAAACGGCGTCTTCCTCCGCCGGCCCGGAGAGCTCGTCCGACTCCATCGCCCCGACGTCTTCCGTTGCGTCCGGCTGACCCGAATGATCTCCGTCGCCGGCGCGGCCGTACCCATCCGCGGTTCCTTCCGTTACAGCAGGATCAGGCGACGAGGCGGTCTGTCCGGGCGAAGGGGTGCCTTTCGTTTCGACGACTTCCGCCGCGTCCGGTCTCTCGACTTCCCCGATGTCGGAGATCGCGTCGTCGCGAACGTCCGCGGGTAGCTCGTCGGCGGCCTGTACAACGCCATAGCAGAGCAGCAGTGCGCAGGCCGCTGCAGATAAGGTCGAGTGTGTCGCAAGTTTTCTCATTGGCTTCGAATTCTGCTGCAAGGAATCGGTGGATTCGGGTTGCGGTTCACAGCAGCTCAGGTAAGAATGCATTATAAAGAGCTTGATTTCTGTGAACTATTCAAGCGACTAGAGCTAACTCCTCAATTGAAACCTTATTCCAGTCAAATGACAAGACCCAAGTGCCGGATTTTGCTCGCAATGCTGGCGCTCGTCTGCGTGGGCTTGGAGGCCGGCGCCGAAGAATGGTTCCCCCGGCCGCCGGAGCTCGAGCCCGACGTCAATTTCTGGGTGTCGATTTTCACGGAGTACGACAGTGACCAGGGCGTTCTTCACGATAGCCGAAATCTGGCCGTAGTCTATGAACGGGTCGACATTCCGGCGAAAGCAGCCCGAAATGACCGCAGGCAGCGGGTAGAAAAGCGTCGCGCCCACTACAAAACGCTGCTGCAGACGCTCGCGAGCGGCAAACGCGACAAGCTTTCGGAAGAAGAACGACGGGTTCTGGCTCTGTGGCCCGAGGGCGTCTCCAATCGGGTCCTGGCCGACGCGATCGACAACATCCGGTACCAGCAGGGGCTTTCGGATCGCTTCCGCGAAGGGATGAGACGCGCCGGCCGTTATCGCGCTTACGTCCACAGCGAATTCGCGAAGCTCGGCGTCCCGGTGGAGCTCGCCGCACTGCCGCATGTGGAATCCTCCTACAATCCCGACGCACGTTCCCATGTGGGCGCTTCCGGCATCTGGCAGTTCACTCAAGGGACGGGCCGCCGCTTCATGCAGGTCGACCACGTGCTTGACGAAAGAAACGATCCGTTCACGGCGACCGTGGCGGCGGGTCGCCTGCTTGCCTACAACCACTCTATTACCGGCAACTGGCCGATGGCGATCACCGCCTATAACCACGGCTTGTCCGGAGTACGTCGCGCGATGCAGGCGCACGGCGATACTGCTTACGTGGAGATCCTTCGCGGTTACCGCGGCAGGGCTTTCGGCTTCGCGTCCCGCAACTTTTATGTGGCGTTCCTGGCAGCGCTTCAGGTCGACAGGGATCCGGAGCGCTACTTTCAGGGGCTGGCGCCCTACGCACCGGTCGACTATGAAACGATCGTGCTTGATTCGTACGTGCCGGCGGATCCTCTCGTCGCGGCGCTCGGCATCAGCCAGGCAGAGCTGGCGCGGTATAATCCCGCTCTGCAACCGACAGTGTGGCAAGGAAGCAAGCACTTGCCCCGGCAGTACCAGCTGCGTCTCCCCCGCGGATTGCTGAAGACGCCACTCCCGGAGCTCATCGCGTCCTTGCCGGGCGATGCGCACTACGCCGAGCAGCTTCCTGACCTGTTCCACACGATTGCATCCGGCGATACCCTTTCAGAGATAGCCCGGACATACCGGACCCGGGTGTCGACCCTGGTTGCGCTCAACGGGCTTGGCAGCAGCCACCGCATACGGGCCGGACAACAATTGCGCCTCCCCGCCGCCGGACCGATTCCGGTCATGGTTGCCAGCGCGGACGACGTCGCCGAGGTCGCACCGGCTCCGCCGCCGCCTGAAACGGTTGCGGCGGCCGTTCCGGATGCCGATTTGTCCGATGCGGAACCGGAAGGCGGAGCACTTTCCGATGATCTTTCCGCCACGGTGGACGGAGAGGTGCAGCTTTCGCTGCTTTCCGACCCGAGCGATTACACCGTCGCCGCGGATCGGACCATAGAGGTGCATCCGCTCGAAACCCTGGGGCATTTCGCCGACTGGCTGGGCATCAGGACACAACGACTCCGCGATATCAACGGGCTGGCGTTTCGTGCGCAGGTCGAGGTCGGTCAGCGCATCAGGCTCGATCTCAGCCGGGCGGATGCTGCAACCTTCGAGAGCCTTCGCGCGACCTGGCACAAGGAGCAGCAGGACGCCTTCTTCCGGGATCATCGCATCACCGGTCTTCGCGAACATGTGGTTCAGAACGGCGAGTCCGTCTGGGTTCTCGCGCTGCAACGCTACGACGTGCCGGTATGGCTTCTTCGCCAGTACAACCCGGAACTGGACCTGCACAGAGTACGCAAGGGAACGCGGCTGAATTTTCCCGAGCTGGCCAGCAATATCAGCTGACCCGAATGCCCCCGTTCGCATGCACCCCGACAGGCATCTGATCGTCATGCGGCTCGCGCCGGTCGTGCTGGTCACTGGCGCGGCGATGCTATACGTCGCCACCGTCGAGTGGCCAGGCCCGTACCTCGTCTGGAATCTTTTGCCGATGCTCGTGGTGATGGCGCTGGCGACCGTCACGCTTTATCGGGGAGGCGGTCGATGGAACGGTACCGGCTGGAGATGGCCGCTCGGGACGATCGGGTTCGCTTTGCCCGCGATCGGCCTGTCTCTCTACCTGCACTACGCCTACGCCGTCGATCGTGGCGGCATGGCAAGCGAGGCAATCGACCCGGTCGGGCTGTTCCGGTACCTGCCGATATTCACTATGTTCGCGGGCGCGGTAGGATTCGCCATTGGCTGGATTGCCGGACGCAATGTGTGACACGCACGTTCTCATCGGCCGCGGTCTTTGCTAGTCTGTTTGAGATAGGTTCTGGTCCATGCCAACAATGCTGACGTCGTCAAGAAGCGCCACCAGGATGCGACACGCTGTGACGCTGTGTGCTCTCGCACTGACATGTTCGGTCGCCCATGCCGACGGTGACGGCGGCGACAAGATATCCGGCACCGGACTGACTACGGTTGCACGCGTGGCCACGTCGTATAACGACGGGTTCCCGCTGGCCGATAAAATCGTAGTCAGGAAGGCCGACCGCAAGTTACAGCTTCTGCGAGACGGCGAGGCGTTCCGCACCTTTGACATCGCTTTGGGGATCGAGCCTCTGGGGCACAAGGAGGAGGAAGGCGACAACCGCACGCCGGAAGGCGCTTACTGGCTAGATCTGCGGAATCCGCGTAGCGACTATTTCCTGTCGATCCGCATTTCCTACCCTAACGAAACGGACCGGAGATCCGCGCGCGAAAAAGGCGTGGATCCCGGCGGACAGATCATGATTCACGGTCAGCCCAACACCCCTACGTATTCGGCGGGTTATTACAGGCAGGCCGACTGGACCAACGGCTGCATCGCCGTCTCCAATTCGGACATGATCGACATCTGGCTGATGACACCGAGCAGAGTCCCGATCGAAATTCTTCCGTAGGCTGGCCCGGATTGTTCATCAACTGACAACCAGGCGTCGTGCGCGACCTTCCGGCTCCCTGCGAGTATCATCCGACAATCCGGGACGAGAATGCATCGAAGGCGGCAGCCTGCTGCCCTGACAGGACGACAAATTGCACGAAGCGCTGAGTGAACCAAAGTCCGGAATCCGGGCGGAGACCGACCAGACGGTAGACGCCGAGGTATGGCCGGAAGGCAGCCTGGAGGTCCTGTCCCATTTCGAGGCGGAACAGCTGCGCAACAAGGGGGAAGGGGGGCTTTATCCGCTCCTTCGCCGTTGCATTCTGGCGGTTCTGAACTCGGGCAACGAAACGGACGACACCCGGGACGTCCTGCAGCGCTATAGCGAGTTCGGTCTTTCTTTCGTGCAGCAGGATCGTGGACTGCAGGTGCAATTGAAAGGCGCACCTTCGTCAGCTTTCGTCGACGGACAGATGATCCGCGGTATCCGTGAGCTGGTATTCGCAGTGCTGCGCGACGTCGTCTATACCAACAACGAGATCCAGGAAAGCAGGCGCTTTCACCTTCAGACCTCCGAAAACATCACTGACGCCGTTTTTCACATCGTGAGAAATGCGCGGCTGTTACGGCTGCCTGCGACGCCGAACCTCGTGGTCTGCTGGGGCGGTCACGCGATCGGTCGGGCCGAGTACGAATACACCAAGAAGGTTGGCTACGAACTGGGGTTGAGAGGGCTGAACATTTGCACAGGTTGCGGGCCCGGCGCCATGAAGGGTCCGATGAAGGGCGCCACCATAGGTCATGCGAAACAGCGTATTCCTCACGGCCGCTACATCGGAATAACGGAACCGGGCATCATCGCCGCAGAGTCTCCCAACCCGATCGTCAACGCGCTTGTAATCATGCCCGACATGGAAAAGCGCCTGGAGGCATTCGTTCGCGTCGGCCATGGCATCGTGATCTTTCCGGGCGGCGTCGGTACAGCTGAGGAAATTCTCTATCTTCTCGGAATCCTGCTGCACCCCGACAACGCGAATCTGCCGTTTCCGGTCATCATGACGGGCCCAACCGCGAGCGAGCCCTACTTTCGGCAGATCGAGGAATTCATCTCGACTACGCTGGGACCGCAGGCCGAGAGCCGCTACTCGATCGTCATAGACGACCCGGAGGAGGTTGCACGGCGAATGCTGACGAGCCTTGACGATGTTCGCGAGTTCCGTTTCGAGCACGGGGATGCCTATTATTTCAACTGGCGGTTGGCGATCGATCATGATTTTCAGAAACCGTTCTGCGCAACCCACGAGTCCATGGCATCTCTGGACCTGGACGAGAATCTACCGGTACATATTCTTGCGGCAAACCTCCGGCGCGCATTCTCAGGCATCGTGTCCGGAAACGTCAGGGAGGACACTATCTCGGAAATCGAAGCGAAGGGCCCGTTCGACATCCGGGGCTCGGCGCGCATCATGAAGCTGCTCGACAAATTGCTTGCCGCTTTCGTGGCACAGGGTCGCATGAAGCTCGCTGCCGAAAGTTACACTCCCTGCTATCGCGTACGCGTCGCCGGCGACAACTGCGGCGTTTAGTAAAAACGCGAGGCGCGCCGCGGGCTGCGCCGCTCCATTAAGTTAACCCAAGCCTAATTTCCTGATTAACAAGGCAGAAATGCCGTTTTGCCGTGTGACACGGTTCCTTGGATTGCGCCTCCGTTCGACATAGCATTCGCGCGTCGGATGGAGTGAGCATTTCGCATGCAGGACAGTAAAGAGATCGACCCGGCCAGCGATTACGACAGCAAATCCGAAACGGACAATGTGTCCGATCGGACATCGGGCGTACACGGCGGCGATTCGACGGACGCGGACGGGTGGCAGCAATATCGCAAGTGGATCTCCACGGCGCCGGCTCCGCGCACTCGCCGCAGCGGTGCCGATCCGGCCCTTTATACCTGGAAGGGTTACCGCACCTGGACCGAGCAGATCAAACGCAACTGGTCCGGCTCCTAGCCCGGATATCTCACCGATATCGCCCGCCAAAGCGAACCGACTTCACCTTTCGAGCGTAAAGAACGACCTCGGTATCTTCTGTAGGAGCGAACCGACTTCACCTTTCGAGCGTAAAGAACGACCTCGGTATCTCCTGTAGGAGCGAACCGACTTCACCTTTCGAGCGTAAAGAACGACCTGAGCATCCACGTACCCACGAAGCTGTGAAGTGCCTCACGGCGGTTTCCAGGCAACAGCTTTATAGTCATACGCACTGGTCGGCAACCTTTCGAAATCGCTTTTATGGACGAGAAGATTTCTAACAATGAACTGCGTTTCGCAACAGTGAAAAACGAAGCGACACGTCTGCGCTGGGAGTTGTTTCACAGGGCGATCGCCCTGGCGAAGGAGTCCAACGCTGCAGCGATGGCCGAAGCAGAAAGCGCCCGGCAGGACAGCTCTTCGGATGCCGAGGCCGTCCGCCAACGTGCGGAACCATTACTCTCGATTGCACGATAAAGCGCCGTGGAAGTCCTCCTCCAGTACCTCGATGACCTCGACGATTTCGCCGGCATGTTTGCTCTGGCGGCGGAGCGCATCCGGCACGCGGTTAAAGCCCTCGTGCTGTTGTGCGTGACCGTTGCAGTCCAGTTGTTTGGCCTGGTCCTCGCACTGACTCAACCGCCGCTTGCCCTTGCCATGGTCTCCCTGCTGACCGTTGGCATGCTCTACCGGGCAGCAGTAAGCCGCACCATCGGGGCGGTGACGCCTGCGGACGCTTCGTGGGGAGCCTCTGCGCAAGTCGCAACAGAACCCCGATAAAAGCCCGACTCCCCGCGGATGACGGCCTCATATGGGGCTTCCGTCCGAACCCCCGCCGGGATCCATCCGCTCCTCACTCTTGAAAATCGCCGATCTGGCACTATGGTGTCAGACACTTGCAATGCGGTATGAGCATGCCCTCGAGAGTGAGCGCCGATGACGACTGAGCACGACCGGGAGACCCGCGGTTTCCAGACTGAAGTGCGGCAATTGCTGCACCTGATGATCCATTCCCTTTACAGCAACAAGGAAATATTCCTGCGCGAGCTGATATCGAACGCGTCCGACGCGGCCGATAAGCTTCGCTTCGAGGCGCTGGCGAATCCTGCCCTGCTGGAAGGCAAGCCGGACCTGGGCATCGTCGTCGAATACGACAGCGCCGGGGGGGTCATCTCCGTTGCCGACAACGGCATCGGCATGTCGCGGGATGAGGTGATCGAGAATCTGGGAACCATCGCGAGGTCGGGAACCGCCGAGTTTTTGCAGCAGATGACTGGCGATGCACGGAAGGATGCCAGTCTCATCGGGCAATTCGGCGTCGGTTTCTACTCATCCTTCATCGTTGCCGAAAAGGTCGTCGTCGAAACACGCCGTGCAGGTCTGAAATCGTCGGACGCAGTGCGCTGGGAGTCGGACGGCCAGGGCGAGTTCACCATCGAGACCGCCGATCGCGAGGCGCGGGGCACCCGCGTATCGTTGCATCTGAAGAGTACAGAAAAGGACTTTGCCAGCGAGGCCCGCCTCGAGACTCTCATCCGGAAGTACTCCGACCACATCGGCTTTCCGGTGTCGCTGCGAAAGATCGGGGACGAGTCGGAAACCAAAACCGTAAATTCGGCCACGGCCCTGTGGACGCGATCGCGATCAGATATCACGGACGACGAGTATCGGGAGTTCTACAAGCACCTGTCGCACGATTTTTCCGACCCCCTCTGCTGGAGTCACAATCACGTCGAAGGCAAGAAAGAGTACACGAGTCTTTTGTACATTCCGGCGAGAGCGCCGTTCGACTTGTGGAATCGGGAAGCGCCGCGGGGCCTCAAGCTCTACGTCCAGCGCGTCTTTATCATGGATCAGGCCGAGCAGTTCCTGCCGCTATACCTGCGTTTCGTCAAGGGCGTCGTCGATTCGGCGGATCTCCCGCTCAACGTGTCCCGGGAAATGCTGCAGCACAGCTCCGAGCACGAAGCAATACGCAGCGCCCTGACGCGGCGGGTCCTCGACATGCTCTCCAGGATGGCTGCCGACAAACCCGAGGACTACGCGAAGTTCTGGAACGAGTTCGGCGAAGTCCTGAAGGAGGGCGTGGTCGAAGATCCCCCGAATGCCGAAAAGCTGGCGAAGCTGCTGCGCTTTGCGACTACCCGCTCTGACACGGAAACGCAGGATCAGTCCTTGAGCGACTACGTGTCCCGTGCTGCTGCCGATCAGGACAAGATCTACTACCTGACCGCGGAAACGCACGCTGCGGCGAAGGCAAGTCCGCATCTCGAACAGCTTCGGGAAAAGGGTATCGAGGTATTGTTGCTGACGGATCGCATTGATCCCTGGATCGTCGATCACTTGCCGGAATTCGAGGGAAAAGCCCTGCATGACGTCGGTCGCGGCAATCTCGAGTTGCCCGACGGCGAGGGCGAGATCACCCGGCAGGCCAGAAACGACGAACACAAACCGCTGTTGAAGAAAATCAGGAAAACGCTCAAGGATCGGGTAGAGGCGGTCAACGTCAGCACGCGGCTGGTGGAGTCGCCGGCCTGCGTCGTCGCTGCCGAGCAGGATCTCTCACCACAGCTGCGGCGCATGCTCGAAACTGCAGGGCAGAAGCTGCCGGAATCGAAGCCGTCGCTGGAACTCAATATGGAGCATCCTCTGGTCAGAAAGCTGTCGGCAGAGCGGGACGAAAGGCGGTTCGATTCGCTTTCCAATATCATTCTTGACCATGCGTTGCTTGCGGAAGGCGCGCCGCTGGACAACCCCGCCGCCTATGTGCGGCGCATGAACCAGTTGCTCCTCGATATCGACGCCGACGTGAAGGAAAGCGCCCCCGCCCGATCTGGCACCGCCTAAGGCCGAGGCCGAAAAAGCACGACCAAGCCGCAGCGCTCGCCCTAGATCCTCTGGCTGCTCATTCTCATGTGCGGGGCAACCAGCCAGCGCTCGAGGGCGTTGAACATCAGTTCGGCGAGTATGGCGAGGCAGGCGGCAGGTATGGCGCCGCGAAGAATGAGCGAGCTGTCGTTGAGCGCCAGGCCGGTCACGATGGGATCTCCGAGCCCGCCGGCGCCGATGAATGCCGCCAGAGTCGCCGTGCCTATGCTGATGATTGCCGCCGTGCGAATTCCGGCCAGGACATGCGGCATGGCGAGCGGCATCAATACGTGTCGAAGCTCCTGGGGGCGCGTCATCCCCATGGCGGCAGCGACTTGTCGGTATGCCGCCGGAATTGTCTGCATCGCCGTTACCGTATTTCGGGCGATCGGCAGCAGCGAATACAAAAACAGGGCGATGATCGCCGGCTTCTGGCCCACCCCGACGAAGGGTATCAGCAAGGCCAGCAGGGCGATCGAGGGTATCGTCTGCATCAGCCCTGCAACGTAGAGAAAGGCATTGGTCGGTGCCCTGTGCCGATGCACCAGAACCGCGATGCCTACACCGGTGATAATGGCGAGTGCCAGGGCGATGAACGTCAGTTTCAGGTGCCGTTGTGTATTCCGCCGGAGCTCCGGGAGAAATGACGGTCCTGCGGTGGCTTCGCTCACCAGACCTTCGTCTACC
>Ga0299913_10001075_pt1 | contig 19338 bp, 16 predicted proteins | sample RVTome_9_FD_201360 | JGI IMG/M metagenome (GOLD analysis project Ga0299913, IMG submission 201360) | Soil microbial communities from uranium-contaminated site in the Upper Colorado River Basin, Wyoming, United States - RVT155D38 (version 2) ... | reverse complement strand
GTCGAGCGCGACGAGACCGAGCATGACGAAGCCGAGGTGGGCGATCGACGAGTAGGCGACGAGCTTCTTCATGTCGACCTGCGCCCAGGCGACGAGCGCCCCGTAGAGGATGCCGACGACCGCCAGGGCGAGGAGCAGCGGCTGGAAGCGCTCGGCGGCGTGCGGGAAGAGCGGCAGGCCGAAGCGGAGGAAGCCGTAGGTGCCGAGCTTCAGCAGGATGCCGGCGAGGATCACCGAGCCGCCGGTCGGCGCCTCGACGTGGGCGTCGGGCAGCCAGGTGTGGAACGGGAACATCGGCACCTTGATCGCGAAGGCGAGCCCGAAGGCGAGGAAGAGCCAGCTCTGCGGCCCGAGCGGCAGGTCGAGGGCCATGAGGTCCGCGTAGCCGAAGCTCCAGGCGCCGGTCGCCTCGAACCAGGTCCAGGCGAGCCAGAGGATGGCGAGCAGCATCAGGAGGCTCCCCGCCATCGTGTAGAGGAAGAACTTGACCGCGGCGTAGATCCGCCGCTCGCCGCCCCAGATGCCGATGACGAGGTACATCGGGACCAGCATGACCTCCCAGAAGACGTAGAAGAGGAAGAGGTCCCAGGCGACGAGCGCCCCGAGGATGCCGGTGGTCAAGAGGAGCATCGAGACCGCGTAGCCCTTCCACTGGCGGGTGATCCCCTGCCACGAGCCGAGGAGGACGAAGGGCAGCAGGAACACCCCGAGGGCGACGAGCGGCATCGAGATGCCGTCCATCGCCAGGTCGTAGCGGATGCCGAACGACGGCACCCAGAGCGGCGGCTCGCCGTTCGCCGCGAGGTCGCGGACGGTCTCGAAGGAGCCGTCGGGCCCGAGGTGCGAGCCGATCAGCCAGACGCCGAGCAGGAGCTCGACCAGCGAGACGACCAGTGCGTAGAGCTTGATCGCCCCGTCGTTCGCCTTGGGGAAGAACAGCAGCGGCAGGCACGCGGCCGCCGGGAAGAAGACCAGGCGGGTCAGCGTGTTGCCGAGCAGGAGTTCGAGGGCGAGGTCCATGACGGGTCTCGGGTCTCTACAGCGCGATCCAGCCGAGCAGGGCGACGACGCCGAGGAAGAAGTAGAGGAGGTAGTTGCGTACGTTGCCGGTGGTCGAGAAGCGGCCGAGGTCGCCGGTCAGCTCGGTGACCGAGGCGGTCAGGTGGAGCGCGCCGTCGATGATCCAGCCGTCGACGACCTTCCAGAAGCCGTATGCGACGAGCGCCAGCGGGCGGACGATCAGCCGGTCGTAGGCCTCGTCGACCCAGAACTTGTGGACCAGCACCGGGTGCGCCGGCCCGAGGGCCGAGACGACCCGCCGCTCGCCCTCGAGCGCGCGGTCGCCGCCGTAGATCCGCCGGGCGAGCAGGATGCCGCCGGCCGCGACGGCCACCGCGAGGAGGATCAACCCCCACTCCGCGGCGAGCGGCAGGTGGTGCTCGGCATGGGCGGTGTCGCCGACGCCGGCGATCACCGGCTCGAGCCAGTGGTGGAGCCAGTTGACGTCGGCGCCGAAGGCGAGGACCTGCGGGATGCCGATCCACCCGGCGACGACCGAGCCGACCGCGAGCACGACGAGCGGCACGGTCATCACCGGCGGCGACTCGTGGAGGCGGTGGCGCTGCTCCTCGGTGCCGCGGAAGCTGCCGTCGAAGGTCATGTGGACGGCGCGGAACATGTAGAAGGCGGTCAGCCCCGCGGTCGCCAGCCCGACCGCGTAGAGGAGCCAGTGCCCCTGGCCGGCGGCGGCGGCGAGGATCTCGTCCTTCGAGAAGAAGCCGGCGAGCGGCGGGATGCCGGCGATCGCCAGTGCGGCGAGGAGGAAGGTCCAGTAGGTGATCGGCAGGGCGCGCTTGAGCCCGCCCATCCTCCGCATGTCCTGCTCGCCGCTCATCGCGTGGATCACCGAGCCCGAGCCGAGGAACAGCAGCGCCTTGAAGAACGCGTGGGTGCCGAGGTGGAAGATCGCCGCGGTGTAGGCGCCGAGCCCGGCGGCGAGGAACATGTAGCCGAGCTGCGAGACCGTCGAGTAGGCGAGGACCTTCTTGATGTCGTCCTGGGCGAGGCCGATGGTAGCGGCGAAGATCGCGGTCGCCGCGCCGACCGCGGCGACGAGCAGCGACACCCCCGGCGCGAGCTGGTAGAGGACGTTCGTCCGCACCACCATGTAGACGCCGGCGGTGACCATCGTCGCGGCGTGGATCAGGGCCGAGACCGGGGTCGGGCCGGCCATCGCGTCGGGCAGCCAGACGTAGAGCGGGATCTGCGCGCTCTTGCCCGCCGCGCCGATGAAGAAGCACAAGGTGACGAAGGCGGCGAGCGAGAGCCCCAGCGCGTACTCGGAGGTCGCCCGCTCCGGCGATTCGGCGACCGCGGCGAAGACCTCGGTGTAGCGCAGCGAGCCGAAGGTCGAGAACAGGGCGAACATCCCGATCAGGAAGGCGAAGTCGCCGATCCGGTTGACGACGAAGGCCTTGCGCCCGGCCTCGGGCGGGATCTTCTGGTCGTAGTAGAAGCCGATCAGCAGGTACGAGCAGAGCCCGACGCCCTCCCAGCCGACGAACATCACCAGGTAGTTCGCGCCGAGCACCAGCAGCAGCATCGCCCCCATGAACAGGTTGAGGTAGGCGAAGTAGCGCTGGTAGCCGCCCTCGTGACCCATGTAGCCGACCGAGTAGAGGTGGATCCAGAAGCCGACGAAGGTGACGACGAAGAGCATCACCGCCGAGAGCGGGTCGAGGAGGAAGGCGACGTCGATCGACGACGGCCCGGCGGTCCACGCGTAGACGACCTGCTCGAAGGGCGCCGGCGCGAGCCGGGCGGCGTAGTCCCAGAGGATGCCGAGAGACAGCGCCAGCGCCACCCCCGGCGCCCCGACCCCGACCGCGGTCACCAGCCCCTTCGGCGCGCGCGGCCCCAGGACGCCGTTCGCGGCGGCGCCGAGGAAGGGCAGCAGCGGGATCAGCCAGAGGAGGTCGGTCACGGGGTCGCGGGGGTCCGGGTCACCAGCGGAGCAGGTTCACGCGGTCGAGGTCGATCGTGCGGCGGTGGCGGTAGACGGCGATGAAAAGCGCCAGCCCCACCGCCGCCTCGGCCGCGGCGACGGCGAGGACGAAGAAGACGACGAGCTGGCCGGTGCGGTCGTCGAGCAGCCGCGAGTAGGCGACCAGCGTCAGGTTCACCGAGTTGAGCATCAGCTCGATCGACAGGAAGATGGTGATCCCGTTGCGGCGGGTGAGCGCCCCCACGGTGCCGATCGCGAAGAGCAACGCGGCCAGCAGCAGGTACCAGGCGACCGGGACCATCAGCCGGCCCCTCCCGCCGAACCCCCGGAGGCGACGAGCCGGTCCTCGCCGTCCGGCCGCTCGGTGACGACGCCCGCTCCGCGTTCGTCGGCTTCGGTGGCCGGCTCGACGGCCGCCGCCTCGGCGAGCGCCCCGCCCTCCGCCGGCACCGCCGGCCGCGGCCGGGCGGCGAGCACCGTCGCCGCGATCACCGCGACGAGCAGCAGGAGGCCGACCAGCTCGAAGGTCAAGAGGTACCGCCCGAAGAGCTCCGCGGCGAGGCCGGGCAGCGAGACGAACTCCTCGTCGAGCGGCGCCATCTCCGCGCCGCCGTAGCCCTCGAGGTAGGTCAACCCCACGATCACCAGGAACGCCGCCGCGCCGACGACCGCGGCGCCTTTCTGGACCAGCCCGCGCTGCTCGCCGATCTCCTCGCGCCCGACGTTGAGCAGCATGACGACGAAGAGGAAGAGCACGACGATCGCGCCGGTGTAGATCAGCACCTGGAGCGCGGCGATGAACGGCGCGCCGAGCAGCACGAAGAGGACCGCCAGCGAGATGAGAGTCACCACCAGGCTCATCGTCGAGTAGATCGGGTTGCGGTGCAGCACGACGACGAGCGCCGAGGCCAGGGCCAGGGCGGCGAAGATCAGGAAGATCAGGGTCTCGATCACAGCCACCCCGCGAGCGTCGCCGCGGCGACCCCGATCACGTTGGCGAGCGCGAGCGGCAGGAGCACCTTCCAGCCGAGCCGCATCAGCTGGTCGTAGCGGAAGCGCGGGAAGGTCCAGCGCACCCAGACGAAGAGCGCCATGAACAGCGCGACCTTGAAGAACAGGACGAAGAGACCGAGCAGACCCATCCACAGCCAGTACGGGCCGACGAGGCCGGCGAGCGCGGCGGCGGCCCACTCGGGGAGCCCGAACAGGCTCCAGCCGCCGAGGAACAGGGTGGCGGCGAGCGCCGAGAGCGTGGTCATCGCGATGTACTCGCTCATGAAGAACGCCGCGAAGCGCATCGCGCTGTATTCGGTGTGGAAGCCGGCGACGAGCTCGGACTCGGCCTCCGGCAGGTCGAAGGGGAGCCGGTTCGTCTCGGCGAAGGCGGCGACCATGAAGATGAAGAAGCCGACGACCTGCGGCACCGCGTTCCACATCCCGGCCGGCGTCCACAGCTCCTGCTGGTAGGCGACGACCTCGGTGAGCCGGAACGAGCCCACCGGGATGAGCACCGCGACGACCGCCAGCATCATCGCCAGTTCGTAGGAGATGAGCTGGGCCGAGGCGCGCAGGCCGCCCAAGAGCGAGTACTTGTTGTTCGAGGCGTAGCCGGCGAGGATCAGCGAGTAGACCCCGAGGCTGGCGATGGCCAGGAAGAGCAGCACCCCGGCCGAGGCGTCGGAGACGACCAGCGGCACGGCGCGGCCGTCGATCTCGACCGTCGGGCCGAACGGGATGAAGACGAAGGTGGTCAGCGCGGGGAGGACGCCGAGGACCGGCGCCGCGAGGTAGAGCGGCCGGTCGGCGAGCGCCGGGGTGACGTCCTCCTTGAAGAAGAACTTCAGCGCGTCGGCCGCCGGCTGGAGGATGCCGAGCGGGCCGAGCCGGTTCGGTCCGGGCCGATCCTGGATCAGGGCGCTGCCGCGGCGCTCCACCCAGACCATCACCGGGGCGAAGAGCCCCAGCAGGATGACCAGGAAGATGCCCAGCTTCGCCGCCGTGGCGCCCAGCTCGAACAGCACGTCCCTCTCCTCGCATTCGGGGGCCCACACGGCGGGCCCCACGGTTCCGTCGTCTCCCGCCCGGCCGCCGGATCGGCCGCCGCGCGGGCCGTCGCTAGACTCCCTGCCCCTCCGCGTCCCGGGCCACCGGGCTCGCCGGCGCCCGCTTCTCCATGTCCTCCCGGTCTTCGTCGAAGCCGGGGAGCGGCGTGCCGGTGGGCGGCAGCTCGTCGAAGTCGAGCCCGGCGAGCTCGGGCCGTGCCTCGACGAGCCGGGCGAACGCCCTCGCCGTGCCGACGCCGGCCCATCCGCGGCCGTCGAGCGCGGCGAGGAGCTCGGCCAGCACCTCGACCGCGGGGCGGACCTGCCCCGGCGGCGGGAACGCCTGCTCGAAGCGCTGCAGGCGCCGCTCCACGTTGACGAAGGTGCCGTCCTTCTCGGCGTGGGTCGCCACCGGCAGGGCGACGTCGGCCGCCCGCGCGAGCGGCGTGTCGGCCCAGCCGAAGACGACGAGGAAGGCCGCCTTGCGGAGGCGGGCCACCGCCTCGTCGTCGTGCGCGCCCGGGCCGAGGTCGCCGTCGGCGATCACCAGCACGTCGAGGCCGGCCGCCGCGTCGCCGACGACGAGGTCGTCGGCCGACGGGCCGCCGTCCCCGCCGAAGCCGGCGAGCTCGGCGCCGCGCCGGTTCGGATGCCGCTCGCGGCCGGTGATCCCGCCGTGGAGGTTGGGGATCGTCCGCTCCGGCCCCTCGGTGCGCACGAGCGGCAGGGCGGCGCCGCCCGCGGCGCGGGCGAGCTCGGCGAAGAGGAACGCCTCCTCGGTCGTCAGCTGGCCCGAGCCGAGCACCGCGATCCGGCCGCCGGCGCGCAGGCGCTCGGCGACCGCGTCGAGCGCCCTGCCCCAGCCGGCCGGGGCGGGCGCGCCGCCGTTGCCCTCCGGCCCCGCGCGGCGCAGGCGCGGCGCGGCGAGCCGCGGCAGGGTCTCGTACCGCTCGAAGGTCGCCCGCCCGTAGTCGCACATCCAGTAGTCGTTGACCTCGGGGTTGAACCGCGGCTTGTAGCGGCGGATCCGCCCCCGCCGGTGCTCGAGCGTCACGTTGCAGCCGACGTCGCAGCCGGTGCACACCGACGGCCGCTTGTCGAGGTACCAGACCCGCTCGGCGAAGCGGAAGCGGGTCGAGGTCAGCGCCCCGACCGGGCAGATGTCGACCACGTTCGTCGACAGCGGGTTGTCGAGCGGCTTGCCGGGGAAGATGCCGATCTCGGTCCGCGCCCCGCGGTTGAAGAAGCCGAGCTCGCCGGTGCCGGCGATCTCCTCGGTGAACCGGATGCAGCGGGTGCACTGGATGCATCGGTTCATGTTGAGCAGCACGTTCGGCCCCAGCGGGATCCGCTCGCGCCCCGGGTAGGTCCGCTTGTCCTCGTACTCGAACCGGCTGTAGGCCTGGCCGTGCTTGAAGGCGTAGTCCTGGAGACCGCACTCGCCGGCCTGGTCGCAGATCGGGCAGTCCAGCGGGTGGTTGATGAGGAAGAACTCCATCATCCCCTTCTGCGCCTCGCGCACCTCGGGGGTGTCGGTGCGCACGACCATCCCGTTCTTCGTGACCTGGGTCGAGCAGCCGGCCTGGAGCTTCGGGCTCCCCTCGAGCTCGACCAGGCACATCCGGCACTGGCCGACGACCGAGAGCCGCGGGTGGTAGCAGTAGTGGGGGATCTGCACCCCGATCCGCTGCGCCGCGTCGATCAGGTTGGTGCCCGCCTCGACCTCGAGGGTGCGGCCGTCGATGGTCACGGTCGGCATCAGCCCGCCGCCTCCCCGGCCGCGGGGTGGACCGCATCCGCCGGGCGGCCGTTCCCGTTCCCGAAGACGCGGATCGGCGGGAACGGGCAGCCCCCCTCACGGACGTGACGCTCGATCTCGTCGGAGTAGGTCTCGACCAGCGACTTGACCGGCCCGACCGCCGCGTCGCCGAGGGCGCACAGCGAGTTGCCGGCGACGTGGGTGCAGATGTTCGAGAGCAGCGAGGCGTCCTGCTCGCGCCCCTCGCCCTTCTCGATCCGGGTGAGCAGGAGCTCCATCCAGTTCGTCCCCTCGCGGCAGGGCGTGCACTGGCCGCACGACTCGTGGTTGAAGAACTTGGCGAGCCGGGCGACCGAGCGCACCATGCAGGTCGTCTCGTCCATCACCATGACCGCGGCCGAGCCGAGCATCGAGCCGGCCTTGGCGATCGAGTCGAAGTCCATCGCCAGGTCGAGGTGCTCCTCGCCGGGGAGGATCGCCGCCGAGGCGCCGCCCGGGATGAACGCCTTGAGCTCGCGGCCGCGCCACATCCCCCCGCAGCCGTCGAGCAGCGTGCGGAAGGGGACCCCGATCGGGTACTCGTAGGTGCCCGGCCGCTCGACGTGGCCGGAGATCGCGTAGAGCTTCGGCCCGGTGTTGCGCTCGTCGGTGCCGATCGACTTGAACCAGTCGGCGCCGCGCTCGACGATGTGCGGCACGTTCGCCAGGGTCTCGACGTTGTTGATCACCGTCGGCGCGCCGAACGCCCCGACGATCGCCGGGAACGGCGGCTTGACCCGCGGCTGGCCGCGCTTGCCCTCGAGCGACTCGAGCATGCCGGTCTCCTCGCCGCAGATGTAGGCGCCGGCGCCGACGTGCATGTACATGTCGAGCTTGAACCCGGAGCCCATGACCGAGTCGCCGAGGATGCCGGCCGAGTAGGCGTCGCGGATCGCCTCCTCCATGATCGCGTTCGCCGCGGTGTACTCGCCGCGGATGTAGACGTAGCAGGTCGCGGCGCCCACCGCGTAGCAGCAGATCGCGCACCCTTCGATGAGCTGCTGCGGCTCGTGCTCCATCAGCAGGCGGTCCTTGAAGGTGCCCGGCTCCGACTCGTCGGCGTTGCACACCAGGTACTTCGGCCCGTCGTGGTCCTTCGGGATGAAGCCCCACTTCATCCCGGCCGGGAACCCGGCGCCGCCGCGGCCGCGGAGGCCCGACTTCTTGACCTCCTCGATCACCTCCTCGGGCTGCATCTTCACCGCCGCGGCGAGGCCCGCGTAGCCGCCCGCCTTCTCGTAGCCGGCGACGGTTCGCGCCTCGGGCCGGCCGACGTTGCGGGTGAGGACCTTCTCGTAGGCCACTAGTCGAGCCCCCGCACGACGTCGACCGCCAGCTCCGGGGTGAGGTTCTCGTGGTAGGTGTCGTCGACCATCATCATCGGCGCGGTGTCGCACGAGCCGAGGCACTCGAAGTGGGTGTAGGAGCACCGCCCGTCCGGGGTCACCGTGCCCTCGTCGACGCCGAGCTCGGCGGCGAGCGCCTCCATCACCTCGTCCGAGCCGCGGAGCTGGCACGTGAGGTTGGTGCACACCCGGATGCGGTGGCGGCCGACCGGTTTCTGGTGGAAGAGGTCGTAGAAGGTGACCACCCCGTAGACCTCCGCCGGCGGCAGCTCGAGGGCGGCGGCGACCTCCTCGATCGCGTAGTCGGGCAGCCAGCCGCCGCAGCGGCGCTGGGCGGCGTGGAGCGCCGGGATCAGCGCCGCGCGCTTCGTCGGGTAGCGGCGGAGGAGCTCGTCGAGCCGGGCGCGGGCGTCGCCGTCGATCACCGGCTCGCTCGGCGGTGTCGCCGGCCAGGGCTCGCCGTAGCCGGCGCCGACCGCCGGCGGTGGGGCCGCGGCACCGCCGGGGGGTCCGGCGGACGCGTTCCCGCCCGTCACGCCCTCCGCTGCGGGCCGTCCGGTCGGCTCGCTCATCGCGCGAAGCTCCCGCGGCGCACCGCCGTGGTGCGGCTCGGCCCGAGGTCGAGACCGCCCTTCTTCCAGATGTAGGCGTACCCGACGAGGATCAGGAAGATGAACACGAGCACCGCCCCGAACAGCGGCCAGCCGCCGGCACGCATCACCAGCGCCCACGGGTAGAGGAAGGCCGCCTCGATGTCGAAGACGATGAAGTCGATCGCCACCAGGAAGAAGGCGACCGAGATCCGCTTGCGCGACCGGTCGAGCATCGGCACGCCGGACTCGACCGTGGTCCGCTTCGTCCGCCCGCCGGTCTGCCGGCCGAGGAGATAGGAGAGGACGACCAGGGCCAGCCCGACGACCATCGCCACGCCGAAGGCGAGGAGGATCGGGTAGTAGTCGCGGGGCATGGGGTCGGGGCGTGGGGCTCTCGTCACCCGGCGCCGGGCCGGCCGGCCCGGCGCGCGAGATCGTGCGCGAAGTCCTGCGAGATCCGTTCCGGGCTCCCGGGCCGGTTCGCCGCGCCGGGGGCCGATCTTAGCGGACCTCCGGGAACCTCGTGAAGGATGTCACAAGCCTCCGGGGCGCGGCAACGGACCGCAGGAGCGAACGCCCCCGCGCTTCGCGGATGCGGTAAGCTCGCATCGCCAGCGATCGCTGGGAGCCCATGCCGACCGTGCCACCGGAGCATCCGACGAACGGAGCCGAGACTCCGGCGCCCCCGTCCCACCCGCTCGATCCGGGCTCCGGCCGGCCGGTTCCCGCGGCGTCCGCCGAGCGCGCGGCCGCGCCGGCGCTCGAGACCCCCTGGCTCGACGCCGTCGCCTCCGGCGGCCGCGGCCGCAACGCCGGCTCGGCGGGCTGATCCGAGGCGGCCCGGCACCGCCTGGTCCGAACCGCCTGGTCCGATCTGTGAAGGGGAGAGGGTGCTGGTGCGAAAGGGGGGACTCGAACCCCCACGGTCTTGCGACCACAAGGTCCTGAACCTTGCGCGTCTACCAATTCCGCCACTTTCGCAGCGCGGCGAGGCATTCTAAGGTCGGGCCCGCGGGCTGTCAACGCCGTCCGTCCCCGTCCGCGGACCCTTCGCCCCCGCTGGTTCCCCCGAGAGGAAGACCGTCCTGAGCCGACCCGAGAAGCCCTCGACCCGACCCCGTACGCGGCGAAAGAAGACCCCCTCCGGCGGCGGCGCGGCCGCGGCAGCCGTCGACCGCACCCCCGATCTGCCCGGCGCCGAGCAGGCGCTCGCCGACCGCGTCTACGAGCGGCTCGAGGCGGCGGGCGCCAAGGGCGCCGAGGCCGAGGCGCTCGCCGGCCGGCTCGGCGGGCCGTTCACGCCGGAGGACGCCCGCGCCGCCCTCGCCCGGCTCGCGGCGCGCGGGCTCGCCGTCGAGCGCGCCCGCCGCTGGTACGCGGTGCGGCTCACCGAGTGGACCGCCGGCCGGGTCGACCGGCTCGACGGCGGCGACGCCCTGATCCGCCCACTGAGCCGCGGAGCCGGCGCCCGCCCCGGCCCGCCCGAGCTGTGGGTCGACCGCCAGCACCTCAAGGGGGCGATGGACGGCGACACGGTGCTGGTCAAGAAGGTCAAGGGGCGGGGGCGCGACGTCGCCGGGCGGACGCTCCGCCCCGGCGCCGTCGTCGACGTGCTCGAGCGGCGCAGCTCGCGGCTGGTCGGCACGCTCGAGACCGATCCCGAGGGGCAGCGCTGGCTCCAGCCGTACGACCCGCGGGCGGACCTCGAGGTCGAGATCGTCGAGGCGGGCGACGGGCGCGGTGACGGCGGCGTGCCCGACGGCCACTTCGTCGTCGCCGAGGTGATCCGTGGCTCGGGGGGGCGCGGCTCCCACCCGCGGGCGACCGTCGTCGAGGATCTCGGCGACGTGCGGACCGCCGGCACCGACGTACGGGTGGTCCTGCGCCACTACGGGATCCCCGACGAGTTCCCGCCCGAGGTGCTCGCCGCGGTCGAACCCTACCCGGCCGACCCGGGCGAGGAGGACTTCGCCGGGCGCGAGGACCTGCGCGGCCGGCTCACCGTGACGATCGACGGCGAGAGCGCCCGCGACTTCGACGACGCCCTGACCTGCGAGCGGCTCGGCGGTCGAGGCGGGGGGTGGCGGCTCGGCGTCCACATCGCCGACGTCTCCCACTACGTCGAGGAGGGGGGCGCGATCGACCGCGAGGCGTACCGGCGCGGCACCAGCGTCTACTACCCCGACCGCGCCGTGCCGATGCTCCCCGAGCGGCTGTCGAACGGCCTCTGCTCGCTCCGGCCCGGCGTGCCGCGGCTGACGATGTCGGCCTTCCTCGACGTCGGCGAGGACGGCCTGGTCCGGCGGGCCCGCTTCGCCGAGACGGTGATCGAGAGCGACCGCCGGCTGACCTACGCCGAGGTCGCCCGGGTGCTCGAGGAGGAGCGGCCGCGCGACGCCGCCCAGTACGGCGACGTGCTGCCGATGCTCGGCGAGCTCGGCCGGCTGATGCGCGCGCTGCTGGCCGCGCGGAAAGAGCGCGGCTCGATCGACTTCGACCTGCCGGAGGGCGACGTCGTCCTCGACACCGACGGGACGACGGTCGGGGTGATCCCCGGCGAGCGCAACGTCGCCCACCGCATCGTCGAGGAGGCGATGATCGCGGCGAACGAGGCGGTCGCCCGCGAGCTCCACGACGCCGGCGTCCCGAGCCTCTACCGCGACCACGACGCCCCCTCGCCCGACGACCTCGAGGGGCTGGCCGAGGTGCTCGGCGGCCTCGGCTTCCGGCTGCCGCGTGACCTCGATCGCCTCCACCCGCGCCACCTCCAGGCGGTCGTCGCCGAGGCCGAGGGGAGCGACCAGGAGCACTTCGTCTCGACCCTGGTGCTGCGCACGATGCAGCGCGCCGCCTACAGCCCGGAGAACCGCGGCCACTACGCGCTCGCCTCGCGCGACTACACCCACTTCACCTCGCCGATCCGCCGCTACCCCGACCTCGTCGTCCACCGCCGGCTGCGCGAGCGGCTGCGCGGCGGGGCGACGCCGAAGCAGGCGGTCCCGCTCACCGAGCGGCTGCCGGGCATCGCCGAGCGGTCGAGCGCGATGGAGCGGCGGGCCGAGCAGTCCGAGCGGGACCTCCTGCAGTGGAAGAAGGTCCGCTTCCTCGCCGGGCGGGTGGGGGAGACCTTCCCGGGGCGGATCACCGGCGTCCAGCCCTTCGGCCTCTTCGTCCAGCTCGACGGCTACTACGTCGACGGCCTGGTCCCGGTCCGCTCGCTCGGCGACGACTACTTCGTCTTCGACGGCGACTCCCACCGGCTGGTCGGCGACCGCACCGGCAAGACCTTCCGGCTCGCCGACACGGTCGAGGTGCGGCTGACCGGCGTCTCGCTGCGCCATCGCGGCCTCGACCTCGAGATCGCGGGCGGCGGGGCCGGAGACCGGGGCGGTCCGCGGCGCGGCCCCCGGGACGGCGGCGGTGGAGGGCGCGAGCGGCGGGGCGGCGACGGCGGCCGCCGGGGGGACGGCCGTGGCCGTCCCGCAGGGCGGGAACGGCGCGGCGGCGGACGGGGTCCAAGGGAGCGGCGGCGGGTGTGACGCCGACCCGGCAGACCGAGCCCGCGTCCTCGCCGCCGAGCTCAGGTCCCTCGCCGGACCGCTGCTAGACTTCACCCACGATGACCCGCCTCCGACTCCGCTCCCGGCGCCCCCGCGCACTCCTCCTTCTCGCGAGCCTCCTGCCGCTCGCACCCCTCGCCGCCTGCGGGCCCTCCGGCGAGGAGGTCCAGGCCGACCGCGAGGCGATCCTCGAGCTGCTCGAGACCTACAACGAGCGGCTGAGCCAGGCCTACGCCTTCGCCGACCCCGAGGCCCTCGAGGGGATCGCCGCGACCCGGGAGATCAACAACGTCCGCTCGAACATCGCCCGCCTCTCCGCGGAGGGCCGGCGGATCGTCTCCGAGCTCGAGGAGCTGACGATCGAGGAGCTCAACCACTACCAGGCCTCGAACGCCTACGTCCAGACCTTCGAGGTATGGGACATCCAGGTCCAGGCGGTCGGCAGCGACGAGGTCATCTCGCGCGACCCCGAGCAGCGCAGCCGCGTGCGGTACCAGGTCAAGCGCGAGGACGGGGAGTGGACCGTCGTCTGGCGGCAGCGGATCGACGACGCCGGCGAGCCTGGCGGCGCGGCCGGCCCCGACGGCGCAGCCGGCGGAGCGGAGGGCGCCGGGGGCACATGACCCTCACCCCGACCGTCGCCATCGTCGGTCGCCCCAACGTCGGAAAGTCCACCCTCTTCAATCGGCTCCTCGGCCGGCGCCAGGCGATCGTCCACGACCAGCCGGGCGTCACCCGCGACCGGATCGCCTCGGTCGTCGAGGTCGACGACGGGCGCGCCGTCCAGCTCGTCGACACCGGCGGCCTCGTCGTCGGCGGCGACGACGTCCTCGGCCTCAACCAGCAGGTCCTCCTCGCGGTCGAGGAGAGCGACCTGCTGCTCCTGGTCGCCGACGGCCGCGAGGGCCTGACCGCCGCCGACGAGGCCGTCTGGCACCGCCTCCGCCCGTACGGCAGGCCGGCGATCCTGGTCGTCAACAAGGGCGACACCAACGAGGCCCGAGACCGCTTCCACGAGTTCTACCGCCTGGGGATCGACACCCAGCTCCTCGTCTCCGCCGAGCACGGTACCGGCACGCGCGACCTCCTCGAGGCCGTCCTCGAGAAGCTCCCCGAGCTCCCGGAGCTCGCCGCCTCCGACGCCCCGCCGGTCGCCATCGTCGGTCGCCCCAACGTCGGCAAGTCCTCCCTCGTCAACCGGATCGTCGGCGCGGAGCGCTCCCTCGTCGCACCCGAGGCCGGCACCACCCGTGACCCCGTCGACACCCCGATCGAGCACGACGGCCGTTGCTACTTGCTGATCGACACCGCCGGCATCCGCCGCCGCGCCCAGGCCGCGGACGCGCCCGAGGAGCTCGCCGTGATGATGGCCCGCCGCCAGATCGAGCGCGCCCGCGTCGCCGTGCTGGTGATCGACGCCTCCCAGGGCGTCACCACCGGCGACCTCGCCATCGCCGGCACCGTCTGGGAGCTCGGCCGCGCCGCCGTCGTCGCGGTCAACAAGTGGGACCTCCTCGACGACGACTCCCGCGACCACCTCGACCGGAGCTTCGACCGGCTCGACGAGCTCCTCTCGAGGCCCCCGAGGGTCAACGTCTCGGCGAAGACCGGGCGGGCGGTCGACAAGCTCTTCCCGGCGATCGAGCGCGCCCTGGTCGCCCACGGTACCCAGCTCTCGACGGCGGAGGTCAACCGGCTGTTCGAGGCGGCGATCGCGCGGACGAAACCGCCGGCGGAGCGGGGGAGGCCGTGGAAGGTCTACTACGCGACCCAGGTGGGCACGGCCCCGCCGGTCTTCATGCTCTTCGCCAACCGCACCCTGCCGCGGCAGCACACCTACCGGCGCTACCTCGAGAACCAGCTCCGCGACGCGCTGGAGCTGCCGGGGGTGCCGGTGCGGCTGGTGATCCGCAAGCGGGGCGGGAAGGGGGGGTGAGGGGGTGAGGAGGACGGTCCTGGCGGTCGCCGTGCTGGCGACCCTGGCATGCCTGGGAGAAGAGCGCCCGGCCCGGGGCGGCCGCGGAGAAGCGCCGGACGCGAGCACGCGGCCGCCGATCCCCGACGTCGAGGACCGCGGACGACCCAGCGACGAGGAGGAGGGCTGGGTCGCCGAGACGGACGAAGGGGAAATTGCCGACCCGATCCTCGCCTGGCGGCCGCCCCACCAGGGGACGGTGGGGATCGTCGACGAGCCGTCGCCGACCGGACGTGTCGCGACGCTCGTCGGCGTCGAGACGGGGCGGCATCCGACCTTCGACCGGATCGTCTTCACCTTCGCCGGCGCCGACCCTCCCGGCTACCACCTCGAGTACGTCGACCGGCCGGTCCGGCGTTGCGGGTCGGGCGAGCCAGTCGAGCTCCCGGGCGACGGCTGGCTGGAGGTCCGCCTCGAGCCGGCGGCCGCGCACGACGAGGAGGGGCGGCCGACCGTCGGCGAGCGGCGGCTCGAGCCGGCCCACCCGATGGTCCGCGAAGCGGTCCTGACCTGCGACTTCGAGGCGGTCGTGACCTGGGTGCTTGCCGTCGAGAGCCCGAACCGCTACCGGGTCCTCGAGCTCGAGGAGCCGAGCCGGCTGGCCGTCGACGTCCGCCACGAGTAGCCTCGGGGTGTCATGTCCGCCTCGGTCTACGGCCTCCTCGCCGACGCCGTCGTCGTGGTCCACTTCCTGTTCGTCGTCTTCGTGGTGGTCGGCGGGCTGCTGGTCCTCCGCTGGCCGCTCGCCGCGTGGATCCACCTGCCGGCCGCCGCGTGGGGCGCAGCGATCGAGATCTGGGGCTGGATCTGCCCGCTGACCCCCCTCGAGAAGCGCCTGCGCGTGCTCGGCGGCGAGGCGGCCTACGAGGGCGGCTTCATACAGACCTACCTGCTGTCCGCCCTCTACCCGGAGGGCCTGACCCGCGAGGTGCAGCTCGCTCTGGCTTCCGGCGTGTTCGCGATCAACTTCGTCGTGTACGGGATCGTGCTATGGCGGCGGCGGCGTCGTCGGCGAGCCGGCTCCGGGGGCGGCTCGGCGGCCGGGTGGGGCGGCGCTGGCTCGCCTCGGCGCTAGACTTCTCTGCCGAGCGCCCACCCCACGCCCATGCCCCGCGCCCGCGACCTGCAGCTGTTCGCCTACGAGAGCCTGGCGCCGCACCAGGTGCACGACATCTTGCTGGTGGCGAGCCCGTACGACAGCTTCATCCTCGAGGAGGAGGGGCGGTTCTCGGATCGGCTGCTCGGGCAGTACCAGGAGCTCGACCTGGCGAGCCCGCCGACGTTCCACCAAGCCTCGTCGGCACGCAAGGCGCTGGCGCGGATGCGCAAGGAGTCGTTCGACCTGGTGCTGACGACGCCGCACGTCGACGACATGTCGCCCGCCGCGCTCGGGGAGGCGATCGCCCAGAGCCACCCGGACGTACCGGTGGCGCTGCTGACCTACGACCGGGCGGACGCGCAGGCGTGGAGCGAACGGGCGGACGGGGGGATCGAGGACCTCTACCTGTGGACCGGCGATCCCCGCCTCCTGATGGCGATCGTCAAGTCGGTCGAGGACCGCCGCAACGTCGCGCACGACACGAAGCACGGGCTGGTGCGGGTGATCGTGGTCGTGGAGGACTCGCCGTCGTTCTATTCGTCGTTCCTGCCGATCATCTACGCCGAGCTCCTCGAGCAGATCCGGCTGCTGCTGGCCGACCGGCTCAACGAGCGCGACCGCAACTACCGGATGCGGGCGCGGCCGAAGATCCTCCTGGCGCGGACGTTCGAGGAGGGGACGGCGCTCGTCCGCCGCTACAAGGACCACCTGCTCGGGGTGATCTCCGACGTGCGGTTCCCACGCCGCGGCAAGCTCGACCCGGTCGCCGGGCTCGGGCTGGTCGAGCGGGCGCGCAAGCTGGTGCCCGACCTGCCGATCCTGCTCCAGTCGCGCGAGCGCGAGCACGCGGCGATGGCCGAGCGGCTCGGCGTCGCCTTCGCGGACAAGAACTCGCCGGAGCTCCTGGGCGAGCTGCGCGAGTTCATGCGCGGCAGCTTCGGCTTCGGGCCGTTCGTCTTCCGGCTCGAGGACGGGACGGAGGTACGCCGGGCGGAAACCATCCGCGAGATGCTCGCCGCCCTGCGCGAGGTGCCCGACGAGTCGCTCCACTACCACGCGGCGCGCAACCACGTCTCGAACTGGCTGATGGCGCGGTGCGAGTTCCCGCTCGCTCTCGAGGTGCGGCCGAAGCAGGTCACCGACTTCGCGACGACGGGCGAGCTGCGCGAGTACCTGATCGGCGTCTTCGAGGAGTTCCTCGAGCAGCGCCAGCGGGGGCAGGTCACCGACTTCCGCGGCCGGCCCGACCCGCTGTCGCGCGACTTCCTCAGGATCGGCCGCGGCTCGATGGGCGGCAAGGCGCGCTCGATCGCCTTCATGGCTCACTACAAGGCCCACCACCCGCTGTCCGAGCGATACCCCGGGGTGAAGATCATCGTGCCGCGCACCGTGGTCATCTGCACCGACGTCTTCGACCGCTTCTGCGCCCGCAACGGGCTGCGCGAGCGGGCGATGGAGGCGGAGGGCGACGAGGAGGTCGCGCGCCTGTTCCTCGCCCAGCCGCTCGACTTCGAGCTGATGGCGGACCTGGCGACCATCCTGCGCGAGGTGCGCTACCCGCTGGCCGTGCGCTCGTCGAGCCTGCTCGAGGACTCCGAGTACCAGCCGCTCGCCGGCCTCTACCGCACCTACCTGCTGCCCAACTGCGCCGAGGCCGACGAGACCCGGCTCGAGCAGCTCTCGCGCGCCGTACGGCTCGTCTTCGCCTCGACCTTCTTCCGCGGCCCTCGCACCTCGCTCGAGGCCAGCTCGCTGCGCATCGAGGAGGAGAAGATGGCGGTGATCGTCCAGCGGCTCGTCGGCCGCCGCTACGGCGACCGCTACTACCCGCACTTCGCCGGCGTCGCCCAGACCCACAACTACTACCCGATCGGCCGCATGCGGCCCGAGGACGGGATCGTCACCACTGCCCTCGGGCTCGGCCACGCGGTCGTCGCCGACGGGATCGGCCTGCGCTTCTCCCCGGCGCATCCGGAGTCGCTCTTCGGGATGTCATCGCCCGAGGAGGCGCTCGCCGGCTCACAGCGGAAGTTCTACGCCCTCGACCTGTCGGAGCCCGATGTCGAGATCGGCATGGAGGAGGCGGCGAGCCTGGTCGAGCTCGACCTCGACGCGGCGCTCGCCGACGGCACGCTGGAGGCGGTCGGCGCGACCTACGACCCCGAGTCCGACCGCGTCTACGACACGGTCCACCGAGCCGGGCCGAAGGTCGTCAACTTCGCCGGCGTCCTCAAGCACGGTCGCTTTCCGCTCGCCGAGCTGCTGCGCGACCTCCTCGCCCTCGGCCGGCAGGGGATGGGCACGCCGCTCGAGATGGAGTTCGCGGTGACCCTGCCGGAGGGCGGGCCCGGCGCGGACGGCGGTGCGCCGGCCGAGATGGCCATCCTCCAGCTCCGCCCGCTCTCGGCGCGCGGCACCCGGGGGGAGGTCGACCTGGCGGCGGCGGACGGGCGGCCGGTGCTGCTCGCCGGGCCGGCCCTCGGGCACGGGGTCATCGACGGCGTGCGCGACGTCGTCTACGTCCACCCCGACCGCTTCCGCACCACCGAGACGGTCGCGATCGCCCGGACCATCGCGCGGCTCAACGAACGGCTCGCCGCCCGCCGCCGGCCGTACCTGCTGATCGGCCCGGGCCGCTGGGGCACCGCCGACCGCTTCCTCGGCGTCCCGGTCGCCTGGCAGGAGGTCTCGGCCGCCCGGGTCATCGTCGAGCTCGCCGTCGCCGACGGGCGGATCGACCCCTCCCAGGGAACCCACTTCTTCCACAACATCGTCTCGTTGCGTGTCGGCTACTTCAGCCTCGACCCCGCGAAGGCCGATCAGACGATCGACCTCGCCTGGCTCGACGCCCTGCCCGTGGCCGAAGAGGAGGGCGCCGTCCGTCGCGTCGAGCTCCCCGAGCCGGTCGAGACCTGGATCGACGGCGACGCTGGGCGTGGGGTGGTGCTGCGGGGCGGCGGCGAGGGACGCTCGTAACCGGCCGACGGTGCGGGCCGCTCTCGGGCCGCCGGGTCCGGGCCGGCCATCGAAGCCCTGGCGGCCGGCCGAGCCTACCCGCCAGCCGGCACGTACAGCCCGTCGAAGACGGTCGACCAGCTCTCGCCCCCGTCCTCCGATCGGGTCCAGACCTGGGTCACGTTGCCGTCGCCGAGCGGCGTCCAGGCGATCCGGTCGATCGTCCCGTCCCGCCGCTGCTCCATGACCATCGCCCCGTCCTTCCAGCCGCCCTCGAGGTGGAGCGGCTGCCCCTGGTTGTCGATCCAGGTCTGCCGCCACACCCCGTCCCGCGTGTCGTAGAACGAGAGGCTGGTTCCGGAGTACGCCCCGGCCGTGTACTCCTCCCGCAGCACGCACCCGCCCTCGATCAGCGTCAGCCGGTTCGTCGCCGGCGGCCGGTCGGGCCGCGAGCGGTTCGTGACCTTCCAGGTGCCCTCCCAGAAGTCGAACCGGCGGTGCTCGGGGGTGGAGCAGGGCGCGGCCGGGGCGGCGTCGGCCCCGGATTCGTCGGCCGGTGGGGTCGCATCCTGGGCGGTCGCTCCGGGAGCGGCCGCGAGCACGGTGAAGAGGGCGAGAGCGATCGGTCGCGCGTGCAGACGCATGATTCCCCTTTCGTAGGTCTGTCGGGCTGTGCTCGGCGGGTCTGCCGGGCTGTACGACCAACCGGGCCGGAAGTTCTCGGGTCCGTTCTCGGGGGAAACCGGGTCGTAGGATAGAGATGTCATGATCGTCCACGCCGCCGCGGCTCCGTCCCGTTCGTCGACCGGCCGCCGCGGCTCGACCCCGCCGCTGTCGGTAGCGCCGATGATGGACCGGACCGACCGGCACTTCCGGGCCTTCCTGCGGCGGATCACGAGGCGGACCCTGCTCTACACCGAGATGGTGACGACCGGCGCGGTCCTCCACGGCGACCGCGAGCGCATC
>Ga0299913_10001074_pt1 | contig 19339 bp, 22 predicted proteins | sample RVTome_9_FD_201360 | JGI IMG/M metagenome (GOLD analysis project Ga0299913, IMG submission 201360) | Soil microbial communities from uranium-contaminated site in the Upper Colorado River Basin, Wyoming, United States - RVT155D38 (version 2) ... | reverse complement strand
AGCCCACGATTGGCATCAGCGACCACCTGACGGTCGTGCCGGGCGTCCTGGGGCTTTCTACAGGGGCGTTTGCCCCGGACGTCACCGCGTCAGACCACCAGACGGCCATCCCGACGACCGCTGCCCTGCTGCTGACCGGCTTCGCTCCGTCCGTGGGCTCTCCGATCACCGTCACGCCGGACGTCGCGACCCTCGCCCTGACGGCCTTCGCCCCGAGCGCCTCGACCTCCGAGCACCAGGTCGCGACACCAGACACGGCCACGCTGGCCACCTCGACCTTCGCCCCGGAGGTGAGGGTCGATCAGGTGATCGTGCCCACCACGCTGTCGCTGGCGATGACGGCCTTCGCGCCGGACGCGATCGTGACCGACCAGGTGGTCGTCACGCCGACCACTGCGACCCTGACGCTGACCGGCTTCGCTCCTTCCCTTCAGCCCCCTTCTGTTCTGGGCGAAATCACGCTAGGGTCCAGCGAGATGATGGTTGCGCAGTCAATGACCCTGCTCAACACCGTGGAGGTGCGCCTTGGCTAGGCCGTTGGACCTCGGGCTGCTCGCTGTCGGGTCGGCCCCGATCCTGTACGCCAGCTTCGCGGTCGATGATGTCCCGACAGACCCCACCGCCGTCACCTTCAAGTGGCGCATCGGGACCGGGTCGGTCACCACCTACACCTACGGCGTCGGCTCGGAGATCACGAAGACCGGGACTGGCGAATACCAGGTCCAGTTGAGCGTCGCCACCGCCGGTCGGTGGTATGGCCGCTGGGCGGGCACCGGAACCCCTGCTGCCGCATCGGAGGTGACCTTCGGTGCATGGACCAACTTCTGAGGTGAGCTGATGGCGCTCCGACCCGACTATGCAACGCTCGCCGAGTTCAAGACGTTCCTGCGCATCCCGATCGACGCGCAGGGCGGTGACAACGACGATGACGCCCTGCTGACGATCGCCCTGAACGCCGCGTCGCGGGCGGTCGAGACCGCCACCAACCGCCAGTTCGGTCTGAACGGCTCGGCGGTGGCTCGCCTGTTCACGCCGAGGTACGACTCGTCGCTCCACCGGTACGTCGTGCAGATCGACGACCTGATGACGATCACCGCTCTCGTGGTCAAGACCGACCGGGACAACGATGGCGTCTACGAAGAGACGATCACCGACTACGCCCTGAGCCCGGCCAACAGCGACGGCAAGCCGTGGACGGACATCGTCTTCGGACAGGGCGTGATGGTGTCGACCGCCGCTGGGTCCCTCGAAGTCACGGCCGACTGGGGCTGGACCACCGTCCCGGACACGATCAAGCTCGCCACGCTCCTTCAGGCGGCTCGCCTCTTCAAGCGCCGGGACGCTCCGTTCGGCATCGCCGGTAGCCTCGACCTCGGGAGCGAGCTGCGACTGTTCGCGAAGGTCGACCCTGATGTCGAGGTCCTGCTCCGGAGCTTCCGTAGATGGTGGGCAGCCGCATGAGCGAGATCGACCTCGGCGTGACGATGGACGCCCTGGCTGCCAAGCTCGAAGACGGCGGCGTCAGCAAACGCATCTACGCCTGGCCGGTCGACTCCGTGGCGCCTCCGGCAGTGGTCATCGGCTACCCGACGGCCCTCGACTTCGACGTGACCTTCGGGCGGGGCTCTGACCGGGCGGTCTTCCCGATCTACTTCGTCGCCGGGAGGATCAGTGATCGGACCACCCGGGACGCCCTGTCCGTCATCGTCACCGGCGCCAACAGCATCAAGACCGCCCTCGACGGACCCCTCAGTTCGACCCTCGGGGGCACCGTGCGCGTGACGGATTGTCAGGTACAGGAAGTGACGGTAGGGTCGATTTCGCTGCTTGCAGCGGTCTTCTCGACAGAGGTGGTGACGTAGTGGCAGTTCACGGCAAGAACACCGAAGTGCTGCTGGGGGCAATCAACCTCAGCCCGTATATGAACTCGGCCGATTTCTCGATCGACGTCGACACGGCTGATACCACGACCTTCGGCTCGGCCTGGAAGACAGCGATCGCTGGGCAGGCTGGCTCGAAGGCCGACTTTGCCGGGTTGTATGACCCGGCTGTCACCGCGATGACCGACCTCCTCGGCACCGACTTCGGGACGATCCTCTCGTATGCGCCCGGCGGGGCCACGGCGATCGGCGATCGGATGCGCCTGATGTCGGTCGCTGAGACCGCCTACAGCGAGTCCTCGCCCGTCGGCGACGTGGTCGCCTTCAAGGTCAGCTTCATGGGCTCAGGCGTGGCCGGTGACGCGGCCCTGCTGCACCCGCTGTCCGAAGACACCAACACCACGACCGGCGCCGAGAAGGACGACACAGCGGCGACGAACACCGGTTGGACAGCTCACCTGCACGTCACCGCTGTGGACGGCGGAAGCTGGGTTATCCAGCTTCAGGACGCTGCCGTCACGGACACCCATTCGAACCTGACCGGCGGAGCCTTCACGGCGGCGACGGGCCCGACCTCCCAGCGCCTCGTCTCGGCAAGCGCGACGACGACGTTGCGGCGGTACATCAGGTACGTGGCCACCCGGACCGGTGGCTCTGCGGGCGATGGGATCACCTTCTCGCTCAGCTACGCCAGAAATGCATAGGGAGTAGATCGATGGCCTTCGTCCACGGAAAAGCAGCCACCCTGAGCATCAACGCTCAGGCCATCACCCCGTACTGCGACAGCGTCGATTTCGGCGTTGATGTCGAAACAGCGGATACGACTACCTTCGGGGCAGCTTGGAAAACCGCCCTCGCTGGCATCCCCGGCGGCAAGCTCGACGTCTCGGGCGTCTACGACTCGGCAGCGGCTCCCGGCCCAGCCGCCGTGTTCTGGGCGTGCATCGCCGGTGGCGTGCCCGTCGCCGGTGTCTTCAAGCCCGCTGGCACCACATCGGGTACGTGGACGTGGACGGCGGGTCTGCTCGTGACGTCCTACAGCGAGTCCTCGCCCGTCGGCGACAAGGTCACCTTCAAGGCGTCGATGATCCAGGTCGCCCTCCCGGTCCGGTCCGCGTAGCCGATGGCCCTTCCGGTCAAGGCACTCGCTCGGGACTCGGTCCTCATCGGAGACGAGAAGGTCGAGTTCCGGGCGATGTCCCGGTCCGAGGCGCTGAAGCTCGGCAACTACAGGGGCAAGGAGGACGAGGCCGAGATCTTCATCCTCCAGTGCGGCACGAGCTGCACCGACGACGAGGCGAAGGCGTTCCTCGACGCCAACGACACGGCCACGGCGGGCCTGCTCATCGAGGGCATCCTCGCCCTGTCCGGGCTGACCCCAGACACAGGAAAGGACGCCGACCCAAACAAGTCGTGAAGGCGTTCGAGCGGGCCTTCATGGAAGGAGACCTCGACCCGTTCGACTACATGCTCGCCAGTGAGTTGGGGATGACGATCAAGGACATGCACGACGCGATGCCGAACAACGAGTACCTCTCCTGGCGGGCGTTCTTCACCTACCGCACCGCCATGCAGGACCTCGCCCTGAAGGAGCAGCGTCGTGGCCGTTGAGGTCACATTCCGGGGCTTGAAGGAGGTGGGCACCGCCTTCCGTCAGGTCGACCGTGAGCTGCCCATCGAGCTGAAGCTGTCGTTCCGGGCGATCGTCACCAAGGTCATCGGCCACGCCCAGTCCCGCATCCCGCACATCACCGGCAGGGCCGCTGCCTCGCTCAAGCCCCGGGCCACCCAGAAGGGCGCGGCCATCGCCTTCGGCGGCACCGCTGCCCCGTACTACCCGTGGCTCGACTTCGGTGGTCGGGTCGGGCGGAACCGGAGCATCAGCCGGCCCTTCATCAAGGAAGGCCGATACGTCTACCCGACCATCCGGGCTGACCGGGAGATGATCATCAAGGACGTCGAGGACGCGGTCGAGCACACCGCCGAGAAGGCAGGCTTCGAGACCCGTGGCTAGGCTGACGCTCTGGAAGCGACAGACAGAGGGCGTCCCCTGCGAACTGTGCCACGGGGATCGGCTCCGACGCTGGCGTGAGGGCATGGCCCAGAACAGCCTGACCCCTGATGAGTGGCCCGCTCCGGTGGTGCCCCTGTTCAAGGATGACAAGCGGCTCCGGGCTCACCAGCGGGACAAGCACTGATGGCGCGCCAAGTAGTCGTCGAGGTTATCGGCGACGCCAGCAAGTTCTCGCGTGCCACGAGTACGGCTGTCGGGAACGCGGGCAAGCTCGATACGGGGCTGCGCAGGACCGCCATCGGCGGGGCCATCGCTGGCGCCGCCATGAGCGTCGTCACCAAGGCCATCGACTTCGTGGGCAGCTCGATCACCAACTCCATCACCGCCGCATCCGACCTGTCCGAGACGGTCAACAAGGTGGGCGTCGTCTTCGGGTCGGCGGCGAAGCCGGTGCTCGACTGGGGCAAGACGGCAGCCACGGCGCTGGGCATGTCGAGCAATCAGGCCCTCGCCGCCGCTGGCACCTACGGCAACCTGCTCGTGTCGCTCGGGCTCACGGGCGAGAAGGCCGCTGACATGAGCATGGAGATGGTCAACCTCGCCGCTGACATGGCGTCGTTCAACAACGCCTCACCGGCAGACACGCTGGCCGCGATCCAGTCGGGCCTGGTGGGCGAGATGGAGCCGCTGCGCAAGTTCGGCATCAGCCTGTCGGACGCGACGCTGCGGGAGAAGGCCATGTCCATGGGGCTGGTCACGACGACGAAGACGGTCCTGCCCGCGAGCATCAAGGCGCAGGCGTCCTACGCCCTGATCCTTGAACAGAGCGGCTCGGCACAGGGCGACTTCGCCCGGACCGCAGATGGCCTCGCCAACAAGCAGCGGATCGCCAACGCCGAGATGGAGAACGCTCAGGCCGTGATGGGCGCCCGGCTCCTGCCGGTCATGCTCGCCGTGATGGGCGTGGTCACGCAGTACCTGATCCCGGCCTTCAGCGCCATCGCGGACATCGTCGGTGGTGTCGTCGGGCCCGCCATCCAGTTCATCAGCGAGCGCATGGACATCTTCGGCCCGATCGCGCTGGGGCTCGGCATCGCGGTTGGCGCAACACTCGTCCCGGCGTTCATCGCGTGGGCCGCAGCGGCCATCGCTGCTGCTATTCCGATGGTCGTCCTCGCCGCACCGGTCATTGCCGTTGGCCTCGCGATCGGGGCAGTGGTCCTTCTCGCGATCGAACTCGCCAAGGTTCTCGGCATCACCCTCCCAGATGCGGTCACCAAGGCGACGGACCAGATCGGCCAACTGGCTGAGATTCCCGGCGAGATTGCGGGCAACATCGCCTCCGCCAAGGGCGTCGTGGCGGCTGGCGCAAACACGGGCATCACCGTACCAATCGTGAACGCGACCCAGTTTGCCCATCAGCAGTCGGTGAAGATCGCGGCGAAGACGCCACACGAGGTGGCCGATGGGCTGCGCGACGGCATCTTCGACGTCAAGGGCGCGATGACCGACCTCAAGGACGCGATGGCCAACACGCTGTCTCCGGTGAAGGAGATGGCCGCCATCGAGGGCTTCCTGACGGGCAAGTTCCTCGCGAAGGGCTTGAACGACAAGCGGCCGTCGGTGGCTGCCGAGTTCAGGGCCTACAAGATCGATGCCGAGCTTCGGCTCAACGAGCTGAAGCGCAACGCGGCCATCGCGGGGCAGGACACGGGCAAGGGCTTCGGTAGCGGCATCGGGGGTCAGGCAGCGCACGTCGGGCGTCGTACCGCCGAGGTGGTCAGCAGGGCTCGCGACAAGTTCAAGATGGCCGACGACGCCCGAGTGTGGGGCAAGAACACCGGCACCGCCTTCATGGAGGGCATCGCGAAGGGTGTCATGCAGGGCACTGGCGGCGTCATGATCAGCCTGACAAAGATCCAGGGCATCCTTGAGGCTCACTCGCCTCCGGGCCCTGAGTCGCCGCTCCACAACATCGACAGGTGGGGCGAGGCTACGGGCGAGGCGTTCACCACGCCCTTGGCGAAGGCCATCAGCGGCGGCATGACCCACGTCCGCAACGCCCTCACCTTCGGCTCGCTCCCCTTGCCCGCCATGGCCCTCGCCGGTATGGCGGGCAGCGCAGCCGGTGGCATCGGCGGTAGTGGTGTCACCGTCGTCTTCAACGGCCCGGTCTACGGTGATGACCTGGAGGACCTCGCCAACAGGATCGCCTTCAGGCTCCGGACGGTCGGCTAGTGGCAGCGCCGGTCCTGACGATCGGAGCCGTCAACCAGACGGCGAAGATCCTGAACAACACGTTCCGCTACAGCCTCAACTCGCTGGACGTGACGCTGTACGACCCCGCGACCATCCCGGCGGTCGGCAACGCCGTGACCTCGACCAACCCGACGTGGGCCGGTGCGGTCGCCTCGGTCAAAATCAGAGATAACGGCAAGACCGGCCACAAATTCGTCACGATCACCGCGACCAACACCGACGAGGCGATCGCCAACCCGGCGCCGTTCGACCTGCGCGACGTCGATGGCGACTTCCGCAACCTCGAAGTCACGACGACCCTGCACAACGGCGTGACCGAGATCCGGGGCACGCTGGAGACGTTCCTCGCCGGGCTCGACCCGGGCGACGTGTTCGAGCTGACCAGCGCGACGCACGGCTACACGGCTGAGGAGTTCTCGATCCGGGAGATCAGCGTCGGCTGGCTCAAGAGCACAGGCTCCACCACGCCCCTGTTCCGTATCGCCTTCGGCGACCCGATCGTGACCCTCTCGGCATGGGTCGAGGAGGACTCGGGCATCCTGCCGATCACCGAGACGAAGATCACCGACGGTGCGGTGTCGACGCCGAAGCTGGCCGCAGGCTCGGTCACCTCGGACCAGATCGAGGCAGGCTCGATCAGCGCCGACAAGCTGGCCGCAACCCTTGTCCTCGCCTCGCTCCTCCAGACGGCTGAGACCGGCAACCGGGTGGAGATGGACGCAGACGGGTTCCGGGTCTACTCGGCTGACGAGGACCTGCTGGTCAACATGCCCACGGACGGCAGCCCGATCTTCATCAACGCCGAGCTGGTCGCCTCGTCCCTGTCGGTGGTCGGCGACGCGACCCTCAGCAGCGACGGCAACACCATGGGGCAGGCATCTGTCCTGACTCTCGACTCGTACCAGTCGGACCCCACACAGGCCCCCTCGTTGGCTCAGGGCTGGGCAACCGCGACGATGCCCTACGACGCGACCTACGACTACGCAGCGGGCAACATGCGCCGGTACAGCCTGTCGTACGACGCGGCGGGTGGCGCTGGTGGGACAACGAAGGTCTTCTGGACGATGATCTCCGCCGCGGGTGGTGTCCACTACCTCGCAGAGTTGCTGGCCTCGAACCGAACGGTCAACCGGGCGATCGAGGTTCTCAGTACCTACAACCCCGGATACGATCAGGTTTCCTGTGTTCGCCACGGTTCATACGTCTACGTCCTCTATCAGGATCACGTCACCTTCCAGTGGACAGTCAAGCGATACACCGCGTCTAGCCTGACACTCGACTTCACGTACAACGGTATCGACATGCCAGTCATCGCCACCCAGAGCCCGGTCATCGGCTCGGACGGGACCAACCTGTTCATCGCGGACAAGGGCTCCGGGTCCGAGACCATCAGATGGAACAAGTACAACTCGGGAATGGAGAAGCAGGGCTCGACCATCAACACGTCGTACAACAGCGGCAACGACGATCACGTACGGGGTATCTTCTGTGGCAGCGCCGACTTCGGGGCAGCCCGGATCGTCATCGCCACCGAGAAGTTCGGCACGGCGCACTCGTTCACCACGACGGGCACCCACCAGACCGACGAGTGCTTCCCGGTCAAGCCCAGCACCGTGGGCCTGACGTACGGCGACGCCCTCGCGGACGGTGCGCGGTTCTGGTCGATCGAGTCATTCGTCGGCGCGGCTTCGTACTCCCTTGTCAAGCATTCGACGTGGACATGGACCACGGCTTCATCGAAGTACTGGGTTGCCTACTCGTGGGCCGACTCACATGCCACGGGTGGAACCCACGAGACCGAGGTTGGCCCGATGGCCTCGATCACCATGGGTCGGCGCAAGCAGTTGACGATCACGGGCGTGGCCATTCCGTTTGGCGGTACTGACGATCCGAACAACCGGAAAATCTACATGGTGCCGAACGCATCGCAACCGGCAACAACCGCGCTCAAGCTTCAATCCACTGTCCCAACCATCTCGACGACGTTGTCGACGTACAACTCGGGCGGGGCCGCGCCACCGACGTCGAACAGCTTCTCGTCGGTCGCTGCCCCGGCGGAGATCCGCTCAGCGGCTGGCGAGTGGTCGCTGATGGGTGACGGGAAGATACGACTCGCCGGGCGTGATGCCTGGTTGCCAGCGAGCATCGGTGGATTCACCAAAGAAAATCCGTCTGCGTCTCTGACCGACGCGGCGATGGGCCGCTTCCACTCGGACAACACAGCGAGCTATATCCGGGCACCGATCGCAAATCGTGCAGGGCGGATCGTGGCTGTGGGCTGGCGATGCTCTACGGCCATCACGGCAGGCTCCATGACGATCAAGCCGCAGGTCGGTGGCACGTCGGTCACCGGCCCGGTCCTGACGAGCGCAGACGGCACCAGCGGCACCCACATCCTCGCCTCGCCGCTGGCCTTCGCTGTCAACAGCGGCATCGGCGTCCTGTTTACCACCAGCGGGACCTACGCCCCGACGACCAATGACTGGGCGGTCGAGCTGCTGGTCGAATACGAGCCGCTGCCCTGATGGACATCGTTCAGATGGCCAAGGACGTCGCGGCGCTGTCCGGCACAGCCATCCTCGCCCTGGTAATCCTGCTGTTGCTGATGGGCAAGCTGCACACCGATGGCGAGCTGGCGGCTACGAAATCAGCCAGCGATGCAGGGCTGCTCTACCGAGAGGTCCTGAGAAAAGAGGCGATTGATGACCGCCGGGCGTCAGACACTAGAGTCGAGAAACTCTCAGACAACCTCTACGCCTCCACCGAGCAGACCAAACGGGCACTCGACCTCATCGATGCCATGCTCGAAGAGCGACCCGTCAAGAACCCTCTCAAGAGGAGCATTCGTGGCTGAGGACAAAGACAAGGAATTCCACATCGAGACCCTCAAGGCCGCTGACGAGGCCCTGGCTCGGTCTGAACGGGCGCTCCGTGAGGGGCGGGAGCGGCTCAAGCGAGCCCTAGCGGCATACGAGGAGCGCAGACGTGCCCCAAGACACTGAATGGTTGGCCATCTTCAGCGCGATCAGCCTCGCCATCTTCGTTGGGCTAGTGCTGATCGCCTTCACCCGAATGTTCTGGCGGCTGGGCCAGTTCATCTTCCTCGGGGTGGCAGTCCCGAGCCTGCTGAAGCGCGACCTGCTCCTGTTCGGCTCGTTCTTCATCGTCTTCGGCATCGGGTCGTTTCTCAGGCGGATCTTGGGCTTGGCCTTGACGCAGGAGCCGGTGTGGATCGTTCCCACGACGCTGTTTGCCCTGGGGGCCACGGCGTACTGGGTCTGGGTCGAGTTCCACCTTGAGTCGTAGGCCACACCAGGATCGGCAGCGTGGGTAGCCGAATGAGGCGCGTTGCCAGCACATCGGAGCTGTAACACGCGCAAGGCCCGCAGATTGCAGCAGAGAGTGCGCTAGATACAGCTACGCCCCCCTGGGGAGGTACAAATTCTGCCAGGGAGGCGTAACTGCATGAAGAGAAACCCCGCCGAGTCATTTCACTCGGCACCTGAAACAGTATCACATTGGCCCTTGACTTCAAGCCCCGATGTGTTACTGTCCGGAGCGTCAAACAGACAACACCCACGACATGACGTGGGGCTGATCAGGAGCCACCATGAGGCGGCATCTGGTCAGGGATCTGTCTCTCGGTGACGAGGGCCTGGACTCCTGACGGGAGGTACCAGGCCCGTGGCCTACACCAGGCATCTCGACACCATGACGGTGGCGATCGAGACCCCCTTCTGGCGGAAGACTCACCGCCGCCCCGCCCAGATCACCATGCGCCAGTACAAGCTGCTGGTGAAGGTCTTCGACGGCTACACCGGGACCCAGCGCGAGCTGGCCCGCGAGACGGGCTACACCCTCGGTGGGGTGAACATGGCCCTCGACTCCCTGCACTCCCTCGGAGCCCTCGTGGTCGATACCACTAAGGGCCGTCTGGGACGGACGATCCTGCGTCTCCGACGGGGCGTCCGCATGCTCAGTCTGGGAAATGTTCAGGGACACTTCCCGTGGGGGAAGAGTTCTTCTAGAACGTCGTCCCAGGAGTCCCTGAACATTTCCTCGGACGAGTCGTTCGGGAGTGGTCTACAGGCGTTCCTGCAACTCCGAGAGACCCTCTTTGGAGGTGCGAGGTGAAGGCCGTCGACGCGCTGATCGACTTCACCATCGTGGCCGTCTTCGTCTTCTGCTCCCTGAGCGCCATCGGCGGTGTCATCATGGCTCTGTGGTCATGGCGATGAAGCCCTGGGAGCGAGAGCGCATCTACAGCAACAGCACCATCGCTCGTCCTGCTCCGAGGTACGAACGCGGTTCGCCCCGTGACCAGATTCGAGCTGCTGCCCTCATGGAACCGTGTCGTTGGGCTACACCAGACGAGCAGGGCTACTGCAAGCGCTGTGGCTGGCCTACTGTTGCCATCAAGGGGTCGACGTCGAAGATCGGCGTTGTTACCCCCGCCTATTTCCGTCACAAGCGGCCTCCGGGCTACACACACAAGCGACGTTCAGTTCTCTCACTATCGGAAGCGTCGGGTGGGGCTGATCGGGAAAACGATCCGGCGATCAAGTTTGTCAGACATAACATCAACTTCCGGAAGCGCACTGGCGCCGGTGACCGGATCGTTCTGCCTGATCCAGCGGAGTGGATCGCGTTCAACAGTGGCCGCAACGCAGTCTATCCCCAGGACGACGGCTCTCTGGCGATCGACCTCGGCAAGGGCAACCTGACGTACATCGACGCCGCCGACCGCGAGATCGGTGAGCGCTACCCCTGGCGGGTGGACACTCGCAGGCGGACGAGCTACGCCTTCTACCGGTACCCCCGGAGACGCATGATGATCACCCTTCACCGGGAGATCATGGGCCTCAAGAAGGGTGATGGACGGCAGGTCGATCACATCGACGGTGATGGCCTCAACAACCGCCGCGCCAATCTGCGTATCTGCTCCCCGCATCAGAACCTGATGCACAAGCGAGGCCACAGGGACTCCACCTCGGAGTACGTGGGCGTGCACTACTCGGCCAGCAGCAAGGCATGGCACGCCCAGGTACGGAGCAGGCATGTGGGTACGTTCACCAGCGAGATCGAGGCTGCCCTTGCTCGAGATCGAGTGGCCCTGGAGGAATTCGGTGCGTTCGCCTTCCTCAACTTCCCTGAGGAGGCATCCCCCCTGCGCAAGGAGTTCGAGTGGCTACAGCCAGGGTGGGTCGATACGAGCCTATTCGAATGGCGAGATGAGGATGGCACTGAGGGCAAGGTGACCATCAGCGACGAGGAGATGTCCTGCACCTGCACCACGCAGGACGAGAGACAGGGCTGCATCCATGTGCAGGGAGCCCTGTCCATGGCGTCAGAGGCGCTGGATTGAGGGGCCTCCGCTGAACATCGCTAGGCCCTGCCTCGACTGTGGTGCGCTGACCTACAACGGACGGCGCTGCCCCTCCTGCGCCCGGGCGTGCAACAGGCGCCGCAACAACGACCCCAAGAGGGCCGCATACAGGGCACCAGGCTACAGAGCGATGATCCTCAGTGGCAGGTGTGCGAAGTGTGGCTCAGGGCAGGACCTGACCCGAGATCACATCATCCCCCTGGTCAAGGGCGGAACGAACGATCCATCGAACATCAGGATCGTGTGCAGATCGTGCAACTCCCGGAAGGGCGCGAAAGTTCAGCAGAACGGCCCCTCGGTAACCCTCGCCAGCCACATTTCCGGTTACAAAAAGACCTGATGCCCACGACCGGCCCCGGCAACGCTGCTCGTCGTGTCCCAGATCCGAGTCCGGGACCATGGATGGAATGGCGCCAGAAGTCGCGCTACAGCCGTGCCGTGAGGTTCATCGAGACGTATTGCATCGTCCCGAAGGGCTACGGCGCGGGCAAGCCGATGCGCCTCGCGAAGTTCCAGAAGCGATGGCTCCGGAAGGCACTTGCTGCTGGCATTCGGGCCGCTGTTCTTCAGCTCCCCCGAGGAAACGGCAAGTCCACCTTCCTCGCCGCCATCGCGGTCTGGGCGGTGTTCGATCCCCGCCACGGCGACGCTCCTCAGGTCGCTGTGGTGGGGGTCACCGTCGGGCAGGCCATCAGAAACGTGTACGGCGTGGCCGCAGCCATGGTCGACATGAACCCAGAGCTGGCCAATCGGTCGATCCAGTTCACCGCCATCGGCGCCACCAGGCTGTTCGTGCCCTCGACGCGGGGTGAAATGTTCCCGATCGCCTCCCAGCCGGACACCCTTCAGGGCCTCGACCCGTCCGTGGCCATCAATGACGAGCTGGGATTTACCAGTCAGGAGACGTGGGACGCCCTGCTGCTCGCCTCGGGCAAGCGTCCCAACTCCCTCATCGTCGGGATCGGCACGCCCGGCGTCGACCGGGACAACGCGCTGTGGAACCTGCGCCAGCTCGTGATCGAGGGCCGTCCCCTACCGGGCATGACGTTCACCGAGTACGCGGCGCCCGACACCGCCGAGGTCCGCGACGAGAAGGCATGGAGGGTGGCCAATCCAGCCCTCGACGAGGGCTTCATGGACATCGACGCCCTGCGGATGGCCGTCGAGTCGAGCCCTGCGGTGTCGTTTCGCATCTTCAGGATGGGCCTGTGGGCCGAGGGACAGGACTCGTGGCTGGGCGATGACGGCCCGGCGGTCTGGGACAGCCTCGCCGAGCCCCTCGATTTCGACGCTGGAGTGCCCATCTGGGTCGGCGTGGACGCCGCTCTGACCAGAGATACGACCGCTGTCTGCTGGATCGGGCTGCGACCCGACGGGCGGATGCACGCGAAGGTCCGCATCTGGGTCCCGGCGAAGGACGAGCCGGTCGACCTGTTCGAGGTCATGGGCCACCTGCGCGACCTCGCCATCAAGTACCGGGTCGGCGCTGTCTCCTACGACCCGCGGTTCATGGACTGGCCAGCGCGGGTCCTGGCCGACGAAGGACTGCCCGTGGTCGAGCTGCCGCAATCGATTGAGCGCATGACGGGCATCTGCGGCGACCTCTACACGGTCATCAGGGAGCGCCAGATCACCCACGACGGCGATCCCCTGTTCCGGAGCCACGTGATGAACGCTGTTACCAGGATGAATGACCGGGGCTGGACCCTCTCGAAGAACAAGTCAAGGGGCCATATCGACGCCTGCATCGCCCTCGGACTGGCGGTCGACCGGGTCCGCAACAAGAAGAAGCCCCGGTCGCCCGTCGTTGTGCTCTAGATTTAACTGATCGTCTCCTCAAGGGCCGCGATCACCTTGTCGGGATGCATGTCCGGCAGCGAGTGGGTCTTGCCATCGTTGGTCCTGATCTTCACGGCTCCGTGCGTGCCCTCCCACGAGGCGACGTTCCGCATCGGGATCGTCGTGACGTGCTTCTTGAAGAACGCTCCGGTCTTGGTGATGGTGATGACCTTGTCGGTGATGACGAACCTCGTCATCGGGACGCCGCCTTGGAAGTTCATGAGCTAGACCTCAACTGATGCCCCACCCGAGGTCTAGCTCAGGCGGGGCATTGAAAGAAGCCGCTAGACCGGCTTGCCACTACGGTGCGCCCCCGTTGTTGAGCCGTCAAATATTGATTTGACAACAATGTGACTGACGCTAGGGTCCAGTCGGATGACGCGGCGTGCTCACCGGACGAAGAAGTCGGACCTTGTGGTCGAGTCTCTGGGCGTCCAGAAGTTCGCCGAGGGCCCGAACTTCTCCATCGGCGATCCGGCCTTCGCCGAGTGGCTGAAGCAGACCGGCTTCTATTCCGAGTCGGTCAACGAGGCGAGCGCCCTCGGGATCACCGCGTTCTACCGGGCCTGCGCCCTCATTTCAGGGACCATCGCGGGCCTGCCGTTCAAGGTCTTCGAGCGCAACACCGACGGGAGCCGGGTCGAGGTCGACCACTTCCTGACCGACAACCCGGCTGGGCCCTATGACATCAGCCCGTTCTCGTGGATGGAGATGCTGATGCTCCATCTGCTGATCCAGAACGAGACGTTCCTGGAGCACATCTACAACGAGGGCGGTGAGCTGATCGGGATGTGGCCCGTCCACCCGCTGGCCGTGAACAAAGTCGAGTGGGACGGCCCCGAGAAGATCTTCCACCTGACCCTCAAGGGCGGCGGGGACAAGCAGCTCAAGACCGAGACGATGACCCAGATCCTCGGCATGACGACCGAGGGCCTGCGCGGTATCTCGCCTCTGACCGTCCTGCGGCGGTCCCTCCAAACGACGATGGCCGGTGAGATGGCTGCCAACCGCAGCTTCACCGGTGGGCATCTGATCGCCGGCCTCGTCACGACTGAGGAAGACGTCGACCTCACCGAGGCGAAGAAGATCAAGGACGACCTGAACGCGAAGCTGAAGGGTCCGGAGAACGCTGGCGACATCGCATTTGTCAACCGTCAGCTCAAATTCTCCCCGTGGACGATGAGCAATGAGGACGCTCAGTTCATCGAGGCTCGGGGGCTCCAGGTTCAGGAGACCGCGCGGATGTTCGGGCTGCCGGTCAGCCTGCTGTCGGTGTCGGGCGCCGTCTCCAACTGGGGCACCGGGGTCAGCGAGAGCTTCCTCGGTCTCCAGAAGTTCGTCCTCACCGGCTGGACCTCGCGCATCGAGTCGGCCCTCCAGAAGATCCTGCCCGTCAACCAGTACGTCGAGTTCGACTTCAAGGGCTTGCTGTCGGGCACTCCGAAGGACGAGATCACGCTGCTCATCGAGCAGGTCAAGGCGGGCATCCTGACCGCCGACGAAGCTCGCGAAATCATGAATCGAAAGCCCTTGCCTCAGCCCGTCCAGCTACCGGCGCCAGCCGCCGTCCCAGATCGAGAAGAAGGAGCCGCGTAGATGTCCAGCGAAACAGTTCGCAATCTTGGTTTCGAGGCCGATCTGGCTGTCGTCCAGGCGCTCGATGCGCAGGCGATCCAGGACGACACGCCGGTGCTGTCGAGCGCGATCGACACCGGAAGCGCCGCCCACCGCCGCAAGCGCATCTTGCTGATCGCGCATTCGAAGGAAGTCACCGGCACCGCCCACACGATGGCCTTCACGGTGACCGAGTCGGCCACCTCGGGCGGCACCTACACCGCAGCGACCACGAGCGGCACGCTGACCGCCAGCGCCGACGACAGCGTGACCCGGGTCGCGACGATCCGACGCAACAAGGCGAAGCCCTGGATCAAGGTCACCGCGACCGGCGGCCACGGCGACGTCGACGTCCTGGTGTCGGCTCAAGTCATGTTTGTGGGCTTCTGATGGAGCGGCGTCGCTCCCTTGATCGCCCCAATCGGTTCGGCCCGGCGGCTTCTGAGCCGACTCCTGAGCCTGCTCCGGAGCCGCCTTCTGAGCCAGTTGAGGCCCCCAAGCCGAAACGCCGCAAGAAGGCCGCCAATGGCTGACCGCATCGTCTTCGGAGCCACCGCCGAGGTCACTGGGCGCACGCTGTCGGGCGTCGCCCACACCTTCGGCACGACCACGCTCATGGGCGAGAAGTACGTCAAGTTCGAGCGGGGCGCCTTCGACGAGGCCCTGACCCGCAGCGACGTTCGAGCCTTCTGGAACCACGACGCCCGGCTCCTGCTGGGCTCCCAGCACTCTGGGACCGTCCGGGTGAACGCCGAGGACGACGGGCTGCACTACTCGATCGATGTGGCCAACACGTCGTATGCCGACGACATGCTGGCGCTCATCGACCGGGGCGACCTCGCTGGGATGTCCTTCGGGATCGTCCCGGGCAAGGTCAAGACCAGCAAGGCGGCTGACGGCAAGCAGATCGTGACCCACCTGAGCGTGGCTGATCTGTTCGACGTGTCGCCTGTGTCCATGCCCGCCTTCACCAGCGGCACCACCATCGCCCGCCACTCAGCGTCCGTTCCGGGCGAGTCGGTGGCCAGTCAGGCAATCAAGGCCCGTCAGCGGGCCCGAGCAAGGGAGTAAGGAATGCGAACGCCCGAAGACATCATGGCCGAGATGCAGGCCCTCGTGGACGCTGCTGAGGCCGAGGATCGGTCGCTCACGGACGACGAGATCGAGACCTACGGCACTGCCGAGGCCGAGCTTCAGGCCGTCAACAAGACCGGCAACATCAAGGCCCGCCACGAGGCGTACAAGCAGCCCGTGTTGGGCATCGCTGGCGCCGTGAAGGCCGTCGACAAGAAGGACGAGGCGCTTGACTTCGCCTTCGACCAGTACCTCCGCACCGGTCATGCCAGCAACGAGCTGCGGTTCGCCCAGACCGAGGGCACCGCATCACAGGGCGGCTACCTCGTGCCCGACGGCTTCCGGAACAAGCTCGTCGAGAACATCACCGCGATCGGTGGTCTCCAGAACGAGGCCGAGATCCTCAACACCTCGACCGGCAACCCGCTGGAGTGGCCGACCGTCACGTCTGGCCACGGTGAGTCGGACGATCAGGCCGACGTCGTGGCCGAGGGTGCCGCATCGGCAGTCGGTGAGGACATCGTGTTCGGCACCGCCACCCTGGGCGCCTACCGCTACGCCTCGACCGGCACCGGCAACCTGCCGATCAAGGTCTCGGTGGAGCTGCTTCAGGACGCCGCGTTCGATGTTGGCGCCTACGTTGCCAAGGTCCTCGGACGCCGGATCGCCCGGAAGTTCGCCAAGGACATCATCCAGGGCTCCGGCTCAGGCGAGCCGCTCGGCCTGCTCCAGGGCACCGACGGAACGGTCGAGCTGGCGGGCGGCGGGGCGATCACCTACGCCAAGCTGCTCACGCTGGTCCACTCCCTTGATCCCGAGTTCCGCCGCTCTTCGAAGTGGCTGTTCAACGACGACACGGCAGCCGAAATCGAGGCCCTTGAGGACAACAACAACCGACCGCTGCTCGTCAACGGCCTTCAGGGCATCGAGGGCAGCGTCTCTCGACCGACCCTCTTGGGCTACCCGGTCGTGATCGATCAGGCCGCGAAGGACTCGGCCAACGATGTCAAGTTCGCGGCCTTCGGCGATCTGCGCGAGGCATACGTGATCCGTCGCGTGCGAGACGTGCAGGTCCTCGTCAACCCCTACGCCGCCACCGGCTACGTGGTGTACGACGCCTGGGCCCGGATGGACGGCACGGTGCAGAACGCCACCGCCTACGTGACCCTCGAAGGCGAAACGTAAACCACTCTCTGGCTGGGGCCGACCCTCCACGGTCCCAGCCAGAACACAAAGGAGTAGTCAATGGCAGCCGGTGCCTGGGTGTTCACGAACACCGCACGAACGAAGATGCTCGATGGCCAGTTCGCCATCGCGGCCGATACCTACAAGATGGCGCTGATTCTCAGCACGTCGAACCTGACGGCGGCGTCTACGACCTACGCGGGCGTGACCAACGAGCACGCCAACAACAACGGCTACACCACGGGTGGCATCGCTGTTGACCTGACCCTCGCCGGTACCACGACCGTCACTGCGGACATCGCCACTGACCCCGTGTGGACCGCTTCGGGCGGCAGCATCACGGCTCGCTGGGCGATGATCTACGAAGACGGCGGCGACGTGCTGTGCTTCGCATTGCTCGACGATGCTCCCGCTGACGTGACAGCCACGGACGGCAACACGCTGACGGTCGCGGCCCACGCCTCGGGGGTCTTCACGCTGGCCTAGCTCCGTGGCGATCAGCCTGATCCAAGGCCCGAATATCGGGAATAACGGCACGGGTGACACCGTCCTGGACCTCGGCTTCGGGTCGTCTCCTTCGTTTGAGGTTGGCGATGAGGTAGTCGTAGCCGTCGCTGTCAACCAGACGTCGGATGTCGATGCGATTTTCAGTTACGCCAAGGCATCGGGCACAGTGGTTCTTGGCGCATTTACGGAACTCGCCACCGTCCAGACGCCGAGTGTCTATCTTGCGATTGCCCGCGCCCGGGTAACGACGCCGGGCACGATGACCGGCGTTCGTGTCGGTCTGACAGATTCTTTCAAGGCGGCTGGGAATGTCCGTGTTCTTCAGGGGACCTCAGCGGCGGCGTGGACGAATACGAATAGCGGCAGCGGCAGCTCGGACTCTCCGGGTTCGGGGTCGATCAGTTCGATTGCCTCGGATTCGTGGCTGCTCGGTGCGGCAGCCGTTGAAACCATCGTCAGCGTGTCTGCCGAGGACTCGGAGTTTGATCAGTCGGCCACCGTTGCGTCATCGAGTGGTGGCGGTTCCGGTGCCACGAAGATCACGTCGATCACCGAGGAGGATCGGACCCCGGCCACTACGGACCAATGGGCGATCACCATATCGAGTTCGCAGCCGTGGGCTGCCGCGATCGTCGAAGTACCAGCCGTTGCGTCCAGCGTCACCGTCACGCCAACGACGGCATCGCTGGTCTCGTCGCTGTTCGCGGCCACGGTCGCCATCACGAACCCCCAGCTCGTCACCCCGACGACCGGCGCGCTGGTCTCGGCCACCTTCGCGCCAACGGTCAGCGTTGCCAGCCACCAGACCGTCACGCCGACGACGGCCAGCCTCACCACGGCGACGTTCGCGCCGGTCGTGGCCACCACGGACCACCAGACGGTCGTACTGGACCTCGCCACGCTGGCGACGGCGGCGTTCGCGCCGACGGTCACGCTCTCGGACCACCTGACGGTCGTTCCGACGACCAGTCCGCTGAGCCTGACGAGCTTTGCTCCCTCGATCGGGCTCAGTGACCACATCGCGGTTACCCCGGACGTCACGGCACTCGCAACGGCCACCTTCGCCCCGACGATCGGGGTTTCCGACCACCGGTTCGTTACCCCGGATGTCGCGTCGCTGGTCCTCTCGACGTTCGCCCCGACCATCACCCTGGGCGACCACGTCGAGGTCACGCCCGACGCGGTCAGCCTCGCCCTGACGGCCTTCGCCCCGACGATCGCAACGACCGAAAACCAGCTCGTCACGCCCGATCTGGCGACGTTGGCGCTCGCGAGCTTCGCGCCGGACATCGTCGTCGGTGTCACGGTCACGCCTGGAATCAACGCGCTAACGCTGGCGGCGTTCGAGCCCACGATTGGCATCAGCGACCACCTGACGGTCGTTCCGGGCGTCCTGGGGCTTTCGACAGGGGCGTTTGCCCCGGACGTCACCGCGTCAGACCACCAGACGGCCATCCCAACGACCGCTGCCCTGCTGCTGACCGGCTTCGCTCCGTCCGTGGGCTCTCCGATCACCGTCACGCCGGACGTCGCGACCCTCGCCCTGACGGCCTTCGCCCCGAGCGCCTCGACCTCCGAGCA
>Ga0299913_10001072_pt1 | contig 19343 bp, 20 predicted proteins | sample RVTome_9_FD_201360 | JGI IMG/M metagenome (GOLD analysis project Ga0299913, IMG submission 201360) | Soil microbial communities from uranium-contaminated site in the Upper Colorado River Basin, Wyoming, United States - RVT155D38 (version 2) ... | reverse complement strand
AGCGTGGCGGCGAAAGCGAGCGCGCCGAGGTCACGGTGCGGTCGGCGGCGATCCGCGCGGCCGACCTCGCGTCGATCATCTACACCTCCGGCACGACGGGGAACCCCAAGGGCTGCATGCTGACCCACGCGAACCTCGTGTGGACGGCGCGCCAGACCGAGCAGAACCTGCGCGACCTGTTCGGCCCCGACGACTCCACCCTGCTGTTCCTGCCGCTGGCGCACGTGTTCGCGCGCCTGATCCAGTTCGGCTGCCTCGAGAGCGACGTGACCATGGGCTACGCCCGCTCGATCGAGGCGCTGCCCGAGGACCTCAAGTCCTTCTCGCCGAGCTTCCTGCTGTCGGTGCCGCGCGTGTTCGAGAAGGTGTTCAACGGCGCGCAGCGCGGCACCGAGGGCTTCAAGCGCAAGGTGTTCGACTTCGCCGTCCAAGTGGCGCAGCAGTGGTCCGAGGCGCGCAACGAGGGCCGCAGCCCCGGCTTGAAGATCCAGGTGCAGCACGCCCTGATGGACAAGCTGGTGTACGTGAAGCTGCGTGAGGGCCTGGGCGGGCGGATGCGCTACTGCGTGTCGGGCGGCGCGCCGCTCGCGCCGCACCTGGCGCACTTCTTCCACGCGGCGGGCATCACGATCCTGGAGGGCTACGGCCTGACCGAGACTACTGCGCCGGCCACGGCGAACACGCCGCAGATGTTCCGCATCGGCACCGTGGGCCAGCCCCTGCCCGGCGTCGAGGTCGCGGTGGCCGAAGACGGCGAGCTGCTGATCCGCGGCGGCAACGTGTTCAGCGGCTACTACAACAACCCCGCGGCCTCGGCCGAGGTGCTCGAGGCCGACGGCTGGTTCCACTCGGGCGACATCGGTGAGATCACCGACGACGGCTACGTGCGCATCACGGGCCGCAAGAAGGAAATCATCGTCACGGCCGGGGGCAAGAACGTCGCGCCCGCCGTGCTCGAGGAGCGCGTCAAGGCGCACCACCTGGTGTCGCAGTGCATGGTTGTCGGCGACAACCGCGCGTTCGTCGGCTGCCTGATCACCCTCGAGCCCGAGGAGCTGCCGGCATTCGCCAAGGAGCACGGCCTGTCCGGCGCCACGGCGGCCGAACTGCGCGACGACCCGGCCCTGCTCGCCGAGCTGCAGAAGGCCGTCGACCACGCGAACGCGGCGGTCAGCAAGGCGGAGGCGATCCGCAAGTTCACGGTCCTGGACCGTGACTTCACGATCGACGACGACGAGCTCACGCCGTCGCTGAAGGTGCGCCGCAGCATCGTGGCCACGCACTTCGCCCGTGACATCGAGGAGCTGTACGGGAAGTGAGCCGCCTGCGGCGCCTGGCGCACCGGGCCGCCCGCGGGGCGGCCCGTTCGCTGTCGCCGGAGCTGCGCGAGCTCGCGCTGGCCCTGGGCGCGCGCGCCGTCGCGGGCCCGGCACTGCTGCCCGGCCCGCCCCCCGGTCCGGTTCTGGTTCTCGCCCCCCACCCCGATGACGAGACGATCGGCTGCGGCGGCGCACTGGCGCGCCACGCCGCGCGCGGCGACCGCGTCACGGTGGTCGTGGCGACCAGCGGTGAGGCGACCGGCGGGGGGCAGGGCGACGTCGCGGCCGCCCGCGAGGCCGAGTGCCGCGCGGCGTGCGCGGAGCTGGGGATCGGCGAGCCGGTGTTCCTGCGCCTGCCGGACGGGCGGCTGGGCCAGCGGGTCGACGCGCTCGCCGCGGTGCTGCGTACCCAGGGCGTGGACGCCGCCGCGCTGTACCTGCCGACGCTGCTCGACCCGCATCCGGACCACCGGGCGGCGAACGCCGCGGCCGCCGCGGCGGGGCTGGACGCGGCGACGTTCGGCTACGAGGTGTGGGCGGCCGCGCCGGTCGACGTGCTCCTGGACGTGACGGACGTGTGGCCGCGCAAAGAGGCCGCGCTCGCCCGGTACGCGACCGCGCTGGAGACCGTGGACTACGCGCGCGTGTGCGCGGGACTGGCCGCCTATCGCAGCGCCTGTGGTGGCATGGGCGGGCGTGGCATGGCCGAGGGCTTCCTGCGCCTGGACGCCGCGCAGCACCGCGCCCTGACGGCGTCCCTGCACGCCGGAGGCCCTGGCGCCGCACGCTAGGGTGGGCGCGTGGATCCCGACACGGCCATACCCGTCTGCTACCGCCACGCCGACCGCGAGACGCGGCTCGGCTGCACCGTCTGCGGGCGCCCGATTTGCATCGCCTGCATGACGCCGGCGCCGGTCGGCCAGCGCTGTCCCGAATGCGCCGCGCCCGCCAAGGGCATTCGCCCGGCGGGCCGCCAGGAACGGGCACCGGTGAGCATGGTGATCCTCGGCTTGGCGGTCGGTCTGTTCGTCCTCGGCACGCTCGTCCCTGCGGTGGGCCAGCAACTGTTCCTGACACTCGCGCAGCACAACCTGTCGGTCCTCGCGGGGGACACCTACCGCCTCGTGGGCGCGGGCTTCCTGCACGCGGGCCTCACGCACGTGCTGTTCAACATGTGGGCGCTGGGATCGTTCGGCCCGCCGCTGGAGCGCGAGGTGGGCTCGGTGCCCTACGCGGGCCTGTACGCCGCCGCACTGCTGTGGGGCGCGGTCGCCTACCTGTGGCTGGGCCCGGCGACCGGCGTCGCGGTCGGCGCCTCGGGGGCGATCTTCGGGCTGTTCGGGGCGTGGACGGCTGCGGCCGTGCGCAGCCGACACACGCCCGTGGGGCGGGCGCAGCTGCGCCAGATGCTGATGCTGCTCGCGATCAATGCCGCCCTGCCGATCGTGGTGCCGCAGATCGCCTGGCAAGCGCACGCGGGCGGGTTCGCCGCCGGGTTCGCCGTCGCGGCGCTGTGGGGGCTCCTGCCCGCTCGCGGGGCCGTCACGCGCTGGCGGGCGGGAATCGCCTGGGGCGTGGCCGCGCTGGCATGGGGCGCTGCGCTGGCCGCCTGACCCGGTTCACGTCGGCCGCGCCTGCTCGGCTAGCCTGCCTGCCATGCGCATCGAGACCTGGGACGCCGCGTTCGTCCGCGCGCGCCGCAAGGACATCCACCCCCTGATCGGGTTGCCGGTGGAGGACTACGGCGCATGGTGGCCGGGGCTGGGCGGCCGGGTGCGTCCCGACGGGCGGGTCGAGCTGCGTCTGCGGCCGCCGGGCCTGTGGCGGCGCCGCCACCGGGTGCTGGTCACCGTGCGCAAGATCCGCCCCAACCTCGGCATCGACTACACCTATGACGGCGACCTGCGGGGCGAGGCCGAGTTCTTCTATGTCGACGAGCCCGCCGGGGTGGTCGTGAACTACGTCGTGCGCGCCGATGTCCGCGGACGGGGGCGCCTGGCCCGCCGCCTGGCCCGTGACCACCGCGCCGTGGGACGCGCTGCCCTCGATGCGCTCAAGGACCACTTCGAGCACGGCCGCATCGTCGGCAGCGAACCGGACCCCGCGCTGCTCGCGGACCAGCGCCAGGCGATCGCCGAGTTCCAGGCCGGCGTGGAGGCGCACGCGCGCAAGCTCGCCTCCGCCTCCGACCCGGACCTTGTCGGATAGTCAGTGCGATCGACGGCCATGGGTCAAGGTCCGGCCGACAAGGTCAGGGTTCTACGATGCCGACCGACTGCCAGGGTGTGTGCCAGGGCGAGAGCCAGGGTGAGAGAAGGAGTGACAGGTGAGTGACGCCGTGCGCGACAGCGTGGTGATCAAGGCCGACGCGGACACGATCATGGATGTGATCGCCGACTTCGACGCCTACCCGGTGTGGCAGCCGGAGATGAAGCAGGTCGAGGTCCTCTCCACCGACGAGGATGGCTGGGCGACCCAGGTCCGCTTCCACCTCGACGCCAAGGTGGTCCAGAGCGTGTACACGCTCGCTTACACCTACAGCGACACGTCGGTCGCGTGGCGCCTGGTCGAGGGCGACTCGGTCCGTAAGATCGACGGGTCGTACACGCTGGTCGATCGCGGCGACGGCACGACCGAGGTGACCTACGACCTGGAGGTCGACATCGCCATGAAGCTGCCCGGTCTGATCAAGCGGCAGGGCGCCAAGCGCATCGTCGACGGCGCGCTGAAGGGGCTCAAGCAGCGCGTCGAGTCGCAGGGCTGAGACGCCCGCGTGCGCATCCTGCTGTTCACGGGCAAGGGCGGCGTCGGCAAGACGTCGGTCGCCGCGGCGACCGCCCTGTGCGCCGCGGACGCCGGGCTGCGCACCCTGGTCGTGTCCACCGACCCGGCGCACTCGCTCGCGGACGCGTTCGATGTCGCGCTGGGGGACCAGCCCGTGGAGGTCGCTCCGCGGCTGGACGCCGAGCAGATCGACGCGCAGTCGCGCCTGGAGGATCATTGGCGTGAGATCCGCCGCTACCTCGTGGGGCTCATGCAGTGGGGCGGGGTGGACGAGATCGAGGCCGAGGAGCTGGCCGTCGTCCCCGGGCTGGAGGAGATCTTCGCGCTGATCGACGTGCGCCGCCACGTCGACGAGGACCGCTACGACCTGCTGGTGGTCGACTGCGCGCCCACCGCCGAGACGCTGCGTCTGCTGTCGCTGCCGGACGCGCTCGCCTGGTACATGGAGCGCGTGTTCCCGGTCGGGCGGACGCTGGCGCGCCTGGGCCGCCCCGTGCTCGGCCGGGTCACCACCATGCCGCTGCCGCAGGACCGGGTGCTCGGCGCCGTCGAGCAGCTGTACCAGCAGCTTGCGGGCGTGCGCGAGATCCTGCGCGACCCTGAGCGCTCGAGCGTGCGGCTGGTGGTGAATGCCGAGCGCATGGTCATCGCCGAGGCGCGGCGCACCGCGACCGCGCTGAGCCTGTTCGGCTACCCGGTCGATGCCGTGGTCGTGAACCGTCTGCTGCCCGACGAGGTCAGCGACCCGTGGTTCGACCGCTGGAAGGCGGTGCAGGCCGAGCATCTCGTCGAGGTGCGGGAAGGCTTCGCGGGGCTGCCCGTGCTGACGGCGCCGCTGTTCGACGACGAGCCGATCGGTGCGGATGCGCTGCGCCGGCTGGGGGCCGAGGTCTACGGCGAAATCGCACCACAGGACGTACTGCACCGCGGCCGGACGCTGTCGTTCGACCGCGACGGCGACGCCTGGGTCCTGCGGATCGCGTTGCCGTTCGCCGCGCGCGACGAGCTCGACCTGTTCCAGCGCGGCGACGAACTGACCGTCAAGATCGGCGGCCATGTGCGCAAGATCATGCTGCCCGCCGCCGTCCGGGGGGCGACCCTGGCCGGTGCCTCGCTGCGCGACGGCGGGCTGGAGGTCCGCTTCGCGCCCGGCGCCGCCGAGGCGGAGGCGTAGACTCGCCAGCCGATGGACAAACAGACTCCCCCTCCGGACGGTTCCCCGGACGACGCTCCTGGCGGCTCCTCCGGCGCCCACGGGCACGCGCACGAACTGCCCGGCGGCATCGGCGCGAGCCAGGAGTGCCTGGTCTGCCCGGTGTGCGTGTTCCTGCAGGCCGTCACGCAGACTCGCCCCGAGGTGACCCAGCACTTGATCGCGGCGGCCCGGGAACTCACGCTGGCCTTGCGCGCCGTCGTCGAGAGCCAGGTCGAGGCGCACGAGCGGGCCGCCGGGCCGCCGGGAGGGTTCCAGCGCATCAACATCGACTGACCGGGGCACAGACCTGGGGCCTCACGGCCCCCGCACCCGCCACTGACACAGGAGCGCAGGATGGACGTCACCGCCGCCGACATCCGCACACTCGTCGACCGGCCGGTCGGGAAAGTCCCTGTCACCAGCGTCTACCTGAACACCGACGGGGCGCGCTTCCCCAAACCGAACGACTACGAGTCCCGCCTGGACTCGTTGTTGCGTGATCTGCGCAAGGCCGCCGAGCGCCTCGACGTGCGCCGCCGCGAGGCCGTCCACGCGGACCTGGAGGAGATCTCGCGCTGGGTCCGCCGGGAATTCGAACGGGGCGACGTGCGCGGGCTGGCGCTGTTCGCCTCGGGCGGCGCGCTGTTCGAGACGGTGCAGATCGCCGAGGGCTTCCGCAACGTGGCGCGCGTCAACGACCGGCCCTACGTGGTGCCGCTGGAGGCCATGCTCGGCCGCCACCACCACATCGGCTTGGTGCACGTGCACCGTGACCGCGCCAACATCTTCCGCTACCAGCTCGGACGGCTGTGGCAGTGGGGCGGCGTGGAAAGCGATGTCCATCGCCATCACGAGCAGGGCGGCTGGTCCCAGCACCGCTTCGAACTGGGCATCGCGCACGAGGTCATGCACCACTTCAAGGACACCGCCGAGGTGCTGCGCGGGTTGCACGAGCGCCAGCCGCTCGACGCACTCGTCCTGGCCGGCGCGCACGACGAGGTGATCGACTTCCAGCGCCACCTGCACCCCTACCTGCAGAAGATCGTGCATGGCGAGCCGCTGAACGTCGCGAACAACGCCGACCACAACACCGTGCTGGAGCGCTTGCAGCAGATCGAGCAGGAGCTGGTGAGCGCGCGGCGCGCCGAACTGCTCGAGCGGCTCGCCGCCGCGCAGGGGCAGGCCGTGAAGGCCGCTCGCGGCGTGCGCCACGTGCTGGAAGGGGTCAACGGCAAGCGCATCGAGACGCTGTTCGTGGTCGAGGGGGCGGGCATCCCCGGCTGGCGCAGCGCGAACGGATCGCTGGCGCTGCACGAGGACGAGGCCGCCGCTTTCGGCACGCCGGTCGAGCCGGTCGAGGACCTGATCGACGAGATCATCGACGAGGCGGTCCGCAGCGGCGCGCACATCGAACTGTTCCGTGACGAGTCGCGGCTGGGCGGCCACCCCGTCGCGGCGCTGTTGAGGTTCTGATTGTCCGCCGTCGGTGTGGACATCGGCGGCACGAAGCTTCTCGCCGGGCTCGTCGATCCTGACGGCTCCGTGGTGGCTCGCCGGCGGCTGCGGACGCCGCCGGAAGGCGGCGCAGCGGTCGCCGCCGCGGTGGTCGAGGTCGTGCGGGCGCTGTGGCAGGAGGCGGGGAGCGGACCGCTGCCGGTGGGGGTCGGGGCGGCGGGGCTGGTCGATCTCGGGGGCACGGTGCGCTACTCGCCCAACATCCCCGGCTGGGACGGCACGCCCCTGCGGGCGGAGCTGTCGGCTGTGCTCGGCATCGACGTGTCCGTGGACAACGACGCGAACGCGGCCGCCTGGGGCGAGTTTCGCGCGGGCGCGGGCCGGCACGCCGAAGGCTCGCTGTTGATGCTGACGGTGGGCACCGGCATCGGCGGCGGGCTGGTGCAGGGGGGAGCGCCGCTGCGCGGACGCGAGGGGCTGGCCGCCGAGTTCGGTCACATGATCGTGCGGGAGGGGGGACCCCCCTGCGGCTGTGGCAACCACGGCTGCCTGGAGGCGCTGGCCAGCGGCAGCGCGATCGCCCGTGTCGCGCGGGAGGGCCTGGCGCGAGGCGCGGAGAGCGCGCTGGCCGGGATCGCCGAACCCAGCGGCAAGGACGTTACGCGGGCCGCCGAGGACGGCGACGATTTCGCGTGCGCCGTCCTGCGCGAGTGCGGCTTCTGGCTCGGGGTCGGGATCGCCTCGCTCGTGAACGCGCTCGACCCCGAGCTGGTCGTGGTCGGCGGTGGCGCGATGCAGGCGGGGGAGCTGCTGCTTGCACCGGCGCGGGCGGCGTTCGCCGAGCGCGTGATCGGTGCCGCGCAGCGCCGGCTTCCCCTGGTGGCGCCGGCGACCCTGGGCGATGATGCGGGGATGGTCGGGGCGGCGCTGCTCGCGCCCCGCTGACCGGTTCGTCCGCTATTGGCCAGTGCGACCCGTCCGAACGGGAAGGGAATCGCTTTCCCCCATGCGGTAGAACTATGGCCGACCGGAACGAGACTCAGGACCGATCACGACAAGAGGTGGGACCAGGTGGGCATGGGAGCGGAGCCGGCGCCTCGGCTGTATCGCGTGCTGCACGGGGTCATACCGCCGCTCCTGAACGCGTTCTACCGCCCGTGGATGGAGGGGACCGAGCACATCCCCACGGCCGGTCCCGCCATCCTCGCGTCGAACCACCTGTCGTTCCTGGATTCGATCTTCCTGCCCGCGATGCTCGACAGGCCGGTGTTCTTCCTCGGCAAGAGCGACTACTTCTCCGGCTGGAAGCGCCTGTTCTTCGAAGGCGTCGGCGTCATGCCGGTGTACCGCCAGGGCGGCGACGCCGGTGAGGCGAGCCTGCGCAAGGGCCAGGAGATCCTCGACAACGGCCACCTGCTCGGCATCTATCCCGAGGGGACACGCTCGCCCGACGGACGGCTGTACCGCGGCAAGACCGGCCCGGTCCGCCTCGCGCTGCGCACCGGCGCGCCGATCATCCCCTGCGCCATGATCGGCACGTTCGAGATCCTGCCGCCGGGTGCGAACATCCCCAAGATCCGCCGCGTCGGCATCCGCATCGGCAAGCCGCTGGACTTCAGCCGCTACGCCGGGATGGAGAACGACCGCTTCGTCCTGCGCTCCGCCACCGACGAGCTGATGTACGAGCTCATGATGCTGTCGGGGCAGGAGTACGTCGACGAGTACGCGGCCAAGGTCAAGTCGGGCGAGGTGATCATCGGCTCGGGCGACCTCGAGGAGCTTGCGCAGATGATCGACGACGAGCGGCTGCTGTCGCAGGCCAGCTGAGTTACCGCTCGCCCCCTGTTCGCGGATAGCCTCGACGGATCGTGCGCGCCAATCTTCCCCTCGTCGCGGCGGGCTTCGCCATCGGCCTGGTGTTCACCCTGGGCCTCGGCGTCGTCACCGCCGTCCCCGACACCCCCGTGCTGCCGGCTGCCCAGGCCGAGCCGGTGGCCGACTGCGCGCACGCGCCGGTGGCCGAGCGTGCCGCCCAGGTGCTGATCGCCGGGCTGCCGCACGTGATCCAGCCGAACCATCCGCTGGTGGCGGACCTGGGGACGCTCGGCGTCGGCGGCGTGCTGATCAGCAAGGGCAACGTGCGCAACGCCGCCCAGGTCCGGCGGCTGGTGGCCGCGCTGCGGGTGGGCAGCGAGCGCCCGCCGATCGTCGCCACGGACGAGGAGCCCGGCCGCGTGTCGAGCTTCGGCGAGGTGCTCGGGCGCTTCTCGTCGGCGCGCACGCTCGCGCGCAAGCAGAGCCCGGCGGAGGTGGAGGACTTCGGCCGCCAGCTCGGCGTGGAGCTGCGCAACCTCGGGATGGACGTCGACTTCGGGCCTGTGGCCGACGTGGACGGGGGGCCGTCGCAGGGGGTGATCGGCGACCGGTCGTTCTCGGGTGACCCGGACACGGCCGCCACCTACGCGCTGGCCTTCAGCCGCGGGCTGTGGAGCGGCGGCGTGCTCCCGGCGCCCAAGCACTTTCCCGGCCACGGCCGTTCCCGCGTCGACGACCGCGAGGCGCTGGGCGTGGTGCACGCGAGCCTGCGCGCGCTGCGCGCCACGGACCTCGTGCCCTTCCGGGCGCAGATCCGCTCGGGCGTGCGGGCGATGATGGTCGGCCACGTCGCCTACGACGCGCTCGACCGCGGCGTCCCGGCGAGCCTGTCGCCGCGTGCCTATGCGCTGCTGCGGGGCCTCGGCTTTCATGGGGCCGCGGTGACGGCCGCGCTCGACGACCGCGCGATTGCGGAGGGCTGGGACCTGCGCGAGGCATCGGTCGCCGCGCTGGCGGCCGGGGCGGACGCCCTGCTCGTCGCCGACGGCGGCAAGGCGCTGATGATGCGCGACGCCATCGTCAAGGCCGTGGCCGACGGCGAGCTGTCCGATGCGCGACTGGCGCAGGCGGCCGGGCGGATGATGGTCCTGAAGGGTCATGACCCGCGTGAGATGACCTGCCCCTCCGCCCTCACCTGACCCGGGGTGTGTTGCTTTTGACCACCTCAGGTGGTCAAAACCAACACACCCCGGGTTTTAGGGGGTGGCCCAGCCGCGGGAGCGGTCGAGGGCCTGTCGCCACCGGGCCTGTGCGGCGTCGGCGCGCTTTGCGTCCCACTCGGGTTCGAAGCGCCGGTCAAGCTGCCAGATCTGTTCGAGTTCCGCCGTCGATCCCCACACGCCCGCGCCGAGGCCCGCCAGGAAGGCCGCGCCCATGGCCGTGGTCTCGCGCAAGCGCGGGCGCAGCACCCCGACGCCGAGGATGTCGGCCTGGAACTGGCACAGCACGTCCATGACGCACGCGCCGCCGTCCACGCGCAGCTCGCCCAGCGCGACGCCGGAGTCCCGCTCCATCACCTCGATCACGTCGCGCGTCTGGTAGCACATCGCCTCGACCGCGGCCCGGGCAAGGTGCGCGCGCGTGGTCCCGCGCGTGATGCCGACGATGGCGCCGCGCGCGTAGGGGTCCCACCACGGCGCCCCAAGGCCGGTGAACGCGGGCACCAGGTAGACGTCACCGGTGTCGGGCACCGACGCCGCCAGCGGACCCGTCTCGGCGGCGTCGGCGATCATGCCCACGCCGTCGCGCAGCCACTGGATCGCCGCGCCGGTCACGAAGATCGAACCTTCCAGCGCGTACACCAGGCCGTCGCCGAGGTCCCAGGCCACGGTGCTGAGCAGCGTCTCGCTCGCGGCCGCCTCGGCGCCGGTGTTCAGCAGGACGAACGAGCCGGTGCCGTAGGTGTTCTTCGACGTGCCGGGCGCCCAGCAGCCCTGGCCGAACAGTGCCGACTGCTGGTCCCCGGCGATGCCCGCGATCGGCACGGCGACGCCATGGAAGGCGTCGGGGTCGGTATGCCCGAACACGCCGGCGGACGGGCGCACTTCGGGCAGCACCCCCATCGGCACGCGCAACAGCGCGCACAGTTCCTCGCTCCAGGCGCCGCGGCGGATGTCGTACAGCATCGTGCGCGAGGCGTTGGACGGCTCGGTCGCGTGCACGCGACCGCCGGTCAGCCGGGCGACCAGCCAGGCGTCGACCGTGCCGAATGCGAGCTCGCCGCGCTCGGCCGCCGCGCGCGCACCGTCGGTGTGGTCCAGCAGCCACTCCAGCTTCGTCCCCGAGAAGTAGGCGTCGACGACCAAGCCGGTGCGGGCGCGGATCAGCTCGCTGTGCCCGGCCTCGCGCAGCGCGTCGCAGCGCGCGGCGGTGCGCCGGTCTTGCCACACGATCGCGCGTGCCAGCGGGCGCAGGGTGGCGCGATCCCACAGCACCGTGGTCTCGCGCTGGTTGGTGATCCCGATCGCGGCGAGGCGATCGGCAGCCGTGGCCGAGGCGGTCAGTGCCTCGCCGCACGCCTCCAGGGTGGCGGCCCAGATCTCGTCCGCGTCGTGCTCGACCCAGCCGGGCTGGGGGAAGTGCTGCGGGAATTCGCGGTAGCCGCGCGACAGCACCGTGCCGGTGTCGTCGACGACCATCGCGGTGATGCCCGTCGTGCCGGCGTCGATCGTCAGGATCCGTGCCACCACTGCCTCCTCCATGTGCCCGTGGCGCCGTGTCGGGGCCGCAGTCTAGGGATAGGACACAACCCCTAGGATGCGCCGGGACCCTGCGGAGGAGGCATCACAGTGGCGTCACGCATCGGCATCCTGACCGGCGGCGGGGACTGTCCTGGCCTGAACGCGGTCATTCGCGCGGTGGTGCGCCGCGCCGACGCGTTCAACATGACCTGCTTCGGTTTCCGCAACGGCTGGCAGGGCGTGCTGGACGGCCAGGCCGAGCCGCTGACGCTCGACTCGACGCGGGGCATCCTGCACCGCGGCGGCACGATCCTGGGCACGAGCCGCGTGGACCCCATCGCCACTCCCGACGGCCTGGACCGCATCCGCGACGCGCTGGAGATCCACCGCCTCGACGGGCTGATCGTGGTCGGCGGCGAGGGCACGCTGTCGGCCGCCCGCATCCTGCACGAGGAGCACGGCGTGCCGGTCGTGGGCGTGCCGAAGACGATCGACAACGACCTCGGCGCGACGCAGTTCACGATCGGTTTCTCGACCGCCCTGGACGTCGCGACCGAGGCGATCGACCGGCTGCACTCCACCGCCGAGAGCCACAACCGCGTGATGCTCCTGGAGGTCATGGGACGCCACGTCGGCTGGATCGCGACCTACGCGGGCATCGCCGGAGGCGCCGACGCGATCCTCATTCCCGAGCAGCCGTTCGACATCGACCGCGTCTGCAAGCACCTCAAGCACCGCCACGGCATGGGCCGGACGTTCTCGATCATCGTGGTCGCCGAGGGCGCGGTGCCCAAGGAAGGCACGATGGCGATGCCCGAGTACGAGCTCGATCCGTTCGGTCGGCCGATCCTGGGCGGCATCACCAACCACATCGCGCCCTTCATCGAGGAGCGCACGGGCTTCGCGACCCGGGTCACGATCCTGGGCCACGTGCAGCGCGGCGGCACGCCCAACGCGTTCGACCGGGTGCTCGGCTCGAACATGGGTGTGCTGGCCGCCGACCTCGCCCGTGCGGGGGAGTGGGGGAAGATGACTGCCATGCAGGGCAACGCGGTCGTCCCCGTCGAGCTGCGCGAGGCGACCAGCGAGCTCAAGCGCGTGCCCCAGAGCCTGTACGACGTCGCCGAGGTCTTCTTCGGGTAGGACGCCACCGTGATCGATCTGCGCAGCGACACCGTCACCAAGCCCACGCCGGCGATGCGCCGCGCCATGGCCGAGGCTGAGGTCGGCGACGAGGTGTACCGCGAGGACCCTACGGTGCGGCGCCTGGAGGAGGAGGCGGCGGCTCTACTGGGGCGCGAGGCCGCGCTGTTCTGCCCGACCGGCGTGATGTGCAACCAGATCTGGCTCCGCCTGCTGGCGGCGCCCGGCACCGAGGTGGTGATCGAAGGCGGCAGCCACCTGGTCAACTACGAGGCCGGTGCGGGGGCGCTGCTCGCGGGCGTGCAATTTCGCACGCTGCCCTCGGCGGACCCGGCGCGCCAGGGGATCCTGGGCACCGAGCAGGTGCAGGCCGCGCTGCGTCCGGACGTCTTCCCGTTGACCCCCACGTCGCTGGTGTGGATCGAGAACACCCACAACCGCGGCGGCGGCACCTGTTACACGCTGGAGGAGGTGCGCGCGCTGCGCCGCATGACCGCCGACGCCGGCGTGCGCCTGTACATGGACGCCGCACGCATCTTCAACGCGGCAACGGCCACGGGGTCGGCTGCGCACGCGTACGCCGCCGAGGTCGACGGGCTGATGTTCTGCCTGTCCAAGGGTCTGGGCGCGCCCGTGGGCTCGCTGATGGTCGGCGACCGTGACCGGATGGAGGCGGCCTTGGTGTGGCGGCAGCGCTATGGCGGGGCCATGCGCCAGGCCGGGGTGATCGCCGCCGCGGGCCTGGTCGCGCTACGCGACGGCATCGACCGTCTCGCCGAGGATCACGCGCATGCGCAGCTCCTCGCCCACGCGGCTGCGGAGGTGCACCCCGGCGGTATCGATCCCACGCGCGTGCAGACCAACATCGTCAGCATCGAGGACGTGAACGCCCCCGCCGTGATCGCCGCGCTGCGCGAGCGCGGCGTCCTTGCCGGGCCGATGGACCCCCGTACGGTGCGCCTGGTGACCCATCGGGACGTGTCGCGCGCCGAGGTCGCACAGGCGGCCGACGCGCTCCGCGCGGCGCTCGTGGCTGGGTAGGCTGCGCCGGATGGCCCTGCTGCGGAGGAAGCTGATGAGCGCCAATGCCGACCGCCTGCCACCCGGGCAGTACGAACCGCGCGGGTGGCCCGTGTTGCACGTCGGCGGGGTGCCGCGCATCGACCTGGCCACGTGGCGCTTTCGCGTGTTCGGCGCGGTGGCCGAGGACATCGAGCTCACCTACGACGAGTTTCGCGCCTTGCCGCAGGCCCAGGTGCACGCGGACTTCCACTGTGTCACCAAGTTCAGCGTGTTCGACAACGACTGGGAGGGTGTCGCCTTCCGCACCGTGTACGAGTTGGCGGCGCCCGAGCCGGGTGTGACGCATGTGATGGCATGGTCCCACGACGGCTACTGCACGAATGTGCCGCTGGCCGCGCTGCTCGACGACGACGTGTTGTTCGCGTGGGCGCGCAACGGCGAGCCGCTCACGCCGGACCACGGCGCGCCGCTGCGCCTGATCGTGCCCAAGCGCTACGCCTGGAAGAGCGCCAAGTGGGTCAAGGGGATCGAGCTGATGACTCGCGACCGACGGGGCTTCTGGGAGGAGCGCGGGTACCACAACGACGCCGATCCGTGGCGTGAAGAGCGCTACTCGTATCAGGAAACTGGCCACCAGACTGGCTGAAGGAGCCCGACATGAGCGACCGTACGTACAAGGTGACCGAGATCGTCGGCACGTCGACCGAGAGCGTGCAGCAGGCGATCCGCAACGGCGTGCAGCGCGCCGCCACGACGTTGCGCAACCTCGACTGGTTCGAGGTGACGGAGATCCGCGGCCACATCCAGGACGGCGACGTCGCGCACTTCCAGGTCGGGATGAAGCTCGGCTTCCGCATGGATGACTGACACCGGCCAGGCTGACGCCTGCCAGCGCTGCGAGGCGCCCGGCCAGCAGGGCAAGTTCTGCACGCAGTGCGGCTACGACCTGCGGCCGCCCGATCCGGTCGTGGTCGTGCCGCGCCACCGCCGCCCGGTGCACGCCGTCGAGGTCGTCACCTGCGTCGCCTGCGGGGCGGCCAATGCCGCCAGCCGCCGCACGTGCGCGCGCTGCCAGGCGCCCCTGCGCGACCTCGGCGCCGTGCCGCCACCGCCCCCCGGCGTCGGCGGATTCGGACCGCCCGTCCGCGCGCGGGCGCGCCGCGTGTCGCCTTGGCTCGCGGGCACCGTCGCGTTGTCCGCGGTGATCGTGCTGGGGCTGACCGCCGTCGTGCTGACGCAGCGCGGCGTCGGGCCGTTCGCGCGCCCGGCCGCCGACACCGGCGGTCCCGGCGCGGTGGCGTCACGTGCGCTGCGTGCGTCGTCGGCGCTGGGCGACGCCCAGCCGGGCCGGCTGGTGGACGGCGATCCCCGCACGGCGTGGATCGAAGGCAAACCGGGGCCGGGGATCGACAGCTGGGTCGACCTCGCACTTTCCCAGCGGGTGCGCGTGCATCGTCTGCTGGTGTGGAACGGCGACCAGTCGCCTGGCGCGTTCGCCCGGCGCAACCGTGTGCGCGGCCTGCAGATCCACGTGGGCGGCGAACGTTTCACCGTCGAGTTGCTCGACGCGGAGGGACCGCAGGCGGTCGAGTTGCCGCGCGCGGTGGTCGCCGACCGCATCCGCCTGCAGATCGCGAGCGCCTACGGCGGCGCCCTCGGCACCGAGACGGCCCTGTCGGAGGTGCGGGTCTACCGCGCGGCAGGCGACTGAGTCACGGGGTCGGCCACGTCTTCGCCGAGGTCAGGGTCGGCGACCGCGCCGAGCTCGGCCGTCAGCATCCCCGCCAGGATCAAGCCTGCCCCGAGCCATCCCCGCGCGGACAGCCGCTCGCGCAGCAGCGCGTAGCCGAACAGCCCGGCGAACACCGGCTCCATGGTGAGGATGATCGCGGTCCGCGTCGGCGGGATGACCCGCTGGGCGGCGGTCTGGATCCAGAACCCGGCCGCGCTTGCGAGCAGGGCGGTGACCAGTAGGGCGCCGACCACGGGTGCGTCCCAGCGATAGGCGGCGCCCGGCAGTTCGACGGCCGCCGCCGTCGCGCTGTGCAGCAGTGCCGCGACGGCGAGCTGCACGGTCGTCAGCGGCAGCGTGGCGTGGTGGGGCGACCAGGCGCCGAGGCCGACGATGTGCGCCGCGAATGCCAGCGCGCAGCCCAGGATCAACAAGTCCCCGAAACCGGGGTACCACGATCCCCGCAGGCTGAGCAGACCGAGGCCCACGGTCGCGAGCGCGACCCCGACGACGGCGGCCGGTCCCGGCCGCCGCCGCAGGATCGTCGCGGACAGGATTGGGGTGAACACGACGAACATGCCGGTGATGAATCCCGCCGTGCTCGCGGCGGTGTGCTGGAGCCCGACGGTCTGGAACGCGTAGCCGGCGAACAGGAACACGCCCAGCACGGCGCCGTGCAGGCGGCCGTCACGGCCAAGCGTGCGCAGCGCCGGCAGGCAGCAGGCGCCGAGCGCCACGGCGGCGAGGCTGAAGCGCAGCGCGTTGAACGAGTACGGCGGGATCCGCTCGACTCCGTCCTTCACCATGACGAACGTCGATCCCCACACGACGGTCACCGCGATGAGCGCGGCCTCCCACGCATGGCGGCGCAGGTGCTTCATGGTGCCGGTCACGCTTCAGTCCCCGTCCTCTGCCGTGGGGCTGTAGGTGTAGACCGTGATCGTCTCGCCCCTGCGGATGCGGCGCTCTCGCCCGCCGGGTGAGGGTTCCTGTTCCTCGACGTAGCCGTAGCGGCCGCGGCGGAACGGGCCGATCCGTTCGCGCGGGACCTCGACGACGTGCAGCACGAGCCCCAGCCGGCGGGTCTCGGCGCGCGCCTCTTCGATGCTCATGCCGCGCAGGTCCGGGACGTCGATGGTCATCGGCCCGGCCGACACCTCGACCGTGACCTCGGTGTTCTTGTCGACGGTCTGTCCCGGTGGGACCGACTGCGACAGCACCGCGCCCTCCTCGGGCACCTCGTCGCTGTAGCGCTCGGTGAAGATCGCGCGCAGCTTGGCCTGCTCCAGGGCCTCGGCGGCCTCGGCGCGGTCCATCCCGTCGAGGTTGGGGACCTGCACCTGTTCGATGCCCTTGGAGACGTACAGCGTGACCTTGCTGCCCTCGGCGACCTCGCCACCGGGATCGGGCTTCTGTGCCGCGACCTGGCCGGGCGGGGCGACGTCGTGGAAGCCATTGTCCACGCGTACCTCGAAGCCGTGCTCGGCAAGGCGCTGGAGCGCCTGGTCGCGCGGCAGGCCGACGACCTTCGGCATCGCCACCATGCGCGGGCCGAGTGACAGCGCCACCTGGACGGCCCCACCGCGCCGCGCCCGCCCGCCCGCGCCCGGCTCCTGCACGGCGATCCGTCCCTTGGGCACCTCGCGGCTGTGGCGCGGCTGTTCGGTCGCGATCTCCAGGCCGCGCTCGGCGGCTGCGGCGCGCGCCTGCGCCAGCGTGAGCCCGGTCAGCTCCGGCACGTCTATCACCGGCGCGAGCACGAACGCCCACAGCGCCAGCACGCCGAGGATCGCCACTATGGCCGCCGCGATCGGCAGTGCCAGCCGGCGGCGAGCGCCCAGGGCGCCCAGGGCGCGGCGTGGTGCGAGGCGGCGGGACGGGGACGGGGGCGGTGGCGGGGGGACCACCGTGGTCTGCAACGCGGCCGCCGGGATGACGAGCGTGTGCTCGCGCCCGTCGTCACCGCGCGTGTGCACGACCACCGGCTCGGGGCCGTCGGGCACTGCGGCGCGCAGGGCGGCCGCGAAGTCGTCCATGCTCGCGAAGCGCGCGCCGGGGTCGGCCGCGGTGGCGCGCGCCACCACGGCGTCGAGCGCGGCGGGCACCGCCGGGTTGCGCGCGCTGGGCGCGGGGATCGGCTCCTGCGCGTGGCGCAGCGCGATGGCCATGGCGTTGTCGGCGTCCAGCGGCTGCTCGCCGGTCAGCAGCTCGTACAGCAGCACGCCCAGGGCGTACTGGTCGGTGGCCGTCGTCGCAGGCCGGCCGCTGACGAGTTCGGGGGCCATGTAGTGCACGCTGCCGATCAGTGTCCCGGTCTGGGTGTGGCTGGTGGCCGCGACGGCGCGGGCGATGCCGAAGTCGGCGATCTTCGGTGTCCCGTCGGGCGCGACGAGGACGTTCTCGGGCTTGACGTCGCGATGGACGACGCCGCCCGCGTGGGCGCGCGCCAGCGCCCGCGCGAGGGGCTCCACCACCGCGAGCGCCTCGCCTGGTCGCAGGCTGCCGCGTTCGCGCAGCACGTCGCGCAGGCTGGGCCCGTCGACGTACTCCATCACGATCCACGGCAGGCCGCCTGGGCCGTCGCGGTCGCCGGTGTCGAACACGTTGACGATGTTGGGGTGCAACAGCTTCGCGGCGTGGCGCGCTTCGGTGCGGAAGCGCTCGCGCAGTCCGGCGTCGTCGACGAGGTGGGCGTGCAGGACCTTGACCGCGACGTCGCGGTCAAGGGTGAGGTCGCGCGCGCGATAGATCGTCGCCATGCCGCCCGCGCCCACCCGGGCTTCCAGGCGGTAGCGCGCGGCGAGGATCTCGCGGAGGTCGTCGGCACTCGGCGGTCGGGGTTCCATCCTCGCCGAGTCTACGGGTATGCACCGATTGCGCCTCTTGCGCCGACGGACAGGGACTATCCTCGGCGCCATGACGACTGCCGACGGGCTGCGCGCCGAACTGGACGCGCTGGACTTCGCGCCGGTGCAGCGCGACCGCCACGGTGCGCTGCAGTTCGCGCGCAAGCCCAACCGCTACCTGACCGAGTGGGTGCACGACAACGGCGAGGAGTTGCTGTTCACCTGGGAATTCGACCTGGGGGAGTTCTGCCAGGACATGGGCTGGCAGATCGGCGCGGCCGAGACGAGCTTCCAGATCCTCTACCCGCAGTTCGACGCACGGCTTGCCCGTGACGCATCGGCGGTGGCGGCCGAGATCCGCCGCCTGGAGCAGCGCCTGTCCGCGATCAACCTGCTCGACCCCTGAGGTCTGAACGGCCTGTGCGAAAGGTAGGAGACATCGTCACACCGACACGGTACGGTGAGATGTAGGAGGAGTCCTTCGGGGCGAATCCCGCGAGCCAAAGGCCCCGCACAGCGGGGCCTTTGTGCGTTCGGTCACGGGTGCCACCAGTGGTCGTGCCAGACTTGCGCGTCGACGTGATCCCACAGGTGGCGGTTGGCTCGCTGTGCCCGTCCATCCCGATCCCCGTCGGACTTCCTGCGCTGATACAGGTAGACGACGAGGTCGATCGCTTGGAGTAGACGGCTGGCCTGCGAAGGCGCGAAATGGATCGTGTCCACGATGCGCGTCAACTGACGTGAGCGATAGCCGGACGTCGAGAATCGTTGGAACGTCCACAAGCGTCGGCGATGTGTGTCGGCTCGGTCGACCTCGTCGGCGATGATCAAGGCGTGCTCGCCCATTTGATCGGCGCATTCGTCCACGCGTTCCAGGAGGTGGCTGAGCGTTAGGTCATGGGGGTGGTCTGGTGACGTATACCGTGTTCGCAATCGTGGGATGTTCACGCCCCGGATGATGATCCGCGCATCGGACGCGCCGATCGCCTCCAACGCCCGGCCGTACACGCCGATGCGGGCGCGTGTCAGAAACTTCAAGGACTCCCAGTCGTCCTCGCCGTGCAACAGCGAGTAGCCATGCAGCTCTGCCCGCTCGCTCACACCGCTGAATTCGGCTGCGGCCTTCTCCACGACCTCGTCCAGCGCTCGGGTCAAAGGGATCAGCGTGTGCTCGGGGCACAGCAGTGCACCCATCCAATAACGGGTCTTCGTTGCGGACTCGTCCACGTAGGTGAGCAGCATCCGCGCACGTTAGCGGCGCCCTTCACTGGGCAGGGCAGAGACCGCATC
>Ga0299913_10001071_pt1 | contig 19364 bp, 21 predicted proteins | sample RVTome_9_FD_201360 | JGI IMG/M metagenome (GOLD analysis project Ga0299913, IMG submission 201360) | Soil microbial communities from uranium-contaminated site in the Upper Colorado River Basin, Wyoming, United States - RVT155D38 (version 2) ... | reverse complement strand
ATGCTTTCAGCTTCATCGACGGGAGCTCCCGGGATTTTCGAGGTCCGACCGCGGCGCGGCGGCGATCGCGGCGATGTGCGACAGGCCGGACACAAATGAAACAATTTTCGTCGCTTGCCGGCATCGCCGCGCCACGCGGCCGCGGTAGAAGCGGTTTCATGGCAGGCCAGGCCTGTCGGGCAAGCTGAACGTCACGCGACCGCAACGGTCAGCCTCCGTTCAGCTCGTCTATGGAAAAGCACGGTTCGTCGTACACGGGGAGCGACACGAAGGGAGTGAAAGAGATGTTGGTTGCGATCTTCGGCAAGAGCGGCGAGCCCCTCCCGCACGATCCCGCGCGGCGCGGCTACCACGTCGTCTATCGCGAGAACGAGGTCAACCGCTGCCCCGGCTGCGGCCGCTCGCACTGGTATGTCGGACGGCTGTCGGCCGAATGCGGCTTTTGCGGCACCGCGCTGCCGCTGGCCGACGTCGGCACCTGGGGCGTCGGCCTGGTCCGCCGCGGGCGCCCCGCCTTCGACGATTTCGCCGACGCCGCCTGACCCGGCCGCTCCGGCGCGTGCCGGGGCCGTCGTCGCTGCCGCTGGACGACGAGCCGCGGTCGCCTCCGCGCGCCGCGAGCGACGATGCCAATGGATTCCCGGCCTTTGTCCGGTGGGACCGCGGGCTCCCTCCGGCTTGCCCTCGCGCGCGCCGCTGCTATAGACGCCGCCTTGCCGTGGCCCGGCGGGCGTGGCGGAACTGGTAGACGCGCCGGATTTAGGTTCCGGTGGGCAACCGTGGGGGTTCGAGTCCCTCCGCCCGCACCAGCTTCGCGGCCTCGACGCGCGAAGCGACGCATCCATCCGGATTGAAGGTTCGATCATGCAGACCCAGGAAACGCTGAACGAGGGGCTCAAGCGGGCCTTTCGGATCACCATCCCCGCCAGCGATATCGACGCCCGCGTCGATGCCGAGCTCAAGTCGATCGCGCCGCAGGTGCGCATGCCCGGCTTCCGCCCCGGCAAGGTGCCGGCCAACCTGGTCCGCAAGATGCACGGCGCCGCGCTCGAGCAGCAGGCGCTGCAGAGCGCCGTCCAGGACGGAGTCCAGCAGCTGATGAACGAGCGCAAGCTGCGCCCGGCGATGCAGCCCAACGTCGAGCTCGAGGAAGGCGGCCCCGGCCGGGACGCGGTCGTCAAGGTCGAGGTCGAGACGCTGCCCGACATCCCCGAGGCGCAGGTCGAGGGGCTCAAGCTGGAGCGGCTGCGGGTCGAGCCCACCGAAGCCATGATCGACGAGGCGGTCGCGCGGCTGGCCGAGGGCCAGAAGAGCTTCGACCCCGCCCCGGCCGCGCGCAAGGCCGCGCTCGGCGACCGGCTGTTGATCGACTTCGAGGGCAAGGTCGACGGCGAGGCGTTCGAGGGCGGCAAGGGCGAGGGCATGGCGATCGAGCTCGGCTCGGGCCGGCTCATCCCCGGTTTCGAGGACCAGCTGGTCGGCGCCAGGGCGAACGAGCAGCGCCAGGTCAAGGTCACGTTCCCGGCCGATTATCCGGTCGACTATCTCAAGGGCCGCGAAGCGCTGTTCGAGGTCACCGTCAACGAGGTCCAGGTCGCCCGCGGCGTCGAGGCCGACGACGCGTTCGCCAAATCGATGGGCCTCGACGGCATCGGCCAGCTGCGCGACCTGCTGAAGACGCAGGTCGAGCAGGAGCTGAACGGCCTCACCCGCACCCACATGAAGCGCCAGCTGCTCGACCAGCTCGCCGCCGCCCACGACTTTCCGGTGCCGCAATCGATGGTCGAGGCCGAGTTCGACCAGATCTGGCGCCAGCTCGAGCACGAGGCGAGCCACGAGGCCGATCCGGCCGCCGCCCGCGCCGAGATGGAGCAGGAGAAGGGCGATTATCGCGCCATCGCCGAGCGCCGCGTGCGGCTCGGCCTGCTTCTCTCCGAGATCGGCCGGAAGAACGGCGTCGAGGTCAGCCAGCCGGAGATGAACCAGCTCGTGATGCAGGCCGCCCAGCAATATCCGCCCGACCAGCGCCAGCAGTTCACCGATTATATCCGCCAGAACCCGATGGCGGGGGCGCAGCTGCGGGCGCCGCTGTTCGAGGACAAGGTCGTCGACCATCTGTTCGGCAAGGCGGAGATTGCCGAGCGGACGGTGACCCGCGCGCAGCTCGAGGCGGCGATCGAGGCCGAGGAAAGCCACGTCCACGGCCCCGGCTGCGGCCACGACCATGAGGAGTCGAAGCCGAAGGCGAAGAAGGCCAAGGCCAAGAAGAAGCCGGCGGCGAAGAAGAAGCCGGCCGAATAGGCTTCAGCCGCGGTCGTACCAGGCGAGCAGGCGGCCGCCGGGCGACAGGTGCCGCGTGCGCACCAGCCGGGCGCGCACGCCGACCGCCGCCAGGAAGGCGGCCTCGTCATAATCGGCGAAGATGTCGGGGCGGGCGGCGAGCAGCCTTCGCACCATCGGGTCGGACTTGGGCGGAAACTCGACGATGCCGACCGGCGCCATCCCGACCAGCCAGTCGACCACCATCGCCAGCGGCACGTTGCGGCCGATGGCGAGATGGTGGACGAAGGCGAGCGCGAGCAGGGCGTCGGCGCGGCCGCGCTCGCCGAGCCCCTTGCGCTCCGCCTCGGCCCAGCCCTGGGCCGGGCTGGGATTGGCGGCGTCGAGCCACAGCGGCAGGAAATCGAGCGCCTCGGCGTCGGCGCGCCCGACCGCCCGCTCGAGCGCGCCATGGTCGGCGTCGAAGCCGACCACGCTGCCGGCGCCGGCGTCGAGCGCGGCGCGCGCATAGTCGCCGGAATTGCAGCCGAAGTCGAACAGCAGGCGCGGCCGGACCTTGGCCGCCATCTCGGCGACGAATGCCCGCTTGGCGGCGGCCTCGGCGCCGGCATAGCTGTTGTCCTGCGCATAATCGCGCCACACCGTCTTCTCGTCGCGGAGCCGGCAGCGGGCGATGAAGCCGCGCAGGCCGGTGAGGATCGCCTCGAAGGCGGGGCGCGACAGTCGCGGCGCGCGCGCCTTGCCGCCGTTGAGCCGGCCGCTATTGGCGCGCCGCTGCAACGCGGCCTGGCCGGTGACGTGGGTCAGCACCGTCCACGACAGATTGTCGCGCCACGACAGCAGCGGCGCCAGCTCCTCGGGCGCGATCCCCTCGAGGCTGCCGCGGAACCAGCCGTTGGCGGCGACGCCGCGCCGCGACCACAGCAGCAGCGGATTGAGGAACTGCATGCAGAACTGGCGGTGGCCGATCCAGGGCTCGCCCTCGACATAGGGCCGGAACGAGCCGTGGTCGATGAACACCGGCCGCGGCCCGACGAACTGGATGTTGTAGGCCGAGGCGTCGGACAGCGCGAAGCCGGCGGCCAGCGCGTCGAGCTGGACGTCGAGATGGTGGAGCGCGGCGCGCCGCAGCAGCGCGAAGCCCCATTCGTAGGGATAGCTGACGAACGGCAGCCGGGGATGCTCGAGCACGTAGGCCGGGGCGGCCTCGAGCCCGAGGCAGGCCGGGTCGCGCTCCTCGGACGCCAGCAGCGAGCGGCGCCCGACCAGATCGGCGATCAGCCCGGAATCGCGCGCCGCCTCGTAGGCGGAAGCGGCCGGCGGCATGATCGCGCGCAGGATCCGTCCGCCATCCGAGAAGATCCGCGAGCCGGGGTCGCGGAACGAGCCGCGGTCGGCCGCCGCCGCCGTCATTTCGCCTCGTCGGCGGCCTCGGCCTCGGCCGGCGCGCGCGAGAAGAAGCCGCGCACCCGGGCGGCGAACATCCGCGAATACATCAGCCAGGTGGCGATGCCGCCGATCGCCGCCTGCAGCAGCATGCTGCCGGTGGCGCCGTCGAGATAGGCGTAGGCCGGCGCCTCCAGCGCCGCGAACACAGCGAACAAGGCGGCCAGCTTCAATCGGCGATTCTTCATCGTGCCCCCCGAGCGGACGTTAACCAAGCCTCCAAAGGATTAGCTTAGAGCCGTTAACCCGCCGTTACCAGTCCGGCGCGAACGGCACCCGCCGGACCGGGTTCCAGTCCTTGTCGTCGAGGAAGACGTAGGGCGCCGCCGGCGCGGCCGGCGCGGGGGCGGCGCGCAGGCCCGAGCGCTCGAAGTCGCGCAGCAGCGCGGCGACCGGCGCCGGCGCCTCGACATAGGCCGGCTCGATCCCCGGCGCGCGCACCGCGAACAGGGTCGAGAAGCCGGCGACGAGGTCGGCGTCGCCGAACCGCCCGACATTGCCGGCGTCGGGATAGCGCCGCACGATCTTCGAGCCGTGGTCGCCGTGGACGATGACGATCGCGTCGCGCCCGGCCGGCGAGGCGGCGAGCGCGCGCAGCGCCGCGTCGAGCTTGCGCATCGTGCAGCGGACCTGGCCGAAATAGGCGGCCTCGCGGGCGCGGCGCGGGCGCAGCGAGATGCGCGATCCCCATTGGCGCCGCGGCAGGAAGCGGCAGTCGCGGTCGACCACGTAGGGGAAATGGGGGACGAGGAGATGGGCGACGAAGGCGTCGCCGGGGCGCGCCCGCCGCAGATCGTCGCGCAGCCGGTCGAAGACGGCGAGCGACACGATCGAGCTGGTGCGGCTGCGCTGGCTGAGGTCGAGCGCCGGCGCCGGGCGGCCCGAGAGATAGCGGGCGAGGCGGTACTGGAGGTCGAGCTGGGCCACGATCTTCGACTGCGCGAACAGCCGCAGCAGGATCATCCGCGCCCGCTCGGCGGCGGTGATGTCGAGCGCCCGGATCGGGCCGAGCGCGGTGTAGGCGTAGGTGTGGCACTCGGCGTAGCGCGCGTCGGCGCAGAAGCGGGCGAAGTCGGACTGGTAGAGCCGCATACGGTAGCCGCGCCGGGCGAGCGCCTCGAGCCAGGCGGTGCGCCCGACCCGGATCCCGTCCTCGCTGTGGGGCGCGCCGGTGGGGACGCCGAAATTGAGGATGTGCGGCACCGCGTTGACGGTGTGGAGATGCTGGCTGTAGGCGCGGGCGTAGAGCGCGAAGCCGCGGCGCCGGAAGAAGGCGCGCAACTCGTCGGCCAGCGCCGCCGCCTCCGGATTGGCGGCGGGCAGGCCGGCGATGCCGATCTGCTCGTCGAGGATCAGGTGCAGGACGGCGGGGCGGGCGCGGCCGGCGGCGGGCGCCGGCGGCCCGGGGCCTTGCGCGCTCTCGATCCAGTCGCGGCTGCCGCCGAGCCCGACCAGCGTCGTCGCCAGCATCACCGCGCCCATCATCGCCGCCGCCGGCAGCACCGAGCGGCGGCTGATGGCGACGAAGACGAGAATGGCGAAGCCGCCGGCGAAGGCGAGGTTGGCCGACGAGAAGACGAGGTCGATCGCGAGCGCGGCCAGCAGCCCCTCGAGCAAGGCGCGCAGCAGCGCGAAGCCGGCGGCGTGGAGCAATGCGAAGACGGCGGCGCCGAGCGCGACCGCCGCCGCCGCCAGCGCCGCCTCGACGCCGAGGACCGGGAAATCGGCCTGCCGCAGCAGGTGCGCGAGCGCCGCCGCCACCGGCAGGAAGGCGGCTCCGAAGGCGATGGCGAAAGCGGTGGCGAAGCGCGCGCCGAACCGCCGCCCGCCGCCGCTTTTCACGCTCGCCTCATCGTCCCCCACGGCGCCGTCCTCGCAGACCGGCCCCCCGCCCGCAACCCGCTCCCGTCCGGCGCCGCATACGCGCCGGGCCGGCGCAGCGTTCGCGATGGACACTTCGGCCGGGGCAGGGGTAATGGGTCGGCTTGAATTCAGCGCCGGGCGCGGGCGATGACGGCGTCAATCGCGATGCCGAGCATCGCGCCGCCGATGGCGGTGATCGATGAGGCGGGCATTTACGCCCGGCTCGACCGGCTCGGCTGCGACCATGGCGTGGTGAACCACGCGCCGACGAAGGGGTGCGCGGCCTCGGTCGCACGAACATGATCGAGGGCTTCTTCAGCATCTTCGGGCGCGGCTTCAAAGGCGTCTGTCAGCACTGCGCCGAGAAGCCTCTGCACCGCTACATGGCCGAATACGACTTCCGGTACAGCTCCCTTTCCGGGAACGGCTACGATGACGGCGAGCGCAGCCGCGAGGTGCTGAAGGGTATCGTCGGCAAGCGGTTTACCTATGTTACACCTAGTGCGTAGGAACCCCGGGAGTCGGGCGACAATTAGCCGATTTCCAAGGGATTCGCGTCATGCTACCCTCACAGCCGGAGGCCGTTGGATGGCGGGCGAACGCGTTACGATTCAGGTAGAATCCAACATCGGCGAGGATGGCCCCCTCACGGTGATGGACGCGCTACATCAGTTCATGGATGCCTTTGACCTCCTCACTGCGGCAATATCGGAGGAGGAGGGTGGCCAGACCGTTCGCTGGCGCCTGATCTCAATGTCCAAGAGCAGCCCCGCCACTGCCACTGCGGAGGCGTATTCTGAAGAGCCTGGAATCGCTGTAGGGCCGCTGGTTCTCCGCGGGAAGCGGCGCCTATCCGACGGAATGATGGCGCTCGCCGAGGGCCGCGTAGAGCCATGGATCGAAAGCCACAGTGAACTCGCGAAAGCGTTATTCCAGCGCAATCTGGACGGGATTGGCCGGACCGTGTTTGATTTGGAGGATGCCCCACGAGCCGTCGTGGTTGAGAAGGTGGCGAGGCAAGGGCTGGCGGCGATTGAGAGCCTTGAAGCCAAAAGTATCGCGCAGGAGGACCGTAGCCGAACGGAGCGCGGCACGCTTGATGCGAATGTGGCGGAAGCAAAGACCTACCACGGGCAGCCGGCACTGTATGTGCGAGAACGTCTCACGGGTCGAGTTATTCCCTGTGTCCTGAGCGACCAAGCGGCCCGCGTTGCCGGGCCAACGCATAGCTGGCAAGATGCATGGTCTGGCAAAAGAGTCAGAATAAAAGGTGAGATATTCTATGATCGCGCAGGGCAGATAAGCCGGGTTCGGGCCACCTCTGTTTCCGATGTGAATCCCGAGCCGGTTTCACTTGCGGAGTTGCGGAGGATCAATCTCCTCGACGGCAAGAGCCCGACGGATCATATCGACAATCTCTGGGGACATTCTGAGTGACTGATGCGGTCCGGGTCTACTGGGACGCTTGTGCGTGGCTCGGCCTGCTCAATGGCGAGGCCGAAAAGAGCCAACATTTAGAGATCGTTTGGCAAGAAGCTGAGCTCGGGAAGGTCGAGATCTGGACCAGTGCCTTCTGCATTGCGGAGGTTTACCGAGTAAAGTGTGAGGGCGAGTGGGCTGCAATTTCTCCAGAAAATGATTTAAAGATCAACAATCTGTTCGATCAGGATTTTGTTAAGATCGTGTATCTCGACTCGGAGATTGCCAAACTCGCCAAGACGCTTTTACGAACGCACGAGAAGCTGAAGAAGCCCAGCGATGCTGTTCACCTTGCAACAGCAATCTATTGGGACCTTGACCAACTGCACACTTATGACGGGAGTGACCTTCTCGGGTTATCGGTGCAAACTTCAAGCGGGGAGCCGTTGGTGATCTGCAAACCGGACATGTTGCACGGGCGAAACCTGTTCAACCAAGGTGAGGGCGGAGGGCAGTGAGCGACCAGAGGTCACAATCCGACAAGTTCAAGGATGCCGCCCGCGAAGCCGAGTGCGACGAGGACGAGGCCCGCTGGGAAGAGCGGCTGCGGAAGGTGGCGAGGCAGAGGCCGGAGTGATCGGACCATATTCCCCCTTCGCATGGGCGGGGTATGTGATCTGCAATGTCGGCATCCCGATCATGCGGGGAACGGATGGCGAGTCGTTGTGGCTTACGCTCATGTTCGCTCCATTGTGGGGCCTCGTGTTTGTGATGGCCTACCGGAAGGAGCTGCGCGAGGGAGGGCAGCACCGGCTGCTACATTTTGTCCTCTTTAACGCCTTGCTCGCGCTCCCTGCGGTCCTCGCATCCTATTGGATCGGCACCCTCGTCGGCTGAACACACCCGCGTTTGCAAAGTACGTAATCACGAATAAAGTCGCCGATTATGTCACGGAGAATTGTGATGAATTCCCGCTCCCATGAGCCCGCGATCCTCGCCGGCTTCGGCTTTGCGCGCGCCCGCGACAAGGCTTTCGCGGCGATTCGCCGCTTGTGGACGGTGCGGCAATCGCAGGGAATGACGCAGGCGGACCTCGCGCAGCGACTGGGAAAAGACCCGGCGTGGGTTTGCCGGAAGCTCAGCGGCCCCACGAACTGGACGTTGCGCACCCTCGGCGACCTGGCGGACGCACTGGATGGCGAGGTGGAAATTCAGATCGTCGACCTGAAGGCCGGACGCAGCGCGGACAATTACGACGCCTACGGCGAGCATGAGCCGCCCAGGGCCCGGATGAGTTCGCAGGTCAATGAAACGCCCGGGAAGTTCGACGAGTGAGGAGCGCGCTCGGCCGGGCGAGGACGCGGCGCCTTCCCTGCTCGTTGAGGGTGGAATGCTCCAGGGCTGCCTCCCCACCGCCAGCCATGCAGGAGGTCCGGGACCCTCATGCCGCTTCGGTCCGGCGCCGCGGCCGCTGCCCCGCTGGGGCCGCATACGTGCCGGGCCGTTCGGCGGGGGGCGCCTGACGCGGCTTGTCGAAGCGCTTGCCTTCTCTCCAAGGGGGGAGCGAGGGGCCTTCGGGCCCGGGCCGAACGGGGGTGAAGTTCATGAGCCAGCGACGGGCGCCGCGGATCCAGGCGACGGCCCCGCCGCCCGAGCCGCGCGGGCCATACAGGTAGCGTTCAGCGCGCGCCCGATACTCCAGATTGACCGCCGGGGCGTGGCGGTTCCACTCCCCATCCAGCAGGGAGGAACCGACCACCAGCTTGCCCGTTAGGCGGCTGTGGTGAGGAGGTGCAGGCATGCGGACTCGCTCTGATCATGCTCAGGAGCCTCGGTTCACGGGCTTTGTTCTAAAAGCTGCCTTCGGAGTGAGCTTTGCTACTCTGGCCCTGTACAGTGTTTCCGCGCCGGCCATCGGCGTCGAACTCACTGACATCGGACAGGGGGGGGCGGCTCTGGTCGGAGGACTCCTAGGGGTACTCCTCGCCCTACGCCGCTAATTGCTTTTCCCCTATCCCGTCGATTCCACCGGGCTGTACCGGTGGATACTCGTCTTCATAGTTCTCTACATGATGGCGGCGTATTGGACCCACCACGCCCGCACCGGGGAATGGGGCGGCGAAGGCAATGAGTTCATGCTTGCCCAGCTGTTCAACGGGGTCACCTTCGGCGGCTCTCTCGCGATACTCTGGGGCATCATAGATCCGTCAATCATGGCGATCATCGGTGACGCGACCATGTTTCTGCTGGTAGCGGGCATTGCCGGGATGGCATTCTCGATCAAAGGGTTGTTGCGCCCGTTCTTCGACAAGCGCTATCGCTAAACTCCAAGCTGAGACACGATCTCAAAATGGGCTCCCGAAGGCGGCGCCGAAGGGCGGACGCGTCGCCTGCGATCGGCCGCAGCGCGCTTGTCGAAGCGCCGGCTTTCTCTCTAAGGGACGTCCGGGCCGGGCGAAGAGGAAGGCGTTGACGATGACCGAGCGACAGCCGCCGCGGATCGCCGTGCTGCTGCCCTGCTACAACGAGGAGGCGGCGGTGGCGCAGACGGTCGCCGCGTTCCGCGCCGCGCTGCCCGACGCGGCGATCTACGTCTACGACAATAACAGCGCCGACCGCACCGCCGAGCGCGCCGCCGCCGCCGGCGCCATCGTCCGGCCCGAGCGCATGCAGGGCAAGGGCCATGTCGTGCGGCGCATGTTCGCCGACGTCGAGGCCGATCTCTACGTGATGGCCGACGGCGACGCCACCTACGACGCCGCCGCCGCCCCGGCGATGATCGCCAAGCTGCTCGACGAGCGGCTCGACATGGTGGTCGGCGCCCGCCGCTCCGAGCTCGAGGAGGCCTATCGCCGCGGCCACCGCTGGGGCAACCGGCTGTTCACCGGCCTGCTCGCCAGCCTGTTCGGGCGCAGCTTCAGCGACGTCTTCTCCGGCTACCGAATCTTCTCGCGCCGCTTCGTCAAGTCGTTCCCGGCGCTGGCGCGCGGCTTCGAGACCGAGACCGAGATCAGCGTCCACGCGCTCGAGCTCGCCATGCCGGTGGCCGAGGTCGCCACCCGATATGGCGCCCGCCCCGAAGGCTCGGCCTCGAAGCTGTCGACCTGGCGCGACGGCTGGCGGATCATGAGGACGATCGTCCACCTGTTCCGGATCGAGCGGCCGGTGCTGTTCTACGGCAGCTTCGCCTTGTTCCTGGCGGCGCTGGCGCTGGCGCTGTCGGTGCCGCTCGTCCTCACCTATCTCGAGACCGGCCTCGTCCCGCGCGTGCCGACCGCGATCCTCGTGACCGGCCTGATGCTGCTGTCGGCGCTGAGCTTCTTCACCGGCCTGATCCTCGACACGGTGGTGCGCGGAAGGCGCGAGGTGAGGCGGCTCCATTATCTCGGCCTGCCCGCGCCGGGCGCCGGGCCCAGCTGAGCCGCGCCCGCGGCGGCCGCGCCGGCGGCGGAACTGCACCCGAAACCGCCCGAGTCGCGGGCCTTGAGGGGTTCGCCCGGACCGCGAATCCGCGCGCCGATTCAAGGCCCTGGCTCGCGGGCCGAAAAGCGGCGGCGAAAAAGACTTTCCTACAGCGTTCCGTTCATGTTCTAGACTGGCCGATGAGCGGGAACGAAGATTCGCGGCGCCGGCGGCGCCGGCCGCGCCCCGGCGGCAAGCGGGCGCTGATCGACGCGGCGGCGAAGGCGGCGTTCCTCGCCGCGCTGCGCGACGGCGCCGGCGTCGCCGGCGCGGCGGCGGCGGCGGGCTTCACGGCCGAAGGCTTCTACACGGCGCGCGGGCGCGACCCCGCCTTCCGGCTCGCCTGGACGTGGGCGATGGAGTTGTCCGCCGCCGACGCGGCGCGCGAGCGCGCCGGCCGCGGGCAGGCCCGGCGCGCGGCGGCGGGCGACGCCCGGATCGCGCCCAACAACCGGCGGCGGCTGCAGCGGCGCGCGATGCGGCAGGTGAAGTTCACCGACGCGCGCAAGCAGGTCTTCCTCGACCATTTCGCCGGCACCTGCGACGCCGAGGCGGCGACCGCCGCCGCCGGCGTCGACAAGTCGACCGTCTACAAGCACCGCCAGCACGACCCGCAATTCGCCGCCGGCTGGGAGCGGGCGCTGCAGCAGGGCTTCGCGCAGCTCGAGGCCGAGGCGCTGCGCCAGCGGATCGAGGCGCAGGGCCGGCTGCGCGAGGGGCTGGCGCCGAAGGGCGAGATCACGGCCGAGTTCGAGCGGCTGATGCAGCTGATGCAGCGCTGGGACCGCCGCGGCGGCGAGGTCGGCGCCCGCTTCGTGCGCCACGGCCACCAGCGGGGCTGGACCTTCGACGAGGCGATCGCGGCGCTCGACCGCAAGCTGCGCGCGCTCGGGGCGCGCCACGGCATCGTGCCGCCCGAGGATGCCGGCGCCGCCGCGGATCCGGCCGCTCCGGCGTCGCCGGGGCCGAGCGGGGCTTGAACGGCGCCGCATATCCGCCGATGTAGCCCCCACCTCATCCACGCGCCAAGGAACCCCTCCCGTGCCCGACCATCCCGACATCCTCTCCGGCCTCGTCCCCATCGTCATCGAGCAGTCGAACCGCGGCGAGCGCAGCTTCGACATCTATTCGCGGCTGCTGCGCGAGCGGATCGTGTTCGTCACCGGCGGCGTCGAGGACCATATGGCGACGCTCGTCACCGCCCAATTGCTCTATCTCGAGAGCGAGAATCCGAAGAAGGACATCTACATGTACATCAACTCGCCGGGCGGGGTGGTGACGGCGGGAATGGCGATCCACGACACCATGCAGTACATCCGCCCCAAGGTCGGCACCGTCTGCATCGGCCAGGCCGCCTCGATGGGCGCGTTCCTGTTGTCGGCCGGCGAGCCGGGGATGCGGGTGGCGCTGACCAACGCCCGGATCATGGTCCACCAGCCGTCGGGCGGCGCCCAGGGCCAGGCCACCGACATCGAGATCCAGGCGCGCGAGATATTGCGCATCCGCCACCGCATGAACGAGCTGATGGCGCACTATACCGGCCAGAGCCTGGAGGCGATCGAGACCGCCGTCGAGCGCGACAAATTCTTCTCCGCCGCCGAGGCCAGGGAGTTCGGCCTGGTCGACGAGGTGTTCGAGAAACGGCCGGTGCCGGGCGAGGGGGAGGAAGCGAAGGCGGCGTAGGGGAGGGGGGCGGTCGTAAAGACCCTCAGGCCGCCAGCAGCTTCTCGATGCGCTCCAGCTCCCTTGCGAATTCGAAGCAGAGCTGCTGCGCTTCCTCCTCCGGAAGCCACCGCGACATTTGCGGGAAGACGATTTTGTTATAGCGGTAGGTGCGCTCGTCCCAAAGCGCGTCCGCCGTGACCTGGCGCGCCTCGTCGAGCATCGCCGCCAGATCCTCGCGGACCTCGGCCAGGTTCGGCTCGTAGCTCCTGGTCCGCGGCTTGTCGCCGAGGTCGAAACCGAGTTGTTTCGGGTCGCTGGGCATGGAACCGCCGCCTGCTTCTGAACAGCTGCCGCCATGCCGCGAGCCGGCCGCTTGCCTGCCAGGACAGAGTAGCGGGGAGGGCCGATGACGCAAGCCGAACGGACAAGAAAGCTGTGGGCGACTGCCGGCGATCAGTCGTCGGCGGGGCCGAGGCGTTCCAGCTCGGCATCGAGCCTCGCCTTCAGCGCGGCGGCATCGAGCGGCGTCAGCTTCTGCGCCAGCACGTTGAAGGTGCGAATCTTCCAGCCGAGCAGGCGGGCGCTCCACGGATGCGCCTTCGCTCCGGCCAAAGCCTCGATCGTCTCGATCATCTCCGCCCGCGCCGCCGCGTCGCTGGAGCGGGGCGGCGGGACCGGCAGCTCGCCGAACAATCCTCCCTGCCGGTTGTCGATGGCTGCGGCGCTCTTCTTCATCAATGCCCTCCGCTCGAATCCTGGCTCCGGCGGCGGCGTTTTGCCATTGCTTCCGGGCCGCGACCGTCAGGCGGCCAGGCCCCACATTTCGCGCCAGTTCGGAGCGACCTGGTCGGCGGGGGCGCCGAGACGGTCCATTTCCGCCTTGAAGTCGAGCAGGAGTTGCCTGCCTTCCTGCTCGTTAAGCCATTCGGCCATGTAGGGGAACATCGCGGTGTGCGAGCGAATCACACGCGGCGTCCAGGGCATCGTCTCGGCCGCGCGCGCCTCGGCGAGGATGCGCAGCATGCGCTCGCGGATCGTGTCGGGTGTATGCCCGCCGGGCGGCGGCGGCTCGATCAGGCCGTATTTCTCCGAATATATCGGCTGGCGCAGCACCGGCGGCGTCTCGAACATCTCGTTCTGCTGGGGCGCCCGACCGAACAGGTCGGGCTGGTCCGGACGGCTCATGCAGCGGAGTCTAGTCCCTTCGAAGCCGGCATCAAGCCGGGCCGAGCAGCTTCTCCACAAGTTTTTCGATCTCGCCGCCGATGCCGTCCTCGGCGAGCGCGTCGCGCACCCGCTTGCGGTCGTGTTGGGTGCTCTCCTCGGGAGTCTGTCCTTGCGCGTCGGCGCCAAGTCGGTAAGAAAAGCTACCGGCCAAGAGGGCAACACGACATGTTGATCGTCCAAAGCTTGTCTAATCCTGGTGCGATCCGTCATGCGATCGTTGATTTGCTTGAGAGCGATCTCTGCAAATTCCGCATCGCTTCTGCCTACACAACACTCAGCGGCAGTCGGCTTGTTTATGATGCGGTCGAGAAATGTGTGGGACAAAACAACGCACGCGTTATGCCCAAGGAAATCATTACGACGTTTGACTTCGGACTCACTCAACCCGAGGCACTGAAATGGTGGATGAGACTGCCTAACTCTGAGGTGCACGTAGTCGGAGCGAACGCCCTCGAGCAGGGACGGCTCATTCCTGCATCGGCTGCGTTTCACCCAAAAGTCTATGCCTTCGAGCGCCGGAGTGGTCGTGCGAATCTGCTGGCGGGATCAGCTAATATGACCGGCCGAGGTCTGAGCGCCAATACAGAAGCAGCCATCGTATCGAGGGGGGTCACTCGCGCGGAAGTGACGCGAGCATTTGCCACTCTGAGGTGTGGAGCTCGCCTTCTCGACCGTGCGCTGCTTGATCAGTACTCCGCATTGAGAAGTCTGCAGCCCCCGCCACGGGAGCTTCGCCTCGAAGTCGAGCGACTGCCTCAGCCTAGGCGACCACGCTTGGCCCAAATTAGCCTTTTTTCGGACGAAATCGGTAGTGGGCATCTACACCCTGAGATGGAAGATCAAATGTGGATTGAAGCACGACGGCTTGAGGGGGGGTCGGGTAACCAACTGGAATTGCCTCGGGGAGCTCATCGCTTCTTCGATTTCGAATTCGATCAGTATGACAGTCCTTCCAATGTCACGATCGGGCAACCGGTCCTCGTCGCGGGGAGAAAGCGTTGGTTGGACCGAAAACTTAGCTGGCACGGCGACAACATGATGGAAAGAATTAATCTCCCGACAGAGGCCCAGGGGGGCTACGCATATCACAACACCTTTGTGCTGTTCCGTCGGCGTCCGGGAGGGGCGTTCGAGCTGGTAGTCTCGCCTGCAGGGTCCGATCTTGCCAAAGCTTGGTTGGCATCTGCTGCAGGGTTCGGAAAGGTCTATCGGATTGGACAGGTCACGCAGCGCTTGGCAGGGTTCATCTCGTAGGTGGTCTGGGCACCTCGGACGGTTCAAGCTGTTTTGAGTAATTTTCCGACAAGCTTCTCGATTTCGTCCCCAATTCCCTCCTCAGCCAGCGCCTCGCGAACCCGCTTGCGGGCGCGCTGAAACTTCTCTCCCTCGACCAATTCGACCTTTTCGGCAATGGCTTCGGCATGAGCGCCGGCCCCAGCAAGCTCGCAATGTAGCGGCTCGTTAGCATCGAATAGCGGGATTGGAAGATTGAACATTACCTTGTCGAAATGGCGAGCGCCGAACTGGCCTCGCGCCTGATATTGCTCGGCGCGGGACCGTGCGGTTTCACTGTTGAGGATGGCGGCGAGAAAATGCGCCTCCTCCTCGGTCGCCGGCCTGGCCCAATAAAGCATATGGTCGATCACCGCGCGCTTATCTCGCAACACCATGGCGGCCGGCAGCGACCCTGCCTTAGCGTAGACGACACGCAACGGCGCGAGGGGGAACTGGGCGGAGAGCTTCCCATAATAGTCAAGTTGCTCGGCCAAGCTCAGCTTCGTGGAGGCCGACCGATTCTCTTCCCAAACCGCTTCAACGGCCTCCAACCACCCTCCGACTGCGCCGAAGCTTTTCATAACCTTCGGATTGCCGGCCAGCGCGCGAGCGCGGGCATTCGTGATCAGCCCATGTTCGTCGTCATAGGGTATCGCTCCTTCGAATGCCTGGAGCAGGCGAAACGGGAGGACGCTTTCTCCCAGTAGCACTGGGCGCAGGAAACGCTCTTCGATTTGCCCGCTGACGGCAGGCAAACCACGCCAGGGCTCCTTTTCCAGAGAGGACCGCCTGCTTTCGATCGCCGGAAAGTCGAGCGAGGGACCGATGCGTCCAAGCGTCTTACGCTCAACCAAGCAGAGCATGCGAGGCACTAGAATCGCACCTTGCCTGAAGCTCTCGCGATAGCCCGAGCCGCCTTCGAACTCGCCCACCTGCGGCGCGTCGACTCCTTCCCGGACGGATAGCCGGTCATCGGCCATTGCCTCCGGCGCGTCCCGCATCGGCAGGACACCCGAATAAGCGCGCACCATAGTCGGCATCGCACGCCCGATCGCGCGCTTGCGGCCGAAGACGACGCAAGATGGCACGGGGAACAGCGGCGCGACGCTGTCGTCCATCGTCCAGGCCTCGTCCCAGGCGATGTGGTACGAGCCGAACTGGCCGGCGCGAAGCTTCTCGAACTGGCCGCGGGTCAGCGCCGCGAGCGGCAGCACGAAGGCGATCCGGCCCGAGGGACGCAGATAGAGGTGTGAGGCGCGCACGGTGAACAGAGCGGAGAGATCGCTCTGCGTGGCGAAGCGGCCACCAACATGGACCCTCTCTCCCTTGGCTAGCTCCTTGAAACGCTTCTGCAGGTCGGCGCTCATATGACGGTAGGCAACCCAGGGTGGATTGCCGACGACGACGTGCGCCCAGCCACCGCCGCCCGCCAAGGCAAGAGGCCGGGAGAGGTTGCGCGCTACGTAGGACCAGATCGTGTCGCGCCCCTCCAGCCGCAGCCTGTGAAAGGTCTCGTACGTCGCGCCGAGATCGCCGATCGCGATGCGTTCCTCCTGGGTGAGATCGCGCTTGTGATGTTCCTGCGCCCGACGGCTGATGTCTGCTTCGACTTGCTCCCGCCTGCGGCTGCGCTCCGAACCCTCGCGCATGGCGTCGATCGCCTTGTCGAACAGCGCCGGATCTCGGCAAAAGGTTTCCGGAAAGCTCAGCCATTCCTTGCTTCCCCCGCCCGCCGGAGGCGGCGGAACCTGGATCACCAGCTCCTTGAACTGACCCATCGGGCTGATCGACAATTGCATCGCATCGCCGAGCCAGACCGGCACCGACAGGGAACCAACACGACCGACGAGGGCCGGTGCGAGCGCCAGCAGATAAGTGACGCGGGCGATGATTACCGCAACCGGATGGATATCGAGCCCGGCAACGTGTGCGCAGGCCTCGGCCGCGCGATCCGCCTTCGGCATGCCGCCTTCCTCGGCTTCGGCAATGAACCGGCGGACAGCGTGGAACAGAAATGTGCCGGAGCCGCAGGCAGGGTCGAGCACTCTTTGCGCGACCGGATCGTTCACGGCATGGCGCACCACCTTCGCCGCCAACCAATCAGGGGTGTAATATTCACCGAGGCCATGGCGTTCGTCGCGGTCGATCAGGCTTTCATAGAGAATCTTGAGGACGTCGCTTTCCACCTCCTGAAGGCGGAAGCGGCGGACGTGCGCCATGATCCGGCGCACCAGCTTCTCGCCCTCCGGATCGGCGATCACCCAGTCGAAGAAATCGCTCTCCACCGCTCCTTGGATACCGGCGTCGGTGAAAGCCTTTCCGGAGAGCATGCGCTCGGGATCGTCCTCGTAGAGGACCATGACGGCGAGCGCGATGCACTTGGCGACGACGACCAGGTACGTGTGCTGAAACCACAGGCTGTCGCTCTGGACCTCGCGGCCGTAGACGAGCTTGAGGAGATCGGCCCAGAGCTGGCGCTTCAGCGCCTGCGCCGGATCGTCCTTCAACCGTTCCCAGGCGGCGCGGAGTTCGCGGTCGACGCGGTGGAAGGCGACGCTGTCCTGACCGAGTTCAGCCCGGATGGTGAGGGAATCCGTTGGCAGGCTTCCCTTGAGCGCGAGGACGCCGTCGAGCCAGGCAAGGAACGCTTCGCCCTTGTCGGGATCGAGCGTTGTTTCGTTGATCCGTTCGAGCGCCCCGTCGCGCAGCTCGAGCGCGACCCATTTGAGGCCATCCGAGGCGATTCCGACGAACGGCTCGCCATATTCGCGCTCGCTGTCGGAAAGATAGTCCGGCATGCGGCGCTCGACGTCCACCCACTCATTCGCCAGATCGCGCTTCGCCTCGAAGACCGTCCGGCCCACCAGTGCATCCATCCGTCCGGCAATGATCGGAGCGCGCTTCTCGAAATCGAGCGCCGAGCGCTCCATGCCGAACTCGCGGACGAGCAGCTCTCTGAAACTGGCTTGGATTCCGACGTGATTGGCCGGGCGCCGTGCGAGATCGCGGAGGAGTTCTTCAGTCTCTCGGTCGACAGGCATGTCGACACCAAAGCCACGAAAGCACTCATTGTCCATCCCCTCGCACTCTCACCGCCACCCCCAAACCAAGCGCCATTTTCCTACAGCCCCCCGCCTGTGCCACATTGCCGCCGCCGCCGATTCGCGGCGCCGCACGCACAGGAGCCGAAAATCGCTCATGCCCCGCTTCGCCTTCCGGGCCGCCGCCCCGACTTTCCGGGGGGAAGGGCCCCGCGAATGGCCGCACGAGTGCGAACATTGGGACCATTCGCCTCGCCCCCGGCCGCCGACCGGCGTCCCTGGTCCGCACTGGTCCGGCGCCGCCGCTCGCGGGGGATCGCGCGGGGACCGGGGGGCGGGGACCGGGGGATCGATGGCATGTGTCGACGTGTCGGCTCGAGGGTTACCTTTGCCGGCTCGCGGGGGATCGGACGGCGACCGATGGCATGGCAACGTGTCGACTTGACGTGTCGCCTTTGCTCTCTCACCCGCGCTCCAGCCGGGCCTTGTGCGATCCGGCGGGCGGCGCCACATAGGCGAACCGCGGCCCCGGCTTAACGTTTAGGCCATTGTCGTCGTGCTAATTTGCCGTCAGGATGAGCGGCGCTTGACGAGGCGGCCCCGCGGCGGGGCCCGAAGGACGATTATGACCAAGCTGCAAGGCGGCGATACCAAGAGCACGCTCTACTGCTCGTTCTGCGGCAAGTCGCAGCACGAGGTCCGCAAGCTGATCGCCGGGCCGACCGTGTTCATCTGCGACGAATGCGTCGAGCTGTGCAACGACATCATCCGCGAGGAGACCAAGTCGGCGCTGGTCAAGACCCGCGACGGCGTGCCGACCCCGTCCGAGATCTGCAAGGTGCTCGACGATTACGTGATCGGCCAGGACCATGCCAAGCGCGTGCTCTCGGTCGCCGTCCACAACCATTACAAGCGCCTCGCCCACGGCGCCAAGGGCGGCGAGGTCGAGCTCGCCAAGTCGAACATCCTGCTGGTCGGCCCGACCGGCTGCGGCAAGACCCTGCTCGCCCAGACGCTGGCGCGGATCCTCGACGTGCCCTTCACCATGGCCGACGCGACGACGCTGACCGAGGCCGGCTATGTCGGCGAGGACGTCGAGAACATCATCCTGAAGCTGCTCCAGTCGTCCGACTACAACGTCGAGCGGGCGCAGCGCGGCATCGTCTATATCGACGAGATCGACAAGATCAGCCGCAAGTCCGACAACCCCTCGATCACCCGCGACGTGTCGGGCGAGGGCGTCCAGCAGGCGCTCCTGAAGCTGATGGAGGGCACCACCGCGAGCGTGCCGCCGCAGGGCGGGCGCAAGCACCCGCAGCAGGAGTTCCTGCAGGTCGACACCACCAACATATTGTTCATCTGCGGCGGCGCCTTCGCCGGGCTCGAGAAGATCATCGGCGACCGGCTCGAGGGCAAGTCGATCGGCTTCGGCGCCCATGTCGCCGCGCCCGACGAGCGCCGCGCCGGCGAGGTGCTGAGGCATACCGAGCCCGAGGACCTGCTGAAGTTCGGGCTGATCCCCGAATTCGTCGGCCGGCTGCCGGTGATCGCGACGCTCGAGGACCTCGATACCGAGGCGCTCGTCAAGATCCTGCGCGAGCCCAAGAACGCTCTCGTCAAGCAGTATCAGAAGCTGTTCGACATGGAGGACGTCAAGCTCACCTATACCGACGACGCCCTGGTCGC
>Ga0299913_10001070_pt1 | contig 19366 bp, 16 predicted proteins | sample RVTome_9_FD_201360 | JGI IMG/M metagenome (GOLD analysis project Ga0299913, IMG submission 201360) | Soil microbial communities from uranium-contaminated site in the Upper Colorado River Basin, Wyoming, United States - RVT155D38 (version 2) ... | reverse complement strand
CGGCGAGCGCGCCCAGCAACACGGCGAGCAGCACGCCGCCGACGACACCGAGCTCGGTAGTCACCTGGAGGTACTCGTTGTGCACGTACCGCTGGATGTGCAGCGCGCCGTCCGGGCTGCTCCAGCGCAGCACGGCCTGCCCCGGCCCGACGCCGGCGAGTGGCCGATCGGCGAGCTGGTGCAGCGCCGCAGTGGTTGCGCCCGACCGGTCCGCCGATGCCGTGCTGAATCGCACCGCGCGGATCTGATCGCCGGCGTCCATCAGCGATGGCGGCGCCCAGCCCGCGACCAGCAGCCAGCCGGTGGCGGCGACCGTCAGCGCCGCGGCGGCCATCGCCCGGCCTGGCAGCCTGGTCAGCACCGCGGCCAGCCCCAGCCCCGCGACCAGCGCTGTCGCGCTCAGCGCCGGCTGAGGTGCCGCCGTAGCCGGCATCGCCGGCAAGAGCCCGACCAGGGCCACGACGGCGCCGACGGCCGGCCCAGCCACCGCACGCAGGGTTGGGCCAGCGCCGACGAGCATCGCCAACAGCAGCAGCCCGACCAGCAACCCCAGTGCCCCGGCTCGGCTCAGCGTCGCGCCGGCCCCGACGAGCAGCCCGGTTGCGACCAATGCCAGGCCGGTCTGCCGACGCCGCCCGGCCAGCATCCCCAGAGCAAGCAGCGCAAGCGGCACCACCAGGGCCGCAGTCGCGTTCGCATAGGTCAACGTGCTGGCCGCGCGCCACAGACCCTGATCCGGCAGTGCCCAAGGACGCAGCCGCCACGCCACACCCACCCACCCCGCCGCCGCGACCAGCACCCCGACCGCAAGCAGGCCGCCCAGCAGCAACTCCCGCTCACCCGCACCGAGACGGCGACACACCAGCAACACCGCCACGACTCCGGCCAGCAGCAACACATACCCCGCCGCGCCACCGACCTCGCCGCGGCCCAGGCCGTTCAGCACCGCCCACCCCGCCAGCCCGGTGGCTGCCAGCACCGGTCCGAACCGGAGATCCGCGACACTTGGCGGCCACCGCACCATGGCCACGACCAGCGCGGCCGCCACCAGCGCACCGACCAAGCCGCGACCTTGCCCGTAGAACGCACCCTGCGCCGCCGCCCCGGCAGCCACCGCGGCCAGCAGCAGCGCCCCCGGCATCCCCGAATGAAGCCGACCGCCGGCACTCGGTACCGACGACTGGACCCCTCGCGCCAAGAGCCCGCCCCGCCCAATCGGCCCGAGCGCCCTCATCAGGCCGGCCAACCCAACGAATGACCACCGAAACGGCGCCGAGCGACCGTGACCGAAAGATCGCCACACGTCATGCTCACGCCACCTTCTCCGCACACAGGATACAATCAGTTCAATATCCAAGATGACCTATCGAGCGGAAGCAAATCCCAAGACCAGCTCAATGACGCCTGCCTCGACGATCGTTCGGGGCCAATAGATCACACACACAATTCCAGCAACCACCGAACGCTGGAACACATCCGGCTCGCATTCAGCCAAACGTATCAACCACTTAGGCTGTGCGGTCTGGTTATAAGTGATCGTGGCGGTCAGGGGTTGGGATCCGGCCTTCGAAGTAGATCGTGAACGCTTGGAGGCGCTGCTTCCATCTAGATCGGCCGATTCGTGACGACGCCGTCGCGAATCTTCACGGTGAGCGCGTCGATGAAGATCACCGGCTAGACTCCTGATTTCTATCGGTAGTTGCGAGCGTTCCGGGAGGCGGGCCGGCGCCAGTCCGACGAGCCCGAGCCCGTATCTGGTGGCTGGGGCCGAGTCGGTCGATCTTGCCGGGGCGCTGGCGCTGGCGCTGGCGCGGCGTGAGTTGCGGGTGCGCACGGTGGTGTGTACCGGTGGTGGTCGGCTCGGCGGTGCGTTGCCGCGTGCCGGGCTGGTGGACGAGGTCGATGTCGACTTGCTGCCCGCGGTGATCGGCGGCCGTGGTACGCCCGCGTTGTTCGACGCGCCACCGCTGGGACCGTCCGAGGTGCCGGTACCGCTGCGGCTGTTGAGCACCGACACGACCGACGACGGGCACCTGCGCCTGCGCTACGCGGTGGTTCCGCCCGCTCACACAACTGCCGCATCCGGAGCGGTCCTTCGTCCCTGCAGTGCCGGACCTTCGTCGATGACCAGTGGCTCATCCGCCGCCCTACCCTGGCCGCCAGATCGGTCTCGTCAGGAGGTGTGTGATGACTACGGTGACCCGCCGCCGGCAATCCGTGGCGGCTCGGCGGACGGGGTACCTCGTCGCCGCACTGGTCGTAGCTATTGCCGGCACCGCGATCGCAGTGGTCGCACAGGCCTCGTCCCTCCGCGGAGGTGGGGCCGTAGGTCCCGCCGGCCGGTGACGAGCTCCCCTTCGTTGCCGGGCGCGCTTGGAGCTGTCATGGCAGAGGGATTGCGCAGCGACGAGGAGCTCACATGACCACGATGGACGGTGACCGGGCGGGCAATGACGTGCTGGTCGCATATGCGAGCAAGATGGGCTCGACCAAGGAGATCGCCGAGGTCATCGGCGTGCAGCTGGCCGAGGCGGGCCACCGGGTGACCGTGCTGGACGCCGAGGAAGTCGGCGACGTCACGCCGTATGACGTGGTGGTCCTCGGGTCGGCCGTCTACCTGACCAGGTGGCGCCCGGAGGCGGTGCAGTTCCTGCGCCGCCATCGCGAGGTCCTGTCGGCCAGGGATGTGTGGCTGTTCCACAGTGGTCCGTGCGGCGCCAAGGACGCGGCGCGGCCAATACCGCTGCCGCCGAACGTGCGCCGCCTTGCCGATCGGATCGGGACGCACCCGCCGGTCACCTTCGGCGGCCGGCTCGATCCGGCGCTGGCCACCGGCCTGATGGCCAGGATGATGGCCAAGGGCGACCTGGTCGGCGACTGGCGAGACTGGGACGCGATCCGGGCCTGGGCGGCCGAGGTCGCGGGCCAGGGGGTGCGCCGTGCCTAGCCGGCGGCGGGTGGTCGAGTACCTGGTGGTCCTCGTTGCGGCCATCGTGACCGCCGCGGTGCTGCTCGTCGCCGACCGGGCCGGTCAGCAGGCCGCACAGCCCGACACGCCGCCCACCTCGAGTCCGACGACCGGCTCCGTAGTGACCTCGACGGGAACCTCGACGCCGACCACGACGGTCGAGCCCGGCCCGACCGGCACATCGGTCACCACAGTCCCGACCGCGCCGAGCACCACGACCACCGGCCGCCCTACAACGGCGCCTCCCGCGGTGCCGCCGGCGCTGGCGGGCAGGGACCACGAGCGGCTGCCCACCACACGCAAGGTGGTCGCGCTGACCTTCGACGCCGGGGCGAACGCCGACGGTGTGGCCCCGATCCTGGCCACCCTGCGCCGCGAGGGCGTGCCGGCGACGTTCTTCCTCACCGGTGCCTTCGCGCAGCGGTTCGCCGGGCAGAGCGCGTCGATCGCGGCAGCCGGCCACCGCCTGGGCAACCACTCGGTCAGCCACCCGCACTTCCCGTCGCTGTCCGATCAGGCCATCCGTACCGAGCTCGCCGGCGCCGAGGAGGCCATTCGGGCCAGTACGGGGCGTACTTCCCGGCCGCTGTTCCGGTTCCCCTTCGGCGACCGTGACCAGCGGACCATCCGGACCGTCAACGACGCCGGCTACGTCCCGGTCCGCTGGACGGTCGACAGCCTCGGTTGGAAGGGCACGAGCGGTGGGATGACGGCCGACTCGGTGACGGCCAGGGTGCTGAACGCCCTGCAGCCCGGTGAGATCGTGCTGATGCACGTCGGGTCCAACCCCGACGACCACAGCACGCTCGACGCGGACGCGCTGCCGTCCACGATCGCGCGGATCCGCGCGGCCGGCTACGGCTTCGTGACCCTCGATGCGCTGCTCACCTAACCCCGACCAGGGAGCCCGACGATGACCCCGGCCCTGATCTTCCTCGGCGGTGCCGGATACGGGGCTCAGCGGCGGCGGTCCGAAGGTCCCGCCACGCCGGGCCAAACAGCTCTGACCAGCGTTGCGGGGCTCGGGCAGCGTCGACGGGGAAGCTTTCGAACTTAGCTGAGGAGCCCCCGATGCGAGCGCTGCGCCTGATGGAGTGGAAGAGCGACCCGGTGCTGGTCGACGTGCCGGAACCGAGCCCGGGGCCGGGACAGGTCGTGGTGCGGATCGGTGGTGCCGGCGCGTGCCACTCCGACCTGCACCTGATGCACGAGTTCGGTGCCGGGCAGCTGCCGTGGGGGCCGCCGTTCACCCTCGGCCACGAGAACGCCGGCTGGGTACACGCCCTCGGCGACGGCGTCCGCGGCCTCGAGCTGGGGCAGCCGGTCGCGGTGTACGGGCCGTGGGGGTGCGGCACCTGCCAGCGCTGCCTGCTCGGGGTCGAGACGTACTGCGAGAACCCCGCGGAGGCGCCGGTCCCCGGCGGTGGCGGCGGTCTTGGGCTGGACGGCGGCATGGCCGAGTTCATGCTGGTGCCGAGCGCGCGGCACCTGGTACCGCTGCCCGACGGGTTGCACCCGGTTGACGCGGCGGCGCTGACCGACGCCGGCCTCACGCCGTACCACGCGGTGCGCCGCTCCTGGTCGAAGCTGCCGCCCGGCACCACCGCGGTCGTCATCGGCATCGGCGGGCTCGGCCACATGGCGGTGCAGATTCTCAAGGCGACCACCGCGGCCAGGATCATCGCGGTGGACAACCGGCCGGCCGCGCTGAGCCTGGCGCGTGCGCTGGGCGCAGACCTCGCCGTCGACCCGGCCGACGATGCCGTCGAGCAGATCAAGGCGGCCACCCGCGGCCGCGGTGCGGACGTGGTGATCGACTGCGTCGGCAGCGACGCGACCCTGGCGCTCGGCGCCGGCAGCGCACGCAGCCTCGGCGACCTCACCATCGTCGGCCTCGGCGGCGGCACCTGGCCCGTCTCGTTCTTCAGCCAGGCCTACGAGCTGTCGGTGCAGACGACGTACTGGGGCAGCCGGCCCGAACTGGTCGAGGTGCTCGACCTCGGGGCAAGGGGACTGCTGCACACCACGACGACGACCTTCTCGCTGCCGGAGGCACCGGAGGCCTACAAGAAGCTGGCGGCCGGCGAGCTGGTCGGCCGCGCCATCGTCGTCCCCGCGCCCCGCTGACCGGGTACCCCACCGACCCGGGTACTCGGCGGGACGGGGGACCCGGCTGAATCGGCATCCATTGAATCGAGGAGTTGCAGTGGCTCTACCCAGGCTCGGCCGGCTGACGACGCCGCTTCCAACGGTCGCTCGATCGCTATGACGGTGGCGTAGTGCTCGACCAACGGCAGCAGCCGTTCGCCGATCCATGGCGGCACCTGGAGGGCGTCGAACACGATGCCGGTGCGGCAGGCGATGCCGTATGGCCGATCCGACCACCACTCGCGTGCGGTCTCCGGGTCGTCGGGAGACCGCCCACACACCAGCTGGTCGGCGGTGGGATGGCAGACCGGCACGATCGGCCAGCCCGCCGTGCAGTACCGCACCGCTGCGGCGGCCAGCCGTTCGGTTAGCGTTGTCTCGGCGATACTCGCAACGCTGTGTGACCACTGCGCCGTCGGTCAACGAAGTTGATCGAGTCTGCGACGAGCGACCACGGCCACGACCAGCCGAGCAACTTCGAGCAAGTTCAACTCGAAGCACTTTGCTACTACTCTTGGTGACGGCATTCGATCAGCTCGTCACAGGGAGGTTGGCGATGCGGCGCGAGCGCGCGAACGCATACTTCGAGACCTTCGAGCACACCGCATTCCGGTTGGAGACGCGGGATGTGTACATCGTCGGTACCGAGCAGGAGCGATTCGAGCGGTTCGTCGCCGGTGAGCGTGAGGACGACCGGCATCCTGCCCATTTCGACGACTTCAGAATGCTGATCAGGCGCCTGACCGGCGAGGGCAAGCGGATGGAGAGGGTTCGGCTGGTCACCGAGCCACTGACCGAGTACTCGCGCTGGTTGCTACATGTCACGCAGCACAACGTCGCCGCCGGTGAGGACGTGCGATATCTTTCTCGCAGCGAGGCCGAGCAGCTTGGGATTACTTATGATCACGATTACTGGCTGTTCGACTCGCAAGTAGCTCAGCTATTCAATTTCGACGGAAGTGGCCGCGTGGTCGGTCGGGAATTGGTCGAGGAGCCTGCAACCATCGTGTCCTACAGCCACATTCGTGACGCCGTGTGGCACTACGCGGTCAAGTGGGAGGTGTTTGTCGACAAGCATGGCCTGCGCTGAATGACGACCTTTCAACGAGAACGCGAGCTACTGGGTCAACGGCCGCGCGAGCTGCGGCGTGATGCCCGACTGACCGGGCGTCAGCTCGCCGCTGCGCAGAACTGGCACCCCAGCAAGATCTCGAAGATCGAGGCCGGCAGGCAGACACCATCGGATGCCGACCTCGAGGCGTGGGCGAGTACCTGTGGCCTGCCTGCGGCCGCTACCGACCTCATCGCCGCCCTTCGTTCGTTGGAGGGTCACTACATCGAGAAGCGACGCAAGCTGCGTTCAGGACTGACGCGCCACCAACGTGAGCTGACCGAGGTTGCGGAACGGGCCGCCGTCATCCGGGAATTCGAAAGCGCGGTCGTTCCAGGCTTCCTCCAGACCGCTGATTACGCGCGATACCGCCTGTCGAGCAGGGCTGGGCACGGGGTCGTGGACGGGGACGTGGATGAAGCGGTCGCCGCCAGAATGGAGCGCCAGCAGCTTCTGTATCGCGGCGACCGGAAGTTCCACATAGTCGTCACCGAGGCCGTATTGCGGCTGCGGCTGTGCCCGTCCGAGATCATGGCCGGACAACTGGACAGGTTGATCGCGGTGTCGGCCGCAAGGAACGTGCGATTCGGCGTTGTCCCGTTCGACGTCGAGTACGTCGGCGCCCCGTTGCACGGGTTCTGGAATGACCCCGGGGTCAGCTGTGGGCTGTTTCGAGCGTGCGGGTGCGCCGCTGGTACTCCTCGTCGTCGATCTCACCGCGGGCGTAGCGCTCGGCCAGCACCTGCTCGGCCGTCGGCCGCTGGGCGATTGCCGTCGGGGGCTGCGAGCTGCGGCCCGCGTACCGGACCAGGGCGACGATGCCGGCGATCACCAGCGCCCAGAACAGAAGCGTGCCGACCGTCATGAACGCGTACCCCCACCAGTGCATACCCTCGCCGTTCCAGAACATCATCGCGATCTCCTCCTGCCCTTCCGCCCTGCGGAACGGACGGCTCCTGCCGCCTCTGCCCAACGGTCGCCCACGGCGACGGCCGCCGGTCAGGGCCCAACGGCTTCCCGCACAGGGTCGCCAGGCCCTAACCACCGGCGGGCGGGCCGACGCACGGTGGGCGCGGCCGCCAGTGCGCGAACGTTGGAGGAACCATGGCAACCACACTTCACTCGGTGGTCCGGGAGCCGGGCACCTGGCGCAGGATGGCCCGTTGGGCGCTGATCGGCGTGGAGCTGCTGATCGGTGCCGCCGCCACGTCCGGTGGTATCGGGCTGATGAGCGACAGCATCGGCATGCCGGCGGAGTGGCTCGACGGCACACCGTTCGGTTCGTGGCTGCTGCCTGGGATCTTGCTGCTGGCCGTCGTCGCGCTGCCGATGATCGTCGCGGCGGTCGCCGAGCTGGACCGCGCGTCGTGGGCGTACGCCGCGTCGTTGGTCGCCGGCGCGTTGCAGGCCGGTGGATCGTGGCCCAGTTGGCGATCATGCAGCGGTACTCCTTCCTGCAGCCGGTGATGTTCGCCGGCGGCGTTGCGGTCGTCGCGCTGGCGTGGTGGGTGCACCGCGGCCAACCGGTGCCGTTCCTACACGGCCGCCGGCGCTGACGGGCCTCGGCGGTGGCTGGGCCCGCGGCCGCCGGAGTCGATGGTCGCGGGGGAGTGGCTGGGGCCTGCCGGCGAGTGTCCGTCTGGGCGGCTCGGGACCAATGGTCCCCGGCTACGGGACGAGCGACCGCGGTGCGGTGGCAACCCTGGCGCCTAACGTCCGTCGTATGAGGACTTCGAGGATGAGCAGGCACGCCAGCCAGGTCGTGGTGGGCATCGACGGTTCCGACTCCGCGGTGCGCGCGGCGGTCTGGGCGGCCGCGGAGGGCGCGCGGCACAACGTGCCGTTGAGGCTGGTCCACGCGTACTTCCAGCCGTACCTGTACTACCCGCCGTTCGCCACCGCGACCACCGAGAACGACCTGCTGCTGGCGCGGGCTCACCGCGATCTCGTGGCCGCCGCGGCTGCGGTGCGCGCGGCCCAGCCGGGCGTTGCGGTGCGCACCGAGCTGCGTCGCGGGCACCCGGTGCAGACGCTGCTGGACGAGTCGTCCACCGCACGGATGCTCGTGCTCGGCGCGCGCGGCCGGTACGGATTCGACGCGCTGCTGCTCGGCTCGACCGCCGTGGCCGTCGCTGCGCACGCCAGCTGCCCGGTCGCCGTGATCCGTGGCGAGGTCGACGATCCGTCGCTGCCGGTGGTCGTCGGCGTGGACGGCTCGCCGGTCAGCGAGGCCGCCGTCGCGATCGCGTTCGACGAGGCGTCGACGCGGGGCGCCAAGCTGGTCGCCGTGCACGCCTGGGGCGAGATCCCGGACGAGAGCCTGTACTCGCTGACCGAGGTCCCTGAGCAGACGGCCCGAATCGAGGACCAGGAGCGCCGCGTGCTGGCCGAGCGGCTGGCCGGCTGGCAGGAGAAGTACCCGGACGTGCCCGTCGAGCGTGTGGTGGTCAGGCAGCGGTCCGCCGTCGCGCTGGTGGAGCAGGCAGCCAAGGCCCTGCTGGTCGTGGTCGGCAGCCACGGCCGCGGCGGCTTCACCGGCATGCTCATCGGCTCGACCAGCCAGGCGTTGCTGCACCACGCGCCGTGCCCGGTCATCGTCGTCCGGCCGGCTCGCTCCTGACGAACGTCCCGGGGCGCCGGCACCAAAAGCCTCATGAGGCGGCGGCGGCTCCGGCCGATCGTGGTGGATGGACCGTCAAGGAGGTCACCATGAAACCCGTACGCCTTTGGATCGGATTCGTGCTGCTCACCCTCGGGGTGTTCGGCCTGCTGGACGCGTTGGGCGTGATGGACGTCGGCGCGGCGATCAGCCACTGGTGGCCCATCGCGGTCGTGGGCCTCGGGCTGGTCGCGATGCTGTCACAGCGCTCGGTGTCACTAGGCCCGGTGGTGGTGACCGCCGTCGGGATCGTCCTGCTGGTCAACCAGCAGGGGTGGGCCGAAGGGAACATCGTCTGGCCGGCCGCGCTGCTGCTGATCGGCGCGGCGATCCTGGTGGGCCTGGGCCGGCGCACCTTCGCCGACCAGCGGTCCCAGGTCGTGGTGCTCGGTGGCGCAAGCGTCAAGGACACCTCCGAGCATCTCGCGCACCAGGACGTGTCCGCGATCTTCGGCGGCGCGACGCTCGACCTGCGCGACGCGCACATCGACCGCGAGGCGACTGTGGACGCCTTCGCCATGTTCGGCGGCGTGAACATCCTGGTGCCGCACGGCTGGCGGGTCTCGCTCGGTGGCCTGCCGATCTTCGGCGGCTACGAGGACAAGACGTCGGGCAACGGCTCGCTGCCGCCGGGTGCCCCGGTGCTCAAGGTCAACGCGACCGCCATCTTCGGCGGCGTCGAGGTGGCCAACAAGCCGCACTGACCTCCGACGGTGCCGCCGGCACGGACGGCCCGGCGGCGGGATCCGGCGAGATCCGGGCCTACGACTCTGCGACTGCGCGACCACGTCGGCGCTGGTGACGATGCCAGTCAGCGCGCCATCGGCGACCGCCCGAGCCACGGGCAGCGGGCACCGCAAGCCCTTCGAAGGCGGCGCGGGCCATAGGTCCCGCGAACCAGCGAAAACGGGCCCTGCATCCGACCACCGCCACTGAGGTCTGCTTGGAGCAGGAGTCCGGACAGGAGGCCGATGATGACGAGCTTCGTTCGCGCGTTGAACGATCTGGGCAAGGCCGACGTAGGCGAGGCCGGCGGCAAGGGCGCCAACCTCGGTGAGCTGATCGCGGCCGGCCTGCCGGTGCCTGGGGGCTTCGTGGTGACGGCGGCCGGCTACCTGCACTCGATGGACACTGCGGATGTCCGGCTGGAGCTGCAGGAGTTGCTGCGGGTCGGGCTCGGCGCCGCCGACGATCCGCAGGGGCTGGCCGAGGCGTGCGATGCCCTGCAGACCGCGGTCCGCAAGGCCGGCATCGCCGACGACGTGCGGGCGGCACTGCTGGACGCCTACCACCGGCTGGATGACGGCGCGCTCGTCGCCGTGCGCTCGTCGGCCACCTCCGAGGACGGCACGGACACCTCCTTCGCCGGCATGAACGCCACGTTCACCAACATCAGCGGCGACGACGATCTGCTCGACGCCGTGCTCGGCTGCTGGGTCTCGCTGTTCGGGCAACGCGTGGTGGCCTACCGGGCCGGCCACGGGCTGGACGAGGAACCGGCGATGGCCGTCGTCGTGCAGCTGATGGTCGACTCCGAGAGCTCCGGCGTCGCGTTCACCGCGGACCCCTCGACGGGCGACACCGGCCACATCGTGATCGAGGCCGCCGTCGGGCTCGGCGAGGTGGTGGTGAGTGGCGCGGTCGAGCCGGACACCTACCTCGTGGCGAAGGACGGCCCTCGGCTGACCTCGGTGCGGGTCGGGCACCAGACGCACAAGATCGTCCGTGGCCCGGAGGGCTGCGACCTGCGGGTCGACCTGGACGCCGCGGACGGTGCCCGCCGGGTGCTCCCCGACGAGCAGGTGCTGGAGCTGGCACGGTTGGCGCAGCGCGTCGAGGAGCACTACGGGCTGCCGCAGGACCTGGAGTGGGCGGTGGCCGGCGGCCGGACCTGGCTGGTGCAGTCCAGGCCGATCACCACCCTTGGCCGCGCGGCCGACACCGGCCAGCCGGCCGCAGCCGGGCACGCAGCGCACGCTGCGCAGGCAGCCGGTCAGGGGACGGGGGTGGTTCTTGTCGACGGGCTCGCCGCGTCGCCCGGCACGGCGTCCGGCCGGGTCCGCGTGCTGCTCTCGCCGACCGACGGCGGGCGGTTGCGCGACGGCGAGGTGTTGGTCGCGCCGATGACCAACCCGGACTGGGTGCCGGCCATCCGGCGGGCCGCGGCCGTTGTCACCGACGGCGGCGGCATGACCTGCCACGCCGCGATCGTGGCCAGGGAGCTGGGCGTGCCGTGCGTCGTCGGCACCCGTGACGCCACCACGACGCTGAGCGACGGGCAGGCCGTGACGGTCGACGGCGCGGCCGGCCGGGTCTTCGCCGGCATCGCCGACACGGCCTCGGCCAGCGCGGTGGCCTCGGCGCCCCAGGACGCGGCGGCGCCGGAGGCGATGGCCACCAGGCTCTACGTCAACCTGGCGATGCCGGAGTCGGCGGCGCGGGTCGCAGCGTTGCCGGTGGACGGCGTCGGGTTGCTGCGCGCCGAGTTCATGATCACCGACGCGCTCCGCGGCCAGCACCCCAACCACCTGCTGGCCAGCGGTGGCCGCCAGGAGTTCGTCACCGCGATGACCGAGGCACTGCTGAAGATCACCAGGGCGTTCACGCCGCGGCCGGTGATCTACCGGGCCACCGACTTCCGCAGCAACGAGTTCCGCAACCTCGCCGGCGGCGCCGAGCACGAGCCCGTCGAGCAGAACCCGATGATCGGCTACCGCGGCTGCTACCGGTACGTGCACGACCCCGGGCTGTTCGCCGCCGAGCTCGACGTGCTGGCCAGGGTGCGCGAGCAGACCCCCAACCTGCACCTGATGATCCCGTTCGTCCGCACCCGGTGGGAGCTGGAGGCCTGTCTGCAGGCGGTGGACGCCAGCCCACTCGGCCGCCAGCGTGGGCTGCACCGGTGGGTGATGGCCGAGGTGCCGTCGGTCATGTACTGGCTGCCCGAGTACGTCGCGCTCGGCATCGACGGGGTGTCGATCGGCAGCAACGACCTCACCCAGCTCATGCTCGGCGTCGACCGCGACTCCGAGCTGTGCGCCGAGCTGTTCGACGAGTCGGACCCCGCGGTGCTCGACGCCATCGCGACCATCGTGTTCAAGGCCCGCCGCGCCGGCATCACCTCATCGCTGTGCGGCCAGGCGCCGTCCAACCACCCCGAGTTCGCCGAGCACCTCGTGCGGCTGGGCATCACGTCGATCTCGGTCAACGCCGACGCGGTGCCCGCCGCGCGGGCAAGCATCGCGGCCGCCGAACGCAGAGTGCTGCTCGAGGCCGCCCGCGCGTCCATGAACGAGAGGAACACGCTGTGACAGCGACCATGCCGGACAGCAGGGCGCTCCTTGCCGACGGGCGGATCGTCACGATCCGGCCGCTCGGCCGCGACGACACCGAGCAACTGCTGCGGCTGCACACGAGCCTGCCGGAGCGGGACCGGTACCTGCGGTTCTTCACCACGTTCCTGCCGCCGAACTTCGGCGCGCTGGTGCGACGGATGGTGGCAACGGACGACGCGCACCGGAGCGGCCTCGGCGCCTTCTTCGGCGACGTGCTGGTCGGGGTGGCGCACTTCGAGGTGCTCGCCGACCCGGTGGAGGCAGAGGTCGCACTCGCCGTCGACCACCGGCAGCAGGCGCACGGCGTCGGCACCCTGCTGCTGGAGCATCTCGCGTCGGCCGCCCGCGGCCGCGGCGTGCAACGGTTCGTCGCCGAGGTGCTCACCGAGAACGGCGCGATGCTGCGGGTGTTCCGGGACGCCGGGCTGCCGGTGACGGTCCGGCCGGAAGGCTCGACCTGCCACATCACCCTCCGCCTGGACGGCGACTATCTGCCGGCCGTCGAGGAGCGCGAGCGCAGCGCCGACGTGGCCAGCCTGCGGGCCGTGCTGCGCCCGGCTTCGGTGGCCGTGATCGGCGCCGGCCGCCGCCGCGGCTCGATCGGCAACGCGCTGCTGCGCAACATCCGGGACGGCGGCTTCACCGGTGCGCTGCACGCGGTGAACCCGCACGCCGACCGGGTCGAGGGCGTGCCGTCGGTGCGGTCGGTGCGCGACCTGCCGCCCGGCGTCGACCTCGCCGTGCTGTGCGTGCCCGCCGAGGCAGTGCCGGCGGTCGCCGAGGAGTGCGGCGAGCACGGCGTGCGTGCCCTGCTGGTCATCTCGGCCGGGCTGACCGGCGAGTCCGAGCTGTCCGACGGGCTGCTGGCCGCGGCGCGCAGGCACGGCATGCGGCTGGTCGGCCCGAACTGCCTCGGCGTGGTCAACACCGAGCCCGGCGTGCGGCTGAACGCGACGTTCGCCCGCGGCACCGCACCAGCAGGGCGGGTCGGCGTGGTCACCCAGTCCGGCGGCATCGGCATCGCGCTGCTCGAGCAGCTCGCGGCGGTGGGCCTCGGCGTGTCCACCCTCGTGTCCAGCGGCGACAAGTACGACGTCAGCGGAAACGACCTGCTGCTGTGGTGGCAGCGCGACGACGCCACCGACGTCGCGGTGCTGCACCTGGAGTCCTTCGGCAACCCGCGCAAGTTCGCGCGCCTGGCCCGAGCGCTGGCCGAGCGCAAGCCGGTGCTCACCGTGCGCACCGGCAACAGCGAGGCGGGCGTGCGCGCCGCCGCGTCGCACACCGCGGCGGCCGCGACGCCGGTCGCCACCCGCGACGCCCTGTTCGAGCAGGCCGGGGTGATTGCGGTGGACACCGTCACCGAGCTCGTCGGGGCCACCTGTGCGCTCAGCTGGCTGCCGCTGCCGGCCGGCAACCGGGTCGCGATCGTGAGCAACGCCGGCGGCGCGGGCGTGCTCGCCGCCGACGCGTGCGCCGCGAACGACCTTGTGCTCCCTACCTTGGGTGAGCCGACACTGGTGGCGCTGCGCGCACTGGTGCCCGGGCACGCCAGCCTGGCCAACCCGGTCGACACCACGGCCGGGATCTCCGACGAGGACTTCGCGCGGTGCCTGCGGGCCGTGCTCGACGACCCCGCGGTCGACTCGGTGCTCGCCATCGCGGCGCCGACGGCCATCACCAACCCCGTTCAGGCGATCGCATCGGTGCGGCCCGGCGCGAGCAAGCCGGTGGTGGCGCTGCGCGCCGGCCAGCCGTCGGTGGTCGAGCCGCTGCACCCCGCCGAGGGTGGCATGCCGGTGCCCGTCTTCGCCGACCCGGCGCTGGCCGTTGGAGCGCTGGCCACCGCCACCCGCTACGCGCAGTGGCGCCGCCGCCCGCTCGGCACCGTGCCGCACCTGCCCGGCATCGACATCGCCGCGGCGCGCACGGTGTGCGAGGAGTACCTGGCCCGGCACCCCGGCGGCGGATGGCTCGGGCCGGCCGAGGTGGACGCCCTGCTGGCCGACTTCGGGCTGCCCGTGCTGCCGTCCGTTGTCGCCGGCTCCGCCGAGGCCGCCGTCGCCGAGGCGCAGCGCTTCGGTTGGCCAGTGGCCGTCAAGGCCGTCACCCCCGGTGTGTTGCACAAGAGCCGCGCCGGTGGCCTCGCGCTGGGGCTGCGGTCCGCGGCCGAGGTCGAAACGGCGTTCGCCGAGATGCGGGAGCGCTTCGGCGAGGAGCTGACCGGCGTCCTCGTGCAGCCCATGACCGACGCCGGCCGGGAGCTGCTGGTCGGCGTCCTGGGCGACGACACGTTCGGCCCGCTCGTGGTGCTCGGCCTCGGCGGCGTCGACGCCGAGCTGCTCGCCGACCGCACCTGCCGGCTGGTTCCGGTGACCGACGTCGACGCGGCCGACATGCTCGGTGCACTGCGGGCGGCTCCGATGCTCTTCGACACCGACCCGCCCGCCCTCCGCGCCGAGTCCGCCGACGCCGTCACCGACGTGTTGTTGCGGATCGGGCGGCTGGCCGAGCTGCTCCCCGAGATCGCCGAGGCCGACCTCAATCCGGTGATCGTCCGCGATGGCCGCTGCCGCATCCCCGACGCCAGGATCCGCCTGCAACCCCGGCACCCCGTGGACCCGTACCTGCGCAAACTCCGCAGCTGAGCACGACTGGGACTTCGTTGGGAGGTCGTCATGCACGTTCTGGTGACTGAGGCGCACTTCGGCGGCAGCGACCGACTGATCCAGCGGCTGCGCGCGCTCGGGGTCCGGGTGACCGGCTGCCACGACAAGGTCGGCTACTGCCGGGTTCTGCAGTCCGGCGGCAGCTGCCCGCTGGATGCCTTCACCGACCGGGTGGACCTCGTCGTCGACGTCCGCGGCGCCGGCGAAGAGCTGACCGCGAGGGAGTACGGCGCCGTGTGCGCGGTCCGCGACAGGCGACCGGTGCTGATCGTCGGTGTGGACCCGGACGTACCGGTGGTGATCCCGGCCGGTTTGCGTGGCCACGCCATCGCAACCACCGAAGAGGAGTTGGTCACCATGTGCCTGCGGCGCGACCAGACTCTCGCCGCGGCCCGTCTCGGCTGGCCGGGCAGGCCGCCGACGGGTGCGGATCTCCGATGAGTGCGGCTACGACCGGATCTGGCTCACACCGGAGAGATACCTCGGCCGGATACCTGGTCAGGCATGGAGGGTCTGCAGCATCGATCCGGGGCACGGTTCCCGCAAACGGCTTCCTGGCGGTCGTTCTCGCGCGATTCTGGTCCGCGGCGTGACGTAGTCCGCCGTGGCGCACCGGACGCATCTTGCCGTCGGGGCTCGTTCGCTGGCGAACTGATCGCGGCCGGACAGGCACTGCGGCGGGAGGTGGAACCAGCGCAGCACCTCGAAATGGTCGGGCAGGCCGGTCGGCCCGGTGGGTATCGCGTCCGGCCGTGCCGCCAGCAGCTCGCGGGCGTCGCGCAGGTGTCCGGCCAGGGCGTCTTCGCCGAGCGGGGCGTGATGTATGGGGTGGCTGAGGGTGCCGTCGGCGGCGAAGCGGACGTCGGTCAGCCGCACCGGCGGCTGACCGACGCCGCGGCGGTGCTGCCACCGGCCGGTGTGCTCGTCGAAGGTGTAGTCGGTGAGCAGGCGGTGGCCGTGCCTCGCGACGAGGTCCACGGCCTCGATGAGGTAGTCGCGGACGGTGTCGGAGATGAAGTAGTTGAAGCTGATCCGCGCCCAGCCTGGCTTGATGCCGGCGGACCCCAGGCTGACCTCGTGGCGGTATGCCCGCGAATGCACGGGATCGATGGCCAGGAGCCGGTGGCCGTACGGGCCGGCGCACGAGCAGCCGCCGCGGCCCTGGATGCCGAACAGGTCGTTGAGCAGCGCGACGACGTAGTTGTGGTGCAGGTAACGGCCGGCGGTCCGGATTCGGAAGGACACGATGGACAGTCGCCGGGTCTCCGGGATGCCCAGGATCTCGATGTTCGGATTGTCCTGCCAGCGGACCAGGGCATGGCGCCACAGTCGCTCTTCGCGGGCCTGGATCAGGTCGGTGCCGATGGCCTCTTTCAGGGCGAAGACGAGCCCGGCGCGGATGGACTCGACGATCGCCGGCGTTCCCGCCTCCTCGCGGGCGACCGGATCGTCGAGGTAGCTGTGGCTGACCGGGTCGACGAAGGCCACCGTGCCGCCGCCGGGTGCGGTCGGCACCCGGTTGCGCACCAGCTCGCGGCTGACGGCGAGGACGCCCGGGGTCTGCGGGCCGCCGATGAACTTGTGCGGGGACAGGAAGATCGCGTCCTTGTGGTCGCGGCGGCCGGGGGCGCTCTCGGCCATCCGGATCGGGACGTACGGTCCGGCGGCGGCGTAGTCCCAGAAGGACAGCGCGCCGTGCTCGTGCAGCAGCGCGGCGATCCGTTCGGTGTCGGTCAGCACGCCGGTGACGTTCGACGCGGCCGAGAAGCTGCCGATGCGCAGCGGCCGGTTCGCGTACCGGGCGAGCCGCTCGGCGAGCTGCGTGAGGTCGATGTGGCCCTCGGCGTCCTCGTCGATGACCACGACGTCGGCGATCGACTCACGCCAGGGCAGCTCGTTTGAGTGGTGCTCGTACGGCCCGACGAACACGACGGGGCGTCGTCCTGGCGGGATGTGCGGGACCAGGCCGTACTGGTCGGCCAGACCGGCCGGCAGGTTCAGCTGCAGTATCCCGATGAGCTTGTTGATCGCCGCGGTCGCGCCGGACCCGCAGAAGATCACCAGGTCGTCCTTGGTGGCGCCGATCGCGTCGTGGATGATCTGGCGGGCGTCCGCGCGCAGTTGGGCGGTCTGCAGGCCGTTGCCAGAGCCGGCGCCGTGGGTGTTGGCGTACCGGGGCAGGACCTGCGAGCGGATGAAGTCCTCGACGAAGTCGAGCGAGCGCCCGGACGCGGTGTAGTCGGCGTAGGTGATGCGGCGGCGCCCGTACGGGCCGTCCAGCGTCGCGTCCTCGCCGACGATCGCGTGCCGGATCCGTTCGAGTAGCGGTGAGTCGGGCAGCGGCGCGAGGCCCGCCTCCAGTTGTGCGGCCGCGGTGCTCATCGCGGTGACTCCTCTCCCGGCGGGATCACCGCCGGTCCTCGGTGCGGCCGGCCGGATCTTTGTCCGGTGCGGTCGGCGGCCCGCCCGGTGTCGCCGGCCGGGCCGTTGGCTGGTCAGTGGAACCTGCACAGGGCGCCGATTCCGTCGGCCAGCGTCCGGTTGGCCAGTGCGGCGGGATCGCCGGGCGCGAGCACCCGGACCTGTGCGCCGGTGAGCAGGGCGACGCGGATGGCCACGTCGACCAGCGGGCCGGCGGCCGGCCTGGCCCACTCGACGGGGGGCCGGTGACCTACGGGCCGCACCTGGGCCGGCTCGGCGCCGAACCAGGCGGTCCTGCCGGCCGCGACGTGGGGGGCGACCAGTAGCACGGCCACCCGGCCCTGGGCGAGCGCGGTGAGCGTCGCGGCCTCGCCGTCGACCGCGAGCCCACCGTGGCAGCGCTGCTCGGCGAAGCGGGACAGCAGCCTCGAGGTGGTCTCGGCGGCGGCGCTGCAGCTCGCCTCGGCGACCGCGGCGGCCCGGGTGCGCTGCGAGCCGTCGGCGTGGCGGCTGCCGTGGATGTGGCGGATGTCCACGGTGCCGTACACCCAGGCCGGCAGGCGCTCCCGCATGAGCTGGACGGCCCGGACGTCGCCGGCGACGATCAGCAGCCGCGCCCCGGTCCGTTCCAGCGCGTGCGCGGCCGCCCGTGCGACCGCGGCGGCGTTGTGCCGCCAGGAGTCCTCAGCGCGGTGCAGGTAGCGCCGCTGCTGGGGGGTCTTGCGCGTGTTGCGCTGGATGTCGTCGTCCGGCCCGGACACCGACCACCGCTGCGGTGGCTGGGCACCGCCGACGCTGGTCTCGAAGTCGGCGCCGGCGCGGTCGGCGACCACCAGCACGTACGGCGGCCGCTGCTGCAGCCATGCCAGCAGCGGCACGACGTGGGCCGGGCCACAGCACCGGGCGAAGTCCACGTGGTCGAGGCCGGGTAGCGGGAACAACCCCAGCATCCCGTCGGCGCCGGCGAAGGCGGCCAGCTCCGTGGCGCCCGCGGCCGCCCGGACCGGCGAGGTCCGCAGCACGGCGTGCGCGATGGCGTCGACCACGTGGTCGGCCACGCCGTCGCGGCGCAGTTTGCCGGCCAGCGCGTGCCAGCGCGCGTCCCATTCAACGTCGGCAGTGGACGGCGGTCGGCCGAGATACACCGAGGCGATCTCGCCGCCGGGTCGCAGCACCTCGGCGATGGCCTGCTCGGATGGTTGGGTCGTCACGGTTGCCGTCATCGGGTCACCACCCTTCGTGGACGGTCGAGCCGGGTGCCTCGGCCGGCCGGTGGTCGGTGGCCTGGCGGTCGGCCGGGTCTGGCGGGACGGGGGCCGGGCGGCTGGTCGGTACCGACTGGTGCCGCCACTCGTGCGGTTCGCCCGTGGGCAGCCCGCCCCGCCTGGCCCCCCAGTGCCTGGCCGCCCGGTCCAGCCGGGTTCGCAGCCGCGCCTCGAGCAGGTCGACGGCCTCGCGCACGGTCGGCGCCTCGATCTGGACGCGCACCATCCGGCCGTTGACGTCGAGGTTCACCTGCGCGGTCACGGCCGGCTGTGCGGCCGGGTCGGGATGCACGGTGATCCACATCCTGGCGTCCAGCACCGGGTCGTGGGCGATCCGGGCGGCTCTGGCGATCTTGTCCCTGGCGTAGTCCGACGTGCCTTCCGGCACTTCGCCGCTGATGCTGATGCGTACTTCCGGCGGCGCGATCGGTTCGGTTCGACGCATGTCTCCTCCTTGGTTGAAGGCTGGCACCGGGTCTGGTGACGGCGCCGCGGACGAAGGTCCCGCAGCCGGCCGCCACTGGACCCCTGCGCCGCGCAGCTGCTGGTGGGAGGCTCGTGGACGTGGAACTGGGAGCGGCCGAGGTACGGGAGACGCACATCGGCGTGGTGTTCCTGGTCGGCGACCGGGCGTACAAGCTGAAGAAGCCGGTGAGCCTCGGGTTCCTCGACTTCAGCACGCGCGAGCGGCGGCTCGACGCCTGCCGCCGGGAGGTCGAGCTCAACCGGCGGCTGGCGCCGGACGTCTACCTCGGCGTCGCCGACGTGTGCGACGAGCGCGGCCCGCCGT
>Ga0299913_10001069_pt1 | contig 19366 bp, 15 predicted proteins | sample RVTome_9_FD_201360 | JGI IMG/M metagenome (GOLD analysis project Ga0299913, IMG submission 201360) | Soil microbial communities from uranium-contaminated site in the Upper Colorado River Basin, Wyoming, United States - RVT155D38 (version 2) ... | reverse complement strand
AGTTCGTCGTCCGGATTCGACCCGGAAACGATCCCGGCACCACTGTGGAGCACGGCGGTTGTGGCGTCGAGGATTCCGCAGCGGAGCGCCACAGCGAATTCGCAGTTGCCGGAGCGATCAAACCATCCGACGGGGCCCGAGTATCGCCCGCGTGACGTTTCCTCCATGTCGCGGATTATCGAAAGGGCGGCTTCCGTCGGTGTCCCGGCCACGGCAGCGGTGGGATGGAGAAAGGGCAGGATGTCGCCGAAGACGAAGCCCAACGGGGTGAGCCCTTCGAACCTGGTGGCGAGGTGTCGCAGCTCGGCGACCTCGACGACACGCGGTTCGCTTCGGGTGAAGGCGAGTCCCGCGGCGACGAATGCGCTTTCTACGGAATCGGCAGCAAGACGATGTTCAACGGCGTTCTTGTGTGTCTGGAGGTCGGGCCTCTCGTCTGTTGCAGAGCCGGCGAGGGGCGTCGACTCGATGAGGCCCTCTCCCGTGCGCAAAAGCAATTCCGGACTCGCCCCGACCAAACCCTCCATCGCATAGATGTGACACCCCGGCTGGGTCTCGATCAAGTGCGAGGCGACTATGAAGGGATCGAGGGCTTGTTGGAACGTCGCCCTGATCCGTCGGGAGAGCACGACCTTCTCCACCCGGCCACGGTCGATCTCGACCAGTGCCTCCCGAACCATCTTTGGCCATCTCTCCGCATCATCCTCCTCGAGGACTCCGACGGCCTGTCCACTGTCCGGCGGTGTGAACGTGCGCTCGACGTTCTCGGGGATGATGACGATGGATCCTTCCTCGTCAGGGTCGAATGTGAAGGATGCGAACGCAAGCGCTGCGTCAGCCTCCTCGAGGATCTCCAGCGAACGGTGATAGCGGCCCGGCCCGGTTCCGGGATCGAAGATCTGTCGGCGTCCGGTTCCGGCGAGCGTTAAGCCGGGGCGGGCCCAGAGGGCGTTGTAATCGGTGCCGGGAATTGTGCGCTGACTCTCCACTAGTGACCTATAAGGGTAGAACCCCGTCGGGGAACGAAATGCCAGCCACTGTTTTACTCAATTCTGTGAACTGTGAGGCATCGCCGCTCACCATCGCTCGCAAGGAAACACCGTCACCGTCTCTGTCATGGACCAGGCGCGCCTGACGGGCCACGGCGTGGGCGGGATCGATGATCGTGATATGCGGCCCGACTGCCTCCCGGATCGCATGTAGGAGGAATGTGAAGTGAGTGCAACCGAGGACCAGGGTGTCCGCCCCGGCATCGATAAGAGGTGAAGTGTGCGCTCTGACCCGATCAACGACCCCGGGCCCGCCCACATATCCCGATTCGACGAGGGTGACCCACTCGGGTGCTGCCCGTGTAATCACCTCGATGCCCTCGGCATATTGGTCGAGCAAGCTCGCGAACAACCTGCCCTGGAAGGTGGCTGCGGTTGCCAGCACCCCGACCTTGCCGGTCTTGCTCGCGGCTGCTGCCGGTTTGATTGCAGGTTCCATGCCTACAAAGCGTGTATTGGGGAACTCCTCTCTTAGAGAGTCCAGCGCCGCCGCCGATGCGGTATTGCAGGCGAGCACAATGGTTGTGGCTCCACCATCGATGAGGGTCTTTGCATGGAGGTGGGTCAGATCCCGAACTTCCTCTTGGGATCGGGTGCCGTATGGGGCGTTGATCCGATCTGCCGCATACACAACGTGGTCAGAGGCAAAGCCCGGAAGCATCTCGCGGAGCACGCCAAGACCTCCAATGCCCGAGTCAAAGACGCCAATCATCGCTGCTATCTCAGCAGGAGCTGCATCCGATCACTGGTACCGTCACCGACTTCTCGTCACGAAAGGGAGCAATGCAGATCGACGGCTCGGTGGCATTCATCACCGGAGGTGCCTCCGGCCTGGGGCTTGGGGCAGCCGACAGGCTGGTCGCGTTGGGGGCCAGCGTGGTCCTCGTCGACATCAACGAAGAGAAAAGTGCTGAGGCGGTCGCCTCGCTTGGTAAGGACGCACGGTTTTTCCCTTGCGATGTATCCGACCCCGAAGACGTCTCAGCCGCCGTCGCCGGGGCGGTGGAGGCCTTTGGAAGGATCGATATCCTCATCAATGCTGCAGGGATGGCGCCAGCGCAGCGCGTAGTCTCCCGCGACGGCGACCTGCACGATCTCGAGCTGTTCCGCAAGACGATTGGCATCAACCTGATCGGCATGTTCGACGTGATCCGCAACGTGGCCGGTGCCATGGCCGGAAACGAACCGTCAGAGGAGGGGGAGCGGGGAGTCATCGTGAATGTCGCATCGATCGCCGCTTACGACGGCCAGATCGGCCAGGCTGCCTACTCGGCGTCGAAAGGCGGCATCGTGGCGATGACCCTCCCCCTGGCACGAGACCTCGCCAACATCGGTGTGCGCACAATGGCAGTAGCCCCCGGGATCATGGACACACCGCTTCTCGCTGCCGCCCCCCAGGAGCTCAAAGACTCCCTGGCCGACCTCGCCGCCTTCCCCAAACGACTAGGCACACCGGACGACTTCGCCAAGCTGATGGTGGCGATCGTCGAAAACACAATGCTAAACGGCGAAGTAATCCGCCTAGACGCCGCCGCCAGAATGCCAGCCAAGTAAATCCGACGAGTCGGATTTACGTTCTCCCTCCGCTTGCGGAGGGAGTGCCGGCGACGAAGGAGCCGGGAGGGTGGGGCGTACCCACCCACGTTGATCGAGTTGCACCGCCGACGCGAACCGCTCTCACAGCCCGGGACCTCTCCCTCCTACTGTTTTAGGCCTTCTATGCTCTCTGGGTTTTCCAGGCTGGTCAGGTCTCCTGGGTCCTGGCCGAGGGCGACGGCTTTCACGACTCGGCGCATAATTTTCGCCGACCTGGTCTTCGGCAGGTCGCTCACCCATTTGATCATCGAAGGCCGGAACGCCTTGCCGAGGGTTGCCGAAATGGATTCGGAAAGATCGTTGGTTAGCCCTTCGGTGACCTCGACCCCGGGAGCCGGGACGAGGAAGAGCCCGATGGTCTCGCCTTTGATCTCGTGAGGGATACCGACCGCCGCAGCCATCATCACCTCTTCGCGAGCCACGGCAACCGACTCGATCTCGGCGGGACCGATTCGCTTGCCGGCGATATTGAGGGTGTCGTCGGAACGACCGTGCAGATACCAAAAACCGTCTTCGTCTACTTCGGCCCAATCGCCGTGAACCCAGGTGTCCTCGAAGCGCGACCAATACGTCTCGATGTAGCGGTCTGGCTCCTTCCAGAAGCCGCGGGTCATTCCCGGCCACGATCCGCGGATCACAAGCTCGCCGACTTCGCCCCGTATCGGATTTCCTTTGGCGTCATAAACCTCAGCATCAATGCCCAGGGCCGGGCCTCCCAGAGATGTCGGCTTGATCCCCTGGAGGATGTTGCAGGAGAGTATGCAGGCGCCCACCTCGGTGCCGCCCGAGATGTTGACGATGGGTCGACTGCCTTCCCCGACTTCCTCGAAAAGCCACCGCCACGGTTCGGGGTTCCAGGGTTCCCCTGTCGAGCCGAAGGTGCGAAGTCGGGAGAGGTCGTGCTTGCGGGCATGGTCTGACCCATGTGGTTGGAGGGCCCTGACGAGAGTGGGTGATAGCCCGAGAATCGTGATGCCCAGGTTGTCGACGACCTGCCACAACCGGTCCGGCCCGGGATAGTCGGGTGCACCGTCATACGTGGCAATGGCGGCGCCGTTGGCCAACCCGGCAACGACCATCCACGGTCCCATGATCCAACCCATGTCGGTAGACCACATCAATACGTCCTCGCGAGTTACCTCGAGCTGAAACGCTCCCTCCTCGGCGAGCTTCACGGTCAGACCTCCATGGACGTGGACCGCACCCTTGGGTCTTCCAGTGGTCCCCGATGTGTATGCCAGGAGGACCGGGTCTTCTGCATACGTCTTCACGGCAGAATGGGGCCGTGCTGAGGCCATCTGCTCGTGCCACCAGCGATCACGGCCCTCGACGATCGGGGTGTCTTCCCGTGGCACGTATTCGACCACCAACACACTCTTCACACCCCCCGTGTTTTCGATGGCGGCATCAGCCACCTCTTTCATCCGGACCAGGGATCCGCGTCGTTGGTATCCATTTGCGCAGATCAGGACCTTCGGCTTGGGGTCCTCGAGTCGGGTGGCAACCGCATCGGCCCCGTATCCGGAGAACACGGGGATGAAAATGGCTCCGATCCGTGCCACGGCTAGCAAAGAAATCACTGCCTCCTCGCTCATCGGAAGGTAGACGGCCACCGCGTCACCTCTCTCGACGCCCAAACCTGTCATAACGCCGGCGAGTAGCTCTACTGATCGGTGGAGCTCGCCGTAGGTCAACTCACGGCTCTCTCCCGATTCCTTCTCGGACCTGAGGGCGAGGGCATCTGGCTCCTTCAGCCACCTGTCGACGCACGCCACACTCAGGTTGAAGCCGCCATCCTTGAACCATGTAGCCCAGGGGTGTCCCCGCGATGTGTCTCTGACCGTGCGAAACATGGGATCGAAGGGAAGGCCGAGGAAGTCGACTACAGCCGCCCAGAACCATTCCGGGTCGGAAGTCGAGCGAGATACCAGATCCTGGTAGGTAGCGATGCTGTGCTGCTGCATGAACCGAGCGGTGTTACTCCGAGCGATCCGCTCGGGACCAGCGGTCCATGCAACCTCGTAGCTCAAGTCGATCCCTCCAACGTCGCCTCGTCTCAGGCTAACGCCGTGACGCCGGAGGCGAGATAACTACTTGTAGTGTTTGCGCGATGAACGCCACCACCGATCCAACCGAGGGCATGGGGAGCGGGCCGACCCCGAATCCTGTCGATCATCTAGAGGACGGTCTCTTCCGCCGCCGCGTGCTCACCGTCGTCGCCATCTTGCTGCTCGTTGCGGCAGGCATCTGGTTTGTCAACCAGATCGCCGAACTGCTCTTCATGGTCTTTGTCGCCGTATTCGTCGCTGTGGCGATGGAGCCCCCGGTACATACCCTCGCCAAGCGGGGATGGTCAAGGGGAGCTGCTACCGGTTTGGTATTCGTCCTGGCGTTCATCGTGATCGCCATCTTTCTGATTGCGCTCGTCCCGATCCTGGTCAGCCAGGTCAGCCAGCTCATCGACGAGTTTCCCGGGTATATCGAAGCCGTCAGCGGGTTGCTGGAGGACTGGTTCGGGCTCGAGTTCTCTCAGGCCGAGATCTCAGATCAATCGCGTGCCGCCCAGGACTGGCTCGCGGAGAACCTGGGCAGCCTGCTCGGCGGTGTGGTCGGGTTCGGTTCGACGGTGTTTGGGTTTGTCTTCTTCTTGGTCACCGTCGGTTTGTTCTCCTTTTACATGGTGGCGGAGCTCCCGAAGTTGCAGCGGACGGTCCTCTCGGTGATGTCCCGAGACCGGCAGCGCAGGGCCATGTCCATCTGGGACACAGCCGTCGAGAAGATGGGTGGATATATCTATTCGCGGCTGATCCTCGCCGCCATCGGAGGGTCAATCTCCGCGGTGCTTCTGACCGTCCTCAAGGTGCCCTTCAGTGTGCCCCTCGGTATTTGGGTGGGGATGCTCAGCCAGTTCATACCGGTGGTCGGCACCTATCTGGCGGCCATTTTCCCAGCAGTGGTGGCGTTGTCGGTCAGTGGTACGACAGCGCTCTGGGTGGTGGTGTTCTTCGTGATCTACCAGCAGATCGAGAATTTCTTGATTTCTCCGAAGATCACCGAGAGAACCATGTCGATACATCCGGCGGTCTCGGTAGCCGCGATAATTGTCGGGGGATCGATACTTGGGCCGATCGGAATAATTCTTGCTTTGCCCTTCGCGGCGATCGTCCAGGCACTCATTTCAACCAGCATCCATAGGCACGAAGTGGTGTTTTCGGGCAGCGACGAAGTCGCGTCAAACTGACAGAAAGCCGACCAGAGCGTTTGTTATTGCGCCAACATCGCTTTACCTTTGTCGGATATCGGGATATATTCCCGGCGGCCCTTCTTTGACGATGTTATTGGAGGTCCGAGGTGAAGAGCCCCCGGTTCCGATCCTTGAAGCAAGCCAAAAAGGGAGGAAGAAAATAGTGCGATCCCTGCGCACAAAGCGCGCCATCCGATGGATGTCGCTCCTCGCCGTGTTCGCTCTCGTAGCTGCCGCCTGTGGCGATGCAGACCCAACCGAGACGACCACGGACACGGAGACGACAACCAGCGAAGCAGCGCCAGACACAACCACCACCGCGCCACCGGAGACGGTGGAAGGTGAGTGCCCGGACGCATTCTGTGTGAAGTACAACATTCACCCGGATGCAACCTGGGCAGATGGTGAGCCCGTAACCGCAACAGACTTTGGGTTTACGTTCGACACCATCATGAACGATCAGCTGGACATCACCAGCCGTGAGGGATACAACAAGATGAGCGGGTACGAGGTCGTCGATGACAAGACCTTCGTTGCTCAGTTTGGCGAGTTGTATGCCCCGTGGCAGACCTTGTTCAACCAGATCCTTCCCGCACACGTGCTGGAGGCGCAGCCTTTCAACACGGTTTGGGATGACCTGATCACACTCGGCTCCGGACCATTCACGATGACTGAGTGGACACCGACCGAGCGCATCGTTCTGGAACGAAACGCAAACTATTGGGCATCCGAAGACCGTGGGTCCGGCGCACCGCTTGGTGACGTTCAGACCATCAACATCGTCTTCCTTGAAGACTCACAGACCCAAATCCAGGCCCTCAGGGGTCAGGAAATCGACATGTTCTACCCGCAGCCTCAGGTTTCGCTGGTTGAAGAAGTCGATGCCATCGAGGGTGTTGAGTGGGAAGCCGGTCTTGGACCGGTCTGGGAGCATGTCGACTTCAACCATGACGACCCGCTTCTCTCGCAGAAGTTCATTCGTCAGGCATTTGCCCAGGGTATTGACCGCGATTCGATCGTGGAAGCAGTCGTTCGCCCGATCGCAGCCGATGCTCAGCCTCTCGGTAACACCGTGTGGTTGAACACCAGCTCGAACTACGAAGACCACTTCACCCAGTACCCCTACGACCCTGTAGCGGCTGAGGCTTACCTCACCGACAACGGGTGCACAACGGGTTCAGACGGAATCTATGAGTGTGACGGCCAGCGTCTCTCCTTCAACTGGGCCACCACGGCCGGTAACGAAGGACGCGAGCTGCAGTTCGCTCTTGCTCAGGCAAACCTTGCTGAGATCGGTATCGAGGTCAATGCGGCCTTCGGTCCCGCCTCCGAGGTGTTCGCCGACGAGTTCATCTACGGTGACTCGACGGTGTGGCAGATCTTCAACTTCGCATGGGTCGGCTCACCTGACCCCGCCGGTGGAAACACCATTTACTACTGCGAAGGCGACGCCCCGAGCGGATTCGGTGACATAAACGTCACCCGCTACTGCAACGATGAGATGGAGCAGCTGGTTCGTGCAACGGACACGGAGGTCGACCCGGCCGCCCGTGCCGCTCTGTACAACGAAGCAGACGCCCTCTACCTCGAGGACGTAGCGTCGATTCCGCTGTACCAGAAGCCGACGTTCTTCGCCTGGAATTCAGTAATTTCAGGTCCTCAGGACAACGCCACACAGGTGGGACCGTTCTGGAACATCGGTTCATGGACCGGAAAGGACATCGTCACATTCGGTGCTGACCAAGAGCCCGAGTCGATGAACACATTCGAGCCCGACGGCAACCTGTTTGCCGCCGGATTGATTGCCACTGCGGTGCTGGAGGGTGCTTACACCATTACTCCTGACTTCCGTTACGTGGAACAGCTGATTACCAGCGCCGAGCCGATCGTCCCCGCGGGCGGTTGATCGACGCAGTCTGAAGCGATGATGAAGAGGGGGTTGCCTCCGGGTAGCCCCCTCTTTCATCTCACCCGGTTCATAAAGGGCACGATCACCGGCAGCCGGGTAAACTGACAGAAGCTTCCCAGTAGGACGAGAGGCAGAGTGGCTACTTTCATTGCGAGGAGACTGCTGTACAGCATCCCGGTGCTGATAGCAGCAACGATGTTGGTCTTCTTCGGCATGACTGCGGTCACCGACCCAATTTCTCAAATCAGGCTCATCCCCAATGTGAGTCAGACGACAATCGACAACATCATCGCGAGAAAGCATCTCGACGAGCCGGTCATCGTCCAATATGGAATTTGGGTCAAGGACGTCTTCGTCAACCAGTTCGGGAACACCGCTCTCGGCGACAAGCCCATCTGGCCCGACCTCTCCCGAGCCATCGGCAACACGTTGCAACTCGTTTTCGTCTCTGAACTCATAGCAGTTGTTCTCGCAGTGATTCTCGGTGTGTTCTCCGCTAAAAAGCAGTACAGCTTCTTCGACTACGCAACCACGACGGTCAGCTTCTTCGGGTTCTCAGTGCCGATCTTCTGGTTCGCTCTGATCCTTCAGGCTCTTGCAACCACCTTTTTCCTGAAGACAGGAATTCGGCTTGTCTACACATTCGGGCAGTCCTCCTTCCAGCCAGAGAACGCATTTATCGACCAGATTCAGCACATGGTTCTCCCGGTTGTGACATTGTCATATGTGTCTATCGCGACCTATTCCCGATATCAGAGGGCGTCAATGCTTGAAGTTCTCCACTCCGACTACGTTCGTACCGCTCGGGCGAAAGGCGTCAAGGAGCGAGTCGTCACCATGAAGCATGCGCTCCGCAACGCTCTGATACCGGTGGTCACCATTGCTGCGCTGAGCTTTGGTGCCGTGCTCGGTGGTGCGGTGATCACTGAGACCATCTTCGCCTGGCCCGGAATGGGCAAGCTGTTCGTCGACGCGTTGGTCCGAGGTGAGGTGTTCACATTGATGGCGTGGCTTATGGTGACCGCCGTTGCGGTCGTCATCGCCAACCTCGTCGCAGACATCGTATATGGTTGGCTCGACCCGAGGATTCGTTATGACTGATCAGAAGATACCGGCGACGGAGAGTGTGGAGGAGGCACAGACGCGCCTCGCTTTGGACTCGGTCCATCTCGAAGGTCTCGAAATTGAGTCCTTGACTCAGTGGCAGCTTGCCCGTCGGAAGTTTTTCCAGCACAAGCTGGCGATGACATCGCTGGTCATTTTGACACTCGTCTTTCTGGCTGCCTTGTTCGCAGACTTCATCGCTCCTTACGGTTTCGCTGAGCCTGACGTCCCGAATCGTTCCATTGGCCCCACCCTCGAGGCGCAGCATTACTTCGGCACCGACAAGATCGGTCGCGACTACTTCAGCCGCACCCTCTTCGGAACCAGGACCTCGATATATGTTGCATTCATCGTCGCCGGGCTGTCGACCGCAATCGGCGCCGTCATCGGTGGCATAGCCGGCTACTACGGAGGGGCAATCGACAACATTCTGATGCGGATCACTGACCTGTTCCTCACGATCCCCTTCCTCGCCATTCTGCTTGTCCTCTCCGCCTTCCTGGGTGCTGGAAGCCCGGTGAGGGTTGCGGTGATCCTCGGGTTGCTGTTCTGGACCGGCCTGGCACGGATTGTCCGCGGCGAGTTCTTGAGTCTCAGGGAGAAGGAATTCGTCGAGGCTGCCAAGGTATTGGGAGCGTCCGACAAACGGATCATATTCAGACACATTCTCCCCAACACGATGGGGCCGATCATCGTCAACGCAACGCTTACGGTGGCGGCAGCCATTCTCGTCGAAGCGGCTCTCAGCTTCCTCGGCTTCGGTGTGCAGCCACCTTTCCCTGCCCTGGGAGTACTCATCGCCGAGGGTCAGGACTCGTTGACCACCCTCTGGTGGCTGGCCACATTCCCTGGGTTGACCATCGTTTTGATCGCCTTGTGCATCAACTTCATCGGTGACGGACTGAGAGACGCCCTCGACCCGAAGCAACGAGTCAAGTGACCGAACCAGTTCTCTCAATTCGCGACCTCGTCGTGGAGTTCGACACGACCGATGGGGTTGTCCATGCGGTTGATGGTGTCAGTTACGACGTCTTTCCCGGCGAGACGATAGGTGTCGTCGGCGAGTCGGGGTCGGGCAAGAGCGTCACTGTGATGGCGTCTCTCGGACTCATCCAAATGCCTCCTGGGCGGATTGTCAGCGGCGAGGTTCTGTACAGGGGGAAGAACATCATCGGACTGCGCGACGAGGAGCTGAGGAAGATCCGCAACAAAGAGGTCGCGATGATCTTCCAGGATCCGATGACCTCGTTGAACCCCGTCTTCAAGGTTGGCGCCCAGATCGCGGAGGCTTTGCTTGTTCATGACGAGGACCTTTCGGAGGAAGATGCGAAGAAGCGGACCATCGATCTTCTCGAAATGGTCGGTGTGCCCAATCCCTCACGGCGCTACGACCAGTATCCACATGAGTACTCGGGGGGGATGCGCCAACGGGCGATGATCGCAATGGCGATGGCCAACCAGCCGTCTGTCTTGATCGCTGACGAGCCGACCACTGCTCTCGATGTGACGATTCAGGCCCAGGTCCTCGAGGTGATGAAGGTGGCGATGGAAGAAACCGGCGCGGGCACGATCCTGATAACTCACGACCTTGGAGTGGTGGCCGAGATGGCCGATCGGGTCGCCGTGATGTACGCCGGCCGGGTGGTCGAGACCGGAACTGTTGACGAGATCTTCCATAGCCCCCGCCACCCGTACACCCTCGGGCTGATGATGAGCCTTCCCCGGGTCACCGGAGACATGGAGAAGTTGCTGCCCATTCCCGGAAACCCCCCATCGGTGATAAACCTGCCTCCAGGGTGTGCGTTCCATCCGCGATGCCGGATGTCGGAGGGCCGCGAGTTGTGCCGGACCAAGATTCCCGAGATCGTTCAAGCCGGAGAAGGTCATGGGAGTGCATGTCACTTCCCTGACGAAGTGGCCATCGAGGCCGAGCGGGAGGCAGCTGTGACGGGTCTCGAGGTATAGAGATGGTGGTCGAGGAGAAGATGTCAGACGGGGGACGGAGCGCCACGTCCGGCGACGCGGTCCTCAGCGTCAAGGACCTCAAGATGCACTTCCCGATCAAGGAAGGACTCCGCAGGAAGACGGTGGGCTATGTCTACGCCGTGGACGGTGTGTCTTTCGAAGTGGGTCACAGCGAAACTCTCGGGTTGGTGGGGGAGTCCGGGTGCGGCAAGTCAACGACGGCCCGCGCAATAATCCGGCTGCTCGACCCCACCGAAGGCGAAGTCCGCTTCATGGGAACCGACATCACCCGTATGAGCCGTAAGGACATGCGTCCCATCCGCCGGGACATGCAGATCGTGTTCCAGGACCCATATGCTTCGCTCAACCCCAGGATGACCGTTCGTGAGATTGTTGCCGAGCCCCTCCGAATCCACGGCCTTTACGAGAACGGAGGCCCCGACCGTGTCGCCGAATTGCTGCGAACGGTGCAACTGTCACCAGAGCACGGGAACCGGTTTCCTCATGAGTTCTCGGGTGGCCAACGTCAGCGAATCGGAGTGGCGAGAGCTCTGGCGCTGAACCCCCGAATGCTCCTTCTCGACGAACCGGTGTCTGCTCTCGACGTCTCGATTCAGGCACAGGTCATCAATCTCCTCCAGGAAATCCAGGGCGAGCTCGAGCTCTCGTACCTCTTCATCGCTCACGACCTCTCCGTGGTGCGCCATATATCTCACCGGGTCGGCGTCATGTACCTCGGCCATATCGTCGAGATCGGGACCCGTGAGGAAATCTTCGAAAACCCGACCCACCCCTACACCCAGGCCCTGCTATCCGCGGTCCCCATCCCCGACCCCCGAGTGCGGGACAAGCGGGAGCGGATTGTTCTCACCGGCGACGTCCCCAATCCGGCAAATCCCCCTTCGGGCTGTGTCTTCAGGACCCGCTGCTGGAAGGCACAGGACATTTGCGCCGAAGAGGAGCCTCCGTTGATCGAGCAGTTCGGTCACCTCAGCGCGTGTCACTTTGCGGCACCCGTCGACGTGATCTCCAAGGCCAGGGCGTGAAAGCGTCGACGTCGGACAGTAGATTCCATTTAGATCCCGAAATGATCGCCGGGCTGAAGACATATACGTGAAGCAACTCTGAGGACGAGAGGCAGGTATGGCCACCTTTATCGCACGTAGGCTGCTCTACAGCATCCCTGTCCTTATCGCCGCCACGATGCTCGTGTTCTTCGGGATGACCGCGGTCACCGACCCGATCTCTCAGATAAGACTCATTCCGAATGTGAGCCAGGACACGATCCAGAACATCATCGACCGCAAGCACCTCGAGGACCCAGCGATCGTCCAATACGGGTTCTGGTTGAAAGACGTGGCTTTCGAGCGTTTCGGCAACACCGCCCTCGGGGACAAGCCGATATGGCCCGAGCTCTCCCGGTCGATCGGCAACACCCTCCAACTCGTCGCCGTCTCTCAAGTCATTGCCCTGTTGCTTGCTGTGGTCTTGGGTGTCTTCTCCGCGAAGAAGCAATACAGCTTCTTCGACTATGCGACCACAACGATCAGCTTCTTCGGGTTTTCCGTGCCCATCTTCTGGTTTGCATTGATTCTGCAGGCGTTGGCGACCGCCTTCTTCTTATCGACGGGGATCAGACTCGTCTACACGTTCGGGATCTCTTCATTCGACGCGGCCAATCCGTTCATCGACCGCATCCAGCACATGATCCTGCCGATCGTGACCCTGTCGTACGTGTCGATTGCCACCTTCTCCCGCTTCCAGAGGGCATCGATGCTCGAAGTGCTCCACTCCGATTACATTCGCACGGCCCGCGCCAAAGGGGTTAAAGAGCGGGTGGTCACGATGAAGCACGGTTTGCGCAACGCCCTCATCCCGGTGGTTACCGTCGCGGCACTCAACTTCGGTGCGGTGCTCGGTGGGGCCGTGATCACGGAAACCATCTTTGCATGGCCGGGTATGGGCAAACTCTTCATCGACGCCCTCAACAGAGGCGAGGTGTACACGTTGATGGCGTGGCTGATGGTGACTGCGGTTGCTGTGATCTTCTTCAACATGCTCGCCGACATCATCTACGGCTGGTTGGATCCGAGGATCAGACTGGGCTGAGCCTGCAACCCGACTTGAGGAGGATGCGGTGAATGACAGCTGGATCGCCGCAATTGCCATCGCCAACGAGATGGTGGTGGTCACTCAGGACCGGGACTACGACGACGTGCCCGGTTTGGCCGTGGTCAAGGTCTGACGCGCTCGCACCTCGGATTCGCCCATGAGCGAGAATGGCCCATCGGTTGTTAGCCTCGCCGGATGCCGGGACCACTTAATGGACTAACAGTCGTCGAACTCGCGGGGTTAGGTCCTGCCCCTTTCTGTGGCATGGTGCTCGCCGACCTTGGTGCCGATGTGGTACGGGTCGACCGAGTCGCCGGGGAGCGGGGGTCACCCCTTCTCCCGCCCGAATACGACCTCCACCAGCGGGGCAAGCGGTCGATCGCGGTTGACCTGAAGACGACCGAGGGCGCCAACGTGGTACTAGAGCTTGTGGCGAGGTCACAGGTTCTCATCGAGGGTTTCAGACCCGGAGTCGCTGAGAGCCTCGGCGTCGGCCCGGCCAACTGTCTCGCCGTGAACCAGCAGCTGGTCTATGGAAGGATGACAGGATGGGGCCAGGACGGACCCTACGCCGCAACTGCCGGTCATGACATCGACTACATAGCCGTCTCCGGCCTTCTTCACGCCGTTGGCACCCGCAGGTCCCCCGTAGTCCCTCTGAACATGCTGGGGGACTTTGGAGGGGGTGGGATGCTTCTCGTAGTTGGGATTTTGGCCGCCCTATACGAGGCTGCCCGGTCTCGAGCTGGTCAGGTCATCGACGCGGCGATGGTGGACGGTTCCGCTCTTCTCAGCACATCGATTCACGGGCTGATTGCCAGCGGGTTGTGGGAGGGGCAGCGGGAGTCGAATTTGCTCGACGGAGGAGCCCCGTTCTACACAACGTATGAAACTGCCGACGGACGTCATATGGCAGTGGGTGCCCTGGAGCCGAGGTTCTTCGCGACACTGGTGGGAATCCTCGAGATCGACGATCCGCCCCCGCAGGCAGACCGGAGCAGGTGGCCGGAGATGCGAGAGACCTTCGCGAGCGCCTTCAAGTCCAGGACACAGGCCGAGTGGGTGGAGCGGTTCGAGGGAAGCGACGCCTGTGTCGCACCGGTCCGCTCTCTGGTCGAAGCGTCCGACGACCCTCATCTTGCTGAGCGGAATACCTTCGTCGAAGTCGGAGGAGTGGTCCAACCGGCGCCTGCCCCGCGTTTCGGGCGGACTCCAGCAGGTGTGCCGTCCGAGCCGTGCCTCCCCGGCCAACACACCGATGAGGTCCTGGCCTGGCTCGGCTATATACCTACCGAAATCAGTAAGCTCCGAGATGACGGAGCTGTCGGTTGACCCACGGAGGAGACATGAACCAGGAAGCGGTGCTGGCAGAGCGCGCCGAGATCGATGCAGTGGTTGAGGGAAAGACGATTGTCGACTATTTCAACCGAAACGCCGACCGGCATGGCGACAAGCCCGCGATCCACTGGAAGGACAACGGCGAGTTCCAAGACCTGACCTGGTCGCGGTATCGCGACGTCGTACACAAGGCAGCTGCGGGTCTGGTCACTCTGGGAGTCCAGAACGAGGAATTCGTCGCGATCATGGCAGGGAACCGTCCCGAACATGTGATCGCCGACTATGCCGTAGTCCATTCCGGGGCGACGCCGGTCACCATCTACTCCACGCTTGCGGTGAATCAGATCCAGTACATCGCCGACAACTGTCAGGCGACGGTGGCCATCCTCGAGAACCTGGAGTACATGAAACGCTGGGAGGAGATCCGCTCCGAGCTTCCCAACCTTCGATACGTCGTCCTCATGCAGGGCGCGGAAAATTATGACACAGCAGATTGGGTCCTCTCCTGGGACGAGCTCCTTGCCCGTGGCACTCAAAAGCTCCAGGAAGACGCGGAGACTGTAAATCGGGCGGTCGACTCGATAACGCCGGACACGTTGGCAACTCTCATCTACACATCGGGGACAACGGGAACGCCCAAAGGCGTGATGATCAGCCACCGAAATGTGGTCTGGACGGTCGAATGCCTCCGCCGTGGCGCAAACCTCAAACTGGGCGCCCGCATGGTCTCCTACCTGCCCCTGGCCCACATCGCCGAGCGGCTCGCCACCCATTACCTTGGGACCTATCTCGCCGGTGAGGTCTGGTTCTGTCCGAATCTCGCCGGAGTGCTGGAGTACATCCTCGAGGCCCGCCCCACATTGTTCGTTGGTGTCCCCCGGGTATACGAGAAGTTCCACTCGCGGCTCATGGCCAGGTTCGAGGAGGCGTCCGGGGTCAAGGGTTTCCTGCTCAATAAGGCCCTGGAGACCAATGCTGCACGTGTCGAGGCTGAGGACCAGGGCCGCTCGGGAAGCGCCCTCGCGGGGATTCTCGACAAGATCGCCCTGTCCAAGGTACGCGACGGTCTGGGTATGGATCAGGTAGAGATTGCCATCACGGCTGCCGCGCCGATCAACCCCGACCTCATCCGGTTCTTCCAGACAATCGGCGTTCCCCTGTTCGAGTTGTACGGGATGTCAGAGACAACCGGACCGGCGACCACAAATGTGCCCGGTTCTGCCAGGATCGGCTCGGTCGGTAGGCCCCTGCCCGGTGTTGGTGTGAAGATCGAGGAGGACGGTGAGGTATTGATGAGCGGAGGGGTCATCACCGCCGGCTACTACAAGCTGCCCGACGCCAGCGCGGAGACTTTCGACTCGGACGGATGGATTCATAGCGGCGACCTCGGCCGGATCGACGATGACGGATTTCTCTGGATCGTCGGGAGGAAGAAGGAGATCATCATCACCGCGGCCGGCAAGAATGTCGCCCCCGCAAAACTCGAGACCCTCCTTGGAAATCATCCATTGATCACGAAGGCATGCATGGTTGGCGATGGGCGGAAGTTCCTCACCATGGTCATCGCCCTCGACCACGAGGAGGCGCCGGCCTGGGCCGAGGCACGCGGGTTGCCCTATACAGACCTTGCTTCGTTCTCAACCTTGCCTGAGGTTCAGGACGAGATCAAGACCGCGGTCGAGTCGGCGAACGAATCGGTGGCGCGCGTCGAACAGATCAAGAAGTGGATTGTGGTCGGAGACGAGTGGACTCCGGACTCCGGTGAGGTCACCCCGTCGCTGAAACTCAAACGACGAGTGGTGCTCGAGAAATACGCAGACGAGATCGAAAGCCTTTACCAGGGCGTTTGAACACGCCGTGGAGAGGCAACTGTTCGACTCAGACCACGAGCTCTTTCGCTCCTCGGTCAGGGAGTTCGTCGGTCGGGAAGTCGCCCCCCACGTGGAGCGTTGGGAAGCTGCCGGGATCGTGGACAAAGACATGTTCCGCAAGGCGGGACGTGCGGGCCTTCTCGGTATGGCCATACCCGAGGAATACGGGGGAGGGGGCAACGACGATTTCCGCTTCAACTCAGTTGTCGTCGAGGAGCTCGGGCGGGGTCAGGCTTTTGCCTCGGGGATGTGCATCACGCTGCACAACGACGTCTGCCTGCCGTATTTCCTCAGACTCTGCGACGATTCGCAGAAGGAGAGATGGCTCCCGGGACTCGCATCCGGCGAGCTGATGTCGGCCATAGCGATGACCGAACCGGGCGCAGGCTCCGACCTGGCAGGAATCTCCACGACTGCAGTCCGCGATGGCGATCACTACGTCGTCAACGGGTCGAAGACCTTCATCACCAACGGTATCAATTCAGATGTAGTGATCACTGCGGTCAAGACCGACCCGTCGATGAGCCACGCCGGGATGAGCCTGCTCGTTATCGAGGACGGGATGGACGGTTTCACCAGAGGGCGAAATCTTGACAAGATCGGACTTCACGCCCAGGACACCGCAGAGCTCTTCTTCGACGATGTCCATGTCCCAGTGGATAACCTCCTCGGCGACGAGGGCCGGGGGTTCGTCCACCTGGTCGAGAACCTGCCCCAGGAGCGGCTTTCGCTCGCCGTCGGGTCCATTGCCCACGCCGAGGCAGCCTTCGGGTGGACTCTCGAATATGTTGGGGAACGCAAAGCCTTCGACCAGCCCGTGGGCAGTTTCCAAACGATCAAGCACGCTATGGCCGAGATGCGAACAGAGCTAGACATTGCCCGGGTCTACGTCGATCGGATGATTCTCGAGCACGTCGCCGGAGACCTCAGCGCAGATGAGGCAGCCAAAGCGAAGTGGTGGGTCACCGAGTTGGAGAAGAGGGTCATCGACCGTTGTCTCCAGTTCTTCGGCGGTTGGGGATATATGGAGGAGTACCCAATCGCCAGGGCATACCGCGACGCCCGCGTCCAGACCATCTACGGCGGAACCACCGAAATCATGAAAGAGATCATCGGAAGATCACTGGGCCTGTGAAGGGTGCAAGCTGTCCTCCCCGCTTGCGGGAGGAAGGTCCCTGCGCCCGACGAAGGAGGGCGGAGGTAGGAGGGAGAGGTCCCTCGGGCTGTGAGATCGGGTCGCGTCAGCAGCCGGTAGAGTCGGGATCATGAGTGAACCGATAACTTTTGATGGGCGGGTTGCCGTGGTGACCGGCGCCGGTGGTGGGCTGGGGCGCGGGTATGCCCTCGAACTCGCCCGGCGCGGGGCGCGGGTGGTCGTCAACGATTTGGGCGGCGCAGTCGACGGCAGCGGCTCGTCGAAACAAGCTGCCGATGTCGTCGTAGACGAGATCGTAGATGGGGGCGGCGAGGCCGTTGCCAACTACGACTCGGTATCGACGCGAGATGGTGGGGCAGCGATTGTCCAGACGGCGCTCGACACCTACGGGACAGTGGACATCGTGGTCAACAATGCAGGAATCCTCAGGGACAAGTCGTTCGCCAACATGACCCTCGACGAGGTGGAGGCGGTTATCGATGTGCACCTCAAGGGCGCCTTCTATGTGTCCCACCCGGCGTTCAAGGTGATGAAGGAGAATGGCTACGGGCGGTTTGTCCACACCAGTTCTGCCTCGGGCATATTCGGGAATTTTGGACAGGCGAACTACGGCGCCGCCAAGGCTGGTCTGGTAGGCCTCTCCAATGTCCTCGCCATCGAAGGGGAGAAGTACGGGATCAAATCAAACGCGATCGCCCCGACTGCAAAGACCCGGATGTCCGAGGATGTGCTCGGGCCATTCGCCGACATGTTCGAGCCGGACCAGGTCACCCCGATGGTTGTATACCTGTGCTCTGAGGCGAACGAATACACCCATCAGGTGTTCTCGGTCGGTGGGGGTCGATACGCCCGGATTTTCGTCGGGACCAACAAGGGATGGTTCGCCGGGCAGAACATAGTTCCGTCGGTGGAAGATCTTGCGGCGAACATGGTGACCGTCCGCGACATCACCGAATATGAGATCCCGATGAACAACAACGATGAGCTGATGATGCTGGCTCAGATCCTCGCGGGCTGAGGATGCCGATCGACGTCGACAAGGCAGTCGGCGCGGTGTTCGCACCCACAACTTATGAGTGGTCGGATCGCGATGTGATCCTGTACCACCTGGCGCTTGGCGCAGGTGATCCCCCGACTGACGAAACCGAGCTTCGCTATGCGTACGAGGGTGACCTTCATGTTCTCCCGAGCTTCGGCACGATTCCACCGTTTTCGACGATGATGAGCCTGGGGTCGGTCGAGGGCATGGATATTGACCTCACCAGGATCCTCCATGGTGAGCAGGAGATCGAAATCCACCGCAGGATCCCCACCAGTGGGTCGGTCAGCCAGGAAGGACGTGTCACCGGGGTCTACGACAAGGGCAAGGGCGCGCTTGTCGTGATGGAGATCGTCTCCGTTGACATGAAGTCGGGTGAGCCCATGTTCACCAACCGGTCGTCGGTCTTCGTCAGGGGAGAAGGCGGATTCGGTGGGGAGAGCGGACCGCCGACCAAACCGACTGCTCCCGATCGCGAACCGGACCTCCTGGTCGAAAGCCCCACATTTCCTCAACAAGCACTGCTCTACAGGATGTCATCCGGCGATCTGAACCCTCTCCACGCAGATCCCGGATTCGCCATGTTCGCCGGCTTCGACCGGCCAATCCTCCATGGCTTGTGCACCTACGGGGTCGCTCTCAAAGCCGTGGTCGGCGCAGCCCTCGACAATGAGCCGGAGCGGGTCGGCGGGTATCGGGCACGTTTCTCAGGTGTTGTCTTCCCCGGCGAGACGATCGTCACTCGGATCTGGGAGACATCCGACGGCATCGCTCTGGAAGCCTCGACCGCGGAACGCGGCGAACCGGTTCTCAGCCATGGCTGGGTCGACGTGAGTTCCTAGGAGTCTGTTGGATAATGCCGTTGCCCAGATTGGCGGCCAGGCGCGCCAGTCGCAAGGCCGAGGTTTCGTCACTCCTCGGGTCGGAATGGCGGGGCCGAGAACGCAGCGAGTGGTGATGCCTGGTCGTCAAGATGGGTGACA
>Ga0299913_10001067_pt1 | contig 19369 bp, 17 predicted proteins | sample RVTome_9_FD_201360 | JGI IMG/M metagenome (GOLD analysis project Ga0299913, IMG submission 201360) | Soil microbial communities from uranium-contaminated site in the Upper Colorado River Basin, Wyoming, United States - RVT155D38 (version 2) ... | reverse complement strand
ATTCCCGCGAGCGTGCCATCCCGGACCAGCGCGGCCGCCGCCTCGATGTCGGGAGCGAGGATGCGGTCCTCGGCGAGGCGGGGCACCTTCGCGCGCAGGGCGGCGCGGGCCCGTTCGGCGACCGCGCCGGTCCGCAGCGGCGCGAGGAAGTCGAGAGCCTGGCACGCGGTAAGGAGCTCCATCCCCAGCACGGCCTCCAGGAGCTCCACGGCGCGCTCCGCCTTCAGCGCGGCGCCCACGCCCATGGAGACGTGGTCCTCCTTGTTGTTGTCGGTCGGGATGGTGTCCACGCTCGCGGGCACCGCCAGCCGGCGCACCTCGGCGACCAGGGATGCCGCGCCGATCTGGACCATCATGAGACCCGACCGCAGGCCCGGGCTGTCGGTCAGGAACGCCGGGAGGCCGGACATCGCGGGGTCCACGAGGCGCGCGATCCGGCGTTCCGCGATCGCGGCGAGGTCGGCGCACGCGATCGGGACGAGGTCCAGCGCCTGCGCCACGATCTGGCCATGGAAGTTGCCGCCGCTCAGGACCCTGCCCGTGCCGGCGAAGACGAGCGGGTTGTCGGTGGCGCTGTTGATCTCCACCCTCAGGACGTCGCGGACGTAGCCGAGCAGTTGGCGGGACGCGCCGTGGACCTGGGGCATGCACCGCAGCGAGTAGGCGTCCTGCACCCGCGGATCCCCGCTGCGGTGGGACTCGCGGATCTCCGACCCGGCGAGCAACCCCCTCAGGCGCGCCGCGCTGCGGCGCTGCCCCGGGTGGGGGCGCACGTCCTGGATCGCCTCGTCGAAGGCGTCGGGCGTGCCACGCAGGCCGTCCAGGCTCAACGCCCCGGTAACGTCGCACGCGTCGACGGCGCGCTCGGCCGCCAGCAGCGCGAGCGCGCCGATGGCCGTGTGGACCTGCGTCCCGTTGATGAGGGCGAGGCCCTCCTTCGCCGCCAGCGCGATCGGGCGCAGCCCGGCGCGCGCCAGCGCGGCCGCGGCGGGCTCCCAGCCGTCCCCCGCCCGGACGGGTCCCTCGCCGATCAGGGGCAGCGCCGCGTGCGCCAGCGGCGCCAGGTCCCCGGAGGCGCCGACGCTACCGTATCGCGGGATCCTCGGCAGGATGTCGTGGCAAACGAGGTCCAGGAGGGCGTCGATCAGGGCGGGGCGCACGCCCGAAACCCCGACGGCGAGGGTGTTGGCCCGCAGCAGCAGGATCGCCCGCGTGGCCCCCGCCTCGAGGGGCACCCCGACCCCGGCGGCGTGGCTGCGCAGCAGGTTGACCTGCAGCGCGGCGATGTCCTCCGGCGCGATGACCACGTCGGAGAGCGCCCCGAAGCCCGTGTTGACGCCGTAGACGGTCCGGCCTTCGTCGATGGCCGCGTCCACCACGGCGCGCGAGGCCTCGACCTCGTTGCGCGATGCCACGCTCAGAACGACGTCGCGGAGGGTGCCCGCCGCGACCGCCTCCACGTCCTCCAGTGCCAGGCTCCTGCCGCTCAGCTGGAGCGGTGGGGTCACTGGATCCTCCGTGGATCGCTGCGCTGTTCGTAATCGATCTCCAGGTCGCGCTGGTCCCGCAGCGCGACGCGGAACTCGAAGCTGAAGTTCCCGTTCTGCGTGCGTACGAAGTCGAAGTTGGCCTCCCAGCGGTGCAGGTCGCGGGTCAGCCGCAGCACGTGGTTCGCGAAGGCGCCCTCGGTGACGTTGTAGGCGGTCTGCCAGGCGGCCGACCATTGCTGGGTGGGCCGGAACGTCACCGAGCCGTTGACCATCTGGGTCTCCTGGTCCGGCAGGTCCCGCGGGCGGTTCAAACTGTAGTTCATCTGCGCCCGCCAGGACCCCACGCCCCCCGTCGCCCGGGGCGCGCGGAAGCCGCCGGACGTGAGCGCCAGCCGATCGTCATCCTGGCGCCGCGCCGCGTCCTCCTCGGCGAGCTCGTCGACTTCGCCGCCCTCCGCCTCCGCCGCCGCGGCGGAATCCTCCGGCGCGGGCGCTTCCCCGGGGTCGTCGCCGAGCCCCAGCCAGCGGAAGAGGAAGAAGTTGTTGTCGACGGCGAACGAGGCGCTCATGGAGCGCAGGTGCAGGTCGAACGCGCGACCCGGCTCGCCGATCGCCGACGAGTCTGGGCGGAACAGGTCGTGGGTCGTCTGTAGCTGGAGGCCGCGGAGCAGGTCGGAAGTAAACGAGTTGGACACGCTCGTCGTGGTGAGCCCGTCGCCGCCGTCCCGCGCCTCGACGAAGTCGTACGCGATGGCGCTGGTGGCGATCGACAGCAGCATGAGCTTCCGCGCCTGCGGCAGGCGACGCGGCTCCTCGCCGGGTGCGGCGGCCGGCCCCGCGAGGGCGAGGTCGTCCCCGGGGAGGGCCTCCGCGGCGGCCGAGTCGTCCGCCTCGTACTTCGCCTCGAAGGTCTGCTGCAGCCCGACCTCGATACGGTTCTGCTCGCGTCCGGCCGCGGACGAGCCGAAGACCATCTCCTGCAGCTCGCTGAGCTCGGGCGCCGGCGAGTACGCGTAGCCGAACCTCGGCGAGAGCTTGTGGCGGAAGCGCTCGAAGCGCCCGATGCCGGGGAAGAACCCGTACATCGGCGACTCCAGGTCAGCCCGGAAGACGAGCCGCACCGGCCCCCCCACGCGGTCGACCGCGAGGCTGTCGTCGCGCACGAAGTCCTGGGTGAGCGAGAGGCTCGGCCGCAGCGTGCTGGTGCCCACCAGCCGCTGCTGGTAGTTCATTCCCACCGACCAGTTGGCGGTCTCCTGGAAGGACCCCGGCAGCAGGAACGTCGAGTCCGCGGTGAGCGTATCCGGAGCCGGCACGAGGACCGACCGGTCCGCCTGCGTGACGCGGTTGAGCGAGAAACCCTGGTCGATCGACAGTCCGCCGAAGCGGAACGCGCTGTTCGCCGTGGCCGTCCGCATCGTCCTGTCCTGGGTGCGGCTCGTGAGGTCCGCGCTCTCGTCGATGTCCACCTCCGAGTTGCGGAACCGCACGCCGCCGTTCCAGCTGCCGGAGACCCCGGTCGGCGACCCGAACAGGGCCACGTTCGCGATCGAGACCCCGGCGCTCGGGGCGGTGAGCTCGACGCGCCCGTCGTCGAGGTACTGCTTGCGATCAGCGATCACATCGACCGAACCCCAGTCGAACAGGCGCCGCAGCGACGCGTTCGACTGGATCGACCGGTTCAGCTCGCGCGGGTCGAAGGTGTTCCTGCGGACGAAGTCGTCCGAGGAGACGTAGTTGGCGTTGACGTTGATCGTGGTCCGTTCGCCGGGCCGCCACGAGTTCGTGCTGCGCAGGGTGAGCTCCTGGCCGCCCTCATCGCGCCAGAACTGCTTGTACACGACGTTCCCCTGAAGGAACTGCCGCAACCAGCGGTACTCGAAGTCGCCCCGCAGCGCGACGTAGTTGTCCGAGAACCAGTCGAACGCCAGGGCGGTCCCCAGGTAGTCGCTGATCGCCCAGTAGAAGCCCACGTCGGTCAAGCGGCGGCGGTATCCGCTCGACGTGCGTGCCACGTCCTGGAGGCCGAAGCGGGGCGTGAGAAAGCCGCTCTTCCGACCCTCGCGCAGGCTCTGCACCATGAACGGGAGCCAGAAGACGGGGACGTCGGCGAAGTTCAGCGTGACGTCGCGCGCGACCAGCAGCGAGTCCCGCACGATCTTCACCTCGCGGGCGGCGAAGTGGTAATGCGGGACGTCCAGCTCGCACGACGTGAACTCGGCGTCGTGCGCGAAGACGCGCGAGTTCGCGACGGGGTACATCTCCGCGCCGGAGACGCGCCATTCGGCGGTCTGCTGGAACGTCGTCCTTGCTTCGAGCGCCACCCCGAGCCGCCGCGGCACGTTGTAGCAGACGCGCGACGACGTCACCGGCGAATCGCCTCCGCCCGTGAACGTAGGCTCGCCGTAGCCGCACACGACCTGGCTGGTCAGGTCGTACTCCACGAGCGAATCCGCCTCCAGCCCGCTGCCCTGCTGGTCGACCCGAGCGTCGGGGCCGAGCAGGCGCACCGTCGAGCTGTCGAGGTTCAGGAGGGCCGACTCGCCCGCGTAGACCAGGGCGCGGAAGCCACCCAGCGCGGCCAGCGCCTCCATGATCGAGTCGGGCGGGATGGGCGCGGGCTGGCCCCCGGGCGCCCCACGCGGGCCCGGCCCGCGTGCGTCGTCGGAGCTGTCCACAGGCTCGGCCCGGCCCAGACCGCCGTCCGCCGGCGGCAGCGACCGCAGCCGCCTCAAGGCTCGCTGCGCCGGTGTTAGCGCGGAGTCGGGAAGGACCGAGTCCGCCCGCACGGCGGCGCTATCGGCCGGATCGCCTTGCGCCCGGAGATCGGCGGCCGCGGCGAGCGACACGCCGAGCAGGAGCGCCGCGGCCCGCCTCACGACGCCTCCATCCAGCGCTCCGGGTCGGGGACCGGCTCGGTCACCCGGCGCCGCTCGACCAGACGCGTGAGCCCGATGCTCAACTCGTAGAGTAGGATCAAGGGCACCATGAGGAAGACCGTGAGCAGCACGACGTCTCCGGGCGTGATCAGGCTGGCCGCGACCGCGATCACGACCACCGCGACGCGCCGCTTCTCCCTCAGCGCCCGCGAGGAGACGAGGCCCAGCGACGCCAGCACGAGCATCACGACCGGCAGCTCGAAGATCGCCCCGAAAGCCAATAGCAGACGCACGACGATCGCGAGGTACGGCCCGATGACGATGGCCTGCTCCAGGCTGTCGCCCTGGAACCCCATGGTGAACCGGAGCGTGATCGGCAACGCGAGAAAATACGCGAGCGCCACACCGGCGGCGAACAGGACCAGTCCGAGGTAGAGCGCCGGGACGATCGCGCGCCGCTCCGACGGCAGGAGCGCGGGCGCGAAGAAGGCCCAGACGTGGTAGACGACCACGGGAAGCACGAGCAGCAGCCCGACCACCGCCGCCAGCTTGAGCGTGACGAAGAACGGGTCCGTCGGGCTCAGGTACTTGAGCCTCGTGTCGCCGAGCAGTGGCTGGATCGGGGCGATCAGCAGCTGGAGGACCTCGAAGTGCGTGACCAGCCACAGACCCGCGAAGAACCCGATTACGAGGGCGGCGAGCACCCACAGGATCCGGCGGCGCAGTTCCTCGAGGTGGTCGAGAAACGGCATCGCGTCGGGGTCGGAGCCCCTGGCGCGCGCGCGCAACTTGTCGATGAACGCCATGCTCCGGGCCTGGTTACAGCGGGAGGCGCGCCTGGTCCGCCTCCAACGCCTCGAGGGCATGGCGTGACCGGAGCTCCTCCAGCTCCTCGCGGAAAGCGTCGATGTCCTCGAACTCCCGGTAGACCGACGCGAACCGCACGTACGCGACGTGGTCGCGTTGCTGCAGGCGGTCCATCACCAGCTCGCCGATGCGGCGGCTCTCTACGTGCGCCGTGCCGGCCGCTTCCAGCTCGTCCTCTATCGAGTCCACCATCGCCTCGATCTCATCCGGGCTGATCGGGCGCTTGGCGCAGGGGAGCCGGATCGCGCGCAGCAACTTCGCGCGGTCGTACGGCTCCGACGTCCCCCCCGACTTGAGCACCTGGAGAGGCCGCTCCTCGACGTACTCGTAGGTCGTGAAGCGTCGCTCGCACGCCAGACACTCCCGCCGCCGCCGGACGGCGCGACCTTCCCGGCTCGTGCGGGAATCGACCACCCGATCCTCGGTCTCGGCACAGAAGGGGCAGCGCATACGCTCCGTGACCGGGTGCGCACGAAGCGGCCGGCAGCCGCCCCGGGCGCACGCTCAGCGTGAGAGTGCCTGGAGTCGCTCGCTCGCCAGCCGAGCCTGCTCCGAACGCGGGTACCCGGACAGGACCCGATTGAAATAGCCCCTCGCCTCCTCCACGCTTCCGCGCTCCTCCGAGATCACGCCGGCGCGGTAGAGCGCGGCGGGAGCCCGGGGCGAGTCCGGATAGAGCTGAACGACGCGGTCCAGCGCCTGCAGGGCCGCGTCGAGGTCGCCCTCCTGGTAGTACGTCTCCCCGATGTTGTACTGCGCGTCCGGCGCCCGCGGGTGCTCGGGGTTCTCCCGCAGGAGTTGCTCGAACGCCAGGCGTGCCGTCTCCGACGCGCCCCGGTCGAGCTGCTCCGTGCCCGCGATGTAGAGGTCGTCACCCGCCACCCCGGACGGCGCGGCGCCCCCCTCCGTCTCCGCCGGGGCGATGGGTGGGGCCTGCTCCCGCCGCGACATGTCCTCGCGCAGCTGGTTGAGGCGCCGCTGACTCTGGCCGGTGAGCTCCTGGATCTGGATGAGCTGCTGCTCTATGCCGAGCAGCTGGTTGCGGAGCTCGCCCCGGGACGTGACCACCTCGTCGCCGAGCGCCCGGACTGAATCCCGCAACGCCCGGTGCTCGCCGCCGAGCATGACGAGGATCGAGTCCTGCCGGGCCATCACCGCGCGGATCTCGGTCCGCAGGTCCCGCACGTCCCGCTTCGTCGCGCAGCCGCTCGCCGCCAGGACGGCCGCCCCCACGAGGGCCGCGGCGACGACGCGGCGCCCTGGCACGCCGGTCGATCGATCCGCCCGCGCCGCGATCACGGCGAGCCGGGAGGCTGGATGGCGTCGGTGCCCGCGGTGACGGCGAACTCCGCGCGGCGGTTGAGAGCGTAGGCACGCTCGTCCTGCCCGGGGTCGGCGGGCTGCTCTTCCCCGAAGCTCGCGACCTCGAGCCGGTTCGCCTGGATGCCGAAGCCCGCCAGGAAGTCCCTCGCCGCGGTCGCGCGCCGGAGGCCCAGCGCCAGGTTGTACTCGACGGACCCGCGCTCGTCGGCGTGCCCCTCGATGCGCACGCGCACCGGCGGGCTGGCGCGAAGGATCTCCGCCTTCGTCCGCAGGACGTCGCGCGCTTCGCCTTCGATCGCGAACTGATCGTAGCCGAAGTAGATCGGCGCGGTCAGGTCTTCCATCGCCCGCCGCAGCGCGTCCCGCCGAGCCGCGTCCGCGTCCTCGCCGGACGGCCCCGCGGGAGCCCGATCGGGCATCTCCTCCCGCGGCGTCCCGGCGTCGTCGTCCTGCTGGGGCAGCGGCTCCGGTAGCTCCGGGTTGCCACCGCACCCCAGCGCCAGGGCGGCCGTCACGGCCGTCGCCAGCGTCGTCCTCCTCGTCTTCATCATCCCCTCCCCTTGTGGTGTCCTCGAGGCCAGTATACCGGCACACCGGCGCTCCCCGCCGCAACGGCGATCGCCAGCCGCTCGGGCCCTACGTACCGGATGCCCCACGCGCCCGCGCCCCGGGTCGCCGGCAACCGCCCCGGCGGGCTAGGGCGCGAAGTCCGCCGCCGTCGCCAGCGCTGGACTCCAGTCGGGCAGCAAGTAGCCCTCGCCCAGTACCAGCGGGCGGATCCGGCCCGTGACCGAGTCGATCACGTAGAGCCCGGCCCGACCGCCGCGGCGGCCCGCGAAGACGAGGTGCCTGCCGTCGGGTCCCCAGCTGGGGTCCTCGCTCACGCCGTCGGCCGTGATCTGCCGGACCGTGCGGCCCGGCGCGTCGGCGTCGGCGATCATGACCTGGAACTCCCCGCGGGAGCGTCCGTGGAACGCCACGAGCGAGCCGGTCGGCGACCAGTCCGGCGACGTGTAGTAGCCGGGCTCATCGTACACGTACGGCGACAGCAGTTCCGCGTTCCCGCCGTCCGCGCTGGCCACGAAGATGTGCGGCTGAACGAGCCGGTTCGACTGGAACGCGATGCGCCGGCCGTCCGGCGCCCACGTCGGCGAGAGGTCGTCGCGCGGCCCCGCCACCTGCCGGGCGAGGCAGCACCGGCGCCTGGCGTTGTAGCGGAAGATCTGCACGTCGTCGCCCTGCGCCGTCGCGAACGAGATCTCTTCGCCGTCGGGGGCGTAGGACGGCGTGATGAGGAACGGCCGGTCGTCGAGCACGGCGGTGCCCCCCCCCACGGTCCGCTCACGCAGTTGCCAGCCGCGCCCGCCGTGCACCGTATACGCGATGCGACTTCCGTCGGGCGACCAGGCGGGCGAGTAGAGAAGCCCGTCCGCGCGTTCGACGACCTCGAGGGATGCGCCGTCGTAGTCCAGCAACACCAGCTCGAACCCGCCCCCGGGCCGCCTGCGCACCGCGGCGACCCGGCTCGCCGCGGCCCCGGGCTCTCCGCTCGTCCACCGGACGATCTCGTCGGAGGCGGTGTGCGCCGCCAGACGGAAGCCGCGTTCGTCGGACATCGGCATGCGGAACGCCCTGATCTCGCGGACGCGGCCGTACACGACGTCGTGCAGCGTGACGCGCAGCAGCGCCCCCGCCCCGTCGGCCTCGAGCGCCCCGGTGACGAGGTAGACGAGGCCAAGGTCGTTCCAGGCGTCGTAGTCCACCGGGCCCGCGCCGAGCCGTCCCGGGACCTCGACGATCTCGTAGCGGTCGCTGAAGTCCAGATCCTGGGCGACGATCGCCTGCGCGTCGCGGGCCGCCGCGGCCAGGCCGGGCGACGCCGAGAACGGGCGCACCGCGATCCTGTCCCTCGGGGAGGCCTGGTAGACGAGCCCTAGCGTGACGCCCCGGGGAACGTCGTCCTCCTGGGCCGCCGCGGAGGCCGCCGTCAGGGTCAGGAAGGCGCACGCGCCCAGCACGCAGCCGGGAATCCGCATCGTCTTCAGCACGCTTCCAGTCGGTTCGAGGAGAAGGAGAACTGCACGGGCAACAGGTCGTGCGCCCAGCCGTCCGGGAGGGGCCCGTACGCCTTGCGCGCGCCGGCGGCCTCTACCGCCCCGCGAGCGCTCAGGTCGAAGCGGAAGTTGCCCGACCCGCGGACCACCCGGATGCCGCGCACGCCGCCGTCGCGCAGGATCTCGAAGTAGACGCAGGCGCGCAGGCCCGGGTCCCCGCTCCAGCGGAAGTAGCGGCGGTTCTGGCGGATGATGTTCTCCAGGTAGGCCGGATCCGAGAAGTCGCGCCCGTCGATGCGGACCTCGAGGTCCTCGCCGCCCGCGCTCTCGGGGTCGGGCTCGGGTCCGCGGCTCGGCTCCGGGGGGCGCTCCGCCTCCGGCTCGGGAGGCGGAGCCTCCGTCGGCCTGGTCGGTTCCGGCTCGGGGCGCGGCTCCGGCTCCGGCTCGGGCTCGGACTCCGCGGGCTCCGGGACCACGACCGGCTCGGGCTCGGGCGGAGTCGGCGCGTCCGGCCCCGCCTCGGCCGGCGGCGGGGACACGAGCTCCACCCGGTAGACGTCGAAGGCCGGGAGCGGCGCGGCGGTGAGCAGCGAGAGGGCGACCGCACCCGCCACGAGGACGGCGTGCACGAGAAGCGACAGGAGCACCGCCGTTCTGCCCGGCCGATCCCCGCGCCCGCGGCGCGCGCCCGACCACCCCGCGCGCCCCGCACCGCCCATGCCCAGATCCCCCTCAGACACCGATTCCTCCGCCGATGTGCATCGAACCGCGGGCAAGCTGTCCTTCCCGCGGACGGCCCGCGCGGGCCCGGAAGCGCCGGAAACCGGCGTCGGGACCCGCGGGACACGCCCCTTGTACCGCGCGCGACGCCTCCCCGGTTCCGCCGGGCCGCTGGCGCCCGGAGCGCGCGAGGCCCCTCACCGCTCGAGCGGTTCGATGACGAGGCTGACCTCCGCGACGTCCAGCCGCATGAGCGCGCCCAGGACGCGCGCCACCCTCTCGTAGTCGACGCCGCCGTCGGCGCGCAGGTAGACCGTCTCGGCTCCGCGCCGGCTCACGTAGTCCGGGTAGAGAGCCTCCAGCTCGTCGAGGGAAGCCACGGGGACCTCCCCGAGGTGGATCGCGCCGCTCCGTTCGACCGACACGATGACGCCCTCGGCGCTCGAGATGGGCGCGGAGTCGGCGCGCGGCAGCTGCAGCTCGACCCCGCCCTGGAGGATCGGCGCGGTGATGATGAAGATGACGAGCAGCGTGAAGGCGACATCGACGAGACTCGTCACGTTGATCTCGGCGAGCGTCGGCAGCGCCTGGCGCCGCCTCATAGTCGACCTTCGCGCGCGAGCGCGCCGATGAACTCGCTGGCGAACCCCTCCAGCTCGCCCTCGAACAGGTTGAGCTTGGTGACGAAGTAGTTGTAGGCGATTACAGCGGGGATCGCCACGGCCAGGCCCGCCACGGTGGTGATCAGGGCCTCGGCCACGCCGGGGGCGACCGCGCCGATGTGCGCGGACCCCGTCGCGGTGATGCCCAGAAAGGCGTCCATGACACCGATCACGGTGCCCAGCAGGCCCAGAAGCGGCGAAACCGTGCCTATGACCGCCAACCACAGGACGCCCGCCGAGAGGTCGTCCCGCTCGACCGCCTGCTCTTTCTCGAGCACGAGCCGCAACGCGTGCAGCTGCGCCTCCGACAGTCCGGCGGTGGCCGGAGCGTCCGCCTTCAGCGCTCCCGGCCGCAGCTCGCTAAAGAAGTTGATGCCCTGCCGGAACACCCGCACGTAGGCGCTGTCCGGCAGCCGGTGTACCGTCTGATAGGCGTCCTCCAGCCTGACAGCCCGGTCCATCGCGGCGATGAAGCGCGCGCCCGACCGGCGCAGCCTGCGGAGCTGACCGGCCTTCCACAAGATGATGATCCAGCTGGCCAGCGATGCGGCGAGCAGCACCCCGAGGATGATCTGGGTCGGGAGGCCGGCGTCGACGACCATGTCGAGCGCGGTCTGCGGCGCCCGCGCGGCGCCCTGAGCCGCGCTCACGGTGAGCCCCTGCCCGCGGCGATGTGCTCGACGGTGGCCGCGAGCCCCCGCGCCAGAGCGACCTCATCGGACCAGCCGAGCGAGCGCAGCCGCGCCGCGTCGAGCGCCGAACGGGCCAGCTCCCCCTGCCGCGCCGGGGCGTGGACCGTGTCCACCCGGGTCTCGACCACCTCCATCACCGCCTCCGCCAACTGGTTGACCGAGGTCTCCGTCCCCGTGCCGACGTTGAACGCGCGGTCGTCGAGCGCGGCGGCGGCGGCGATTTCGGCGTCGGACACGACGAGGTTCGCTTTGACGACGTCCCCGACGTACACGTAGTCCCGGGTCTGTTCGCCGTCGCCGTAGATGGTGAGCGCCTCACCGTCCAGGACGCGGCTGCCGAAGATCGCCACCACGCCCGCCTCCCCGTGCGGATCCTGTCGCGGTCCGTAGACGTTGGAGTAGCGCAACGCGGCGTAGTCCAGGCCGCGAACGGCATGGTAGTACCAGAGGTAGTACTCGGCCGCGAGCTTGGTCACGCCATAGGGCGACGCGGGTCTTTTGGGGGCGGCCTCCGGCGTCGGCCTCCGCTCGGCCTCGCCGTAGACGACGCCTCCGGAGGAGATCATGACGAAGCGCCCCGTCCCGTGGCGCAGGCCCGCTTCCAGGATGTTGAGCAGGCCGTCGAGATTGACCGATGCGTCGAACCGGGGGTCGCGCACCGAGCGCCGCACGTCGATCTGCGCGGCGTGGTGGTTGACGATGTCGAAGCCGCCGGCCTCCGCGAAAACGCCGTCCACGGCGGGGTCACGGATGTCGAGCTGACGGAAGTCGACCCCGGCGGGCAGGTTCGCGCGCGTGCCCGAGGACAGGTCGTCGATGACCCAGACCGCGTCGCCCCTCGCGAGGTAGGCGTCCGCAACGTGCGACCCTATGAAACCCGCCCCACCCGTCACCAGCACGTTCTTTCCCATTCGCCTCCGCTCAGCCCGTCCCCTCCCCCTCCTCGTCGTCGACGCCGAAAAGGTAGCGCGCCGCCTCTACCAGCGCCGCCCCCCGCCCGTTCCCTGCCGCCTCCTTCAAGCGGACGGTGGGATCGTGGATCAGCTTCGCCAACAAGAGCCGCGTCAGCCGATCGACCTCGGCGCGGTCGTCCTCGCTAAGGTGGTCGAGCCGCGCCAGCAGCCGCTCGGTCTCGGCGGAGCGCAGCGCCTCGGCGCGCGTGCGGATGCCGCGGAGCACCGGTACGACGTCCAGCGCGGCGAACCAGTCCCAGAAGAGCTCCACCTCCTCGCGGATGATCGTCTGCGCGAGCGGGATGGCCGCGCGCCGCCGCTCCAGGTTGTCCCCGACGATCTGCTGGAGGTCGTCGATGTCGTACAGGAAGACGTTCTCGAACGCGGCGACCTCGACGTCCACGTCGCGCGGCAACGCGATGTCCAGGAGGAACAGGGGCCTGCGCGGACCGCCCGGCAGCGCCGCGCGCAGCTCCTCGGGGCCGAGGACGCGATGCGGCGCGCCGGTCGCCGTGACGACGATGTCGACGCGGTCCAGCTCCTCCCACACGGCGTCGTAGGGCACCGCGCGCCCGCCGACGCGGCGCGCGAGCTCGGCGGCGCGCGCCGCGCTGCGATTCGCCACCGAGATGTCGCGCAGGCCCTCGGCCGCGAACGCGGACAGGGCCAGCTTGCTCATCTCGCCGGCGCCGACCACGAGCGCCCGCTTGCCGGCGAGGGTGCCGAAGATCTTGCGCGCGAGCTGGACCGCCGCGGACGCCACCGAAGCGGCGCCGTCGCCGAGGTCGGTCTCGGAACGGACCCTGCCTCCCACCGACGCCGCCTGCTCGAAGAGTCGCCCCAGCACCGGCCCGACGACCGCCGGCGCCGAGATCTCGCGCGCTTCGCGGAGCGCGGCTTTTACCTGTCCCTGGATCTGCGCCTCGCCGACGATCATCGAATCGAGGCTCGATGTCACGCGGAACAGGTGCTCCGCCGCGGCGCGGCCGTGATGCCGGTAGAGGTGGCAGGAGACGCGGTCCACGGGTAGGCCCGAGCGCGCGGCCAGGATGCGCTCGACGCCGTCGGCCACCTCGCCGCCGGCCCCGGCCATGTAGATCTCGGTCCGGTTGCAGGTGGTGAGAACCACGGCCTCCTCGGCTCCCGCGCGGACGACCTCCGCCATCGCGGCGCGCGCGTCGGCGCGCGAGAGCGCCATCCGTTCGCGGATCTCGACGGGCGCAGTGTGGTGGCTGACGCCGACGACGACCGGCCCCTTCACGGCGCCCCCGACGGCGGCGCGCCCCCGCCCGGCGCGCGGCCCATCACAGGAAACCTCCGCCGATCGTGCCCGCACGGAGCACGAGGTACGCGACCACGACCAGGACGAAGCCCCCTACGCTCAACGCCGCGCCCCAGCGTGCACGACGGGGACCTCCCCCGCGCAGGCCCAGCGCGCCGGCCATGATGACCCACGTTCCGACGGCCCACGCGACCTTCGGCTCGCCGAGCTCCATGCTCCCCATGAAGTGCACCGTCCAGGCCCAGGCCAGCGCGAGTCCGAGCGTGAGCGAGATCAAGCCGACGACCAACGCGCGCCTCCCCGCGGCTTCGAGGGTGTCCAGGGACGGCAGGAAGCGGAACAGACGCCCGAAACGCTTGTCCTTCAGCTCGCGCAGCTGGATCAGGTAGAGCAGCCCCGCGCCCGAAGCCAGCGCGAGCCCCGCGTAGCCGCCGAACGCCAGCAGCACGTGAAGGTAGAACCACCAGCGGCTGCCGAAGAAGTCCCCCGCGTCGGATGGCGTCAGGCCCAGGGCCAGCGCCGCGCCCGAGAGCACGGCGGCGACGGGCACCACCGCGATACCCAGAGGCCGGGCCTCCCCGAGGGAGGCGGCCCCGAGCACGAAGAGCGCCACGATCAGGCCCAAGGTCGACAGGGACGGCCCGATGCCGGCCAGGGGCAGACTGTCGAACCGGGCGGAGTACAGCGCCAGGGTCGCGGCGTGCAGGAGGACGCCGACGGCGAGCGCCGCGGACGACGTCCACGGCACGGCACGGCCACCCGCGGCCAGGGAGCGCACGAGCAGCAGCGCGCTCGCGACGTACGCCGCGAGCGCGGCGGCCTGTCCCAGCGCGATCACGAAGTCCCCCGTCCACGCGCCGACGGGCGCCCGAGAGCGCCCGTCTTCGAGCCCGGAGGGCGGCCCGAGCGGCGCGAGCGCGCCGGCCCCCGCGTCACGGCATGCGACGAAGGACCTGGGCCACCATCCCGGGCTCGAGCGCCGGCTCCGCGACATCCAGCACGCGAATCGTCGCGCTCGCGCCGCTCACCCGCACGACGACGGCTTCCGCGATGAGCTCCTCGGGCAGCGTCCGCGTGGGATCGTCCTGCGCGGCCCGCTCCGGCAGTATCAGGCCGATCAGGTCCCCGACCGCGACGCCGGCAGGCCCCCCCAGGTCGACGAAGCCGAGCTCGGGCGAACCTGGAAGCGGGTGCTCCAGCACGAAGCCCAGCAGGCGACCACGAGCTCCCCCCTCGACCGGCGAGGGACGCGCCGTGCCCAGGTCCGGGGCGGGCGTCATGTCGATCACCCCGTCTCCCTCCCGGACCTCGTCGAACTGCGCGATGAGGCGGCCGGTCCAGACATCGGCGTCGGTCGCCGTGATGGCGACGACGGCGCGGGGTGCGACGATCACGCCATGCCCCGGCACCTCCCGCCCGTACCGGACGACCAGCAGCCGCTCGCCGATCTCGGGCGCGGCGCCCGCCGCGGTCAGGTACACCGCCTCGTGCGGATGGGCCGTCTCCGGCAAACGGTCGGGCGCCTGCAGCCCCGGGGTCTCCAGCACGCGCCCGCGCTCGGCGGGCGGGATCGCGCCCGACAGCCACGGCGCCGCTAGAAACTCGCGCGCCGAGACGAGGGGGAGGAGAGCGCCTTCCTCGAGCTGCAGGTCGGGTCCGCCCTCGTCGGCGGCGCGGTAGAACACCGTCCTGCCGAGGGACCCGGGCGCGGGCGGCACGGCCTCCGCGACCAGACCGCCCTCGCGGCAATCGGCGCCGGGCGCGGGGATGACGAGGTTCCACGACGGCAGGATCAGGTGTGGGTTCGCGACGAGACCGGTATTGGCCTGGTGGATGCAGGGCCAGAGAAATGGATCACCATAGTAGTGGCCGGCCAGGTCCCAGAGCGTGTCGCCCCGGCGCACCTCGTGATTCCGGCTCTCCTGCGCCGCGAGCGGCGCCGCGGCGAGCAGGATGCCCAGGAGCGTCGTCTTCGTCCTCATCGTCCCCTCCCCACCCCCGACCGCGCCTGAACCGGCCGTTGTCCGGAGCTAAAAATCCCCCAAGCGCCGGAGCCGCCCCGGCCCGGCCGTCGACCCGCGGTCGATCCCCCGAAGATAGGGAAACTTCGAGCACCAGGTCAACGAGCACCAGGTCGATTCGCGCCCACGCGCGACCCGCGCGGCGGCGCGGAGAGGTCCTACGCGCCGCGGGCGAACTGCCGGGCCCAGTACGTGATGATGAGGTCGGCGCCGGCGCGGCGGATGGCCGTGAGGGCTTCGCGCATCGCGGCGTCCTCGTCCAGCCAGCCCCGCTCCGCGGCGGCCATGATCGCGGCGAACTCGCCGGACACGTGGTAGGCGACCACGGGGTGGCCGGTCTCGCGCTTGACGCGGTGAATGATGTCCAGGTACGCGAGCGCCGGCTTCACCATCACGGCGTCCGCGCCTTCGGCGATGTCCAGCCGCACCTCGCGCAGCGCCTCGTCCGCGTTGGGAGGGTCCATCTGGTAGCCCCTCCGGTCTCCGAACGCCGGCGCGCTCCCAGCCGCGTCCCGGAAGGGCCCGTAGAACGCCGACGCGTACTTGGCCGCGTACGACAGGATCGCGGCGTCGCCGTGGCCGGCCTCGTCGAGGGCCTGCCGGATCGCGCCGACCCGCCCGTCCATCATGTCGCTCGGCGCCACGATGTCTGCGCCGGCGTCGGCGTGGCTCACGGCCTGCCGCGCGAGCAGCGGCAGGGTGCGGTCGTTGTCGACGGCGTCGCCGTCCAGAACGCCGCAGTGCCCGTGCGAGGTGTACTCGCACAGGCAGACGTCGGTGATCACGACCAGCTCGGGCAGCTCGCGCTTGAGCTCGCGGACCGCGCGCTGGATGACGCCGTCCTCCCGCCACGACGCGCTGCCCTCATCGTCCTTGCTCTCGGGGATCCCGAACAGCAGAACCGCGGGGATCCCGAGCTCGGCGGCCTCCGCCGCGTCGCGCACGGCCCCGTCGACCGACGTCTGCTCGACGCCCGGCATCGAGGGCACGGCCCGGCGTGCTCCGGCGCCAGGCACGACGAACAGCGGCAGGATGAGGTCGCCCGTGGCGACCACCGTCTCGCGCACCATGCGGCGCAGCGCCGCCGTCCGTCGGAGGCGGCGCGGGCGGGCGATGGGGAACGCGCTCACGGGGCCCCCGGGCGCGGGACGGCGCGGACCATCACGATGGCGTCCTCCCTCGGATCGCGGTAATAGTCGGGGCGCCGGCCGGCCTCGCGGAAGCCGCTGCGCCTGTACAGGGACCGGGCCGCGCGGTTGCTCTCGCGCACCTCGAGGAAGATCCGCCCGACCCCCCGCCGCGACGCGCCGGCAAGGACCTCGGCGACCAGGCACGCGCCCAGGCCGGTGCCCCGGTACGGCTCCCACACCGCCAGATCGCCGAGCTCGGCTTCGCCGGCGGCCCACCAGTAGATCGCGTAGCCGACCGGCCCCGCCGCTGCCAGCGTCGCGACGAGGCACGCCGCGTCCGGCCGCTCGAGGAGATCCGAGAAGGTACCCTCCGACCACGGCATCGTGAAGGTTTCCTTCTCGATCGCGACGACGCGCTCCAGGTCCTCGCGCGTCATCGCACGGACGTGCGGGGTGGCGTCTCGGACGCTGCCGGACGGCGGCCGGTCAAGCGGTCGGCTGGCCACGCTCGCGCCGCTCCTCGCGCCGGAGGTACACGGGCTCCCACGCGCCGGGGTCGTCCACGCGAGCCGCCTCGGCGCGGCGCGCCTGCAGTCGCAGCAAACCTACGGCGGCGCGGTCCCCGGCGGCCGCGTCGACGGCCACCCCCGCCCGGCGCAGCCGGGCGGATCCCGCCGCGGCGCCCGGGCCGATGGCGAGCGCGTCGCGCTCGTGCGCCAGCGCGGCGGCCTCGTCGAGCGACAGCAGCGCCGGGGCGAGAAGCTCGACCAGGTCGTCCCCGTCTCGCTCGTGACACGCCACGAACACCTCCCCGCGACGCGCGCCCAGGAGCGGCAGGAGCGGCCGATCGACCTGGTCGGCGCCCAGACTCATCGCTTCAAGGCTGCCGTGGGCGTAGAGCGCGAGTCCGAGTGCGTGCACGATCCCCTTCGCCGCGGCCGCCGCGATGCGCAGCCCCGTGTACGAGCCGGGACCCGCGCCCAGGACCACCGCGCGGAGTCCCGCGGGGGCGACCGAGGCGGACGCGCACAGCGCTGCGATCGCGGGCAGCAGCGCCTCCGAGTTGCGGACGCCGATCCCCGCGGTCGACTCTGCGACCACGGCGCCCTCGCCGTTGCCGAGCGCCAGGCTCGCGCGGGGGCCTGCGGTGTCGAGTGCCAGGAACATGCATGCATCCATCGGGGCGACGTCCGACAGCCGAGCCGGGCCAAGCTACCGGCCGGCAAAGACGGGGTGCAATGCCGCCGGGCCGCCGCGGCAGCTAACTTGCCGGCCATGTCGACCATCCGCACCGTCCGCGTCCGCGTGGCGATCGGGGCCGCCCTCGCGGCGGGCCCGTGGGCAGCGCCCCATGCCGTGCACGCGCAGGCGCCGGCCCTCCTCCCGCCCGGCCACTGGGTCGCCGAAGCGGTCTGGACGCTCCACGCCCTGGGTGCGCTCGACGGCACCGTGGATCGCGGCCGCAGGCGCCTGACGGTCGGCGAAGCGGCACGGCTGATCCGGGGCGCGGACGCAGCCGAGGACGCGACCGCCGCGGCCGTGCTGGTGCGCGCCCGTCGGCGGCTGGAGCGCGACTTCCCCTCGGCCCCGGCATCGGCTGCGGGTGGCTCATGGGCGCGCCTCGCGGGCGCCGCGGGCGCGGCCGCGGTCGTGCGAGGAGACGAGGTGGGGACGCGCACGGGCAGGCTCTCCTCCGCGAGGGATGCGGACGGGAACTTCATCCCGGTCGATGAAGCTCCCTCGCCGCTGCGCCCCGATGGCGTCCGCGCCGAGCCGGACGGGTTTCTTGCGCTGGGCGACGACCGCTTCGCATTGATCGGCGAGGCCCGACCCACGGCCAACGGCGACGGGGTCCTCGCGGCCTACGCCGCGGCCGCGGTGGGTCCGTTGTCGTTCTGGGCGGGCAGGTCCGCGCCGGGCTACGGTCCGGGGCGGCATGGTTCGCAGGTCCTCTCCGGGGACCGCGAGGTCCTCGGCGGCGGCCTCGCGACGATGCGACCCTTCCGGCTCCCGTGGATCCTGGACGCGCTGGGCGACGTTCACGCGGAGACGTTCCTCGGGGCCCTCGAACGCAACCGCGAGATCGACGACCCGCTGCTCTGGGGCATGAGGGTATCCGCGGTCCCGCATCCGCGCTTCGGGTTCGGCGTTTCGCGCGCCGCGATGTTCGGAGGCGACGGCAACGAAGGCTCGGATTTCACCCATTTTCTCGAGATCCTCGTGCTGGAGCGAAGCGGGGGCCTCCCCGCCGAGAACCAGACCGGCGCGCTCGACTTCTGGTTCCGCCCCCCGCTCGGCGAGCTTCCGCTCGTCGCCGCGGTGGAGTGGGGAGCCGACGACACCGCCGGCGCCCTGTTCCAGGTGCCCGTCATCGTGGCGGGGCTCGAAGTGCCCGCGTGGCCGGGTCTCGCCGCCCTCGGCGCCGCCTTCGAAGCGACGTGGTTCGCGAAGCAGGGTGGCGGCAACGGCCCCTCGTACTGGCACGGGTTCTTCCCCGCGGGGTGGGCGGTGAAGGGCGAGCCGCTGGGCCACCCGCTGGGCGGCGAGGGAACGGAGTTTCTCCTCGGGCTCGACCTCCGAGTGCGGGAAGCTACCCGCATGTCTCTCGACGTCTTTCGTCGCGAGCGCGGCTCGCAGAACCTGTACGCTCCGGTCTGGGAGGGCGTCAGCAACGGAGCGGAGCTGAGGGTCGATTTCCAGCCGAGCCGGCTCGGTGAGATCTCCGTGTTGACGTACGTGGAGGAGGGGAACGGCTGGACCCGGGGCGGTGGCTCCCTCGCGGCGCGGGTGCGCTTCTGACGGTAGGCGGCTGCCCCGGGGCGCGCGCCTGCCGCCGCACGCCTCGGTTCCGGTGCTCTGTCGGGCGATGCGCCGGGCCGCCAACGTGCCACGACTACGGCGGAGGCCGCCTTCGACTCCCGTGGTGTCGAATCGTCCGTTCGTGCGCTCGTCATTCAGGCGTGTGGACGTTTGGCTCACCTCAGGTGCCCAACCGCCCGGCGGCGGCCTGCCGCACGTCGCGGCCGGTCGATTGGACACCTCTTCGGTGTCCAACCGTCCGCGCGTCGCCGAATTGCGGCCGCGGGTGGAGGGTTCGCCACCCCCCGGGCACGCAACATCGCCCATCCGCCCGCGCGTCGCCGGGTCACCGCGCGCGTGACGCCTTGCATCCGGCCCCGGGCGCTCCCGACGCGGCTCGCTACCCTTTCTCAGCGACCTGCTGGCCCCGGGGCGGCAAGGGCAGCGGCGGCGGCGCGCCGACCCTGATGACGCGGACCCGCCGCAGATCCGGCCGG
>Ga0299913_10001066_pt1 | contig 19372 bp, 24 predicted proteins | sample RVTome_9_FD_201360 | JGI IMG/M metagenome (GOLD analysis project Ga0299913, IMG submission 201360) | Soil microbial communities from uranium-contaminated site in the Upper Colorado River Basin, Wyoming, United States - RVT155D38 (version 2) ... | reverse complement strand
GGCAGGGGCGACCTTCGCTCCCTGCTGCACGCCGGCGACACGTGGACCGTCGGCTGAGCCGTTCCTAGCGGCGGCGCTCCCACCACAGGCCGGCGACCAGGCCGAGGGCGCCGCCCGCGATCAGACCCAGCATCGCGCCGCCGACGCTGCGGCCTCCGCCGGAGACGAGCGCGAGGCCGATCGCCGCGCCCACGATGACGAGCACCGGCCGCGGCAGGCCGGGACGCGGCGACGGCGGCAGCCCACTCGGTTCCTCAGGCGGTTGCGGACCGCTCACGCGTTCTCCCGAGGTGGGCTGAATCGCCCGAGCGCGTCGTGGGAGGTGCGGTCGACCTCCTGCAGGCCCGCGACCAGATCGGGCAGCTCGCCGAGCAGCGCGTGTACGTCGGCCTCGGTGGTGGTCAGCCCCAGCCCGATGCGGAACCCAGCCGTTCGCGCGTGCCCCGTCTGCGCCAGCACGGGGGAGGGGTCCTCCGGCCGCCCGGTGCAGGGGGAGCCGCTGCCGAGGCCGAACCCGCGGTCGTCCAGCGTCATCGCGAGCGTCGCCGGGTCGACCCCTTCGACGCTGAAGCACACCAGGTGCGGGGTCCGATGGGTCGGATGCCCGTGGACCCGTGCCGCCGGGACGGTGGCCTCGATCCGCTCCCGCAGCGTCGCCGTGAGGGCCCACAGCCGGGCGGCTTCGTCGGCCATGTGGGCGAGCGAGACCTCGAGCGCCGCGGCCATCCCGGCGATGCCGGGCGTGTTCTCCATGCCCGAGCGGCGCTTGCGCTCCCGATCGTCGCCGCACGGATAGGCCGTGATGCCGACCCCGCGGCGCACGTAGAGGGCGCCCACCCCTGGTGGCCCGCCGAACTTGTGCGCCGACAGCGACAGCAGATCCACGCCGAGGGCCTCGACGTCCACGGGGAGCCGGCCCACCGTCTGACATGCGTCCGTGTGGAACCGCACGCCGGCCTCGCGTGCGAGCCGAGCGGCCTCACCGATCTGCTGCATCGTGCCGAGCTCGTGGTTCGCGTGCTGGATGCTCGCGAGCAGCGTGCCCGGCCGGCGGACAGCGGCCGCGTAACGATCGAGGTCGACACGGCCGTGCTCATCGACGGGCACCAGCTCCACCTCGAAGCCGTCGCTCTCGAGGACGTGACACACGCCGCCGACGGCCGGATGTTCGACCGCGCCGACCACGAACCGATGCCCGAGCTCGCGCGCCGCCCGGACGCCGCCCCAGATCGCGAGCGAGATCGACTCGGTGCCGCCCGACGTGAACACGATCTCGTCGGCCTGCGCGCCGATCGCGCGGGCGACCACCGAGCGCGCGCCGTCGAGGAGCTGACGGGCCCGACGGCCCGGACCGGTGATGCTGAGCGGGTCTCCGAAGGTCTGGAGCGCCTCGAACATCGCATCGCGCGCCTCGGGCAGCAAAGGGGCCGCCGCCGCAGAGTCGAGGTGCAGGTGGGTCGTCATGTGAGCTCAAGCCTACCGGCGCCGGGGCGCCGGTCGGTGGCGGCGCACGGTGAACCGAGGGCGCAAGGGGTGCGTAGTAGCATGCCCCCTGATGGAGGTTCTGCTCGTGTCGCCCGACCCCGCCTCGAGGGAGCTGATGGCCCTCGCGGTGCGTTCGATCGAGCGTCGCCTCGGTATCGAGCTTCGGTTCCGCGCCGCCCGCGACGGCGAGCTGGGGCTGAAGGCAGCTCGGCGCGATCGACCGGACGTGATCGTGGCCGACGAGATCGCCTCCCGCATGGGCGCGTTCGCCTTGACGAAGACCCTGCGTGACGACGCGGATCCATTCACCGGTGTGGTGATGATCCTGCTCGAGCGCAGGCACGACGCGTGGCTGGCGCGGTGGTCGGGCGCCGATGCGTGGTTCGTCCGGCCGATCGATCCATTCGAGGTCGCCGACCGCTTGCTCGAGCTCGTCGACGAGCTCGTGACCGACAAGGAGACCGTGTGAAGATCAAAGGCACGTGCACGCGATGTGGGCGGGAGTTCCTGCTCGAGCAGGCGCTCGACGGCGGTGGCTCCTGTCCGTGGGACGGTGAGCCCTTCAACGCGGACTACGCGGTCACCCTGGTGAACGCGCTCCGCGAGGCCGAGGAGCACGGCAACCGACTCGAACAGGCGCTGCAGCAGGTGGCAGACCTCGCCCCGGCGTTCCGGCTCGACGAAGGCAGCGTGCTCGGCGACCTGAAGGGCTCGCTCGCACGGCTGCGACAGCAGGTCGTCCGCCAGGGCTAAGAGGCGGAAAGGGGGCTCTGGTGGGCTTCAACGCGATGCAGCCGGGCAAGGTCAAGAAGGGCGACCTCATCATGTTCGGCTCCGCGATCGTGGTGATCGCGGGTCTGGTCGTGTGGGCGCTGTGGTGAGGTGCGGATGGCCGATGACGCGGATCTTGATGTCGCGTACCTGACGACGACGGGGCGGACCACCGGTACTCCTCATCACATCGAGATCTGGTTCGCGATGCAGGGTCAGACCGTCTACCTGCTCGCGGGTGGCGGGGACCGCGCCGACTGGGTACGCAACGTCATGGTGTCGCCGGCGGTGACCCTCGAGATCGGCGCTCGCAAGCGGACGACACGGGCCAGGATCGTTGAGGCGGGCACCGACGAAGAGGCGCTGGCTCGCCACTCGCTGCTGGAGAAGTACTCGCCGCGGTCGACCGACGACCTGACGGCGTGGAGCCGAACCGCGCTGCCCGTCGCGGTCGACTGGCCCGCCTGAGCCGAGCGCGATCGCGGTCCGGGTCAGGACCCGTCGAACCCGAGCGAGAACATGCGCTCGAGGTCGTGCCGCGAGTACACGTGGAAGGCGATCAGCGACTCGGTGCGCTCAACCCCGGGCGTCTTCGCGATTCCCCCGGGGATCACACGTGCGAGGTCATCGTGCGCCGGCACGCGCACGATCGCGACCAGGTCGAACTCGCCGGCGACCGAATACACCTCGGAGACGCCATCGAGATCGGCGATCACCTGCGCGGCCTCGGTGATCGCGTCGGTCTCACACTGCACGAGCACGACGGCATGCACGCTCATCGTTCCTCCTCGTGGTTGCTCACGTTCGCTCCAGCACCACGGCCAGGCCCTGGCCACCGCTGATGCACAGGGTGGCCAGGCCCAGGGAGGCGCCCCGGTCGCGCATCTCGTAGGCGAGCGACAGCAGGATGCGTGCGCCGCTCATGCCGATCGGGTGCCCGATCGAGATGCCGCCGCCACGAACGTTGAGGCGATCGCGATCGAACTTGAGCTCACGCTCACATGCGATCACCTGTGCGGCGAACGCCTCGTTGATCTCGATGAGGTCGATATCGGAGAGCGAGAGCCCCGTTCGGTCGAGCACCTTGTGCGTCGCCGGCACCGGCCCGATGCCCATGATCTCGGGTGGTACTCCCGCCCAGGACCAGCCGACGATCGTGGCGAGCGGCTGCCTGCCCTCGGCCGCCGCACGGGAGGCACTCATCAGCACCATCGCCGCCGCCCCGTCGGTGAGGCCGCTCGCGTTGCCGGCGGTCACCGACCCATCGGCTCGGAACACCGGCCGCAGGGCCGCCAGGGACTCCTTCGTCGTTTCGGGGCGCGGGTGTTCGTCTTCGGTGACGGTGAGGGCCTTGCCACGCAGAGTGGTCTCGACGGGAACCATCTCCGCGGCTCGTCGGTCTTTGCCCTGCTCGGCCTTCTGCTGGGACTCCAGGGCGAAGACGTCCTGTTCCTCGCGCGAGATGTCGTAGCGGTCCACGAGGTTCTCGGCCGTCTGGCCCATGATCAGGTCACAGAGCGGGTCGAGCAGCCCGTCCCGATACATCGCGTCGACGACCTCGGCGTTGCCCAGGCGCTGCCCGAGGCGCATCTCGGGCAGCAAGAAGGGCACACGCGTCATGTTCTCCATGCCGCCGGCGAGCACGACCTCGCTCTCGCCGAGCGCGATCTGCTGCGCGGCCAACTGGACCGCCTTCATGCCTGAGCCGCAGGCGATGTTCACGTTGTAGCCGCTGACCTCTTCGGGCACGCCCGCCCGCACGCTGACCTGCCGCCCCGTGTTGGGACCGTTGCCCGCTTGCCGCGCATGCCCATAGATCGTCTGGTCGATCGCGTCGGGCTCGACCCCGGCGCGTCGCATCGCTTCGACCGCGGCGTGGACCCCGAGATCGACGGTGGGTGTATCGGCGAACGACCCCAGGAACCGCCCGATGGGCGTCCGCGCGCCCTCGAGGATGACGGTCCGTTCCATGGCACCTGAGTCTAGCCGCGCGATGGGCGAAGGCCCTCACGACGTGGAGCCGGAGCCCGCGTTGCCGGCCGCGACGCATGGCGGAGCGAGCCCAGGAGCCCCGCGATCGCCGCCCCGCCGTCCACGGGTTCGGCGGGCGCGACGTCACACGCTTCGACGGTGACGTGGTGCCGGCGCATCCACGAGCGAACCGCGGCGAGCTCCTCGGCACGATCCCGGGGGCACGGAGCTGCGATCGGACCTGGTGGATCGTCGTCCCCAGGGCGCACGAGCGACCCCGCGTCGAGCTCGATCCGCTCGCCTGCAGGCCCGCGCAGCACGAGCCTGCCGGCAACGAGCCACGCGTCGATGCGGGCGCGTGCCAGCGCCTCGACGAGCGCCCGGATGCGATCGCGCAGGTCGGCCGCCTCTTCGTACCGCTCAGCGTCGGCGAGGTGCTCCAGGCGTGCCGTGAGCGCTTCGAGGAGCCCGCCGGGGGACGGGAGGGAGTGAAGGAGTTCCCCGACGAGCTCTGCGTAGCGCTCACGGTCGATCCGACCGTCGCACGGGGCGACGCACCTGCCGATGTCGGCCAGGGCGCACGGCGAGAACCTCGTAGACCGACGCATCGGCACCGTGCACCGGCGCACCGGCACGACGTCTTCGATCGCCTGCTTCGTGGCCCGCGCACCTGCGGCGCTGGAGAACGGGCCCAGGTAGGTACATCCATCGTCCCGGCGGGCGGCCGTCACGATCTTGAACCTCGGGAACGCCTCGGACGGGTCGATCTTGAGGTACGCGGCACGTCGCCAGGTCGTGCCGCGGCGGTTGTAGGGAGGTTCGTGTGTGCGGATCATGCGCGCCTCGAGCACGAGGGCCTCGAGCTCGCCGAGCGGGGTCGGGAACCCATCGACCCGAGCAACCTCGTGCAGGAGGTCGCGGACCTTCTTGCGGCTGTCGCCGTAGAAGTACGAGCGCACCCGGGCCCGCAGGTCGGTGGCCTTGCCCACGTAGAGAACACGTTCGTCTCGCGAGCGGAACACGTAGACGCCCGGCGTCGAGGGCAGCTCGTCGGCGAGGCGGATCTTGCCGAAGTTGGGGCGCCCCCGCGCCCGACAGGCCTCGAGCAGGTCGCCGAGGGTGGCGATGCCGAGTCGACCACCCAGCGCGATCAGCCCGTGCAGCACCTCACCGCAGGCCTCGGCATCGGCGAGGGCTCGGTGCGTCGGCTGCACCCGGGTGCGGAAGTACGCCGCGAGGGTCTGCAGCCGCACGTTGGGCACGTCGGGCCACACGATGCGGCGCGCCAGCTTGGCGGTGCACAGCGACGTCGACGCGATCGGTGGATAGGACAGCCGCGCGAGGTTGGCGTTCAGGAACGAGACGTCGAAGCTCGCGTTGTGGGCCACGAGCACCGAGCCACGTGCGAACTCGAGGAAGGAGGGCAGCACCAGTTCGATCGGCGGCGCGCCGGCGACGAGCCGGTCGTCGATGCCGGTCAGGTGCGCGACGTACGGGGGGATCGGCTGGCGAGGCTGCACGAGCGACTCGAACGAGCCCAGCCGCTCGCCCCCGAGGTAGGACACCGCGCCGATCTCGGTGATGGCGGCCTGCGCGGCGGACCCACCGGTCGTCTCGAGGTCGACCACGCAGAACGTGACCTCGTTGAGGGGGATGCCGTCGTCGAGGGTCGTCTGGTGCGCGTCGAGCAGGGGAGCCTCCGGGCCAGCCATGGCGAGCGGGGAAGCACCGTATCGAACAGGTGTTCGAAGGTCAACAACTCGGGGAGGATCGCCGTGCATGCCCCGATCGTGCCTCGAGGTACCGACACGACTCCGTCCGGATGGATGGGCGGCGCGCAGCGCACGTCCCGGTTGCGCGTGGGAGGTCGGCTCAGGCGACCCGGCGTTGCAGCCGGCGCCGCTGCTGCTCAGTCATGCCGCCCCAGACACCGAAGCGCTCGGCGTTCTTCAGGGCCCATGACAGGCATTCCTCACGGATACGGCAGGTCCGGCAGAATGCGAGCGCGGGCCCAGCTTGATCTTCGGTGATCGGGAAGAACACGTCGGGCTCGATGCCGAAGCAGGCGGCGCGGTCCTGCCAGAAGTCCGGTGGGGTCGGGTCGGCGGGCAGCCCGCCCAGGTCCACATCCGGCAACCGATCGATCCTCACCGCTCGTTCCCCCCTCGCCGCGATATCGGATGTATCGCAGGAGAGATTCATAACAAGGCACCGGCCCCTCAGGGAAGAGGCCGAACGCACGCATTCACGCGTAACCCGTCGGGGGGACGGGCGTGGCCCGGAAGGACTAGCCCCGGGTAGGCACGTCGAGCAACACACGCCCGTCGGATGCCCGCAGCTGCGACGCCGCCGCCGCCCAGGGGACCCGAACGAGCGCGAACCACCCGGCGGGGCTCGGGGCGGCGCTGGTCACACGGCCGACCTGGACGTCCTCGGCTCGCACCTGGTCGCCGGCGACGAGTTCGTGGTCGGCCCGAACGTGGCGCACGACGGAAGGTGGGTGCCCCAGTCGGCGGACCTTCGCGACCGACTCCTGGCCGAGGAAGCAGCCCTTGTCGACGTCGATGGTCGAGTCGAGTCCTGCTTCCGCGGGCAGCGCGCCGGGTTCGAAGTCGACGCCGATCCGCGGGCACCCGAGTCGCACGCGAAGGTCATCGAGGCGCTCGAGGTCCACCTTGACCGCTCCCTCGGCCGTGAGCGCGGCGCCGGCCTCGGCGAGGTCGTCGGGCAGCAGGTCGCGCCCCACGCCTAGATGGGACGGCGCGACGTCGACCGAGCTCGACCGCGTCGCGGGTTCCGCACACGTCGTGATGACGACATGCGTCGAGGGGCGAAGCTCCACTCGTGCCGATAGCACGTAGGGGCGTAACGCGGCCGCGATGTCGTCGCCGATGTCTCGCTCCTGCAACAGGGCGAACCCCGCCTGCACGCGCCCGACCGTGAGGTCGGCACGGATCCGGCCCGTCGGGGTCAGCAGCAAGGAGCGGCACGCGGTCCCCGGCACGAGCGAAACGATGTCGGCGGTCAGCAGATCGTGCAGCCAGGTGGGGGCGTCGTCCCCGCGCACCTCCACGACCTGCAGGTGGGAGGTGACCGTGAACGCGCGTCCGGTGGCTAGGGCTTCGGCCTCTCCGATGCGTCGATCGCGCTCGTCCATGGGACCAGCATGATGCCCGGGGGCCGTTGCGCCCACCTCAGCCTTCGTTGGATCGGCTCCGGTGGTTCCGACGCGCTCGGACGGGGGGTACCCTGCGGCGTGTGACCGCGACGAGCGACGGGACGACCGCGGGGCGGCGGTGCCCCTCGTGTGGCGCGCTCGTCGCCGACGACGCCACCTGGTGCGGCCAGTGCTACACCGACCTGCGAGAGCCGGAGCCCACGCGTGAGCAGGGGGCGGCGGCCGGCGCCGTCGCCGGCCTGCCGGCTCCTCCGCGTGCGCGGCAGGGCGACGCCGACGACGTGGCGCCCTGGTGGCCCTGCCGTGCTTGCGGAGGGCGCAACCCGATCGAGCTGGACGCCTGCTCGACCTGCGGCACGCCGTTCGCCCAGCTGATGCGCGAGGAGCCCGAGCGGCCTGATGTCGAGCCTCGGGACGCCGTCGCCTGGTCCCTCGTGTTCCCCGGCCTCGGACACCGCCTGGTCGGCCGCCCGTTCGACGGGCTGGCCCGAGGGGTCTTGTTCGTCGTGTCGTTCGTGATGGCGTTGCTCGTGGGGTTCGGCGGCGTGCGGTCGGGCGTCAGCTTCGGGGTCTTCGCGCTGTTCCTGCTGACGGCGCTTGTCGTCTACACGGGGACCGCCTTCGAGGCGCACCGGCTGGCCGAGGGCGGTGAGCTGCTGCTGTCGTCGCGCGCGCTGCTGTGGATCCTCGTCGGCGTCATCATGCTGTCGGTGGGGATGCTCGCCTTCGCCGTGACGACCGCGGTTCGCCGTTAGGGGCTGGCGGGGACAGCCGGTAGGATTCGGCACGATGGAGCAGGCGGAGGGTTCCGTCACGATCGATGCCCCACTGATCGACGTGATGGAGGTGATCGAGGACTACGAGTCCTACCCGGAGTGGGCCGAGGTCCGGCGGGTCGACGTGCGCGAGCGCGGTGAGGGAGGGCGGGCGACCGAGGTCGCGTTCGAGGTCGACGTGCCCGTACTTGGCACCGCCAGCTACACCTTGCGCTATCAGTACGCGCCCGGCGACACCGGCGTGTCGTGGGTCTCGAGAGAGGCACGAGGGGCGCTGCGTGACATCCGCGGCGAGTACCTGCTCGACGAGCTCGACGAGTCCACCACGAAGGTCACCTACCGCCTGGGTGTCGAGCTCGGCCCCCTCGTGCCGGGGTTCATCCGGACCCAGGGGGCGACCCGTGTGATCGACAACGCGCTCGAGCGGCTCAAGCGCCGGGTCGAGATGGGCTGAGGCCGCCCGCCCGCCCTTCGTTCGCCCGAGTCGCGGCGGTTCCGTAAGCTCTGGTCGTGCGGGTCATCCTGTTCACCGGCAAGGGCGGCGTCGGCAAGACGACGGTGGCAGCGGCGACGGCCGTGCGGGCCGCGAGGTCCGGCCGGCGCACCTTAGTGATGTCGACCGATCCGGCGCACTCGCTCGCGGACTCGTTCGAGGTCCCCATCGGGTCGGCACCCACCGAGGTGATCCCCGGCCTGTGGGGCCAGCAGATCGACGCGCAGGATCGTCTCGAAGACAACTGGCGCGAGATCCAGGACTACTTCGTCCAGGTCATGAACTGGGCGGGCACCGAGACGATCCAGGCCGAAGAGCTCACGGTGCTTCCGGGGCTCGACGAGATCTTCGCGCTGATCGATGTGAAGAACCATGTCGACAGCGGCGACTACGACGTGGTGATCGTCGACTGCGCGCCCACGGCCGAGACGCTGAGGCTGCTCTCGCTGCCCGAGATCATGAACTGGTACATCGACCGGATCTTCCCGGTGCAGCGCCGGGCCGTGAAGGCGGTACGCCCGATCCTGACGCGAACCACCACCTTGCCGATCGCGGGTGATGCGGTGTTCGCCGCCGTCGAGCGGCTCCACCGCAACCTCGAAGCCGTCAAGAACATCCTGACCGATGAGAAGACCTCGTCGGTGCGCCTCGTGCTGAACCTCGAGAAGATGGTGATCAGCGAAGCGCGGCGGACCTACACCTACCTCGGACTGTTCGGCTATCGGGTCGACGCCGTGATCGTGAACCGGATCATCCCGCCCGACGTCACCGATCCCTACTTCGGCAAGTGGAAGGACATCCAGTCCGAGCACCTGGCCACGGTGCACGAGTCCTTCGAACCGGTGCCGATCCTGCAAGCGCGCCTGTTCGACCGCGAGATGGTCGGCGCCGCGCTGCTCGAGGAGATGGGGCAGGAGGTCTACCGGGATCTCGACGCCCTGGCCGTGCTGTTCCGGGACGATCCGATCCGCGTGCGCAAGCGGGGCACCGGCTACGTGCTGCGGATGCGCCTGCCGTTCGTGTCACGCGACGAGATGGACGTGCACCGTCGAGGTGAGGAGCTCTACGTGCGCGTGGGCTCCTACCGCCGCAACATCGTGTTGCCGCAGACCCTGCGACGGATGACCGTGCGCGAAGCCAACTTCGCCGGTGACCATCTCGAGATCCTGTTCGAACGTGAGCCGCGCCCCGCCGGGCGCACGAAGGAAAGGGGCCGTTGATGGTCGAAGCCGCGAAGAAGCGCCGTCCAAAGGTCCAAGCGGTGCCTGAGCCTGAGACGGCCACCACGCCGGAGACGGCGGATGTCCCGGCGGCGCACGCGCAGGTGTGTCCGGTTGCCTGGTGTCCGATCTGCCTGGCCGTCACGACGGTCCAGCCCCTCAAACCCGACGTGGTGGAGCACCTGCTCAGAGCCGGTACCGAGTTCTTCCTCGCGATGCGGGGCGTGATCGATGCCCGGGCCGACGATCTGGCAGACGAGGGGCGCGACGCGGACCCTGGCTTCGAGAAGATCGACATCGGATGACCGACGATCCGCCCGAGGTGGTCGGGGTCGACGTGGGCGGCACCAAGATCGCCGCGCTTCGCATGACCCCTGACGGGCAGGTCCTCGAGCGTGCCGAGCGTTCGACCCCGGCAGACGACGCCCAGGGCATCCTCACCTCCCTGATCGAGGCAGCGGCCGTCGTTCGCGGGCCGGCGGTGGTCGCGATCGGTATCGGCGCTCCCGGGCTCGTGACCGCGCACGGTGTGCTGCGCTACGGGCCGAACATGGCGCTGCGCGAGGTGTCGCTGAACGATCGTGTCGGCTCGGCTCTCGGGCTGCCGTGCGCGACGGAGAACGACGCGACCGCCGCGACCTGGGCCGAGTTCGCGATCGGCGCCGGGCGCCACGCGACCCACATGCTGCTCGTCACGGTGGGCACCGGCATCGGGGGCGGCATCGTGGTCGACGGGCGCATCATGCGAGGGGCCCACGGCTTCGCCGGCGAGATCGGCCACGTGATCGTCGAGCCCGGCGGCCCGCGGTGTGGCTGCGGCAACCGGGGCTGCTGGGAGGCGGTGGCCAGCGGCACCGCGATCTCCAGGGCGGCGATCGAGGCCGTACGTGCCCACCCCGGCTCATTGCTGCACGAGATCGCGGGTGGGGACCCCGATCGGGCGGACGGGCCCGCCGTGACAGAGGCGGCACGCCGGGGCGACACCGTCGCCATCAACATCCTCACCGAGGTTGGCTCGCGCCTCGGGCAGGGCATCGCCGGTCTGGCCAACGTGCTCGACCCCGAGCTGGTGGTCGTGGGCGGGGGCGCCGCCGAGGCGGGCGACCTGCTGCTGGGCCCCGCAAGGGTGGCGTTCCGCGACGCGCTCGAGGCGCCGGACCATCGCCCGGAGGTGCCGCTGGTGCCGGCCGCGCTGGGCAACGACGCGGGCGCCGTCGGCGCGGGGCTGCTCGCGCTGGACTCGCTCACGTGAGGCTCGGCCTGTCGCTCTCGGTGTTCACCACCGACCTCGCTCGGCCACTCTCGGTCGCGGCGAGTGCGGCCGCGGCCGGGTACGAGCTGGTCGTGGCGCCGGATCATCTGCACCCCCCCGGCCACCCGGAGCGCCCGTCGATCGACGCGTTCACGCTGTTGTCCGCGGTCGCGGTGGCGAACCCCCAGGTGGGCGTGGGCACGCTGGTGTCGAGGGCGAGTCTGCGCCCGGTCGGGTTGCTCGCGACGTACGCGGCCGCGCTCGACCACCTGTGCGGGGGGCGCGGGGTGCTCGGTCTCGGAGCCGGCGACCATCTTTCCCAGCTGGAGCACGCGACCTTCGGCGTGCCGTTCGCACCCGCGAAGGAACGGGTCGCCGGGCTCGTGGAGGCGGCGATGGCCCTGCGCACGCTGTTCGCCGGGCGGCCGTGGGACGGGGGAGCGATCGTGGGGCCGCTCGCCGGTCCGATCCTGCCGCCGGCCTCGCCACCCGTGTGGGTGGGTGGGCTGTCGGACGGGGTCGTGCGCGCCGCGGCCAGGGCTGCCCAAGCGTGGAACGGCTGGGGCCTCGGACTCGATGCCTTCACCGACAGGGTTCGAGCGCTCCGTGGATTCGCGATCGAGGCGGGTCGAGACCCGGGAGAGGTGCCTCCGACCTGGGCGGGCATCGTGCTCGTCGGACGGGATCGCGCGGAGCTCGAGACGCTCGACCGGGCACGTGACGATCAGGGGCTGCCCGGCGACCTCTGGCGTGGCACGCTCGATGAACTGCGGCGGTTCATCGAAGGGCTCGCAGCGCTCGGTACCACGTGGTGCATCGTGCTGCCGGCGGGGCCTCGCGATCGGCTCGAGGTGGTGGCCGAGGTGTTCGATCAGGTCGCCGGCCTCGGTTCCGGCCCGGGACGGTCGTGAACAGCGCGCAGCTCAAGAAGGCCAAGCGAGCCGTGCGGACGACGGTGCTGGCTCGACGCGACGCGATGTCGGCCGAGGCGCGGGCGGAGGCCAGTCAGGCGATCGCCGCACGGTTTCTCGGTCTGGAACGGGTGCGCCGTGCGCGAACCGTGATGGTGTTCTGGTCCTTCGGTTCCGAGGTCGCGACCGAACCCGTCATCGACGCCCTCCACGGGCGGGGCGTCACCGTCGTCCTGCCCACGATCGTACGGGGTTCATTGGAGCCTCGTACGTGGGCGCCGGGTGAGCCTCTCACGACGACGTCCTTCGGCGCCGAGGAGCCCGCCTCGGGCAACGTCGTCGACCCCGTCTCGATCGATGTGATCGCGGTGCCGGCAGTGGCTTTCGACCTCGTGGGTCGTCGCGTGGGCTACGGGGGTGGGTATTACGACCGGTTCCTGCCGTCCACCGGGCCGTCCTGCCTTCGCGTGGGGATCGGGTTCGCGGTGCAACTCGTCGAGGGGGATCTGCCGGCGGGCGCCTTCGACCTGAGGGTCGACCTCGTCATCACCGAGACGCACGTGCACGGGAGCCTTCCGCCCGGACCCTGAGGGACCGTGCATGCCCCGGAGGGTTCCGGCGGGTACCGTGTTGGGCGGCGCGAACTTGAACGTCGGTTCAAGGATGCGGTACAACCGGGCTCCGGGGGTTCCGGGCGTCGCATCCGGCCGCCGCACCTGATCACTGGGTGCGATCATCCGAGACACGAGGAGGCACCGTGAGCAGCAGACAGACGGCGTTCCATCCGATCACCTCCACGAAGGCCGCTGGATTCGTGGAGGAGGCCGGCTGGTTCTGGGTGACGAACTTCGGTGACACCGACGCCGAGTACCGCGCTGTACGCGAAGGGGTCGGCATGTGGGACCTGTCCCCACTCAACAAATGGGAGTTCCGGGGGTCGGACGCGCCGGAGGCAGCCCAGCGCGTCAACACCAACGACATCCTGAGCATGCGCGATGGGCAGGTGCGCTACGGCGCGTTCGTCGACGATGACGGTCTGCTCGTCGACGATGGCACGGTCTATCGGCACGCAGCCGACCATCTGTGGGTGTGCACGAACGGGGACGACCGCGCCGACTACTTCGCCGAGGCGGCCAAAGGCCTCGACGTGTCGATCGAGTACATCGCGCCCGAGCTCCCGAGCATGCAGATCCAGGGGCCGAAGAGCCGTGACCTCGTGCGATCGCTCACCGACGCGCCGGTCGACGACCTGCGCTACTTCACGTTCTTCCCGCAGCAGGTGACGTTCGGCGGGGTTCCCGTGTGGCTATCGCGGACCGGATTCAGCGGCGAGCTCGGCTACGAGGTCTTCCTGCGTCCCGAACATGCCCTCTCGCTGTGGGAGGCCGTCGAGGGCGCGGGCGCGACACCGTACGGCGTCGACATCATCGAGCCGGTGCGGATCGAGACCGGGATGATCGTGACCGACTACGACTACGACGCGCACCAGCGGAGCCCCTACGACCTCGGCCTGGACCGCGTGGTCAAGCTCGACGCCGAGGGGGAGTTCATGGGCAAGGAGAAGCTGCGTGAGATCGCGGCCGACCCCCCCAACCGCTTCAAGACCGTGCGCCTGGAGGGTGAGGCCCTGCCCGAGTACGGCGCCGCGATCACCCGCGACGGCGAAGAGGTCGGCGTGCTGACCTCCCCGGCGCGCAGCCCCCGGCACGGGCCGATCGGGCTGGCCATCGTCCGCACGGATGTGGCTCGAGACGGCGAGAAGGTCGAGGTCGCGATCGACGGCGCCACGACGGTCGGCACCCTCGACGTGCTCGCGATCGACGACCCCGACAAGCGCCGACCCCGCAGCTGAAGACCACCCTCTCACCGACGACCGCCAGGAGGCGACCACGATGACCGACGACCGACGTTCACCGCTCCACGCCGTGCAGGAAGCTGCCGGCGCCGAGTTCTATTGGGAGGACGGCTGGCCCTGGGCCATGAAGTTCTCCGCCGATCCGATCCCGGAGTACGAGGCGATCCGCACCGGCGCCGGCCTGTGGGACCTGTACTCGACGATCAAGTACGAGGTCCGCGGCCCCGACGCGGGCCGGCTGATCCAACGGCGGGCGACGAATGATCTGTCGAACCTGGAGGTCGGGCAGGTCCGCTACGCGGCGTTCGTGAACGCCGACGGTCTGATGATGGACGACGGCAACACCTATCGCCTCGCCGAGGACCGCTATTGGGTGATGATCAACTCCGCGGGGCTCGAGGACTGGTTTCGGGAGTCGGCAGGCGGTCTCGACGCCACGGTCGAGGACGTGACCGACGAGCGGCCGATGATGTCGATCCAAGGTCCGGCCTCCCGCGACGTGCTCGGGGGCCTGACCGACCGTGACCTCGGCGACCTGCGCTGGTTCCGGTTCTGGCCCGAGCCGGTGCAGGTGGCCGGGGCCGACGCCTACGTGCTGCGCACCGGGTTCAGCGGTGAGCTGGGTTTCGAGGTCGTGGCCGACCCGGGATCGATCGAAGGGGTCTGGACCGCGCTGGCCGAGGCCGGTGGGGTGCCCTTCGGTCTGGACGCCGTCGATCTGGCGCGTGTCGAGGCGGGGCTCATCATCATCGGGGTGGACTACCAGCCGGGCGAGACCTCACCGTGGGACCTGTCGATGGACCGCTTCATCAAGACCGACACCGAGTGTGTCGGCGCCACGGCCCTCGCGCAGCTCGGCGCCGCGCCCCAGCGACGCTTCAAGACGCTTCGCATCGGATCGGAGACGCCGCCGGAGGCCGGCGCGGCCGTCACGAAAGACGGTGAGTCCGTCGGCACCGTGACGTCGCCCTCAGCCAGCCCCCGGCTCGGCACGATCGGTCTGGCGATCCTGCGGACCGACGTCGCCACCGACGGCGAGAAGGTCGAGGTCGGCGCCGGTGACGGTGCCGTACCTGCGACCGTGGAGCCGCTGTCGCTGTACGACCCGCAGAAGCAGAAGCCTCGCAGCTGACGGCGCTCCTTCACCGACCCGCCGGCTGGCCTATCCTTCGTCGATGAAGGGTGGGCCGGTCGTCGGCGTCGTGCCGAACTTCAGCGAGGGGCGGCGCGTCGACGTGATCGAGGCGATCTGCTCGGCGCTGCAGGTTCCCGGGGCTCGGCTCGTGCACCGTCAGGCCGATCCCGACCATCACAGGCTTGACACCACCGTGCTCGGGCCGCCGGCGCCCGTCACGAAGAGCGCGATGGCGGCTGCGGCCGCGGCCGTCGAGCTGATCGACATGCGTGAGCACCGTGGCGCTCACCCTCGGATGGGTGCCGTCGACGTGATCCCGTTCATGCCGGTGCGGGGGGTGAGCATGGGAGCGGTGATCGGGCTCGCCCGGACCTTCGGCCAGGAGCTCGCCGCGACGCTCGGTGTGCCCGTGTACTTCTACGATCGCGCGGCCCTCGTGCCCGAGCGTCGATCGCTCGCCGAGGTCCGTCGCGGTGAGTACGAAGGGCTGCGGGAGGCCGTCTCGCGCGGAGAGCGCTTGCCCGATGCCGGGCCCCATGAGCTCGGGCCGGCAGGCGCGGTCGCCGTGGGTGCCCGCACGCCCCTCGTGGCGTTCAACGTCTATCTCACCGGGTCCGACGTGGACGCGGCGGCGGCGATCGCTCGAACCGTGCGTGAGTCCGGCGGCGGGCTCCCGGCGGTGAGGGCGATCGGCTTCGCGGTGCCGGAACGACGCTGCGTGACGGTGTCCATGAACCTCATCGACACTGAGGTCACAGGCGTCCGGAAAGCGTTCGACGCCGTCGTGGTGCGCGCGGCCAGGCACGGCATGGCGGTGCTCGACTCGGAGATCGTCGGCCTCGTGCCGGCGGCCGCCCTCGGCCCTGCCGACCCGGCCCACATCCAGCTGAAGGGGTTCGATCCGGCACGGCAGGTGCTGGAGCGGCTGCTCGACGACGAGGGGTGAAACGACGATGGCGGCACACGAAGGCAAGGCGGACGGCGCGACCGCAGCGAGCCCGACGGGGGAGTGGCTGGCGGCACTGGCGTCGGCCTCGGCAACCCCCGGCGGCGGAGCGTTCGCCGGCCTCGCCGGCGCGGCGGGAGCGGCGATGCTCGCGATGGTGGGGCGTCTGACCGTCGGCAAGCATGGGTTCGAAGAGGTCGAGGAACGGATGCGCGACCTGATCGAGGCGGCCGACGCCGCACGGCGGGACTTCCTCGAGCTGGCGGATGCCGACGCCCATGCGTTCGACGGTGTGATCTCGGCGTTCGGCCTGCCGAAGGAGTCCGATGAGGACCGAGCGGCACGGACAGCCGCGATCCAACGGGGCTACGCCGACGCGGCGCTCGTGCCCCTGGAGGTGGCTCGCAGGGCCGTCGAGCTGATGCCCTCGGCCGAGGACGCCACCACCCTCGGCAACCCGCAGGCGGCCTCGGACGGCTACTGCGGCGCGCTCGCTCTACACGCGGCGGCCCGCTCGGCGATCGCCAACGTCCAGATCAACGCCGCGTCGCTGAAGGATGCCACGCAACGTGACGAGCTGTTGGCCACGGCCTCCGCCCTGCGCGAGCGGGCCGAGGATCTGCTGATGCGGATCGCGACCGCTTTCGAACGGCGAACGCTCTCCTGAAGGTGCGGTTCCGAGGGCGCGGAGCGCTTCGCCCGCTTGCGTCCTCGGCGATGACGGCGCAGGCTGATGCCGTGAGGATCGACGCCATCGTCTTCGACTGCCTGGACGCGGCGCCGCTGGCGCGGTTCTGGGCTGGAGCCCTGGGATGGCAGATCGCGCCTTACGACGACGACGAGCTGGCACGGCTGGCCACGAAGGGCATCGATGACCCTGAAGACGATCCGTCGGTGATGGTGGAGCCGCCCGAAGGAAGCGACGCGCCCACGCTCTTCTTCACCGAGGTGCCCGAGGACAAGATCACCAAGAACCGCGTCCACCTGGACATCACCGCCGACGTCGAGGTCGAGGACGAGGTGGAGCGGCTGCAGGCGCTCGGAGCCACCGTGCGCAACTGGGTGGAAGAGGGTGGCGCCCTGTGGTGCGTGATGCACGATCCGGAAGGCAACGAGTTCTGCGTCGTGGAGCCCGAAGGCTAGCGGCGACGGTTCACAGGATCGTCATCACCCCGTCGGCCACCTCGACCAGACCGATCGTGGACACCGCGGCCAGCGTTGCCCCCCCCGCGCCACGCCACAGGGTCGAGCGCCCCCGGTCGGTCAGGGACGCGGCGGCGAACGCAATGGTGGCGACGATCCCGGCCGTGGCGACCATCGTCAGCCCACCGCCGTCGCTCACCCCCAACGACACCAGGGCCAGGATCGCGAGGATCGCGCCGAGCGCTGTCGCCGGGATCGCGAGCGGGGCCAGGTGCACGAGTGGAGGCCGCAGCAGCCAGCGATCGAGTCGCTCGGCCAGCCAGATGGCCAGCAGGGAGAAGGCGGGGAACAGCGCGAGGAACAGGGCGACGTTGAGCCCACGGTTGCCGAGGATCACGAAGTCGGGGTTTCCCGGATCGAACACGAAGTGACCTCCGAACGCGATGGTGGTTGCCGTGAGCCACAGCGGAAGCCATCGCCGTGGCGCCAGGGTTCGCACCGCGAAGACGAGCGGGCCTGCGGCTAGACCCGAGAAGAGGCCGCCGAAGAGCAGGAGGCCGATCGTGCCTTCAGCGGTGATCTCGCCGACCCGGTTGCCGTTCTCGGTGATCGCTCCCTGCACGGCGCCGTTCGCGGCGGTCGCGCTGAGACGCATCACCACCCGGGAGCCGAGACCGCCGACGAGGAGACCCGCGGCGACGGAGGCGCCGATCGAAGACGCGAGCGTGCGTACCGGCGGCAGGGCGAGGACCCGTCGTGCCCCGTGGGCGGCTACATCCGATCCCGAGGCGCGGGCGGGAGCGTCGAGCATGTCCATCGCGAGCAGCGTGGCCCGTGTGATGGAGGGTTGCAAGGGGCGCGGCCACCCCGTGCACGGGTGGTGCAGGCACGCGGGGAACGGCCGGGCCTAGAACAAGCCGACCGTGCGGCCGTGCTCGTCGATGTCGACCTCGGTGAAGTTGGGCACCTTGCCGAGGCCGGGCATCCGCTGCATGTCGCCGCAGAGCACGACCACGAACCCGGCGCCGGCGCTCGGCACGATGCCCCGCACCGGCAACCGGAACCCCGTCGGGCGGTTCACGGCGGTCGGCTCATGGCTGAGCGACAGGTGTGTCTTGGCCATGCAGACCGGCAGCCGTCCGAACCCCAGCTGGTCCATGCGCGCGAGATCCTTCGTGGCCTGCGGAAGGTAGTCGACCCCGTCGGCTCCGTAGATCGTGGTCGCGATCGCCTCGATCTGGTCCTTGATCGAGGCGCCGTCCGGCGTGAGCTGGTGGAAGCTGTTGGGCCGGTCGCACGCGGCGACCACCGCCTCCGCAAGCTCGGTCGCCCCCGCTCCGCCTTCGGCGAAGGCGCGGTTCACCACCACGGTCTCGGCGCCCGCACCGGTGGCGAGCTCACGGATCAGCTCGATCTCGGCGTCGGTGTCGGTGGGGAAGTTGTTGATCGACACGACACACGGCAGGCCGTACTCACGCACGATCGCGATGTGCGCGGCCAGGTTGTCGATGCCGCGGCGCAGCGCGTCCAGGTCTTCGGCCGCGAGGTCGCCGAACACCACCCCGCCGTGGGATTTCGTGGCACGAACGGTCGTGACGAGTACGGCCGCGCTCGGGGTGAAGCCACCCAGGCGGCACACGATGTCGCAGAACTTCTGGAACCCGAGGTCGCTCGCGAACCCCGCCTCGGTGATCACGTAGTCGGCGAGCTTCAGCGCGACTCGGTCCTCGATGATCGAGTTGTTCGCGTGGGCGATGTTGCCGAACGGACCGGCATGCACGAGCGTCGGCTGGCCCTCGAGCGTCTGCACGAGGTTCGGCTTCAGCGCGTCCTTCATGATGACCGTCATCGCGCCTGCGACCTTCAGGTCGTCCGCCGTCACGGGGCTGCCGTCGGTGGTCGAGGCCACGACGATCGTGCCCAGCCGCCGCCGCAGGTCGTGCAGGTCGCTCGCGAGCGCCAGGATCGCCATGATCTCGGAGGCCGCCACGATCACGAACTCGTTCTCACGCGGCACCCCGTGCGCCTTGCCGCCGAGCCCCACGACCGTGCGTCGGAGCTCGCGGTCGTTCACGTCGAGCGTGCGTGGCCAGGTGATCGTCAGGGGGTCGATGCCCAGGGGATTGCCGTGGAAGACCGACGCGTCCAGCGCGGCCGCCAGCAGGTTGTGCGCCGCCTGCACCGCGTGGAAATCACCGTTGAAGTGCAGGTTGATGTCTTCCATCGGCACGATCTG